>Ga0073934_10008685_pt1 | contig 13440 bp, 14 predicted proteins | sample LarsenN4metaG_FD_76834 | JGI IMG/M metagenome (GOLD analysis project Ga0073934, IMG submission 76834) | Hot spring sediment bacterial and archeal communities from British Columbia, Canada, to study Microbial Dark Matter (Phase II) - Larsen... ...
GCCGCGAGCATTGCAAGAGCACACAGAGGAAGAAAGCGGAGATAAATCGCCCGTATTGTGTCCAGCTTTTACGTGAATCGCATGATCGCACCCGAAAAGAGGGTAGTGCGATAGAATCTATCATTGCCTTGGTCTCGATAGGCTGAATGTTAGCCTTATTGAACGTATCACATTCAGAACAGCGCCAAGTATAAACCATGGGCTCATCCGGCCAGGTTACGCGTCTTGCCCCGCACCGTTTACAGAAGAGTTCGATGATTTAGTCTATCTCCCGCAGCGGCGGGCCTACGGCTCGAGACCTTGCCCGGCGAGAAGAGGTTCACGGCGCGCTCTCCTGAAAGGCCCTGTAGCTTTCGGTCATCCGCCATGCCCCAGGCTTCCCTTGTAACATATTGTACCGCTCATCGCCACGGCTCTGGAGTGCGTACCAGAAAAGCTTATCGGCGTAGCCGCCGTCGATATAGACGGCATAGCTGCCCCGCAGCGCGTCCGCCTGGCGGCGTTCTTCCCAGGGTCCCCAGGCATCCTTCCGGCGATATCCGTCCTCGGTGATCCACAACGGTTTGTTGGGGGCAAAGCTGGCCGCCATCTGCACGAAGGGCAATCCTTTGTCATAGGGATGCACGGCCATGATGTCGTAAGCGTCGGCGGCCCCGGCTATGGCATGGAACCGTCGGAGATAATCTTGGGGCGTCCAGGGGAGTCCGGGTCGAGAACCCAGACCCCCCCAGACTGCGCGGCACTGAGGCATGGCAACATGAATACCCGTCGCGGCGGCGATGACGATCCTGGCGTATAGTTCGGGCGGCAGCGCGGGAGTGTTGTTTGGTTCGTTCCCAATCTGCACCGCTTCGGGCCGGAAGCGCTGAACGAAGTTGAAAAAGGCCCGCGCCGTGACCGCGCTCACCTCGTTCGGGCCGGACAGAGGTGCCAGATTGATGATAGGCAGGGCGGTCATCGACGCGGGCATGAGCCGAAGGAATCGCTCATAACGTTGCCATCTGCCGTGATACGCCTCATCGAGGTTGCAGGCATCAACTCGTACCCACCTGCATCCCGCCTGTTCGGCGAGGCGGAACTTTTCCGTCCAGGTCGAGTCGGGCAGCGAACCGTCGCCCCAGGTAATGACATGATTGAGGCCGAAGGCATCGGCGGGGATGCCGCGTGGAGCCTGGGCGGCGAACGGGCGGCTGACCGGCCGGGCGCATCCATACAGCAGGAGCGGCGGCAGGATGAGCGTCAGCCAAGTCAGCCACATGGACAGATGCCGGGGACGGGACTCGAACCCGCGACCTTTGGCTTATGAGGCCAATAAGCTACCATCTGCTCCACCCCGGACATGCCCCCGCCGGCCACAATGGCCGGCGGGGTCTGCCGACACGATAGAGCACCTAAATATATAGTGGTCTCCGCCGAAAGGGCAATCCCTGGACGGTTGCGGTCTTCCCAACAGCGGTTTTCATCGGTGCCGGCAGTTACATTCAAGGAGGCGTCAGTTCAGCCGGCGCCTCGACCATCGGCTCTACGCCCGCCTGCGGCTCGCCGCTTACTCTTGCCTGCGTCTCGCCTTCCAAGCCTCGTAGAATAAGCCGCGCACTCCAGCCCCAGGTAATGTCGAGTTCCAGCGGATCGCGAATGCTGATCCTGCCATCCGCGGCTACCTGGCGGCCCTGGGCCAGGAACTCACGGATGGCTTCTTTATCGACATAGACACATCCGGCAAAGCAGGCGCCCAGACCGACAGCGCCGATTCCCAGCCAGATGTAGAGCACCTGGGCCAAAGCGGCGACAAGCTGTTTCATATGAAACATCACCCACCCCCAAAGAGGCCGATCAGCCAGAGGATCAAGAGAGACACCCATTCTGCTTCCAGCAGCGCTCGCAGAAACGCAACAAAATCGAAAGGCATGTTTCGCTCCTTGCCGGTCGTCAACCGGCCCGTTAGCCTGCCAATATGATACCAGAGTGGTTCCTCAACACAATAGTGGAATCTAGCCGGAACAATCCCCGATGTATCGAACTGTGGGAGTTAGCCCTCTCGGATAAGGCGTTTGCCTTGTATCAAAAAAAGAAGGTCTTACCCGTGGGCAAGGTCGATCTACGTGAGCGATGGAACGAGGAACTTCGCCGGGCTTTCCACGAATGGCTCCTTGGGGCCGCTTGTTCTCTTCGCGCACTCACGTTGCCCATCAAGTTCCGCGGCACGGAATACATGTTGCAAAAGGATTTTTGCGCTCTTGATCCCGAGGACGGTCGTCTCTTGGACATCGATGTTTCGTGGGATTGGCTGGGTAGCAAGCTGACGGAAGAACAGATTGATATGATGAATAATATCCGCGTCTTGTTGCAAGAAGTACTCCATCGGGAAGTCAGGAGCATGGCCATACTCCGGGTGTTTCGCAACTGGTCCAGAAGATCGGCCGTCGAACTGCCCGTCGCTTTCATCGAGATTCCCCTGCGCATGGCAATTACGCCAGATAGCCTTCGTGCGCAGCTGATGCACAAGCTGGCGATTATGGATGCTCCACCGCCATGTCCCGATGAGTATCGCCTGGACTGGGGTTACAACGACAAGGCGCAGGCCAAGCGATGTTTATATTGTCCAGGTCAGACGCTTTGCAATCAGTTTATCCCTTCTTTGTCTTCGCCTTGCTCTTCTTGAAAGTCTTGCCCTTGTCGGCGTGCATGAACTCGCAGGCAACGCCTTTGGGAATGCCCAAACGACCTTTGCCTTTGCACGCGGCCGCCATGGCCCGATGCTGTTTCGCTGTTTTACTTGGCATCGACTATCTCCTTTCGTTGGAACTGGCCCTTTCTGTGGCCCTTGTCTATGCCTTTATATATTAACTCCCTTGCTGGAACACCAACAACCGTCTTCCCCGCCGGGACGTTATGTGTTACCACGGCCCCCGCCCCAACCCGCGCACCGCTCATGACCACCCGATTGGGCAGGATGACCGCACCGGCACCGATTTCGACATGGGCTCCGATGATGACATGACCACAGAGCACGGCGCCCGGACCAACAAAAGCATATGGATCAAGCCGACATTCGTGAGACACAATAGCTCCGGTATTCACGATCACGCCATCGCCGATCATCGACGGATGGATGACCGCCCCGGCGGCGATATATGTTCCCTGTCCTATATAGCTTTCATCGGAAACGGTTGCAGCGGGATCAATAACAGCCGTTGGAAAAACGCCGGCAATACCGGCATCGGCCTCAATGGCCGCCCGCACCTTATTGTCGCCGATGGCTACGTGAAAACCTTCCGGTCCCAGCGTTTTGGCTTCCCACCAATCCCGCAGATCATTCTCCGGCTGACCGATGCTATTGCGCACGGTGGCGTGCCAACCCAGGCGCCGTACCGCTTCCAATACTTCCTTGCAGTGGCCACCGCTTCCGATAATCAGGATGCGCCGTCGCGGAACGGCTGCCCAAGCTCGACGCAGGTCTTCAACTTTCGTCAACATCGGGCGCTCGTGAACGCAAGCCGCGTCGAATCAGGAAGCGGGCATATCTGGCCAGGGACATTCGTTTCTCGGCCGCGCCCCGCACAATCAGTTCGTATGTGGCTTCGCTCAGCGTGACTCGCAGCTGCCGTTGCATCGACCACGGTTTTTTTGTTTTCAAAATCATCGGTGTCGAATCGCTAACGTTCCTCGCTCAAACACCAATCTACCTGGCCCAGCGGGCGCGCTCAACTCAAGGATATAAGAAGCATCCACGCCGCCGTAGCCGCTCGTTGCCGGCGGCTTGAACTTAAGGTGATACGCTCCGCTCACAGCATTACTGAAGCGGAGGATACCTTTGCTGGTGCTGTTCAAGGAACTGACCGAGAAGAGCACGGCGCCGCCGGGAGCATCGCGGACGACGAAGAAGCCGCGATAGTTGGTCAGATTCAATCGGGCTCCCGTACTGTTCCACAGATATCGCGGACCGATCTGGGCATACGCCTTGGCGTAACAGACCAGATGATCGGCTTGCGGGTTGATAGCCATCAGTGTGCCTCCATGTCCGCTTCGATTTCAACCGGGACGACGCGGCGAAAACCAGTCATCATGGCCTGACGCAAGACCATATGCGGAAGCACCCTCCGCGAGCTGTACCACGGGTCCCCGATGTGTCGCGTGCGATCCGGCACGGTCAACAGATAGCCATCCCAGAAGGCAAAGTAATCTATAGTGACATTGCGCGCCCAGGTGCCGATGCCGGCCTCGAATCCCAGGCGCATATTGCCAGCCGCGGCCATCTTGACGCCGAGGCCATTATATGTGCCGCTCGTACTGGTGGGGGGCCGCCCACCCAGCGTCGCGTTGAAAGCGTTACCATCCCACCAGACTTCAAGAAGATAGACGGTATCCTGGAGCACGATACCCGTCCAATTCAATTGCAGGACGGGAGCGGGTCGCCAAAGTATAATTATGAGGGAGTTGCTCGTGGCGGAATAATAGATGCTCAGTTCATTGGTGCCGGCGGCGCTCCAGGTTGTAAACAGACCCTGACTCAGGGTTACATCCTTTACACTGAAACGCAACAGAAGTGATCCGCTGGCCCAGGTTCGCTCCGTGCCCGAAGTAATGAGCGTGAGTCGCGCACTATTATTGCCAGGTTTGAAGAAGAGTGTCCGGCCGGAGGTTATCAATTCCCAGGAATAATGTGTTCCTTCCGTTCCCGAGAGGTTGTACGAGGCTGCAAAGGGACTGCGACCCACCACATCGGTTACTGCGGCGCCGCTGGCATGATGCAGGGGCAGACAGGAGGCGATCTTCTCCGCGCCCGGCGCCCGACGGTTGAAGATAGGATTGGCGGGTTTCAGGGCTGTCGAAGGCGGGCCCTGTTCATCTATCATATACAAGGTGATCGTCTGGCTGCTCTCGAACCAGGAAGCCGAATTCGTGGCGTTGGCTCCTTCCCCGAGGGTGTCATAATCATCGACTGATCCGTCGTCCCAGAAGTGGACATTGCTGATGGAGGCGGAGTCGCGCACAGCGGAGGCCCAGACTTCACAGGCGATCTGGTCCCCGGCAGCGAGGGTTACAGGATTCACCGTAGTGAAAGCAATCTGGCGCCACCGCTGATTCCCCGCCGCGATGAGCGGTACGTCTACGAGTTGATCGGTCGATAGATCGGCCACTTTGCCGGTCCCTTCGCGCCATTGATAAAAGAAGGCCCGCAGGGTGGCGCTGCCGGCGTCGGTGAGATCATACTTGCAAGCGATACTCAGTTTATAAACCGTGCCTATGGCGATAGTCTGGGCGGCAAGCTTGGGACTCAGCCAGGTCCCTACGTGCACGATATCCGTGGTTGCTCCCGCAGGAACGCCAAAGCTGCGGGTGGCTTCAAGGATGCCCAACGGCGTGTGCATTGCTTTGGCCGTGCCCTTGTCCGCGGGCTGGCCAGGGATGTCATCTCCCATGGCGGACTGCTTGACCGTCGGGCCGGTCGTATTGAATGCGCCCAAGGAGCTCGCCTCGTGCAGATAGAATCGTGTCGCCATCTGATTATGGCCTCACTTTTCTTCCAGGAGCGCAGAACAGACGATCCAGCGGCTTCAGGATGCGCGCCTTGTTGATGCGGATGCCTGGGCTGGCTGTCGGTGTGCCGAATGGCAAGGCGGCCGTGGCCTCACTTTGGCGGAAATGGCCCACGAAGATCAAGTAGTTGGTCATGTCAGACCCCGCGCACTGAAACGAGCATCTGAACCTGAGTCATGACGATCCGACACGTGCGTTGAAGCACGGCGCTAAGCTGTCGAATCCCGCCCTGCATCTGCAGAATATCCGTGGACCGTTCGGCAATCTCCCCGATGACCGTTTCGATCTGGGGATTTGTTCTGGCGTAGGGAACGCAGCCCTGAATGGCGGCCACCAACTTGTCATGTACCTCGCGCATCGCATCGAGGTCCTTAGCCACATCATTCAGCCGGGTCAGAAGAGACACGGTGCCGTTCTGACCGAATGCCATCCAAGCGGCTACCGCCTCATCGACCTTTTTGGCGGCCTCGGCATTGGCCATAGGCATCGGGCCTGATTGACCCATGGCCGCCGGCAGCGGCGCTCCCGCCTGAGTTGCGGCATGGCTTACGGCCGGATTCTCCGAAGGTGGAGTCACCTCAAACATTCCCATCAAAGTCTCCTGGTTATGCTTCTCCTTCGGCGTGCACGCGAACGACTGCCCGGTTGAGCCATCGGTACAAGATCCACGCCGAGCTTCTCGCTCAGTCTCTGCGGTTCATCGAACAGATCGACCATCTCTCCTGTCAGGCGACCGCCGCGGTATATTGGATCAATCAGACGCCTGATTTCAAGACGTAAATTGGATTTCTGAATACCTTCCGGCATGGTCTTGAAAAACCTCGTCTCATAGAAATCCGGGCCGTTCTCCGCCAGCAGAGCCATCAGACTCTTCTCGCTCTTCCATGGAATATCTGGCAAGCCCCTTTCCTGCCTCCATCGTTTGTAGACTTCATAGTTCCAACGAACCATGTCCTGATAGAAGGCTACCGCATTCATCATGCGTGAACCATCAGGATCGAATTGTTTGACCCAGTTTATCGCCCGGTTGAAGTCCATTTGAAAAAATAGATCAGCCGGGTTGCTCTTGTCGAGTGAGGTGCGAAATGACCTTTCTAAGGCTTCCAGATCGTTATTGTTGTTCTGCAACAGATCATCCAGTTCATTCTTCAGGCGGTCCTCATTCCGATCAAGATACGCCTGTCGCGTCCAGGCGGCTTGTCCGAGGTAGCTGCGCGAAATCTGCGAACGGATGCGCGATACGGCGCCAACCAGCCCAGCACCCTTCGTTCTTTGAGTGCCAAGCTGATTATTGATGCCGGTGAAGACCTGTTCATAGTCGCGGCGGCGAGCGTCGAAGGTGCTGCCGGTAATCATGCGGCTCACGGGCAGGAATCCATGAATCATGTCCGTTATGGCGGTGCCCAGGTCTTTATTTCTGCGTCCCAAGGAACGACTGGCATTCCACATCCGGCGAAGGTCGTTGATGAAGACGGGCTGGATAGCCATGCCGCTTTCGTCGGTGATGATTGCCCCCAGCAAACCAAGAACGCCCGAGGCAATCATGTTGTTCCAGATGCGGGCGACCCGACCTTCCCAGCCGCTCAAATCTTCCTGCCGTTGGCTGCCACGCAAAGCGTTCTGGAAAGCGAGCATTCCCTCCCCGGAAAGCTGGCTACCGGTAAACAAACTGGCGAGTTGGCCGATATTGGCTTTCCTGCGGATAGCATCGGCAAAGGCATCGATGGTCAACTTCGATTGCTGAACGCCAAAACTCTGGAACATGGTCAGGAAGCGCATCAGAGGCGTGGCCCTCATCCAGGCCGGCAAGTCCAGCACCGTGGCGGCAAAGTTTGTGACTCGGCTGGCACGGGCAGCTACCTGGCGCTTTTCATCGGGAGTGAGAAATCCTCGCGCCAAGGCAGCCGACACTTTGCGCACACCCATCTTCTCCAGCCAGCGGATAGTCAACTCTCGGTTGGCCGCGGAATCGCTGAATGGAATCCGACCCCGGAACAATCCGACAATACTTCGTTCGCCGCGGAGCCACCTGATGAGGTCTTCGGCATGCGTTATGGCGGTAGTCGCGGACACCTGCCGGGCGAGCTCATCCATCTTCACGAACGGCAGGCCGATAGTGCCAATGGCCGCCTTCAGCTTGCCCTTGAGGTCCTGATACATCATGTCCGATACCAGATGTGCGGAACTGCGGAATCCGATGCCCGCGGTTCTCAGCAGGTCGAGGGCTTCGGAAGATGATCCAGACCAGTCATCTATATAGGCTTTCAGCGTTCGGGCGTATCCTTCGGCAACCCGACGCAGCCCGCTTTCTTTGGTCGCTCCAAGCAGCGGTTGAGGCAGTTGAATGGCGATGACTCGCGGGTTGGTGGCGATCTTCCCGGCGAACATGGCGGTGGCATAGTAACGCAAGGCTTTCTCTTCGCCCGGTGACATTCTCGGGGGGGCCAGCAATGGATCAATGATGTAATCGTCGATAAAAGCCAGCGTAGCACCGGCGCTGTCGGCCGGGAGATTGTTTTCGATACCGCGACGGAGCTTATCCAGCATCGCGTTGTTGCGACCGAAGTTCCGCTGCATGGAAATCAGGCGGGCCATGACTCCCAGATAGTTTTCCAGCAGCCGAGGAATGTTCCTCTCGCGCATCGAATCTGGAATAGCATCAAAGATACGGCCGTAGGGGCTGCCGATCCGATTCATATCCATGTAGGCAGTCTCAAAGTAGGGATGGGCGCGAAGGTTGTTGAAGAACGCTTCGGCTTCCTCCGGCGCATCAAAGATCGGATTGCCTTTCTTGTCTAAAGCTTCATTGAAGAGTTGTCGCACGCGCCGGAGCATTCGTTCGCCACCGGCATGAACGTCGGCCATTACCTCTTCGCTGAATCGGGCGGTCGCATAATTCTCTCGGGGCATCCAGTCGTAGAACTTCGCCTGTCGGATCAGATCAACGCCGCCGCCCGTTTTGTCCTTGGCTATCAACTCCGTGGTGCGGGCACGCAGCTTCATTTGTTCGGCCAGGCCGGCGACTTCATCGAAGATCGCCTTAACCGTGCCCGCGGCCTTATCTAGTGTCTTATCAACCTGGCCGGTAAAGCGACCTTCCAGCAGTTTGATGAGGTCCAGCCCCTTGTTGGTATCCTGGCCGATGGTCTGATTCAGGATAGCCCGCGCACCCTTGCTTCCTTCCATGCGCGTAGCGAAGAAAATATTGGCATCTTCGTTGAACCGGTCGAGCAGCTCGCCCAGCCACTTTGCTGATCTGAATGGACGGCCGGCGGCTCCTTTTAAGCGGGCCAGGAACTCTCTGCCCGTGCGCGTGTGCTTGGCCATGAGCAACTTGAAACCTTCGCTGGGGCTTTTACCCCGCACCAGCCCCCGAGCGTTGCTGGCCAGGAGCATTTCGTGGCGCAGTTGAGTACTCAGCGGCTTCGGCAACTCATCGAGCATTCGCTCGACTTCGCGCTCGATATGGCCCCCTTCACCTTTGATGCGTAGAAGACCTCGATTGAGGTTGTCGAGGAACATTGAGGTGTTATAAATGTCGGCAAGCTCTTTATATTTGGTCGGTGTGCGGGCCTGGATAGCGAGTTTACTTCTGGCCAGGGCTTCGGCCTTTGTTTCGGCCAGGGCGGCATCCGTCAGTTTCTTTCGCAGAAAACCTTCGGTGAGCCTGGCAATGCTGACATTCCAGCGCTTGGCCAGATCGTTGAGTTGCTCCTTGGAAAATCCTTCCAGCATTTTCTCGGCCGTGAGGCGCGGAGCGAGTTTCTCAAGTGCGAGAGTGCGCATCTGCTCTATCGGTGGCAGCGCCTGTCCCCTCGGGAACTTCACCCCGTAGCCGGCCAACAGCTTGCGGAATTGCTTCTGATTGGTGAGCCCCTTGATTAGCTCTTCGGCCTTTGCGGCCATCATCGGTGGGATCACTTCAGGCGAAATGATGTCACGATTCCAGCCCCGCCACATGTCGCCCAAAGCGCTCAGCACGCGGGTCATCTCGCCGCCGCCCACGACCATGTTGCCGCCGGGAAGTCTGATGGCAGTGGGGAGGATGTTCCTGGCGGGCAATATGCCGGCCTGTTCCAGCGCCGCGGTCAGCTCCGCCGCACCCGTAAAGCCCAGGGCCATAGATTGCTTGAATAATCGCCCCAGAGCCTTGGCCATGGGGATTCCGGCGGCGATACCTCCGGTCAGCAGGCCCACCTCCGGCTTCTGTGTAGCAGCAGCATCAATCGCCGCGGTGGTGAGACCCTTCAGGCCCATAGAAGCCAAGGCTTCTCCGATGCGCGGGGCTATTCCGCTGAGGGCTTCCAGCCTGGGTAGACCAAAGATGCGCGCGAGACCTTCGTATGCCGGCTTGATGATCTTTCCGGTTACGCCCAAGGCTCCGATAATGGCCCCGGTGTCATAGTAGGCTTGCTCGCGCGGGTCCATCGTCTTGTTGAATTTGGCCGCCTGCGGATCGAGCCAATAAGCCCACTGTTCGGTAGTGGGCAACAATTCAACATTGGCCCCAGAGATGAATCGTCCGGCGGCATTCACGATGTTGGGGATGGCATCTAATTTGCTGGCGATGAATCCATGAGCCGATCCCAGGAGGTCCGCGACGATCTGGTGGAAGTCCGAATCTTCCCTCGCTTCGATGAATTCAGCTTTGGCTTCCCGGTACTCGCGGGCGGTCGGATCATTGCTTATCTCCGCGAGGATGCCACCCGTGACAAGCTGCTTCTGATCTGAAGGCAGCAGGGCGAAACTCCTATTCTGCTTTCGCAGGCGCACCAGTAGCCGTTTCAGACCCTCATCTATAGCCCATGGCCGAACATCAATTTCCTGGATGCCCTGCCCGAATCGCATCAATTCCTGAGCCGCCTCACCAGAGGCATCTCCCTCAAGCAGTTGTGCGAGAACCCCTTCGCGGGATGTAGAGTCGATCTTTGCGCTAAGTTTCTCTTCCTGGCGGCGCATAAAGTCGGCGAATTGCCGCTCAAACTCCTGGGCATTCAGGCCATCGAAGGTAGGCTCCGGGGCCAGCCCCGGCCTGAAGGGCATACGGCTCGTTCTGCTGAGTTCTGCGAGAAGGTCCCGTGCCCGAAGTGGGGTTGGTATCTCGAGGCTGTCTGAGGGCCCCGTATCGCTTTCTAGAAGGTCCAGGAAGTCGGCGTTGAACTCCCCGTTCCCATCTCCTTCGGAAATCCCAAAATCAGAAGCGAAGTCAAGAAACGGGTCATAATCCATATCCGCGCCGGGGGGAAGTTGCGGGGCGGGAGGAGGCGTTCCATATCCGAATGGCCTGAAAAAAGGGGGCAATCACCCTACCTCATGGCTGATGAAGCTCGCCGCGAATCCGTTGCTGCTCCGGCGACTCAAACGCCTCTATGGCTTCTTGAAGGGGGTTTGCACCCAATCCCATCCCAGCGGGCGCAACCATCAAAGCCGAGGGAGATAGCACATTGGCGAGATTGCCTCCCGGCAGGGCCCTGATTGGGCGGAGGACCAGGCCCATCTGTTCGGCGATTGCGGCTGTTCCCAAGCTACGGAGCATCCTCGAATACAATTCCCCCGGAGTATAAAGGCGCCTCGTCGGTTGCGGCGCCCGGTATTCACGTCGCGCCTGAGAAAGAAACCCTCTGAAGCCATCACGACCAGAAGTAAGCAGCTTTTCCAGAATCCGCCGTTGAGCCTCGCGCGCCTCCTTCTCCAGTGCCCATTCTCGCTCTAGGGCCTTCTGTTCCTTCTCCCATTGGCGCTCTGCGGCCTTCAGTTCCTGCTGCCATTGGTGCTCTGCGGCCTTCAGTTCCTTCTGCCATTGGTGCTCTTCGGCCTGTCTTTCTTTGGTGAACTTACGTTCCTCCTCCTTCTCGGCCTTCTGAAACTGCTGCTGAGCGGCCAGCCGCTTATCCAGATATGCCTGGAGGAGCGGGATGCTGATCAAGTCCTTCAGGCCGCCACCAGCCGATTCAAACAACTTGAGAAGGTCTCCAATTCCCTTGCCCCACAGCGTTGCCCTTTCGCGCTCACGCTGCCGTTGGAGCGCGGCTTCTTGAGCCTGTCGTTGCCTTGCTCCGGTGAGCACTTCCTTGACCATGCTTTCAAGGATCAAGTCATAATCTTCATTAGTTTCCGGGGTGATGCCCTGTCCCACCAGGGCTTGCTGGGCCTGCTCAAAAGCCAGGGCCAGTTCGGATGGGTCCGCAAGGTCATCAAGTTCCGCTTCCGTAGGAATACCCAGAAGGTAAGCCGCAAGATCACTGTCCTCAAAGTCCAGATCATCTTCCAGTTCCGGCATCACAAGACCCCCAATCTTTGCAGAGTTAAGGCCATGCTGAGAATCTCATTTTGCCGGCCGGAGGAACGAAGCGACCGGATCGCGCCTTTTCTCCTGCGCGATCGCCTGGCCTTCCGGCGTCGTTCGGAGACGGGCGGCAGCGACGGTCTCAGATTCAGGTTGTTAAAAAAGCTGGCCAGCTGTATCTACCTGCCTGTTCCGCCAGTAGTCCTGCAAGAGGTCCCACAAAGCCTTTGATTGTCTGATGGCCGCGGCAAGGTCCTCCGGTCGCGGCTCATCAGGAAGAGTCCGACCGACCAGCCGTTGCACGTCGCTGAACCCCATCCGGGGAATCTGATATCCGCCGCGCAGGGCGGCGATCAAGGCCGGCAGCGAACCGATGGGACCGGTGCGTATCCCCTGATATCGACCGGCTTTGGCGATCGGATAAAGCGCCGTCCTTTGAGGCTGGCCGCTCTCCGTTCCCCCCAGGTAACCTTCCCGAAAACTGCGCGGCATAGGGGGCGATTCAGTCGCAAGCCCGCCGGGTCGCTGGGGCCCGCCGGGTGGCCGGGGCCCTTCGGGCATACCACGCCGCTTGAGCTCTTCCTGATAGAGGCGCCATTTTTTCCAGGGACGCGGGGGAACTTGTGCTGAAGGCGGCCAAGTGGGCCCTCCCCGCCGAGGCCCCGGACGCTGAGCTGGAGGCCCAGGAACGGGGACAAACGGATGTGGTCGCTGACTTTGCGGTCCGAAAAAATTAATACTAGTTGGCCAGAGCAGAGGCCTAGGATGTTTCCAGGGCGGCCGCCGGGGCGATGGTTGTCCTGGAGCTGGGTAGGGCAAAGGCCAAGGATAAGTACCAGGGGGCCACCTCCAGGGGGGTAGGGGAATCGGAAAATCCTCAGGGTCAGGCTCTCTGAAGGCCTGCGGTTGACCCCCCAAACTCTGAGGCCCCCGCGGCATGATGACCGGCTCCCGACGGAAGGGAGCGACCCGGTTGTTGATGATGAACGGCACGTTATCTCCTAACTATTGACGTATTGGCCACCAAACCAGTCCTCATCGTTGGGATCATAACCACAGGACGCACAATGGCCATCCGCAGCCGGATAACCGGTTGAGCCGCAACGATGACAATACACCTTGCCCTGCTCCCTGGCCCGCCGCTCTTTTTCCAGGACCCAATCCATGCGGCAAACCCTTTTGGAGAAGTCATCCATTTAGCCGCCGAGTCCGAATCCTTTTCCCCCACCCCCAGTGGCGAAGGGCAGACCCGTACCAAAAATATTACCCGCGCCGAACACCTGACCAAAACCGGGATAGGAGAGTAACTGCTGGTAGTATTGCTCCTCTTCGCCGAAGGGGTCTTCATAGCCGTAGCCGAAGGGAGCGCCCATGCCCCCGCCGAGGTAGCTCATGTAACCACGAGGCCTGCCCGGCTCTCCCAGCCACCAGCCGCCACCACCACCCGGCTCCGATCCGGGCAATCCCGCGCCTGGAGGGAATCCGCCGCCCGGCGGTCCGGGGGGCGGCCCGCCCCCGGGCCAGAAGGCGCCGAACTGACCACCACCGCCAAAGACGGAATCGTAATCGTAGCCGTAATCGCCGAACTGATCGGCCCCCCCATAGTCAGGATA
>Ga0073934_10008686_pt1 | contig 13440 bp, 14 predicted proteins | sample LarsenN4metaG_FD_76834 | JGI IMG/M metagenome (GOLD analysis project Ga0073934, IMG submission 76834) | Hot spring sediment bacterial and archeal communities from British Columbia, Canada, to study Microbial Dark Matter (Phase II) - Larsen... ...
CGTGATGAGTGCCACCCGCCCGAACCCGAGGCGGAGCAACCGCGCATATCGGGACGAGATACGCAAGGGAGCGACAACGAAGGGGGCGGGCGGGTGCCGCCATCACCCTCTGGGCTGGGGCCACGCGAGTTATCCGGATAGGCTCTAAAGACATTTTCAACGCAAAGGCGCTATCCGCCTGCGGCGGACGCGATGACGCAAAGATTTTTGGGCAATCTCCGGCTTCCTGCCTTTTACTCCAATCTCCGCTTTCTTGCGTCCTTTGCGGCCCGCGCAGCGGGCTTTGCGCCTTCGCGTTAAAAATGCCTTTTCTCTCCGCGCCGGCCCGCCGCTGAACCAGGCTGGCGCGCCGCCGCCTCCTGCCCCATACTCCCTTCCGGATGGGTTCCCTGCCACTAACCACCATGGCCGCGCAGCTGGCCGGCGGCCTGGCGTTTTTCCTCTTCGGCCTGGAACTCATGACCCAGGGCCTGCGCAGCCTGGCCGGCGGCGGGTTGAAAACCGCCCTGGCCCGCCTGACCTCCAGCCGGCTCCGCGCCGTGCTGGCCGGCGCCTTGGCCACCGCCGCCCTCCAATCTTCCTCCATCACCACTGTCCTGATCGTCGGCTTTGTCTCGGCGGGATTGGTCACCCTGCCCCAGGCCATCGGCATGGTCATGGGAGCCAATATCGGCTCCACCGTCACCGCCCAGATCATAGCCTTCAAAATCACCGCCCTGGCCCTGCCTGCCGCCGCCCTCGGTTTTTTTGCCCGCCTGCTCGCCCGCCGGGACTGGCAGCGCATGACCGGCGATGTGCTCCTGGGCCTCGGCCTCATGTTCACCGGCCTGGACCTGATGGGCCTGGCCACCCAGCCCCTGCGCGGCTACCCGCCGTTTCTCGATGCCCTCCAGCACATGACCCACCCGCTCTGGGGCATCGCCATGGGTGCCGTCTTCACCGCCATCATTCAAAGCTCCGCCGCCACCACCGGCATCGTCATCGTCCTGGGCAGCCAGAACTTGCTGCCCCTCGAATCGGCCATCGCCTTGATCCTCGGCGCCAACATCGGCACTTGCGCCACCGCCGCCCTCGCTTCCGTGGGCAAGCCGGTCGATGCCCGCCGCGTTGCCCTTGCCCACATCCTTTTCAATCTAATCGGTGCGGCCGTGGCGCTCCCCTGCATCGGCCTGCTGGCCGATGCGGTCCGGTCCTTCGGCACAGGCCTCCCCCGCCAGATCGCCAACGCCCACACGCTGTTCAACGTGGCCACCACCTGCCTCCTCCTCGGCTTTGCCGGGCCCTTGGCGGCTTTCTGCCGCCGCCTCCTGCCGGATCCATCCGCCGGTGCGTCCGATCCCGGCGCGCCGCGCCATCTGGATTCGTCCGCGCTGGAAGTTCCCTCCGCCGCCCTCGACCAGCTCCAGCTGGAAACCCTCCGCCTTGGGCACCTGGTGCTGGATTACATCGAGAGCGCGCCGCCCGTCCTGCTCCAGGGGGAGACGCGGGAACTGGACCGCCTGGCTGCGGGAGACGACCCGATCGACCGCCTCCATGCGGCCATCCTGGCCTATCACAGCCGCCTGGGCAAAGCCGCCCTCACTGCACAAGAAGCCACCCGCCAGCGCGGGCTCCTGGCCGCCGCCACCTATCTGGAAAACGCCGCCGATGCCGTCAGCGTCAACCTGGCCGCCCTGGCCCGCGAGCGCCTCCACCACCGCGCCCCCGTGGCCGCGTTTGCCGGGCCGGAGCTGGAAGCCGTCTTCACCACCGCCACCACCAGCCTCCGCCTGGCCCTGGATGCGATCGAGCACCGCGATCCGCTGCGCGCTAATGAAGTGTTGGGCTTCAAGGCGGCCATCCGCACCCAGTGTGATGCCGCCCGCCAAGACCTGCTCACCCGCATCCATGCGGACAATGAGGCCGAAATCCTCGCCTACCGCCTCCTCTCCGACGGCCTGGAGCACCTCAAACAAATCGCCTATTTCTCCCGCCGCCTCGCCCGCCTGGCTTCTTGATGCCTTCCAAGGGGGATGGACAAAGGCAGGGTTTGACCTGATGGCGGGAAGTGGACGGCGGCCCCATTCTGGGGCTTCAACCTGGGGCGCAACCGCGTCCCTCCGCTACCGTCCCTGCCATGTCCACAAAAAACATCATCGCCCTCATCCTTGTCATAGTGGGAGTCATCGTCCTCGCCTCCTCGGGGCTGTCCTTTGAATCACCCGGAGAATCCGTCCGCTTGCTGGGCCTGCGCTTCCAAACCACCGAACACCATTTCATTCCTCCGTGGGCCGGCGTGGTGGTGGTGATTGCGGGCATCGTGCTGTTCCTGGTTCCCCTGCCGTCGGCCAAAAAGGGCGCCTGAACCGGGGCCTGCCCCCTTTCGATTCTTTTCGCCCTTCCGCGCCATCCAGGCTAGAGTGTTCGGGCGGGGCGGGATTCCTCCGCATGGAGCTAACATGAAATCCACCACCCCTCTCTTCCACCGCCGCTACAAGGAGGCCTTGCGCAGCCACCTCTTGGCCGTCCGGGGGAAGAAGGCACACCGGACCCAGCTGCCCTGGGGCCGTGAAGCCCGGGCGGCCGGACTGGGGCAGGGCGACCTGGCCCGCCTCCACGAATCCATCCTGATCACCGAGCTGCTGCCCTCCTGCCCCCGGCGGCGGCACACGGAACTGCTGCGGCGCGCCGGCGAATTCTTCGCCCTGGCCATCTCCCCGGCCCCGCCCTCCCCGCCGCGCGGCTCCGGGCCTGCCCCCTCCCGCTCCGCCCTGCGCCTGGGCCTCTCCATCGCCGCCCTCAGCCGCCATGCCGTCGGCCACGCCCTCAGCAACCGGGAACTGGCCCGGAAAGTGGAGCAGCTCACCCTCAAAGCCGGACAGCTCCGCGAGAGCAAGCGCCACGTTTCCCGCTGCCTGCGCGAGTCCGACCTGCTGAAAGAACAGCTCCGCCGCCTCTCCCGCCGCCTTCTCGTCGCGCAGGAAGAGGAGCGCAAGAAAGTCAGCCGGGAGCTGCATGATGTCGTTTCCCAGGCCCTCGTCGGCATCAACATCCGCCTGGCCACCTTGAAACAAGAGGCCTCCCTCAACACCCGCGGGCTGCACCGGAATATTTCCGTCACCCAAAAGCTGGTGCAGCGGTCCGCGCAGATCATCCACCAATTCGCCCGCGACCTGCGCCCGGCCGTGCTCGATGACCTGGGCCTGGTGCCCGCATTGCGCTCCTATCTGGTGTCCTTTGGCGCGCGGGCGGGCCTGCAGACCCGCCTGTCCGCCTACCACGGCTTCCAGCATGTGGACCCGACCCGCCGCACCGTCCTCTTCCGCGTGGCCCAGGAAGCCCTCACCAACATCATCCGCTACGCCCGGGCCTCCCGGGTGGACATCATCCTGCGCAAGTCAGCGGATGGCGGCTTCCGCATGTCCGTGCGGGATGACGGGCAGGCGTTCAATGTGGAGCGCGTCCTCCAGGCCCGCGGCGGCCGGCGCCTCGGCCTGCTCGGCGCCCGCGAGCGCCTGGAGATGATCGGCGGGCGCCTGCACATCGAGTCCACCCCCGGCAAAGGCACCATCCTCACCGCCCATTTGCCGCCGCCTCCAGCCCGGCGCCGGCGGCCTTCCGGAGCCACCCCATGAAAACGATTACCATTTTCCTCGCCGAGGACCACGCCGTTGTGCGCGAGGCCTTCCGCCACATGTTCGATCAGGAAGCCGGGCTGGCGGTGGTGGGGGAAGCCGGCAACGGGCGCCAGGCCGTACAAATGTGCCTGCGCCTGCGGCCCGATGTGGTGCTGATGGACATCGCCATGCCGCGCCTCAACGGCCTGGAAGCGGCCCGGCAAATCCTGCGCAAGCTCCCGCAGAGCCGCATCCTCATCCTCACCGCGCACAATGACGACGCCTACGTCCAAGATGCCGTGGCCGCGGGCGCGGCCGGCTTCCTGCTCAAACAGAGTTCCGCCGCAGAAGTCTGCCGCGCCGTGCGCGCCGTGGTGAAAGGCGGGACCCATTTTAGCCCCTCCATCGCCCGCCACCTCAACCGCCTTCAGGCGGCCACCTCCGGCCGCAGCGGCGAGACCGCCGCCGCACCCACCCGCCGCGAGCGCGAGGTCTTGCAGCTGGTTGCCGAAGGACGGGCCAACAAGGAATGCGCCGCCGAACTCGGCATCAGCATCAAGACCGTGGAAAAGCACCGGGAAAACCTGATGCGCAAACTCGACATCCACGACACCGCCGGACTCACCCGCCACGCCATTGCCACCGGCATCATCCAAGGCGGACCGGGCCCGCTGGCCAGCGGGCGGGTCTAACGGCAGCGGAGTGGGGCCTTCACCCCATGGCGGCTCCTGCCGCCCGCGCCTAGGCTCGCGATTCCACCCCCGCCCGCATGCCTGCCTCCACGCCATTCCGTTACGGCCTTCGCCCCAGCGCCCGGGGCCCGCGTCCGCATTCGTCGTTCGGGCTCCGCTTGCGCCGCACCTTGCGCCGTCCGTCTCCGGCCCGTGAGGCCACCCGCTTCAGCTGGTCCCCCGCTCCGGGCGGGCTCCGGCCTCCGCAGCTCCGCCGCCCACTGCCGTGACCCTGCCGCCCCGCACGCCCTCCACGCCCAAGCGTGCGCAGCCGGCCCGTCCGGCGAGTGAGGAAGCCATCCGCGGGCGCGCCATCGAGCTGGCTGTCCTCAGCGGACGCTCCCTCCACCAGGTCACCGAGTCCGACCGGGATGCCGCCCGCCGTGAATTGGGCGGGAATTCCTAACTTATTTTTAGCTGCTATTCCCTCCCCTGGCGCTGCCAACCTATTTGTCAGCAGAACACCCCATGGTCCGCGCGCCGCGCAACGGGCACCATGAAGGCCAATCAACCAAGGAATCCCATGTCGATCATCTCCCTCATTGTCACCCTCATCGTGGTCGGCCTGCTGCTGTGGCTGGTCAACAATTACATCCCCATGGATGGCAAAATCAAAGGCATCCTCAATGCCGTCGTCGTTGTCGCCGTCGTCATCTGGCTGCTCTTCAGCTTCGGCGTGCTCGACCGCAGTTCCGATATCTCCCTGCCCCGTCTGAACTGATTCACCATCACCCCACCCATGAAACACCAATCCGTTTTCAGCATCTCCACTTCCCAGGAGCAGGCCGAACGCATCGTCGCCCGGCTCAAGACCGCGAATTTTTCCAACCTGGACATTTCGGTCCTTCTGCCGGAACGGGGAAGCACCAAGGAAACCGACGGAACCGGCCCGCCGAGCAGGGCGCCGCAGGGCATCGTGGCCGGGGCGGGAACCGGGGCGGTGGTGGGCGGCACGCTGGGCTGGATCGCCGGCCTGGGCGTCCTGGCCATCCCAGGATTCGGCCCGCTGATTGTGGCCGGCCCGCTCCTGGCCGCCCTGAGCGGATCGGCCCTGGGAGCGGCTGCGGGAGGCATCGCCGGCGGCCTGATCGGCCTCGGCATCCCGGAACCGCAGGCACTGCACTATCAAAATTTGATCCGGGAAGGAAGCGTTCTGGTTTCGGTCCGCGCGGAGACCGTGGAAGAAGTGGAGCGGGCCAAGGACATCATCGCCCAGGAGGGCGCACGGGACATCTGCACCACATCCGACTTTGTGCCCTTGCCGGCCGTGGTGCTGCCCTACGCCGGGGAAGCCCTCCCCCGGGAGAAATTCGCCGGGAATCCTTTCAAATGAATCCGGCCCATCTTTCCACCAAAGGAGACAGCGCATCGGCCACGGCGGACGGGACCGGAGTGGAGCAGCGCCTGCAGGCCGCGGGCCACCGCCTGGCAGCGGTCATGGACCGCAGCCGGGAGCTGGCCGCCCGGTCCGCCACCCAAGTCCGCCGGGCCGCCGCCACGGCCGACCGCGCCGTGCACCACAAGCCCTATCATGCCATCGCCGTGGCCGCCCTCCTCGGATTCGTCTGCGGCTGCCTGGCCGCCCGCCGGGAGAGGCGGGAGTGAAAGCCATGGGGAAGGCGCCGGGCTTTCCGGGCCTGTGCCGGATTCTGGTCGTGGATGATGATCCCGATCTGCGGAGCATGCTCTGCCGGCTGCTGGAGAATGACGGCTACCAAGTGGAAAGCGCCGATTGCGGCACCGCCGCCTGGGAACATCTCCGCACCCAGCCCTGTGACCTGGTGGTGACCGACCACCACATGGCCGGCCTGTCCGGCCTGGGGCTGCTCCGCCGCCTGCATGCCGCGCGCTGGAACCTGCCGGTCATCATGGTCTCCGGAGACCCCCCGGATCAGGAACTGCGCAGCCAGCCCTGGCTGAAACTGCGTGCCTTGTTCCGCAAGCCCTTTGATTCGTCCGCGCTCCGGGAAGCGGTCCGCGGGGCGCTGGAACCCGCTCCACTGCGGACTACACCCCATAGCACCGGTTTTTCTGCCGGTTAGATTGAATGCATGAAACGACCCCGCCATCTCGTCCTTTTTTCCATCATTGCACTCCTGGGACTGGGACTGGTCTTTGTCCTCGGCGGCTGCCAGACCTCCAAGGGCTTTGGCAAGGATGTGGAAAAACTCGGCGACTCCATTCAAAAAAACGCGGACTGACCGGAAAGCCGTCCTGCGCCGTCCTTAGCTGAACGTATCTCCTAACCAACGAAAGAACCTATGAAATCCATCATTCCCGCACTGGCCGCCGCTGTTCTGGCCGCCGGATGCGCCAGCCAGCCCGCAACCTACACCACTGAGGCTCCGCCGCCGAACCCGCCGCAGCCGTATTTGCCGCAGCCGTATTACCAGAATACAGACAAAGACCTGGTGGGCGCCCGGGGGCCGGACGGTCCTGTGGGTGCCACGGGTGCGCAAGGTCCTGCGGGCAGCCGCGGGGCGCCGGGCACGGCGGTGGCCGGGCCGCGCGGTGCCACCGGGGCCACGGGGTCGATGGGGCCGCGCGGCGCCACCGGCAGCACCGGCGCTGCCGGAGAAGTGCGCCGGGGTGCCACCGGGCCGGCCGGGGCTGCGGGAGCGACCGGCGCCACGGGATCGATGGGCGCCACGGGGGCGCAGGGAGCCAGCGCCGCCGGGTATGCCGGCCCTACGGGTGCCACCGGGGCCGAGGGAGCCCAAGGCCCCACAGGCGCCACCGGCGCCCAAGGCAGCACCCTTTACGGGCCCACCGGTCCGGCCGGCTATGCCGGACAAACGGGCGGCCAAGGTGCTGAAGGAGCCGAAGGAGCGCGGGGGTCCACCACCGCCGGCGTGGCCGGCCCGGAAGGATCGCAAGGCGCCACCGGCAGTGCCGGAACCACCGGGGCCCGCGGAGCCACCGGCAGCGCCGGGATTATCGGACGCTGGACCTCTTACCGCGACTACACCTTCAATGAAAATGACGACCGCATGCTCGAACGGGATGCGGCCAAAGCCGCCTCCATCGCCGCCTATCTGCGGGACAATCCCTCCCTCCACGTGGCACTGGATGGGTCCATGGACCCCCGGGGTTCCGATACCCAGGACGCCGCCCTGGCCCGCCGCCGCACGGAAACCGTGCGCGCCGCCTTGATCAAAGCGGGGGTTCCTTCATCGAAAATCCGCATCGGCGCCTATGGAAACCCCGAGACCCGCCGCGACCGCCGCGTGGAAGTTCTTTTGGCCACGGGCCAGTGATCCCCGCTCCACACCGCTGCCGCCATGCACTTCCCCATTTACGAACTCATCGAAGTCACCGGCATCTCCACCACATCCATGGAGGATGCGGTGGAGCGGGCGGTCGCCCACACCACCCATCTGGTCAAAAAGCCCCGCTGGTTCCAGGTGACCGAGACCCGGGGCAGCATCGAGAAGGGCCACGTTCACCAGTGGCAGGTGACCCTCAAAATCGGCCATGATGTGGCGGATTGACCAGCGCCGGCGCATCTCCTAGCGATCCGGCGCATTCACCGTTTCCATCGCATCCAGCAATTCCTCCAGCGGCACGGTGGCGAAGGAGCTGGCCGTGTCCGACATGGCGTAGGGCAGGATCAGCCGCCCGGCATGGACCAGGGCGCCGCAGGAGTAAACCACGTTGGGCACATACCCCTCGCGCTCGGATTCATCCGGGCTGAGCAGTGGCCGGGCCAGCCGCCCGATGACCCGCGCCGGATTCTCCCCATCGAGCAAGAACGCCCCCAGGGAATACTTCCGCATCGGCCCGACGCCGTGGCTGATGACCAGCCAGCCGCGCGGGGTTTCAATGGGTGAGCCGCAGTTGCCGATCTGCAGGAACTCCCAACTCTGGGTGGGCTTGAGCAGCGGGGTTTTGGCGTGCCAGAAGTGGAGGTCCTCCGAAACCATGATGTAGAGGTTCTCGCCATCCTGGCGGGAGAGCATGGTGTAGCGCCCGCCGATCCGCCGCGGAAACAGCGCCATGCCCTTGTTCTGCACTTCCGGACCGTTGAGCGTGCAAATGCGGAAATGGAGGAAGTCCCGCGTCTCCAGCATCTGCGGAATGGTTACGCGCCCGTCATAGGCCGTATAGGTCGCCACATAAGAGACGCTGCCATCGTCCTCGGTGAAGCGCACGAAGCGCGCGTCCTCGATGCCGTTGGATTCGTTCGGCGAGCTGGGGAAGATGACCCGTTCAGTCAGCGGCTGGTCCGGGGAATACACCACTTCGTAGTTCGAGCGGGCCAGGTGGACGAGGCGGGCGGCGGTGCGGTCGAATTCAATATTCCGGTGCTGTGCGTGGCGGCGGAGGTAGTGGATTTCACGGAGCAGTTCCTCCACCGTGAACCCTTCGGGCAGGGTCTGGAGTATGGTTTCGGCCAGGGCATCAGCCACGCCGAGTTCCTGCAATTGGCGCCAGAAGACGGTTTTGTCGTAGGCCGCGGGAGGGATGTGCAAGGGCGAACTGACGTAGCGGGAGGGTGTGTCCACCCGGATGCCCCCGGCGGCATCCACCGTGCCGCTGCGGAAGGTGATCGAAGACACGTGGCCTTCCCCGGTGGCGCGCAGGCTGAGGATGAAACGCAGGGTGCCCGGCGGCATGCCTTCCTGGCTCGGGTGGGGAACGATGGAGGGATTGAACAGGGCGGCGGCCTCCAGGGAGTATTCGTGGGTGAAGTAGGCCCCGATGAGCATGCGGCGGGCTTTGCTCAGTTCCTGGTCCGTGGGCAGCAGGTGGCGCACATCTTCATAGCGGCGGAGGAAATAGTCCACCAGCCGCTGGTGCCGCGCGTGGAAATCCGCCAGAACCTGGCCGAGCACTTCTTCCACCTCGGCTTCGGGCAGCGCCAGGACCCGGGCCAGGATGCGCAGAGGGCGTTCCTCACCTGCCGGCTGGAAGGGGCGGAAGAGCACCCGGGCGGGATCGGGCCGCAGCACAATGCCGGTGCGCGTTACGTTCATGGGGCCGCCCGTCCCGCTGCGGAAGGACGGGCGGACGGGGCCTGGAAGGTCCGCAGGTCGCGCTCCATCGATTCCATTTCCGCCAGGGCAATGAGATAGGCCAGGGTGGACTCCGCTCCCTGGTTTTCGTTGGCCCGGTCAAGGTGCAGGCCGTCGCGGCAGCCGCCGGTCCGGGGATCGAAGAGCGGCAGGCCCAGGTCATTGCGGCCAAGGAACCACTCGAAGGCGATGCGGGCCTGGTCGTGCCAGGCCGCATCTCCGGTGCAGCGGAACGCCTCCAGGCAGGCCGAGATGGTGCCATGGGCCTCGATCGGCTGCTGGTCGAATTCCGCGCAGCGCCCGCCGCGTGCAAAAAAGCCCATGGAACCGACCGGCCGGAAGTGGCCCAAAGGGGCCCGCTGCACAGTGTTCAACCAGCGCAGCGAGTCGAGTCCGATTTCGTAGCCCCGGGCATGGCCGGCCCAGCGCCCGCTGAGGATGAGAACCTGGGGCAGACGGGCATTGGCGTAAGAAAGGGAGTCTTCAAACCAGGGCCAGTCCGGGGCCGCCGTCCGGTCATGGATGTCCACCAAGCGGTCGGTCAGCGCATCGCGCACCTGGGCCGCGACCCGGTTGCCGCTGAGGCGGCGGAAGTATTCATAAATGCCCAGCAGGGTGAAGGCCCAGGCGCGGGGCGAGCGGGTGTCGAGTGTTCCGGGCAGGGCGAGTTCAAACAGCTGCGCCGCCCAGGCCTGCAGGCCGGGGTGGCGGGATCGTCCCGCGCAGGTGCCCAGCGCCCACAGGGCCCGGCCCTGGCTGTCGTCCGAACCAGCTTCTTCCCGCCACCGGCGCCCGTAGTCCATGAAATTGCGGAAGCGGCGCGTGGCGGGGTCGAACGCATGCTGGAGGAAGGCGGCGTAAGTTTCCCCCAGCCCGCGCAATTCCTCATGCTCCAGCTCCAGATCATCCAACAAAACGGTGGCGATCAGCGCCCGCGCGTTGTCGTCCGTGCAGTAGCCGTGGGAAAAGTCGGGCAGCGAGTGGATGGCGTGCTGGAGGATGCCGGTGGAATCGGTCAGCCTGCGCAGGTGGTCCAGCCGGACGGCGGGCAGTTCCAGCCAGTCGTCCTCCCGGCGGCGCACCGAGAGGCGGCGGATCGAAGGGCTGGTGGGATGCCGCCGCGCGGCCTGGAAGGAGGCCATGTAGCGCTGGGCCACCCGGGGCCAGACCATGTCACGTCCGAGCAGATAGGCCTGCTTGCGCAGCGCGTGGCGGCGGGTGTCATCCTGCAGCAGCGCGGCAAGCGCCTCCGCCAGGGCCGCCGAATCGCCAAACGGCACCAGCACCCCGCGCCCCTCCGCGAGCAGCTCCCCGGCGTGCCAGTAGGGTGTGGAAATGACCGCCTTGCCGCAGCCAAAGGCATAGGCCAGCGTGCCCGAGGTGGTTTGGGCGGCTTGAAGATAGGGGGTGAGGTAGATGTCGCAGACGCCGAGGAAGACTTTCAGCTCCTCGGCATCGACAAAGCGGTTGTGGAAGCTGACCTGGCGCTTGATGCCCAGCTCCTGGGCCAGCCGCTCCAGGGACAGCCGGTAGGCCTCCCCCTGCTCCCGCACCAGATGGGGGTGGGTGGCCCCCAGGATGATGTAAACCAGGTTGGGGACCTTGCGCAGGACTTCGGGCAGGGCACGGAGCACGGTTTCGATCCCTTTGTTGGGCGAGAGCAGGCCGAACGTGAGCAGCACATGGCTGCCTTCCATGCCGAACTGGTCCTTGGAAAAATTCGAGTCCACAAAGGGCGTGTCCGGGATGCCGTGGGGGATGACGTCGATCTTGGAGGCCGGGACGCCGTAAACCCGCTTGAGCAGCGAGGCTCCCTGGCGTCCCATGACGATGATGCGGGCGGAAAGCGCGCAGACTTCCCCCAGCACCTGGCGCTGCTCTGCCGAGGGTTCTTGCAGCACGGTGTGCAGGGTCGTGACCACGGGGAGGCGCAGCCCGCGCAACAGGGTCAGGATGAAGCCTCCGGCCGTGCCACCGTAGATGCCGTATTCATGCTGCAGGCAGACCACATCGGCGTTGTTGAAGTTCAGGTAATCCGCCGCCCGCTGGTAGCCATCCGGATCGTTCTCCGCGAATTCAAAGTGCACCTCCGGCGGATACTCGTAGCCGCCGGGCACGTCATGCACCGGGACGACAAAACACTCCGTCTCCGGATACTGCTCCGCGACCGCTCCCCGCAGGTCGTGCGTGAAGGTGGCGATCCCGCATTGCCGCGGGACATAATCGCCGACGAAGGCGATTTTGCGGATTTCAGGTGATGGCTGGATGGGAGTCCATGGGTGGAGGGAGGCTTGGAACGAAAGCCCAAGTAGGATCATGCCCCCAATTCCCCCCGGCCACAACGCTTATCGCCCCGGACTCCGTCATCCCATCCACGCAAAAGGCAGAAGCCTTGGCCGCAAAAAGGCGCAAAAGGCTCAAAACCTCGAATGCCCCATACCCCGCGCTCATTTTTGTGAGTCCTCCGCCGCTTAGCGGGCCAATTCTCCTTAAAAAAATCAGTGCCCATCAGTGAAAATTAGTGGTTTGATTTGCCTTCTATGATTTCCCGCTACTCCCGCCCGGCCATGGCCGCTCTTTGGACTGAAGCAGCCAAGCTCGACCTCTGGCTCGAGATCGAAGTCTCCGCCTGCGAAGGCATGGCCGCCATCGGCGTCATCCCGAAAAAGGACGCCCTGGCCATCCGCAAAAAAGCCAAATACCGCATCGAGGAAGTCCGCAAGAACGAGGAACGCACCCACCACGACGTCCTCGCCTTTCTCGAAGAAGTCGCCGTCCACGTCGGCCCGGCCGGCCGCTGGATCCACCAGGGCCTCACCTCTTCCGACCTGCTCGACACCACCCTGGCCGTCCAATGCTGCCGTGCCGCCGACATTCTCCTGGACGATCTGAAGCAGCTCCGTGCCGTCATCGCCCAAAAGGCGCGGAAATACAAATTTACCGCCCAGATCGGCCGCTCCCACGGCATCCACGCCGAACCCGTCACCTACGGCCTCAAGCTCGCCCTCATGTATGAGGAATTCGGCCGTTCCATCGACCGCCTGACCGAGGCCCGCAAACAGATCGCCGTGGGCAAGCTCTCCGGTGCCGTCGGCACCCACGCCCACCTCGACCCGCGGGTGGAAACTTACGTCTGCAAAAAACTCGGCCTGAAGGCGGCCAACGTCTCCACCCAGATCATCCAGCGCGACCGCCACGCCCACTTCATGACCACGCTGGCCCTCATCGCCACCTCCATCGACCGCTGGGCCACCGAGTTCCGCCACCTCCAGCGCACCGAAGTCCTGGAAGTGGAGGAGTATTTCTCCCCCGGCCAGAAGGGCTCCAGCGCCATGCCCCACAAGCGCAACCCGATCATCGGCGAGCGCCTCACCGGCCTGGCCCGCGTCATCCGCGGCAACGCCGGCACCGCCCTGGAAAACGTCCCCCTCTGGCACGAGCGCGACATCTCCCATTCCTCCGCTGAGCGCGTCATCCTTCCCGACTCCACCGTTTTGTTGGACTACATGCTCGCCAAGCTCGTCGATCTGGTGGACCGCCAGATCGTCTATCCGGAGAACATGCAGCGGAACCTGGAGATCACCCGCGGCCTCTACTTCAGCCAGAGCGTCCTCCTGGCCCTGACCGACGCCGGAGTGGCCCGCCGCACCGCCTATGAACTCGTCCAGCGCAACGCCATGGCCTGCTGGCGCGGGAACGGGAAGCCGTTCCTGGAATTCCTCCTGGCCGACGCCGAAGTGACGAAACTCATCAGGCCGGCGGAGCTGAAGAAAATCTGCTCCCTTGACCGCCACTTCCGCCACGTCAACAGCACGTTCAAGAAGTGCGGCTTGTAATCAGCGTATTCCCGTAGGAGCGCGCATCGCCGCGCGATGCCTTTCCTCAGAATATCCCAACCGCCAGCTCCGGCCACTGGGCCAGCATGCCCTGGTCCCGTGTGGCCAGGCGGCTGCGGGTGTCCCGCGCGATTTGTAATAGAGCATTTCCGTATTAATATGATTTAATTGTCTGTACAACTGGTCTGGAAGTCCGTACCAAGCTTGGAATGCAACCTTATGGAATGGATTTAAGGGGACGGATCATCGCGGCCTGTGAACA
>Ga0073934_10008687_pt1 | contig 13436 bp, 14 predicted proteins | sample LarsenN4metaG_FD_76834 | JGI IMG/M metagenome (GOLD analysis project Ga0073934, IMG submission 76834) | Hot spring sediment bacterial and archeal communities from British Columbia, Canada, to study Microbial Dark Matter (Phase II) - Larsen... ...
GCGCCGCTCTTGTCGGCGGCGAACTCGCGGGTGCGGGAGATGGCCATCTGCAGGATCACGGCGGCAAAGGCGGCCACGACCGATGCCAGGAAGGCGATGAGGACGTTGCCGCCGTTACGGTCGCGGCCGCCGCTGAACATCGCCCCCCAGAGGAGCATCGTCTGGAGATAGCTGATCGCGCCGGCGATGGTGGCGGCGATGGAGCTGATCAGGATGTCCCGGTTTCGGACGTGACCGATCTCGTGGCCGATGACGGCGCGCAGCTCGCGCCGATCGAGGATGCGCATGATCCCGGTGGTGACGGCGACGACGGCGTGGTTCGGGTCCCGCCCCGTGGCGAAGGCGTTGGGCGACTCGTTCTGGACGATGTAGACCTTCGGCTTCGGCACGCCGGCCAGCGTCGCGACCTCCTCGACGAGGGCGTGGAGATGCGGCTCCTGCTCGCGCGAGACCTCGTGCGCACCGGCCATCCTCAACGCGAGCTTGTCCGAGAACCAGTAAGCGATGAAGTTCATGACGCCGGCGAGGACGAGGGCGAAGATGGCGACGCTCGGCCCGCCGATGATGTAGCCGAGCCCAACGAGCAGACCGCTCAGGGCTCCGAGAAGCAGTACGGTTTTCAGACCGCTCATGTCAGCGTTTCCTCTTCCTTCCTCCCTGGCCGCCTGAGGCGGCCACAACCCGCTTCGATTATATCGAACCGCGGCCGCGGCAATGGGCCGTATGATGGGAAATGCTAGTCGACCAGGAGGCACGCATGGCGCAGACGAAACCGGGAAGGGTCGCGATCATGAGCGCCGGCGAGATGGGGGCGGGCATCGGCTGGGCCCTGCAGCGCGGCGGCGTGGAAGTCTACACCTGCCTCGCAGGACGCAGCGAGCTGACACGCCGGCGGGCGCGGGAGGCCGGCCTGCGGGAAGCGCCGGACCTCGACGCGCTGGTGGCAGGGGCTGACCTGTTCCTCTCCGTGCTCGTTCCCGGCGAAGCCGTGCCGTTGGCGCAGGCGGTGGCAGCGAGCATGCGCCGTACGGGCGCAAGGCCGGTCTTCGCCGAATGCAACGCGATTGCCCCGGCGACGGTCAGGGCTATCGAGGGGCTGGTGCGGGCGGAAGGAGCGGAGTTCATCGACGCGGGGATCATCGGCGGGCCGCCGCGTGAAGGCTACAGCCCCCATATCCACTGCTCCGGCCCGGACACGTCCGCCCTGGAATCGCTGCGCGACTGCGGCCTCGACGTGCGCTACGTAGGGCCGCTGGTGGGCCAGGCTTCCGGGCTGAAGATGGTGTACGCCGCCTCTACCAAGGGGACGACGGCGCTGTGGACGGAGCTCCTGACCGCCGCGCGGGCGATGGGCCTGGAGGAGGCGCTGCGGGCGGAGCTCAAGGACGGGCCGACGTTTCGCCAGCAGGAGAACAGCATCCCCGGCATGCCGAACCGCGCCCGCCGCTGGGTGGCGGAGATGGAGGAAATCGCCGCCACGTTCGCGGCGCTGGGGTTGACGCCGCGCATCCTGGAGGGCGCCGCCGACATGTACAGGCTGGTGGGCGAGACTCCGCTCGCCGACCTGACGGCGCGCGATCCGCGCCCGTCCCTGGACGAAGTGCTGGAGACGCTGAAACAGCAGCTCGCCCAGCCGGCCGACGCCGGGCGGGGATAGCGGCCGCGCCGGGATCGGCCTTCGAGTCCACAAGACGAGCGTAAACAGGCCGCGCACGGTCGGCGGGCCTGTAGCGGGGCTGAGAGCGGACGGGTTCTAAGCGACGGCCGCGGAGCGCTGCTTGCCCTGTCGGGAGGCTTCGCAGGCCTCGCGGGCCTTGGCGACCAGCGAGTCCGCGTCAGTGGCGTCGTCCGGGTAGCGGGCGATGCCGAAGTGGCACCAGTAATCGCCCAGGCCCTGGACCACCTTGCTCACGAAGGCCTTGCTTTCGCCCGCCTCGCAGTAGGGGAGGCTGAAGACGAACTCGGACTCGGCGACGTGGAAGGGCTGGCTGATGGTCTTGTGCTGGTTGGAGGCCAGCTCCGCGATATCCGAGCAGACCCGGGAGACGATCTCCGGCGTCGCTTGGAGGCCGGGCATGGTCACGTCCAGCGCCACGACGGTCATGCCCCGGTGGTCGCGACGGGCGTTCTGCACCTCCTCGCGGAGGCGGAGCATGAAGTACTTCTCGTGGAACGGAGTGGCGCGGACGGCAGGCGGCGGAGGCGGCGGCGGTGCGGGAGCGGCCTTTTCCGGAGGCTGAGCCTGGACGTCATGCAGGGAGCGGGGACCGCCGAAGCGCGGAAGCGCGCTCGTGCGGCGGCCGAGGGCGGCCTCGGCGTAGCGCCTCGTCGCGCCGCTGTGGGCCGTCCGTGCCGAGAGCACGGCCAGCACGAGGCCGTAGACCAGCGTCATCAGCAGCATGACGGTGGTGGCGCCGAGCGTAGGCCAGAAGAGGCCGGCCACGTTGCCGGCCACCCAGATCACGCACGGCCCGCCAAGGCCAAACTTGACGAGAAAATTGGTCTCGTCCGGCTGACGCCGGAAAGCTTCGCGGAGGCTGTTGGTGTCTTCTTCCATGCCCATCATGTCTAGAATCGGCAGGGCGCGGAGGAGTTTTAGAGGACGGGCCGAGAGATCTGGCCGTCGATGGCCGCCAGGCGCGTTGTTCGAGTCCGAGGCAGGCCCTACGATGAGGGGGCATGACTTCGAACCTCGAAGGGCTGGCAGCGCCGGCCGCCGACCTCGAAGCGGGCCAGGGAGCGAAGCGCGCCCTGGTAATTGCCGCCCATCCGGACGACGCCGACTTCGGCGCGGCTGGGACCGCGTTCCTGTGGACGCGGGCGGGCTGGGAGTTCTTCTACCTCGTGTGCACCGACGGCTCGAAGGGGAGCGACGACGAGTCGATAACCCCGGCACAGCTCGTGGAGACACGCCGGCAGGAGCAGCGCGACGCCGCCAAGGTGCTGGGGGTGAAAGACGTCTTCTTCCTGGATTACGTGGACGGCGAGCTGACGCAGAGCCGTCGGTTCCTTGGCGATGTCGTCCGCGCCATCCGCGAAGTCAGGCCCGACGCCGTGTTCACGCATGACCCCGAGGCAGTCATCGTCCGGGATTCCTTCATCAACCACTCCGACCACCGCATCACCGGCCTCACGGCGATCGATGCCGTTTATCCGGCGGCGCGCGACCGCCTCAACTTTCCGGAGCATGTGGCGGCGGGCCTGGCGCCGCACAAGGTGCGCCAGGTCTACATCTGGGGCTCCGAGCGCGCGAACTTCGAGGTCGACATCACCGAGGTCATCGACGTGAAGCTGCAGGCGCTGGCGGCCCACGGCAGTCAGTTCGGAGAGGACTTCGTGAGGACCCTGCTGGAGCGCTGGCGCACGCCGGAGGGGCGTTACGTGGAATCTTTCCGGCGCGTGCAGATGGCTTTCTGACGCCGAACCCGCCGCGCACCTGAGCGGGGGAAGCCGGCGTCCAACAGGCCCTCGGTCCCCTTCTCGCTGCCGTTCCCCTCTTCTTCTCACCCGTTAGACAAGGCTTTCCGGCTGGTGCAATCTGTATTCGATGGCGGCCTTTTGCCGGCAGTGCGGCGCGGCGCTGGAACCGAAGCTCGCTTTCGGGCGGACGCGTGGCGTCTGCCCCCGCTGCGGCTACGTGGACTTCGAGGACCCGAAGGTGGCGGTCGGCGTCGTCGTCGAGATGGACGGCCGCATCGTCCTGGGAAAGCGGAACCACGATCCCAGGCTGGGGTGGTGGTCCTTCCCTTCGGGTTTCGTGGACGCGGGGGAGGTGCTGGAGGAAGCGGCGGCGCGCGAGGTCGAAGAGGAGACAGGGTTGCGGGTGCGGATCGACCGGCTTCTGGGCGCATACTCGAGTCCCGGGGAACGCGTCGTCTTCATCGCCTACGCGGGCACGGTGATCGGAGGGGAAATGGCGGCAGGAGACGAGTGCCTGGAAGTGGCGGCGTTCCCGCCTGACCGGTTGCCGGAGCTTGCCTTCCCCAACGACGAAGCCATCCTGGCGGCCTGGCGTTCCGGCCAAGGTGCCGCGGCCGCACCCGCCGAGACCGGGCGCGAAGCCGCGCGCGACGCCTGAGGCGGCCGTTGCCCCGCGCCACCGTCCTGCTCGTCGGCCTGGTAGCCGCGCTCGCGCTGGCGTGCGGGGGCGACGAACCCGCGACCCGGCCGACGCCGGAGCCTTCGCCGGTCCCTCAGGCCAGCCCGACCGCGACAGTCACGCTGCCGCCGCCCGCCGCGATCGAATGGCGCGCCTGCGGCCGCTTCGAGTGCGCGGTGTTCGGGGTGCCGCTGGACTACGAGCAGCCGGCGGCGGGTGAAATCGGCCTCGCGCTCATGCGGCTGCCGGCAAGGAACCGCGCCGCGCGGATCGGCACGCTTTTCGTGAACCCGGGCGGACCGGGCGGCTCCGCCGTCGAGTTCCTGCGGCAGTGGGCGGTCCTGGTGCCCTCCGAAATCAGGGAGCGGTTCGACCTCCTGGCGTTCGACCCGCGGGGAGTCGGCGAGAGCACGCCGCTGCGTTGCGGCGTGGACATCCAGAAGTTCCTCGGCCTCGACCCCGCGCCCCAGAGCGACGAGGAGTGGCGGCATGTCCTGGAAGAGACGGAGGCCTTCACGGAGATGTGCGAGCGTAGCGCGGGAGCGGCGCTCGCTTTCTACGGCACGCGCAACGTCGCGCGGGACATGGACCGCATCCGCGAGGCGCTCGGTGAGGAGAAGCTGAACTACCTCGGCTATTCCTACGGCACGGTGATCGGCCAGGTCTACGCCGATATGTTCCCATCGCACATCCGCGCCATGGTCCTGGACGGCGCCGTCGACGTCTCGCTGGACCCGGACCAGCGGAGCCTGGAGCAGACGCTCGGCTTCGAGGCGGCGCTGCAGAGGTTCTTCGCCTACTGCCGCGCCTCGCGATGCTTCGACCGGGACCCGGCCGACGCCGTGCAGGAGCTGTTCGAGAGGACGGAGCGCGCGCCGATACCGGCGCCCGCGGCCAGCCGGCCCCTGGGCCAGGGCGAGGCGGTCTGGGGCGTGATCGGCTCCTTGTATTCGCGGTTCCAGTGGCCGGGCCTGGCGAACGCCATCGAGCAGGCGCTGGACGGCGACGGTTCGACGATGGTACGGCTGGTGGACAGCTTCTGGGGCAGGCATCCGGACGGCAGCTACGACAACCTCCTGGAGATGAACGTCGCCGTGAACTGCCTGGACTACGCCGCTTCCCGCGACCCGGAGCACCATCGCGAGCTGACCGGCGAGTTCGAGGCGAAGGCGCCCATCCTGGGCCGGTTCTCGGCGACCGGTAACCTGATCTGCGCCTACTGGGACGCGGCCCCGGACCCCTTGGAGGTCCCGGACGGCGACGGCGCGCCGGTGATCCTGATCGTCGGCAACACGGGCGACCCGGCGACGCCTTACAAGTGGGCCGTGGCGCTGAGCAAGCAGCTGGAATCGGCATTGCTGCTCACCAACGACGCGGAAGGCCATACCGCCACCTACACCACGTTCAACACCTGCGTGGACCAGGCGGTCAACGTTTACCTCCTGGAGCTACGGCCGCCCGCCCAGGGGCGCACCTGCGGGACGGCGGGCATCAGCCCCACGCCGGCGGTACCATAGAAGGGCTTGTCTCCGCCAAGAAACCGCCGTTTTCGCGCCCCATTCCGCCGCGCCGGGATTTGGCTGGCGGCCTTTTTCCTGCTCGCCGCCCTGGCGTCATCCGTCGCTTGCGAGGGCGATGGGCCGCCGGCCTCCGGCCTCGCGCCCACGCCTACGCAGGCAGCGCCGACGGCTGCGCCGACTGAGACGGCGACTCCCGCGCCGACGCCGCAGCGGCCGGAAGCGGAGCCCTTCCCGGCCGACCTCCAGGCCGAGGCCGAGCGCCTCTTGCAGCGCATCGGCGAGGTGCGGAACAGCTCGCCGAAACAGAGCGTGGACATGTTCGTGCTGACGCGCGAGCAGGCGCGCGCCTACTACTCCCGGCCGGCCGGGGCGCAGCCCTCCGAAGGCGCGGCGGCGGGGACGGACCTCAAGCAGGAGGTGTACGAACTGCTGGGAATGGTCCCGCCGCGGACGCAGACGGGACGCGACCTCAAGCAGCAGCAGGTCGACAACCTCATCGCCCTGATCACCGGCTTCTACGAGCCGGACCTGAACGCGCTCTACCTGCTGGAGACGCTCAACGGGGGGCTCTACGGCGGCCTGGCGCGCAGCACCATCGTCCATGAGCTGACGCACGCCCTGCAGTACCAGTACGCGGACATCGCCGCGGCGGAAAGACAGCGGGCGCGGAGCTGGGACGCCACCACCGCCCTCCTGGACGTAATCGAAGGCGACGCCGTCAACACCGAGAACCTGGTCCTGGGCTACTCGACCAGGTCCACCTACCGCCAGCCGGTCTGCTTCTCGATCCCGGCGCCGCAGCGCCAGGGGACGCCGTTCGTGGTGGAGCGCGAGCTGGACACGTGGTATGAAGACGGCCTCTGTTTCGTGCAGGCGGCGAGCAGGCAGCTGCCGGACGGCGTCGCGGGCATCTTCGAGCGGCTGCCGGAGACGACGGAGCAGGTCCTCCATCCGGAGAAGTACCTGGCGAACGAGGGCGCCAAGCCGGCACGGCCGGCGCCGATAGCGGGCGCGCTGGGGCCGGGATGGCGGGAACTGGGCGGCAATACGTTCGGCGAGTTCGGGCTTCAGAACCTGCTCCTCACGGGCCTGGTCTCAGACCGCGCCGGCGTCCAGGCGGCGGCCGCGGGGTGGGGTGGCGACGCCTTCGTCCTCTATGGAAACGGCGCGTCCCGCTTGTTCCACGCCGAGACGGCCTGGGACAGCGACGACGACGCCAGGGAGTTCTTCGCGGCGCTGTCGCGGTCGCTGGCGAGGCGGGGCGCGGCGCTCGCCCCGGCATCGGAGGCCTCGTTCGTGGCGGGGCTGGCCGGCGCCGAGTGGCGCGCCTGGCTGCGGGGAGACGCGGTGACGCTCCTGGTCGGCGACGACGCCGCGGCGCTGGACGCGGCGGCAGCGGCGCTGGGCTGAGGCAGGCGGGCGGAAGGACGCGGCGGCCCCTTGACCGACGCCGGCCGGGGCAATCGCTAGTCGCAGCCCGGCTTCCGGTAGTTGCGGGGGATGGCGACGATGTCGCCCACGGCAATGCCGTTGCGTTCGAACCAGCCGCGCGCGACCTCGAGGCCGAAGCCGTACGGCTTGGCGGTGTTGACGATGCGCTCCGAGAGCGGCTCCAGGTCCGCGATCTCCACGATGCGGCCGCAGTCTTCGATGAAGGCGACGGAAAGCGCGAGGCGCGTGTCCTTCATCCAGAAGCCCCTCCCTGGCGGGTCGACGACGAAAAGCATGCCGGTGTCGGGGAGCAGCTCGGTGCGGCCCATGAGGCCGCGCTCGCGCTCCTCCGGCGTGTCGGCGATCTCCACCTCGAGGCGGGCGGTGGTGCCGTTGGCGGCGACGATCGTCAGCGGTTCGCGGTCGATGCTCTCGGAAGCGCCGCAGGTCGCGAAGGCGAGGGCGAGGAGCGCCGTGATCAGCGCGGCCGCGGCCGTGGTTATCGCGATTGCCAGCTTGCCGCTCAAGGCGGGGCTCCCCGTCCAGCTTGACTGCCTTCGCCCGCCGTCAGCATACTGCCCTCACCGATCAAGCTTCGCACGCCGGCGCCCGGCGCCGGCCGGAGGAGGCGTCCACGTGACCACGGTCAATCTTGCCAACTACCGCAAAGAAGTCATCGAAGCCACGCAGCAGCTGGTGCAGACGGGCATCATGACCAAGAGCCTGCACGGCAACCTCAGCATGCGCGTCCCCGGCCAGGACGCCTATCTCCTGACCGCGGGCGGCTCGCTGGCGAACATGCAGCCGGAAAACGTGGCCCTCTTCCGGCTTGACGGCTCGCTCATCGAGGGGACGGTCATGCCGGTAGGCGCCGAGATCATCCAGATGCACGGCATCGTCTACCGCAAGCGGGGGGACGTCGGCAGCGTGATCCACACGCACTCTCCTTTCGCGACGGGCTTCGCTGTCGCGGGCAAGCCCATCCCCCCGGCATACGAGGCGCTGGTGCGCAACGGCATGAACGACGGCGTGCCGCTGGCGAAGTACGGGCCCCGCGGCTCCGACGAGTCGGTAAACAACATCGCCGCCGTCCTGGACGAGCACGCGGAGATAAAGGGGCTGTTGCTGGAGAACCACGGCGTGCTGGTGTTCGCGGACTCGCTGGGGGCGGCGATCCGCGCCAACATGACCGTTGAGGAGGCGGCGGAGATCTGCCTGTACGCCTACGGCCTCGGCGGCCCCAAAGCGATCCCGGAGCACATGATCAAGGCGACTACGGAGAGGGCGGCCGCGTTTGCCGCCGCCGGCAGCTTGACAAGCCGCCCGCAGCAGGGCTAGAGTCTGCCGGGTCCGGGCGCCGAGCCCGGGAAGCACCTTAAAACTTAAGAGACGGCGGGTACCTTGTACCGCCGTCTCTTTTTTTGTGCCCGAAGCCGGGCCTTCCATCGCGGACGGCCGCGGCATCCCACGTTCCCTCAAAGCCGGCCAAGGCGGCCATAACAGGGCAAAACAACATGAGAAGGAGGCAGCCATGCCCGCATTCGACGGTTGCTCAGCCTACCGGGCGCTCCTCGACCCATAGCGCCCTCACCGTTACTCCTCGCAGCCTTCCCTAGCTAGCCCTCCCAGCGAGGCATCCGTCCCGGGTCCAGAAGCCCCCGGACAAGACCACGACGCAAGGAGGTTTGTCTCGTCATGCCCAAAACAAGCAGGTCCCTGCGCTTGAGCGCCGGCGCGCTCGTCCTGTTCGCGCTCGCGATGTTCGCCGACGCCCCCGGCAGGCCCGCCGCGGCCGCCGCCAACTGCGATCCGCCCGACCTGACGTTCGACGCCGAAGAAGGGGCCTTCGTGGCCCTGATCAACGGCTATCGGGCTCAGTACGGGCTTTCGCCGCTCACCGTCTCCGTCAACCTGAACCGGGCGGCGTCCTGGATGGCCGCCGACCTCGCGGAGCGCGACTACTTCTCGCACACCGACTCACTGGGCCGCTCACCGTTCGACCGTCTGGCAGACTGCACGGGCTCGTCATACGGGGGAGAGAACCTCGCCGCCGGGTCGCCGCTGACGACGGCCCAGAGCGCCTTCGACCTCTGGCGCAGCTCGCCGTCGCACGACCGGAATATGCTCCTGGCCCCGTACACGCAGCTCGGGATCGCCCGCCACTACGACCCCACCTCCAGCTACGGCTGGTACTGGGCGCTGGAGTTCGGCGTTGACGATGACGGCACCCGGCTGGAGCCCGCGCCATATTAGACCGCCGGACGCGCGGGAGGGCGCCGCTAGGCGGCCGCGGCCGCCGCGCCGCCGCGGGGCGAGCGAAGGGGATAGACCAGCTGGCCGAGAAACGATGGCGGCGGCTGCGCCCCCACGATGCCGAAGCGCTTCGGCTTGAGGCCCCTGGGGAAGTACAGCGTGCCGAACAGCCGGTCCCAGAAGACGAAGAGGCCGGCGAAGTTCTTGTCGAGCGCCTCGGCGTCGGCCGCGTGGTGCCAACGATGGAAGGCGGGGCTGGAGATGACGCCGCGCAGCGGCCCCAGGTCCCAGTCCACGTTGGCGTGGATGAAGATGGCGTACAGCGTCAGAAACGGCAGGTACGCCGCGAGCGTCGCGGGGGCGAAGCCGGCCAGGAGGAGCGGCGCGGCGACGAGGGTGCTGGCGATGGCGTCGTTCAGGGGATGGACGCGCACGGACGAAAGCCAGTCCACCTCCGTGGAGGAGTGATGGACCGCGTGGACCCGCCAAAGACGGTCGAAGGTGTGGAAGGCGCGGTGCTGCCAGTAGCCGATGAAGTCGGCGAGGACCAGGAACTCGACCATCTGGAGGAGCAGCGGCTGGCGCGTGACGGCGGTTTCCCTGCCCGCGAGGTCGCGAAGGTCTTCGGCGGACATGGGACTGCCGAGGGCCGCGAACAGCGCTATCAGGGACACCGCGACGACGACCTGGGTAAAGAGCTGGCCCGCCGTGGGCGTGAACAGCCACCAGGCCAAGTCCGTGACGAAGCCTGCCCGGAACCGCCGCTGGCCTTTTGCCGCCGGCCGCAGCCGCTCCACGATCCCGAACCCTATGCCCAGGACGATGAGCGCGGCTATGACCACGAAGAAGCGTTGCATGACGAAGATCCTAACGGCGGAAACCGGCGAACATTGTCAAACGCCGGTTAAGCGTGTTCCCCGTCAAGGTTAATCGAAAAGCTCCGTCTCCTCTTCGATAACTTCGACGTCCAGGCGGAGGGCCTGAAGATAGGCGACAGCCGCGGCGACGACCTCGCCGGCGTGGGCTCCGCTATTGGCGACGGCGGCAATGTGCAATTCGGCCAGCTGCCAGGCGTCCTGGTGCTCGACTTCGGCAACGGAGACGTTGAAGCGGTTGTGAAGGCGCTGCTGGATCGACTTGATCACCTGGCGCTTGCCTTTGAGGGAGCCGTTCTCCGGCAGCCGGAGGGTGAGGCGGCAGAGGGCGACGGTCATGGCAGGGGCAAAGGCCCGGCTTAGGCCTCGGGGGCGGACCCGTTGGCGGGGAGCGGCGGCAGGTCCTGCGGCTTGCGCAGGCCGAAGTGCTCCAGGAACTTCAGGGTCGTGGCGAGCAGCCGGGCGCCGCCCGGCCCCGGCGCCTTGCCGACGTCCTCCACCAGCCCGCGGGCGATGAGCGAGGCGATGGCGGCATCCGAGTTGACGCCCCGCAGCTGCTCCACGCCGGAGCGGGTGATCGGCTGTTTGTAGGCGATGATCGCGAGCGATTCGAGGGCGGCGGTCGAGAGGCGCTGGCGGCTCTCGAGGCCGAGAAACCGCTCGACGTAGGGCCCGGATTCAGGGGCGGAGACGAGCTGGACGATGTCGCTGGCGCGCTGGAGGCGGATGCCGCCTTCCTGACAGCGCTTCTCGACCTCCAGAAGGGCGTCTTCGACCTCGGCCCGCGGGCGCCTCAACGCCCTGGCGAGCATGGCCGTGTCCACCGGCTCCTCGGCGACGAAGAGGACGCTTTCGATGACCGCGGGGAGCCGCTCCTTGGTGAGTGCGGGGAGGCGTTTGGTCATGTGCCGGTAGTTGTCTCCTCGCGGCCGGGCTGCGGCGCGGTCGATGGCGCCTCGGCGACCAGCGGGGGTTTCTCGGAGGAGGCGACGCCCTCGGAAACGGCCGCGGGGGCTTCGGCGCTGCCGTCGCCCGGCCCCGTGACCCCCGCTTCCGGCGAAGGCACGTAGCGCGGCGGAGCCGGGTGGGCCGGCGCCGGCGGGGGAGGAGGCGCCTGGGAGCGGGCCGGCGTCAGGGCGCGGCCCCGCAGGCGAAGCTCCCGATAGTGGAGGCGCGCGCGCGGCGGCCGCAGCAGGGCTACGTGGACGCGCTCCGTCAGGACTTCGCGGGCGGCGTTGCACGCCTCGTCGGTGACGGACGCGAGGTTGGCTTCGGGGTCGACGTGGAGGTCGAGGTCGACGAGGACGCCCTTCCGCTTCGCCTTGACCGACGCCCGGACGTCCGAGACGTGGGAGACGCGGTTGACGGCCTCTTCCACGCGCTGGCCGATGGCCGCCGTGGAGAGGACGGCGTTGCCTGCCTGCAGGTCGGTGACCTGGACGTGGCCAGTGGGCCGGGGCAGGACCTCCATGGCGACCACGACCAGGGCGACGAGGGCCACCGCCGCGGCGGCGGCCGTCAAAATCGACTTCTCGAGGTCCTGATTGTGATCGTCCAGCCAGTCGGCCGCGTCGCGAAGCCTATCGATGCTCTCGGCGGGTGCAGTCCAGGCGAGGACGATGACGGCGATGGCGGCGGTCGCCAGGGCCAGGCAGAGCAGGACGAGGACGGCCCGGTTGAAAAGGTTCATGGAGTCACCTCCGCGGCAAGGCCTTCGTCCGTGAGGCCGGTGATGCGGGCGGGCGTCAGGCAGTTCGCCAGGTCGGACGGCGAGGGGGCGCGGACGCGGACGTAGGTGTCGGTGAGGCCTTCCCAGAAAGCGCCGCCAATGCCGTCGCGCCGGGTCTCCCAGAGGACGGAGACGGTGGCGGCGAGGAAGCGCTCGCGGTAGTCCCTGGACATGGCTTCGGCGAGGGCTATGAGGCGGCGGACCCGCTCCTTCTTGACCGGCTCCGGCACCTTGTCCGGCATACGGGCGGCGACCGTGCCGGAGCGGTCCGAGTAGGGGAAGACGTGGATGCCCGCGAAGCCCATCTCCCGGCAAAACGCATAGGTCTCCTCGAACTCAGCGTCCGTCTCGCCCGGGAAGCCGACGATCACGTCCGTGGTAATGGCAACGTCCGGGACGGCGGCGCGCAGGCGCCGCACAGAGTCGCGGTACTCGTCCAACGTGTAGCGCCGGCGCATGCGCGCGAGGACGGTGCGGCTGCCGCTCTGAAGGGCAAGGTGGAAGTGGCGGCAAAGGCGGGGGTCTTCCCAGAGGCCGATCAGCTCATCGGAGAGGTCCTGCGGCTGCAGGGAGGACATGCGGATGCGGGGGATGGAGGTCCCCGCAAGGAGGCCGCGGAGCAGCGGATAAGGCGTCCGGCGGCCGAAATCGCGGCCGTAGGCGCCGAGCTGGGTGCCGGTGACGACGATCTCGTTGACGCCCTCCGCCTCGCGGGCGCGCGCCTCGGCGACGACGGCCTCTACGGGCTTGGAGCGCTCGCGGCCGCGCGTGCGGGGGATGATGCAGAAGGCGCAGACGTCGTTGCATCCCTCCTGGGCGGAGATGAAGGCCCGGGTCTTGAGGGGGCGGCCGAAAGCGGCAGGGGCGGGGGCCCCCGGCTCGGGCAGTCGCAAGCCGATGATGCGGTCGGCGAGGGCGGCCTGGTCCGGCTGACGGTAGACGAGGTCGGCGCCGAGGGCGTCGATCTGCCCGCGGGGGGCCGTTTCCAGCATGCAGCCGGTGACGGCGACGGTGGCGGCGGGCGCCACACGGCGGGCCATGCGGACGAGGCGGCGCGACTTCTGGTCTGCGGTATGGGTGACGGAGCAAGTGTTGACGATGACCGCATCGGCGTCCGCCGGGCGGTCGACGACGTTCCAGCCGGCGCCGCGGAGACGCCGGGCCATCACCTCGGAGTCGGCGATGTTGAGCTTGCAGCCAAGGGTAAGGATCGCGGCGGTGGCGGGGCGCGCGCTGTCGGACATAAGCGTGACCTACGCGGCCATCATAAGGGCTGTGGAATCGGTGTCAAACGAGGGGCCGAACCAGGCGCCGGTTACAAAGAGCAGCGGAGCAGCAAGTAATCGATAACGGACGGCGAGAACCAGGCGAAGGCGGGGGGCCGGAGGCCGGCCGCCGAAACCCGGGGCGGCGAAGTGGATGTTAGGGGGCCGGAGCGGTTAAGCTAAGGTAACCGAGGGGGAGTAACCCTGAACAGCGTCATCGTCAAGACGGATTCCTGCCCGGTGACGCGGCCAGAGTGCGGGAGA
>Ga0073934_10008690_pt1 | contig 13431 bp, 12 predicted proteins | sample LarsenN4metaG_FD_76834 | JGI IMG/M metagenome (GOLD analysis project Ga0073934, IMG submission 76834) | Hot spring sediment bacterial and archeal communities from British Columbia, Canada, to study Microbial Dark Matter (Phase II) - Larsen... ...
CCCCCCAGACCCCCAGCCCCTCTCCCACGCTGTGGGAGAGGGGAGCGGGGGAGGGAAAGCAGAACTGTTTGTCAAAATTAAGTAAACAGGGTAGTAGTCCTTTGTAAAGTTCGTTTTCATCCCCCTTAAAAAAACCCCGGGAGGGGGGATCTGTGGATAGCCAAACAGGGATCCCGTCTTAGAGGCTCCATAAGGAGCGACCGGTTTCATTGGTTCCAAACAGGTCGCTCCTCCCGGAGCTTGGAGGCATGTTTAAGTTAACCTTGTCTACAAGCAGGTCGCTCCTTATGGAGCTTTAAAGGATTCATCAAGATGAACTTTACAAGGTACTAATGATAGGCCTCTTTCAACTGTTCTATAGCTCTAATTCGAATGTCGGCAATCTCCAAGAAATCACCGAAGAACTTAAAGGGGTTTTAAGTTGGCGCGAGAACTTGATGCGATGATTAAGGCGGGATGGTTTAGTAGCCAAGGAGAGATCCTACGATTGGCCCTTTTGGGGTTTCTTCGCCGCCATTGTAACGCTTTCTTATTGACAAGATTAAAATCCCGGTTATCTTTCCCCCCAGGGAGGTGATATCATGTCCGAAAAAATTATGACCGTTTTGGGGCCTCTAGACCCCGAAAACCTGGGTTGTACCCTGATGCATGAACATCTGTTGATTAATTTGCTCTGTTATTACGATCCCCCCAAGACCCCCGCTGAATCCGAGCAAGCGCTGGAGCCGGTTCAGTTGAGAAACTTGGGCCGGATGCGACAAAAACCCTACAGCAACCGGGACAATCTGGTTTTAGACCAGGAACAGACGGCCATCGAAGAATTGAACTATTTTAAGAACCTGGGGGGTCGAGCCCTGGTGGAGGTAACCAGCGAAGGGATAGGGCGAAATCCCGAGGGGCTCCAACGCATTTCTCGGGCCACCGGGGTACACATCGTGGCCGGATGCGGGTATTATGTGTCTTCCTCCCATCCTCCAAACCTGACCGAAAGATCCATCGAGAGCCTGACCGAAGAGATCACCCGAGATCTTCTGGAAGGGATTGCAGGGACCGGTATCCGGGCCGGCATTATCGGGGAGATCGGCACTTCCTACCCCTTGCACCCCGATGAAGAAAAGTGCCTGCGGGCAGCGGTCCGGGCCCAACGACGGACCGGCGTTTGCCTCTGTATCCATCCGGCCCCCCAAGAATCGGCTCCCTTTGAAGTAGCCAGGGTCCTGGAAGAAGAAAACGCAGACTGGCCCAAGGTAGTTATGAGCCATATCGAGGATCGCTTCCGTCACAACCTAAAAGCTTACCGGGATCTGGCCCAACGGGGCTGTTATCTGGCTCTGGATACCTTCGGGAAAGAAGAGTACATCCCGTCCCGAAAGCGTCAGCGTCTCAACGACGCACAGCGTATTGAGATTCTAAAAGCTTTACTCAACGAAGGGTACCGGGATCAACTACTGATCGCCCAGGACGTTTGCACCAAGATGGATCTGAGGAGCTATGGGGGTTACGGCTACGGGCATATTTTGGAACATCTATGGCCTCGATTTTTAGAGAGCGGGATTCGGGAGGAGGATCTCGGGTATATACTGAAAGAAAATCCGAAAAGAGCGCTGGCGATAAGGAGCCTGACTTAGGGGTGAGGTTCTTCAGAGATGGGTTTTCTTGGATTAACCGTAATGCGCTGGCGAACACCCGGCATCAGGCGCGGCTGTAGGCCGGCTCCTGCATGCAGTTGTCAGGCAGATCCGCTCAGATGGGCTATAAGATACCCTTTCACAAGTAAGTGAGCCCGCTTCTATGGGTAGTGAAGTAATTCCGCGCCGTCATTGAGTAGTATCCCCTGAACACGGTAGGCAACCGTACGGCAGCATCGTCCAAATGGATCACCGGCCTAACGATAAAGCTCAGCCGCGGCCGCCGCCATAGAAAGCGAAGAATCCCAGAAACTGTGACGGCAGCGACCGCCGGCTGCAGCCATTGGTTCGGCCCACCGCCGCCCCCTGCCGCCCTACTCCGAGCCCCGAAGCAACGGCTTTTTCTGGTACTCCACGGACACTGACAGGTACGGGTCGAAGAGCTGGGCATCGGCCCGGCGGCGGCCTACGACTCGGACATAGCCGAGGTGACGGCCAGCGTCGGCTTCCAGCGCGTGGATCTCCTTCTCGTTCGCAGGGGCGACCAGCTTCAGCCACTCCCGCCAGAACCGCCAACCGTCGGGCAGGGTGTCGGCCACCACGATGTCCACGATGCCGGTCCGCTCCCAGTGCCGCCGCCACCAGCCCGCCGAGTGCAGGCTGTACGGCATTTCCTCGGCCCACCACTCGGCCAGGTGAGCGGGAACCGGGTCATCGATCTCGGTCAGAAAGCCGGCTAGGGCGATGCCCACCGGGCCGCCTGGCTTGACAAACCGGGCGAGGTAGTTCAGGTACAGGTCGTCCGAGCCGTAGTACATGAACGCGTCGATGGACACGATAGCGTCGAAGAACCCCTGGGAGAACGGCAGCCACCGGGCGTCGGCCCGGATCGGGAAGACGCCGTCCCCGACGCCGGCGTCCCGCACCCGCTGGATGTTCTCCGAGGGGCTGAACCACAGGTCGGTGGCCCAGACTTGCACGCCGAACTCCCGGCGGAGGAAGACCGACGACAGGGCACGGCCGCAGCCGAGGTCGAGCACGCGCATGCCGGGGCGCAGATCAAGTGCCTCGGCGAGCCACTCGGTCAGCCATAGTGGGTTGGCCCCGCCGCTGACGCCAGCGAGCACCCAATCGGGGTGGTAGCCCGAGGCGCGAGGGAAACGGTCAGAGTTCAATCGTTCGTCCATGGCCATGCGCCACCTCCGGAGGCCGAACGAACCAAGCTCTAGCCGCAGCACACCGTGTGCGCCGTCGGCTGGGGCGGTTTGTTAGGCGCTCTGTTTTTGGTGCGCCCAAATAAAACCAAAACCAAAAACGACACCGATCACTATGAACATGCAATGGAATAACAGAAGCTCGGACGATAACTGGACACGAAGAAAGTCAAGTCCATCCCAATATTAGGCACGTTTTTAGCGAGCCAAGCGCCTCTCCTTTTGTTTCATCTTAGTCTCCTTACGAGGACAGAGAATTTCTATTTGTTCTATTCGTTACCCTCTCTCATTTGCCATATACCAAACTCGCCGATCACGAAAGATAACGGCTGAACCACCTTGCTCCCTGGGGCAAAACAAACGCCGCTGAGTTCCACATGCTGTCCGGCGTGGCGATGGCGTGGGTTGTGCGACCGCCACTCTCGGCCAACCAGCGGTTCCACTTCGCCTGATGCGGGCAAATTCGCTGTGAGAGCGTGAGCCAATAGGGGAGCCGGTGATGATTCGTTGGCCGGCAGAGAAACAACTGGCCGTTCTTCCATGCCGTTGAACTTTGTTTTTCCATCAAATAGATCTTCACCGGTGGGCCCACTCACTTCGATTCGTTCAAGATCGCCCCAACCATAACCACGCTCGCCGCCAAGCTGCAATCGTTTGAAAGCCTCTCTCCAGGCAAGCGGGCACCCATCCTTTTCAAACAGATAACCCACTAGAAAAACCGGCTCACCCGTATCCAAGGTTCGAGGAGAAATGAATTCTACTTCGTGGAGCATGCCTGTCGCTGCCGACTGCTGTGGATAAGCGAGCGCCGTTCCGCTGTAGCTGCTCAGAAAACGGCGGCGAAACAGGCTTTCATCTATCCACGGCCAGGCAACCTGATAATCCCTCCCTGATTTTGTGGCAGGGTAAAAATAGGTATAGGCGAGCGAGCGATGAACTTCCGCTCCAACTTTTTGATACTCTCGTGAATCAGCCGCCGGACCTCGACCGTTGAACGCGTCTCGCGTCAAACGCATGGCCAAAGCGCCCCACAGCACACGACCTGTGACATATAGGCGAGTACGCTGTAGGTTCCCCACTTTGCCACAACCGATGTGCAGCGGAGAGCGCAGACGAAAGACGACTTGATGAGCTTGCCAGACCATAAATCCCTCTCTCAGTAGTACGCCTTTGCTCCGTAGCGAGTATAGATCAACATTTGTTCCAACGTCTCTTTGGCCAGAAGCAACTGTTGCAGATTAACCGTCACTTTTTCGGTGATATGCTTCAGAACCGTTTCGGCGTTCAGGTCTGGCTGCCCATTTTTCAGTGGCTTATTCCAGCCAAAGCCCAAGCCGTTCAGCAGGCTCAACATCGCGTCTACCACCACAGCGCCGTTCTCTTTCTCTTTGGCCAGCAGATAGAGAAAGCAGGCATAAACGCCATCTTCCTGAAGGACACCCAGGGCTTTGGTAACAGTATTGTCCGTACCACGAGCAAGGTCTTGCTTGCTTTTTTTCTTGTCTTTTTTGTCTTTCTGGGCTTCTTCTTCAATAACCAGGCGGCGAATGATTTCCTGTGCATGCTGTGCAGCAAGCCGATCCAGGTTGAGGGTTGAATTGTTCATTGCCACTTCTCCTCGCCGAATTTCTGAACTAACGGCTCACCTACAATTGCCATTCGGCCAAAACCGCGTGTGCCCATCCCGCCCACGCCTAACCATTCGATCATCCGCAGACCGGCTCTCGCCACATCCAGCGGACCAGACCAGACGCCGCCCGGCAATGGGTTATTCTTGGCCGTTATGTCCTTGGGAAACGGTCGGCCATTTGCGCCGTTGCGATAATCATCGAGCACGACTTCAGCCGTCAGGAAGGTTGTGCGGGGTAAAGCTTCGTAAGTGAACAGCGCCTTATCTTCCGCCGCGCCGCGTTCTGGGTCTATGGCTACGGACGTGCGCACCTCCAGGTTGCTGTTCACCACCTGGCTGAAAAGAGTGTCCTGCACCAGGACAATGTGGTCACGCACTGCTTTCCATCGCACTTCATTTTCCCACTTTGACGGCGGAGTCACTGTCGCTTTACCGCCGATGTTAACCATCAGCCAACCTAAGTTGAGCGCATCTTTCCTCTCCCAGGTCAATAAGGCGGCGCCAATATCCCAACCTGTCGGCAGGTCAGTTACTTCAAAGCCCGCATCCTTCAGCCGATCCACGGTGCTGACCCACACCGGCCCTGCCATTGAATGCGCCGGAAACAGCAACACGTGCGCATCGAAGATGTTGACGACGCCGGAGTAGGCAACCGTTTTGTCCTCGTCGCCTTGTTGGTCCTTTTTCAGATAACCGAAGGTGTAGCAGACAGGATTCCCGTCGGGGTTTTGAACTTTGTCCTGACTTTGTCCTGCGGCTTCTGGCGTTTCGTAGAGCTGCGCGGCATAGGAGCGCGCCGCGCCGTGCAGGCTGGTACCGGGGATCTTGGGCACGTTCGTTCCCGGTTCGCGCACGATGCTGTTGTCCACGCGCCCCAGCCGGTAACCGCCGGTGCCGACGTGCACCGGGTCAGTTGCCATCAGCAGGTAGCGGTATCGTTCGTAAGTTGCCATTGCGGATGCACCTCCTTATCGCTCTTTCAAGATCTCCATATGCAGTTCGGCCAGATCGGCCAGTTCGCCGCGAACACCGGCTTCGATCAGGCTGTTGCGTTCACCGTCCGTCAACTTGCTCCAGGGATTGTCTTTTGGCCATGCGGCCCCGGCCAGCGTGTCGGCCACAAATTGCCGAAACACGCTATCATCCTTTGCCCGGTCGCCTTGTTTCGCCCAATGCCATTCCTCGCGCGTCGCCTCAATGGTGCGGATGACCCGATGGCGTTGCGAGACAGCCAGACGCTTCATCAACTCCCACAACCTGTTAAGGCGGTCCAGGTCTTCGAGGTAGAAGGGGCGGGTCCGGCGTGGACGGCGCCCGTTGCGGTCATAGTAAATATCGAAGCGGCGGCCCGTAGAGTCTAAAAACTCAAAGTCGAAAGTGGAGGGCCGGGCGTAAATCATTTCGCCAACACGTAGGTCACCAGCGTGTACGACCCAGCACTGCTGCGCCTGACCGTTTCCTACAGGCCGGGATATTTTTACAGCGTGCCGGTTTGCCTCATCTGCTTTACTGTCGTCGCCCGCTGTTTCCAGAAAGATGTATGGATACCAGCGATCATCAGTGACGCCATCACCCATTTTCAATGGAATGCGCCAGGTTATCTGTTGATCGCCGCGCTCAAGTTCGAGCAACACTAGCTCATTAAAGTGAGTTGCCCCCGGCTGAGTTTGTTTACATACTGACTTGACCGTCCATTGCTGTTCCCTGGCGCGATAATCGAGCATGGCCCGCCCTGCTTCAAGCACTGCCCGGATCGGCGTGCGGCGACTGGCATACACGACGCCCAGATTAATTGGCAACCGGTCGCGCACTTTACCCATCTCGCTTTCATACTTCTCTTTGACGTGGCGCAAAACCCATAACGATTTATCCGCCGGTGTCAGCACCATGAAAGTGCGGGGTTCGGCAAGAATAGGTATCGCCGTGGCATACTGATTCTGCTGATACCCCACATCAGCGATTCGAATCCCTTCAAGCAGATTTGGATTGCCCCGGCTCGCCTGACCATCCGGGTTACGCAATACGGGTTGGCGACCATTTCCCGCAAACTGTTTGTGCAAGTAATCTTCCACAAAGATGGCTGCCGTCGCGGGATGGTTATAGACAGCCGCTTCTGCACCCAACTGGCGCGCGATATAGCCGAGATTGTCGGCGCTAACGAGATACCCCCCATCCTGGGGTGGAACCCACACGACACTGAGATCGGTTGCCCCTAAATCCAGGTCATAGACGTGGAATGGACCCAAATCGGGTGTGGCATCGAGACGGATTTTAAGGCGACGGCGGTCATCAGCCAGTTGTTGTAGTGTTTCCGACTGCATCTCTTGCCAGAAGCGGTGTGTCGTTTCCCAGATGCGCCGCAGGCGGCTAAACGAAGGAGCCTTGCTCGTGATGGGTTTTCCCGCTGTGTTCTGCGGATCGTGCGGGGCGATTAAAAAAAGCGACTCGAGTAGATTGCCGTCGAGCCAATGGGTCAGATCGAATTGCCCTACGATGAGCGCCAGGCGTCCGTTCGCGTCTGCGACTTCATCCGTCCAAATGGTTTTGCCGGGTTGAGAAGTTGCCCATTCTTTCGAGCGGTCCGAGCGTCGCTCCTCGCAGATGTCGCATACGTTACGGTCAGCGGCCTTTTTGCCAGGGCCTTGTGGCCGCAAGCCGCATACGGTGCAAATATCTGTCGCTATTCCGTCAGGTCCTATTCTGTTTTGCCAGACTCGCTCGATTTCGCCGACATCTGTTGGCGTAAAAATCGTCTGAGAGAGAAATGCGTTCACGCCCGGCAACTCATCGTTTGAGGAGCTCGGCCAGTTTGGATCCTGTCCCCACCACGGCCTTTGCTCCAGCTCGATATGCGGCGCCATCTCTCCGCCAAGTTGCAGCGCTGGATTGTTTTTTGACGTACCCTTCGCGAACTCCTGCAGGATAATCGCTCGCAAACTGACCCCTCCGCCATCGGTCCTTTCAAGCAAGTCGGGCATGTCGGGCATAACATAGATGCTGCCATGTTCATCTCGGTACACTTCGCTGCCTAAGGGGCAGGTGACTTCTAAAAGGCTGCGCACTCTGTCCAAGCTATCGGAGAGGATCTGTTGCCTTGCAAGCAGGTCAGGAATGCGAGCGACGTTGAGGAGGAAGTCCAGCCCATTAACGCGGATGCCGAGTAAACGCCAGCGCAGATCACGCGCAGCAGGTGTGTTGCCCGATAGTAGCGCGCCAGCCAGCGCTGCCTTGTAGAGCGCGCCCACCAGCAAGCCCCAGCTCCACAAATCCACTTCGTTGATGGGGCGGCGCGTGTCGGCAACCGTTTGGGAGAATACCTCGCTTATCTTCTGCCGCAGATGGTCTCGACCAGCGCTGGAATAATTGACCACTGCGCTCCAGGGCAGACTCCAAAGCCTGCTCGTCAAGTTGTCTGGAACACTTTTCTCGAAACCGAATGGAGAGCTGATTTGCGCTCTTGGATCATGGGAGGCGGTAGGATAATTCTGTTTCCCATAGTTTGCCCCAGGCTCTTGCTTATCGAAGTGGGCTGTATTATGGCAGCGAGAGAGAAATTGACCTAATGGATCCGTATTCCAAGTTCTATCGTCGAGCAAATCAGTTATAGTGCGATGGTTTGGTTGAACAGAAAGCCGGAGATTGACATTTGTCAGGTTGGGTTGGTTATTTGCAAGATCACCACGAGGCAAACCTTGTCCGGTGAGATTAGCTGCCTGAGATTTGAGCTGTTCCTCGGAGCATTTGCGGTAATCGTGCAGCCAGCCGATTGCCTCTGCCAACAGGATTGCTTCACGGTCACAGGGTTGCATCAAAACATCGAGTTGACTCATACACCACCTCCGTTCCGCAACTGCGTCGCCACATCCTTCGCCACGTCGTGCAATGTGCTCAAGCTATCAAACTCACGTGGGGTCACTGGCGGCGTTTGGGGTGAATCTGGTTCAGGCGTCGGCTCCTGAGTACCTGCCTCCGCCAGTTGACGGCCCTCGCGTTCCCACCATTTCTTGGCTTTGTCGTAAAGCTGCTTATCTTTCTTGCCGTATTGACCGCTTCGGCTTCTAACAAAGGCTTCGTACTCTGCTTCAGATTTCAAGCTGCCGTCTGGTCGGCGGAAGTCGCCGCGCAGGCGTGTGGGCGACTCAAGGTAACGGGGCAGGTTGGGTGCTGGTTGTGCCTGTGTAGAGGAGGTTTTGATTGAAGTTGCTAAGCCTGGCAATTCAGCGCGTAGCGCCAAGGTACCTTTACCGGCTAAGCTGTCTTCCGCCGTGCCGAAGCCGCTGCTGGTTTTGGCCCCAAACCCATAAGTCGTGAGCATCGCCTGAATGCCCTCGGCCAGCACTTCAATGTCTTGCGCAACCTCGGCGCGTCTTTCGGCTTCGCTTTGCTCCATCGGGCCGAATGGTACATACAACAAGACCAACTCACCGACACTCCCCTGAGGCACGCATTCCATCGGAATCGGTCCACGCTCGCCGACGCCGGTTTCACGGTCGTGCGGGTTGATGACCTCCAGGCTGATCTTGTCGAAGAAGGTGGGGTAAAAATGGAGGCGACCAGCCTGCCCTTCCTCGCTGCTGCGCGGATTGCCAAACAAACGCAGGATGACGTCGTTATCTTCTCGATGGCCCAACTGCCACAGAGCTGCCCGCAAGGCGCCTTTCCAACCGGTGGAAGCAACCATCGGCGCCTGAAAAACCTTCTCCCTGCGCAAGGGACTATCCAATAAGTAAAAGTCGCGCTCATCCTTGCTGAGGTAAGGCTTTTGCAAGCGAAATGGAATGTGCAGCAGAAAACTGAGCCGAGGCAGGTCAGCAACACGAGCTGCATCCGGTACGAAGCGAAAAGTGTCTGGAAGCTTACGGAAGTCGAAATGCTCCTTATGCTCCTGCTGAACACCAACGACAGCCAAGCGTTTCTGCCAAGCGTCGCGGATGGAGTTGTCCAGTTCCGAGGCGCCTGCTTCGTACCACAGATAAGCCAGATGAGGCTCAATCCTCACTGCCTCGGTAGCGGCCTTTTCCATCTTTGCTTCAGCCTTCCTGACAGCCTGCTTGCACTCTTCCTTATCCTGTATTTCTTTCGCCTGTCCAAGCTCCGCTGCACCCTGTTCAAGTTCACCTAGACTATTGCTCAATCGCGCCCGCTGAAAAGCGTAATAATCACGCACCATCGCCGTCCTCCTTCAGCTCAATAGACTACGCAGGAACACCTTTGCATCTCTAATATTCGGTGTCGCGGTGTCTCGCGGTGAGTTCATCTCGCGCCAGACCTGCAAGGAGTAATTTGCTTCCAGATGCTGATGAATAGCCTTCACAACCGCGTCCCTATCCCAAGAATCCTGATCCACCGTCGCCTTTTCCGGGATCCAACCCCACACGCGAATCAGACCACCGCCATAGGGACGCGACATTTTGACCTTGGCAGCGATGCGCTCCCCCTTAACGGTTCCCATAATGAAGTGGCGCAGCTCTTGGTCGTTTGCGTACAACTGGCGCAGGTCGTATTTCAGGGTGAATGGGCTTTGCTCGGTGAATGGTGAATTTGGGTCTTTAGGTCTGATCTTCGCCAGAAAGATGTTCTGCAATGAAGGCAACTCTGAATAGGTTTCGCTACCGGTTCTGGCGATGAGCCAGTTGTACAGCGCCTGTGTTTCGATTCGCCCGTTCACTGGCTCAATCACTCCGAAGCCCATTTGCGCTCTGGCCCCAAGCGCCGCCCAGTTGGCGACAAACTGAACGAGTCCGGCAATGATTTCGGCAGAGAAGTGTGAATCCAGGCTTTGAATCTCGATATTGAAGAGCCCTTGCTTTGGTGTGCTAGGCTTTGGCTTCGACTGGTCCGACTGGGTTGGGTCGCGGAAATACCAAATCGGCGTACGTTGTTTACCCTGGTCGTCTGTGTACTGACGATTGCTTAAAGAGACAGTATGCTCAATCCGGGCATCCGAGACTTTTTTTTCGACAATATGTAGTCGAAAGCGCCGCCGCCAGCCAGTGGCGCCAAATACCTGACACACATCGCACAAACCAGTATCGCGCAGGCGCTGGTGCTCATCGGCGGCCCGGCTCTTCTCATATTTCTCGGCATCAAGGCGGCATTCACCCTGGTTGGGATCACAAGCCTTTCCACCCATTCCACGCACAAGTGCTTCCATCCACCAGCGCAGGCTGCCAAGGATACCGGTTTCGTGGAGGCGATCCACCTTGCCGGCTTCTGCGCCTCCAGTCCATAGAGGGGTTAGTGTGTGGATTGCTAATTCCATTTCTATCTCCACGCCATATCGCTTCTTTCCTTTTACACTGAACGAGTGCGCCTAACGCTTGAGTTAAGCTGCAAACGGCCCACACTGAGGGGTCCCCAACGAGGAGGGTCGGGCCGCTTTGTCAGCTTCAACGCCTCGTTAATACCTTTTGCCGGAAAAACTGGTGAATAAGAGTTTGAAATCCAGTACCAACCAGGGATTTGAAGTAAATAAAACAGTTTTACCTTGTTTAGAGTAGAACAATATTCTGACTGAAAGAATCTTGTCAATAAAAATCTTAACTAGCTCCTTTATAAAAACTAAAAACCAACAACTCAAGGAAAGGAGCTACTGGGAGGATAAGGCTATTATAGACCGTAGGTGTACGGTGGGGGTACTTAAAATTTTTCCGGGCTTCGTTGAATAGTTCTGGGTATAAGTCTAGGAAGATGATAGGGGATGGGATGATCTATTTAGAAGGGCAGGTGAATTGTAAAAGGATCTCGGAGTACTGGCAGGAAGAGGTAGCTCCTCAGGGGCTGGTAGAGTTTCTCAATTCTGGAAAATTTGACTTGACTAGAGTTAATAAGGGGCGGTTTAACCGACTCCTATCTTTAGCTTTAAATCACCCGAATATGGGGGATGGGGAAGGGATTTATAAAACTCGTCGCAGAGTGATGAGTTGCTTTATTTATGGGAGCCGTTGTATTCCGTTTAAAAAGATCCTGTACTTTTGAAGCCAAGGAGCGTCTAAAGGCAGACGGATCCTGAAATCTCAGATCTATCTCAAACTGGGGTGTTGGGTAAGAAAAGGATCGCGGTATTTGATAGGGAAGGAGGCAGCAAGAAAGTGCCACCGTATTTTCATAAAAGTAAGGAGTGGTCCGGGTTTGTCACGAAGTTTACTAGCGCGAGTTTGGGAAATTCATGATTCGGTACGGTCCATCAGCTCCTTAATTGGTTACTCTCTGTCCTTCAAGAACCTCTCCGCATCCACTCCTACCAGCACGGCGATGTCGCTGCTTTCAAAGCTATGGCCCATCGCCTCGACCTGGTTTCCCTGCCACACACGCCGTAGCAACGGCCTCCTCATGCCCTCACCAACGGAAGAAGCACGCCGATCAGCACACTCGCATCATCCATCAGAGCGTGCGCAATCGCGAACGGGATTAACCGGCGAAGTCGCAGATACAAAAGCGTTGAGAAGGCCGCGTAGGGCACCGACGACAAGAGCCGAAAAGCCATGAACTTCGCATCAAAGGTTAATGGCATGAAAACATGCTGCGCCGACCAGGCGAACGCCACGAATACAATCGCCAGGCTCGTGCTCCGGCAAAGAACCTGGAAGCGGGGTACCAGATAGCCGTTATAGGTCATCTGCTCGGTCAGCCCCCAAATGAACGGCCACACCAGCCGCCATAGAGAGCGGCCGGCAATGGCAGGGGCCCAAAGAGATACGGCGGCGAGAGCGTCCCATGCAAAAGCCAACCGGCCGCAAAGGTGCCGCCAAAAATGAACACAAGGCTCACCGGGACAAGCGCGAAGCCGAGCAGTGCATCGCGGGAGAGACGCGTCCGCTCGAAGCCGATAAGATCGAACAGGCGGATGCCCTCCCGGCGCGTGAGCCACCACAGCAGTGCCAGGCATCCGGCGTCGATCAATGTCCCGTACACCGGCAGCCATGGCTCAGCGTCATGCCATGGAGTCGGCGACGATCGCAGAGCGAAGATGGCGGCGACAAGAGCTTGCGCTCCAACCGCACAAGCTGAGCGGGCAAACAGCATCAGTGCCGGGCCACGCCACGTCAGCGTTGCTGCCTCCTGCCGCCGAAGGAGGGCCTCGTGGGAATTCGGGTCCATGAGCGGAATCCTAGTTTCCTTGATGAAGATCTGCACGGGTGCATCTTCCGCGATCCCGGGAAGAGCGCTGCCTAACGCCCAAGCTCACCGGCGCTGTTAAGCGTCCAGTGCAGCGGGTGTTAGGCTGATTGGTCCCTGAAAGCATCGGTTGGGATTTCAACGAGTATAGAGAATACAAGGGCACCAAGCGCAATAATCTGAAGCACTGCGCGCGCAGCGTGCGTGTACTCCCATTGGTCGCGCAGCCCCCTCCAGTCTGGCGGCAGGGTTTCGGGCGTCAACGGTGCCATCGTGGCGTTGACCGGAGCGACCCATACCCACCAGGCCACATGAGCGGCCACCAAACAGAGTGTTCCCAGAAGTGTCCAACCGAACGCCGGCCGGCGCTGGCGGACGAGAAACGCGAGCACCACTGCCGTGACGACCGCACCGACCTCAATGAAGGCGCCGATCGTTCCGAAGGCCCCGTAGAGTGTTTGCAGAAGCGTCAACCATAGTGCCCCCTCATAAGTCATCTTGGCTGGCATCTCCAGCAGGTGGCAGAGCGCCATCCCCATACTCAGCGCGGTAAACATGATCGTTATGAGCCGCCATGTTTTCACAAACATGATTGGTTCCTAATTCCAAAACCGGTCCGGCCTAACGGCCTGGGCATGAGCCGCGCCGCAGCAATACGTCGACGTGACAGTCGGGCTGGAACTGATTGCTAAAACGCATCCGATTTTGTCGCCGTCAAGCGGCGTCGGCTCCATGCCCTTGTTGAACTAAGCGCTTCGCGCAGCTTCTAGCCTGCGACGACCTTACAGCTTCCCTCTAAAAATTTTACTCCCTTTTCTAAAGGTTCTGTCAGAGTATACCC
>Ga0073934_10008691_pt1 | contig 13430 bp, 16 predicted proteins | sample LarsenN4metaG_FD_76834 | JGI IMG/M metagenome (GOLD analysis project Ga0073934, IMG submission 76834) | Hot spring sediment bacterial and archeal communities from British Columbia, Canada, to study Microbial Dark Matter (Phase II) - Larsen... ...
CCCTTTTGATGAAGATTTCATTTGGAGTCTCGCCCCCCCCCCCCCACTAAAATGGCGGATGTTAAGGTTCGATTCTGAGTCGCTGCTGCTCTTCGATCACTTCCCCGTGAATCTACGCCGTCGAGCGAAAACCGGCGTTGGTTGCCCTCGGCGACAAAAATGCTGAGGAGCCCGTCATGATCGCGACCCGCCTTTTCAGGCTGTTTCAATCTGTCACTTCAGTCGTCATCCTCATGGGAGCGCTCTGTGTCGGCCGCACGGTTTCGTTGCGCGCAGATCAGGAGCCCTTAATCAACCGCAAATGCGGCGGATCCGACGGTTTAAATACGATGACGTGTCCCGATAGCGGCATCTGCCAGTATAGTGGCCATTGCAACATTCCCAATTGGCACAAGTGCATCTCGAGCGAGACATTCAAGATTTGTGAATTCGTTTACAATCACACTTGCGCTCCGCTCGAACCGAAAGACTGCTGCAAATGGAGGCAATGGTCGGTCAATTGCGCGATGAACACGGGGCCTGACATCGAAAAGTGCTGTTACTTCGAGTGCGAGAAAGTGGAACAGTAACAGCCAAATTCCGCCATGCGAGAATGGTCACGGGCGCGAGTCCGGGGGGAGGACAGAATGGGCAACCTCCTTTGCTTCGTTGCGATCTTCCTCGCCGATGACCCGGACGACGCACAGACGGCGTATCAAACTGCGCTCACGGTTCTCGAACATCAGGAGCAATTGATCGAGACGTTTCGCGCAGAACTCTCCAGCGATTTCATCTATCGTCTGGAGCGTCGCGGGCCACTCAAGCGCCAGCCTCATCAGATTGTCGAGACGCGGAAGGGACCGAAGTTTCGCGTGGACGATGAATGCGTGATGGATCCCGCCCGATCGAAGGATCCAAGAATTGATCAGCGTGCCTTCAACGGCGTCAAACAGACGACATTCGAACCGCTCAAGAAGCGAGGCGCTGTGAAGTCGTCGGACATCTACGACCCCGCCGAGTATTGGAATGCTGCCTACGGACAAGCGAAACCCCTGGGACAACAACTGCGGGAACGAGCCTCGGAGATTCGCCAGCAATGGGTAACGGACAACGGACGCCGATTGTTGGAGGTCAGGTGGCCGCGCCCCGACGCGTTCGCCGAGGTTCGCGTTTGGCTCGATCCCGAGCAGCGCTGGCAGCCGCGCGAGGTCTGTTATGGCCATAACCTACCGCCGACGGCCTACGCCGACGGCCGAACGCGCGAAGTGATTCGCTCGCAAATGCTGGCCTATTTCCGGGAGGGTGACATCGTGCTGCCCTCCGAGATGCTGCGGACGATCGATGCCACGTATCCCGACGGCCAGGTGGTGCGGTTTCAAGAGTGTCGCACGCGCGTACATTCAATTCACTTGAACGAGGACGTCTCCGACGACGTGTTCGAAATCCAGTTCCCGATCGGCACGATCGTTTACGACAAGGACCGCGAAGTCATCTATACCGCCGGCAAATCGGGAAGCGAGAAGCGGGTCATGGCCAGGTCTACGAGTTCGACGGCGGCAACTCCCGGCCCGGCGTGGACTTGGTGGGGCGATTGGCGGCTGTGGGTGGGATTGAGCATCGCCTGTGGCGCTGCGTTTTTGTGGTTTCGCTGGCGGTGAACGCTCGCACGGCGAAACCTTGGCTCGTCAGCAGGAAAGGCTTTCCGGTGAGTCAACGCCGAATGCTTGCGGGAGTTGTGTTTCTCGCGGCCGTAGGATTCCTGTCAGGATGGCTCTGGCCCGGCGCAAAGATCGGGCCGCGCTTGGAGGTCTCGCCCGATTTCGACGTGGGGGAATTGGTGTACGATCAAGAACTCACGCTGGCCATCGGTTTTCGCAACATTGGCGACGAGCCGTTGCACTTGGACCCTCCGATTCCCGGCTGCCAGTGCGCGCTCGCCACGCTTGGTCAAACCGTCTACGCACCCGGCGAAATGGGGCGATTTCAATTCACGTTGCGTCCCGCCGCTCCGCCAGGCGCGTCCTATGAGCAAGCGGTGGTGGTGCCCTCGAACGACCCGGAATCGCCTCGCCGGATCGTGACGATTCGCGGCCGCATGCGGGGGTCTCTGATTTCACAGCCGGCACGGGTCCAGGTCGGTTCGTTGAAACCTGATGAATCCTGGAGCGGGTCGGTCGTCGTCGCCTGCACCGATCCCGATGCAGAATTCGGCATCTTGTCGGTTCGATGCGATTTGCCGGAAGTGGAAGTCGGCACGCCGACGCCAACACAACGCCCGGAAGGTTGGACGGGGCCCTACTACTCGCTCCCTGTCCAGGTCATGCGGATGGAGCGTGTGGGAAAACACGTTGGTAAGATTGAAATTGCGACGAACCACGCGCGGTATGCCCAACTCGCGATTCCCTTGGAAATCGAAGTCATCTCACGAGTCAAGATTCAACCCCGCTCGCTGTTGCTTGAAGGTCCGAACAGTCGCACCAGAATGTGGTCGTGACATCGCCGGTGCCGGTCGAATTGGGGCTGAGTGACGAAGTTTCCCTGCCGAATCCTTTGACATTAGAATTGACAAAGTTGGATGACGGCCGGCAATGGATCGTTGAGGTCCGCTCGACCGTGAATGTTGAGCAGCCCCTTCGCGGGTCGCTCGTCTTCACGGTGTCGGGTTTGGAGTTCGAAGATGCGGTAAGCCTTCCCTATGCCGTGTTGCCAAAAGTCACCGAATCAGCGCTCGGCGCGCGCTAAGTCCGTGGTTGAAAAGGTGGCCGCGATGCCTAACGTCCGTGGATTCACCATCGTGGAGTTGTTCGCCGTGCTGGCGATTCTCGGGTTGTTGTTGGCGCTGGCGCTCCCGGCGGTGCAGCAAGCGCGCGAGTCCGCTCGTCGGGTCGATTGCGAGCACCGGCTGCGCGAAATTGGTTTGGCCTTGCACACCTACGAGTCGAGCCACCGCGTCTTCCCGCCCGGCGCGACTTTAGGCGGTTGGAGCTTCCGGACGATGATTTTGCCGGAGTTGGGACTAGGTTCGGTGTATTCGCTGATCGACTTCGAAAACAATCTGCAGCAGCCGGAAGGCTTCTATACCTGCACTCGGGAGGGATTGCGGTTGAATACGGCCGCTCCAAATTGGGACCATCTCGGCCGCCAACTTCATTGTCCGAGCGACCCTTTCACGTCGCCTGTGTTGACGAACTACATCGGCGTTGCGGGAAGTTGGCCAACCCCGTTTCAGGGCGCTTTCTATCCCGGCGACCGACTGCCTCCTGACGTCGACGGCATGCTGTACTTCTGCAGCCGGGTGCGGACTGCGGACGTGACCGACGGCGCCTCGGATACCCTGTTCGTCGGAGAGCGTGGGACCGGTCATTCCAGTGGCAGTGCCAATACGTTGTGTGGCAGCAGCACCGGCGCATGGGACGCCTGGCTGACAAGCGCGGGCGGTTTGGGTCCGGGCCATTACCAGAACCTAGATGACGCGTTCCACTTCTGGAGCTATCACCAGGGAGGGGCGCAATTCTTGTTCGTCGACGGTCATGTCCAATTGCTGAACTATGGAATCGACCGTCGTGTCTATTTCAGCCTCTCGACCCGAGCAGGAGGGGAAGCGGTCGGGGAATTCTGAGCGAGGCCTCAAGACCGCAGTCATGCCGCCCGCTCCGTCCAGTACCGCGCCAGCCGAGGCCGGAAAAATGGGTCATGGCCGAATGGCTCTGCCGCTTGCGTGGTAAGGAGTTACGACGATTGGTTGCCGAGGCAGCGAACGGCCTGGTTTTCAACGATCAGAACGTGCAGCCCGATTTGCGAAGGCCACTGCGAAGCGATGATCTCCGCGGAAAATTCCTTGACGTAAGTCCGTATCCTGTATGCGGCAGTGCCATTCGTGCCTGACCCCTTTTTCAACAGTCAGATAGCCACACATTTCAGGTGTGCGGCGCATTCGCCATGATCTCTGCCAATTCCACCGCCCGGTGTTCGCGCGCGGATCGATAACAGGCCTCCACCAGAGCCATGGTGTGCAGATTGTCCTCGCCGCTGATCTCCGGCGTGGTGTGGTTTTCGATGGCACACAACAGTTGCGCCATCGGCCCCGCAAACGCATCCGGAAACCAGACTTCGCTCCACCGCGGCTCGAACCAGCGGTCGCCGTGCGCAACTGTGGTGAAGTCGAGCGTGCTCGGCGTCCGTTCGGGATATTTCGGCCAGCCGATGGTGCCGCGCGCCAGCCCCGCCGTCCCTTCGATCCGCCAACGAATGCCGATGTCCTCCGCGGCCCCTTCTTTTGCCGGGCCGGTCCACACGTCGTCCCAACTGGCGGCCCGCAGCCCCGACGCATATTCGAGAATGTACAGGCAGATGCCGTCCTCGTGCGCGAATTTCTGGGCGGTCCGCGGATCGGGCCGCACGCTGGCGAACACGCGCACCGGGTCGCCGAACCAGAACCGCAGCGTGTCGAGATGGTGGATGCTCATGATCCGCAGCGTCACCCAGCCTTGCCGTTCCTGCCAGGGCATCCAGTGCGGAATGGCTCGCATGTCGATCGTCGCCAGCACCGGCTCTCCCAGCACCCCCTGCGACAGCAGCGATTTCGACGCTCGTACCGACTGGTCGTAACGCATGTTCTGGTTGACGGCGAGCGTGATGCCCGCCTCGCGGCACATTCGCACAATCTCGACCGCCTGCTGGTAATTGACCCCCAATGGTTTTTGCACCAGGATGCCGCGAATGTGCTGGTTCTTGTGATCGACGATATGTCGAATGACGTCGAACTGCACATCCGGGGGCACAGCCACGTCGACAACGTGCACGTTCGGATCGGCGAGCAGGTCGCGATGGTCTTCGTAAACCTGGGGGACCTGATGCCGGGCCGCCACGACCGCCGCCTGCTCGCGCCGCCGGGCGGCGATTGCCACGGGGTTGAACCCCGCCTGGCGATAGGCCACCAGGTGGCAATCGGCCATGATGAACCCGGCGCCAATGCAGCCGATTCCGGGGGACTTGTCCCGCGGCAGCTTCGGCAGGTAATCCAGCGGCACGGGGGAATCGAGGGACATGCGAGTGTTCTCCCCTGCGATGAGCGGCGAGTGGTCACAACCTCCACGGATCGCGGTAGGGCAGGGCCGTCAGCAGCTTCTGCGCATCAACATCGTTGACGATTTCGCCGCGTGCTGAATCCCATGAGAGTGCGCGGCCCACCTGGTTCGATACGTACGCCAGATGTCCCGGCGTCACCGAACGGTGGGCAATCTCCGCGGGGGCCACGCATTCCTGGCGCGTCAGCACGCCGTCGATGAAATTTGCCGCGTGTCCCGACGAGAAATAGGCTCTCCAACTGCCGCGGTCGAAGTCGGGTTTGAGCCAGCGCGCCTCGGATGCCTCCAACTTGCCGCGGTTGACGAACAGCCAGCCATTGGTGCCGATGAATTTCGTGCCCGTCTTGTGTTGGCTCGAAATCTCCACAACGACATTGCCGGCGTACTGGCTGCGGATGGTGTAGTTGACTGGCGTGTTGTAAACGTCTGTGCTGGGTCTGGACCAGACGACGGTTTCCACGCGGAGCGGGCCGGTGCGCTCCGTGCCGAGCGCCCACATGGCAATGTCGTTGTGGTGGCCCATCCAGTCCATCACCACACCGCCGCCGTAGGCGCGATGGCCGCGCCACCAGCGGTGATGCCGGGCCCGCATGTACGGCAGCACGGGAGCCGGGCCGCACCAGAAGTCGTAGTCCAATCCCGCGGGCGGCGACGTGACCGTGGGGTCGCCCATCGGCTTGTCGTAACCCGTGTTGAGACCAACTTCCACACGCTGAATCGTTCCCAGGTGCCCGTTGCGCACCAGTTCCACCGCATGGCGGAACTCCGGTTCCGACCGCTGCTGCGACCCGACCTGGAAGATGGCCTTCCGCTCGGCGACCTCGCACACGAGCCGCTCTCCTTCCGCAAAGAAATGCGTGACCGGCTTCTCGCAATAGACGTCCTTGCCCTTCTGCAGCGCTGTGAGCGCCACCAGCGCATGCCAGTGATCCGGCGTGGCGACAAGGATGGCGTCCAGATCCGTCCGGTCGCACACTTCGCGGAAGTCGCTGTAGGCCCGACAACCGCGATAGCTGCCGCTCGGCGTCGTTGCCGCATAGTGAGACTCGATCGCCTGCCGGCCCGGCTCGCGACCCAGTTCGTTACCCTTTCCCCACTCGCGCTCCCGGTAATGGCGGTCGTGTACGTCGCACACGGCGAGGATCTGCACGCGCGCGTCCTTGAGAAAGTCCTTCGCCACCTGCATCCCGCGCTCGCCGCAGCCGACAAGTCCCACGTTCACTCGTTCGCTGGGGGCCAGCCGGGCGCGACCGATGGCGGACGCCGGGAGAATCAGCGGCGCCGCGAGAGCGGTCGCAGACTTCAGGAAACAACGGCGAGTCACGGTGCGCGACATGGAAGTTCCTTCGCGAGATGACCTGCGATGACTCGACGCGAAGATTGTATGATGGCGAGCGGCGCGGCGTAAGCCCGTTGTGTCTCCCGTGACGAAAGACGGGGCGGGCGACCCATGGGAATGGGTACCCCGGCCGCGCCGCTTGCCACAACAACAAGGAGGTGACGGTGACGACGTTTTCTCAGCCCACCGTGCTGATGTGCCCGCCCGATTACTACGGGATCGAGTACGAGATCAACCCGTGGATGCGGCGCGACCGCCCCAGCGAGCGGCAGCGCGCCGTCGAGCAGTGGAACGCGCTACACGGGATTTTGAGCTCGCTCAACGTCGATGTGCGGCTCATGCCGCCGCAGCCCGGCTGGCCCGATCTCGTCTTCACCGCGAATGCCGGTCTGGTGTGGCGGTCGACGGTATTCCTGGCGTCGTTCCGGCATCCCGCGCGACAGGGCGAAACGCCCATCGACCGGGACTGGTTCGCATCCCAGGGGTTCGACACGGTGGCATTACCGGCCGGCATGAACTTTGAGGGGGCTGGGGACGCGCTGTTTTGCGGAGACACGTTGTTCGGCGGCTACATGATTCGCAGTGACGCGGGGGCGCTGCATTGGCTCGCCGCTCAAATGAATTGTCGGGTGATTCCGCTGCAACTGGTCGATCCGCGGTTCTACCACCTGGATACCTGTTTCTGTCCGCTGGACCGCGAGACGGCCCTGTATTTTCCGTCAGCCTTCGACGACTATGCCCGCCAGGCGCTGCAGTCGGTCCCGAAGTTGATTCCGGTCTGCGAGGCCGAGGCCGCCCGGTTTGCGTGCAACGCCGTCGTGATTGGCCGGGACGTGGTGTTGAACTCGGGATGCCCTCGCTTGGCGGAAGATTTGACGCGTTCGGGCTTCACGCCGCATGAGACCCCGTTGGACGAATTCCTGAAAGCGGGGGGGAGCGCAAAATGCCTAACCCTCAGGCTCGACGGGGAAGAGGCCGCCGTCTGGCCGTAGCGGGGAATGCGCGCTTGACAGCCCGCGCGAACGTCTGGATGATGAGGGGGACTTGCAAGGTCTGCGCCGGACCGATCGTTCCCCGGCAAGGGTCTTGGAGGTCGCTCGTATCTCCCGCCGGACCGTTCGAAGCGGCCACGGTCCTGTGGTCTGACCTCTCCTGCCGTGACCGCCTACGCCAGTGACAGTGCTGGACAGGAACCCCGCATGTCGACACGCAAGTTGGATATCGAGCAAATCGGCGACGTGACCGTCGCGAAATTCGTCGACAAGAAGATTCTCGACGAAACCAACATCCAGATCATCGGCAACCAGATGTTCGGGTTGGTCGATGAGGACGGCCGCAAGCGGATCATTCTGGACTTCAGCAACGTGGAATACCTGTCCAGCGCGGCGCTCGGCAAGCTGATCACCATGGACAAGAAGGTGAAAGCCGCCAAGGGCAAGCTGCGACTGTGCAGCATCCGGCCCGAGATCTACGAAGTGTTCGAGATCACGCGGCTGAACAAGATCTTTGACATCAAGGCCGACCAAGACCAGGCGCTGGAAGGCTTCTAACGCCAGAGGCTGAGTGGCTCTCGGGGACACCCCCGCACCTCTCTGTTCTGTCTGATGTGCGCCCCGCCCGCGTGAAGTTGTAACAGCCCCACGTCATGCCGATCCTTGAGCAATTTGAAGTCCGCATTCCCAGTGAGACCACTGCCGGTCAGGCGGTCCAGGAGCGGATTATCAACCGCCTCGAAGCGCTCGAGTTCCCCGCACGGGACGTGTTCGGAGTGCGGCTCTCCCTGGAAGAGGCACTGGTCAACGCCATCAAGCATGGCAACGGCATGGACCCCGCCAAGCAGGTCCGCGTCAGTTGCTGGATCAACGAGCAGCTCGTCCGCATCGAAATTGAGGACGAAGGCCCCGGCTTTACCCCGGAAGAAGTGCCCGACCCCACCGCCGAGGAAAACCTCGAGCGCCCATGCGGCCGCGGTATCATGCTCATGAAGGCCTTCCTCAGTCGCGTCGAGTACGTCCCGCCGGGCAATCTCGTGATCCTCGAGAAGACCCGCGACTCCAACGGCGAGTGAACCGCTCGGCGTCGTGAACTCCGCGGTCGCGGCTGCTATAATCCAACTTGCCAACGCGACGGATCGCGAAACCGCAAGCGATTGACGCTTGCGGTTTCGCGCTTCACGGTGCATTTCAATCACGCGGAGCAACGACGGTGTCCGACGGTCCCGACTTTGCCAGGCACGAACTCATCCCGGTCATCGCCCAGGACGCGGCCACGGGCGACGTGCTGATGCTGGCTTACATGAATCAAGAAGCCTTCGCCGAGACTCTGCAGACCGGCCGAGTGTGTTACTACAGCCGCAGTCGCCAGAAATTGTGGCGCAAAGGGGAAGAAAGCGGCCACGTGCAGGAGCTGAAAGAGCTCTACTTCGACTGCGACGCCGACACGCTGCTGGTAAAGGTGAACCAGGTGGGGGGCGCCGCGTGTCACGAGGGCTACAAGAGCTGCTTTTTCCGGCGGATCGACCCCGAGACGCAAGCGGTCACGGTCATCGGCGAGCGCGTGTTCGATCCGAAGGCCGTCTACAAGAAATGATTTGTCGCAGGAGCCGCGGGCATGGTGTCCGACGTGCTGGTGGCGATCACCGCGGCGCTAAAGGGTCTGGACTGCGCCGCATGCATGAATGTGGGATGGCGCAGCCGGCAGTTCTTGCGTCAGACGCCCGTGCTGGAAACGGAGCACGATCTCGAACGATACATCCAGGCGGTCGCCCAGTGCATGATTGCAACGTTCTGTTTCGTCGCCTTATTGCTCCTAGCTTCATTAGGAAGCCTGGCAGCATGCCGGGTTGGTTTGATGCGCCGCGCCGACTTGGAGCCCGTGGCGCTGATGGGTGCCATAAGTCTCATGCTTGCCGGGATCGTGACTGTTGGTCCCGAAACGCGGCTGAAACAGATTCGCGCGGCAACACCAGAATTGGAACGTGCCCGATGCAGAACCCTGCAGATGTGGGAAGCGCACGCGCTGCCGCCGAAAGTGTTCACGGGTGGAAGCATCATCGAAGTCTTCCGGCGCCATGCTGACCGAAGAGAGATCGGAAGAGACGTTCCCGAATTCGAAAGCCCACAATGCCCGAAAAACTCGTGAAGCTCGGCATCCCCGCCGGCAGCCTCCAAGAGGCCACCGCCGAGCTGTTCAAGAAGGCCGGTTACAGCATCAAGTTTCCGTCGCGATCGTACTACCCGGAGATCGACGACGACGAAATCGAGTGCCTGCTCATCCGCGCGCAGGAGATGGCGCGGTATGTCGAGCAGGGCATCCTCGACGCGGGCATCACCGGCTACGACTGGGTCTTCGAAACCCAGGCCGACGTGCACGAGATCTGCGAGCTGATGTTCTCGAAGGTCAGCCGCCGGCCGGTGCGGTGGGTACTCTGTGTGCCTAACGAATCATCCGTACAAACCGTCAAAGATCTGCAGGGCAAGCGAATCGCTACAGAAGCGGTGGGGCTGACCAAGGCGTATCTCGCCAGGCACGGGGTGACGGCAAACGTGGAGTTCTCCTGGGGCGCCACCGAAGTGAAGCCTCCGCGATTGGCCGACGCGATCGTCGAGGTCACCGAAACCGGCAACTCGCTCCGCGCGAACAACCTGCGGATCCTCGACGAAGTGCTGCAGAGCACCACGCGGTTCATCGCCAACAAGCAGGCCTTCGCCGACCCCAGGAAGCGGCAGAAGCTGGACAACATCGCGCTCATGCTCAAGTCGTGTCTGGCGGCCGAGAGCAAGGTGGGCCTGATGATGAACGTGCACCGGGCGCATCTGCAGTCGGTGCTCAAGCAACTCCCTGCGCTGCAGAAGCCCACGGTCGCACCGCTGTCCGATCCCGACTGGGTGGACGTGAATACGATCGTCGATGAAGCCTACGTCCGCACGATCATCCCGCAGCTCAAGGCCGCCGGAGCGCGCGGGATCGTCGAGTATCCGATCTCGAAGATCATCGATTGAGAACGTGTCAGGTGTCAGGTTTCGGCATACCGACAAACCGATTCCGTTTGGACTATCGTCTTCCTGACACCTGACTCCTGTTGCCTGACACCTATTTGTACAGCGGGCCGCGGACCGTGATCGGGCGCACGTCGAGAAAGACGTTCAGCACCGTGTACGCATCGCCGATCGCTGTGGCCGATTCCCAACTCTTGGTCTCGCCGGTGCGGTAGAAGCGGAACTCGAAACCGGGCGTCTCGGCGTTCTGCCGCGCAGAATTCAGGCTGAACGCCAGGCCAATGGCCTCTTCCCACGGGCTGTCCACTAGTTGCACCATCACATCGAGCAGCCTGGTGTTGGCAAGAATATCGTTGTGGAATTGCCGGTACGGATGGTAAGGCTTGAATCCCGGCGCGCTGGGATCGATGAGGTCTTCCGGCTTCTTTTCGGGGCCGAGTTTCACCTCGCGGGTGACGAGATCGTACTGGTCGTCGTGGCTGAGGTACGACAGCCGAACGCCGCGGACGTTGAACCGCGACTCGTTCGGGTCTCGCGTGGCTTTCGAAGCATCGACGAACACCGCGCCGCGGTAGCCAATCACGCGCGCACTCCGGGCCGCTTCGATCACGACCGCCGTGTCCTCGTCGATGCCGATTGCAAATGGGAAATCGTACGTCTGCATGGCCACCAGCGTGCGTCCGAACCTGCCCCGAGTGAGGAAGTGCTGGTCGACAAACCAATCGTTCGGCATCAGTCCCAGGCCGGCGTGCACCTCGCGGCGGAGGTTTGCTCCGTCGAGCATGACGTTCAGCACCAGGTCGGCGTCGATGAACATCACGCGGCTCATCACGGCCATGCCGGCGCTCGTGCCCATCACCAGGCCGCCTTTGCGGTACACGTGCCAGATGGCGTCGAGCAATGGCGTGTTCTGGCCCTCGGCATCCACCAGCACCTGGCGATACCGCACCTGTTCGCCGCCGGTGAGGAACACCGCATCGGCGTTGCGCACGCGTTCCACCCACTGAGGATCGCGGGCCATCTGGCGGTAATCGCGATCCTTGAGCAGCGGCGACGCCGGCACGACGAACGGCTTGAGACCTAATCGCTCCAATTGCAGCGCGTACAGGTTTCCCGTGCGGACGGGGTTGTTGCTCGCCGTGGGAAAGACGGCAATGGAGCTGCCGGGCCCTCCTGCCAGGCGTACAACCTCGTCCCAGATGAGGCGGTTGTTGTCGCGCTCAGAGCCGCCGATGAGGAGCAGTTGCCCGCGCGGTGCATCAGCCGCCACACCCGACGGCTGTGCCGAAGCCGGCATCGCGACGACCAACCGCAGCACGAGACATGCTGCCAAGCAGGGGCCGAGCGTTCGCATCGCCGCTCCGAGGGTCAGGAACGCCGCAAACCGGAACGGTACGGCTAGGCGGTCGGCCGCGCCGGATCCTTCGGCAGCGGCAGCTTCACGCGCTGGCCTGTCCACGCGGACTGGTAAATCGCCAGGATGATCTCCACGGCCTTGCGGCCTTCATCTCCAGTGATCTTTGGCTTGCGGCCGGTTTGGATCGCCTGGACGAAGTCTTTAAGTTGCTCCATGTGGCCGACGTAACTGATCGCCTTGGGATCGCTCGCGCCGCCGGTGCCCCCCACTTTGCGGGCGAATCGTTCCAGGATGGCCTTGTCGTCTGGCGTCTCGTTCTCGAACTGCCACACGAGGACATCGTCCTGTTCGACGATCACCGATCCTTGCGTGCCATGAATCTCCGTCTTCTTGAGCAAGCCAGGCCAGGCCGCCGTGGTGGCCTCGATGACGCCGAGAGCGCCGTTCTTGAACTTGAGCGCGGCCACGCCGACGTCTTCCACTTCGATGCGCTCGTGGGCCAGCGTGCTGGTGACGCCGCAAACTTCCGCCACATCCCCCATGAACCAGTACAACAGGTCGACGTTGTGGATGGCCTGGTTCATGTAGCTGCCGCCGCCGTCGAGCGCCCACGTGCCGCGCCAGCCGCCCTGGTCGTAATACTGCTGCGTGCGCCACCACTTCACATAGGTGTCGCCGAGCGTGAGCTTGCCGAAGCGGCCCTGCTCAATGGCCTGCTTGAGGGCGATGTTCGCGGGGCTGAACCGCGACGGGAAAATCGGGCACAACTGCACGTTGTTCTTCGCGCAGGCATTCAGGATGGCGTCGCAGCGCTCCAGCGTGATTTCCATCGGCTTTTCGACGACGACGTGCTTACCCGCGTTTGCCGCCTGGACCGCGGGATCGCGGTGCGACCCGCTGGGCGTGCAGATGCACACCACGTCGACATTCTTGTCGGCCAGCATGTCCTCGAGCGTCTTGTGGTGCGTCACGCCCGCGTTGGCTGCGGCGAATTTCTCCGCCGATGAAGCAAACGTGTCAAAGCACGCCGTCAGCCGCGCTTCGGGAATGTGCTTGAGCGCCTCGGCATGAAAGTTGGCAATCATGCCGCAGCCGATAACACCGAATCCCAGTTGTGCCATCACCGTGCCTCCTGTGTGCGATGGAGACAGATTACCGGCGCGGCCCGCGAATCACCACGAAGTGTCACGGTTTCGCCGACGGATCGAACTTTGCAAATGCGGCCCGGGTGCGCTCGGCGTGGAGCTTCGGCAGACGTTCGGCGTCCTCGGGAATGAGCCAGCCCGCCGCCTGCAGTCGCTGGCATTCGGCGGTGAACCGGCGGACATACTCGGCGTGCGTGCCGTAGCGCTCCTCCAGCGAGGCCCGCGGGTCGCCGCTGGCCTCGCGCTCTTTCTTCGACGCGGGGAACGGAATGAAGGAACCCACCAGGCTCACCAGTTCATCCTCCGCACCTGCCTCGGCGCTCCGCAGATTCCATCCGGTGTAGGTCCCCACCGGCACCGCGACTTCCGGCGGCTGCAGACAACCCAGGTCGTTGCCGTCCGGGTCCACCTTTGGCACCAACACCCGATAACTCCCCGTAACCGTTCACGCTCGGTGAATTGATCTTGGTGGTTTTGGCGTTGGCGGGTAGTTTTCCTGCCCATGCAGGCTGAAACCGCTGGTAC
>Ga0073934_10008692_pt1 | contig 13429 bp, 12 predicted proteins | sample LarsenN4metaG_FD_76834 | JGI IMG/M metagenome (GOLD analysis project Ga0073934, IMG submission 76834) | Hot spring sediment bacterial and archeal communities from British Columbia, Canada, to study Microbial Dark Matter (Phase II) - Larsen... ...
ACCTCATCCCGAGCCTGACGGTGCGCGAGAACGTGGCGCTGGTCACCGACATCGTGCCCGACCCGATGCCCATCGACGAGGCGCTCGCGATGGTGGCGCTCACGCCGCGCGCGGATCACTTCCCGTCGCAGCTGTCCGGCGGCGAGCAGCAGCGCGTGGCGATTGCGCGCGCCATCGTCAAGCGGCCCGAGGTGCTGCTGTGCGACGAGCCGACGGGCGCGCTCGACTACGCCACCGGCAAGCTGGTGCTCGAGGTGATCGAGCGCATCAACCGCGAGCTGGGCACGACGACCGTGGTGATCACGCACAACGCCGCCATCGCCGGCATGGCCGACCGCGTGATCCGGCTCGGCGACGGGCGCGTGATCGGCGTCGAGACCCACGCGCACAAGCTGTCGCCGGGCGAGCTGTCGTGGTGAGCCGATGAAGGCGCTGGACCGCAAGCTGCTGCGCGACCTGCGGCTGATGTGGAGCCAGGCGCTGACCATCGCGCTGGTGGTGGCCAGCGGCATCGCCGCTTCATCACCACCTTGTCCGCGGTGGACTCGCTCGCACTGGCGCGCGAGCGCTTCTACGCGTCGGGCCGCTTCGCCGACGTGTTCGCGAGCGTCAAGCGCGCGCCGCTGGCGCTGGCCGAGGTGCTGCGCGCCGAGCCCGGCGTCGCCGACGTGCAGGTGAGCGTCGAGCACACGGTGCGCGTCGAGATCGACGGCGTGGCCGATCCCATCGTCGGCCACCTGATCGGGCTCGACCCGGCGCATCCGCCGCGCATGAACCGCGTGCGCGTGAGCGCCGGCCGCATGATCGACGCGCGCGCCGGCGCCGACGAGATCGAGGCGCTGGTGTCCGAGGGCTTCGCGACCGCGCGTGCGCTGGCCCCCGGCGCCGCGTTGCAGGCGCTGGTCAACGGCAAGCGGCGCACCTTGCGCATCGTCGGCTTCGCGCAGTCGCCCGAGTACATCTTCGCCGGCCTGGGCGGCATGCCCGACCTGCGCGGCTTCGGCGTGTTCTGGGTGCACCACGACACCCTCGCCGCGGCCTACGACATGGACGGCGCGTTCAACCGCGTGGCCGTGAAGCTCGCGCCGGGCGCGAGCGAGCCGGCCGTGATCGCATCGCTCGGCCGCCACCTCGCGCGCTGGGGCGGGCGCGAGGCGCACGGCCGCGACGACCAGCCGTCGCACGCGATGCTCGACAACGAGATCAAGGAGCAGCGCGTGCTCGGCACCGTGCTGCCGGCGATCTTCCTCGGCGTGGCGGCGTTCCTGCTCAACGTGGTGGTGTCGCGGCTGGTGTCCACCCAGCGCGAGCAGATCGCCGCGCTCAAGGCGCTCGGCTATCCGAACGCCGCCATCGCCGCGCACTACCTCAAGCTCGTGCTGCTGATCGTGGTGGCCGGCTTCGCGCTCGGCGTGTGGGGCGGCGACCGGCTCGGCACCGGCCTCGCGTCGCTGTACGCGGAGTTCTTCTTCTTCCCGAGCCTCGAGCACCGCATCGCGCCGTGGCTGCTGGTCACGAGCTTCGGCATCGCGCTGGCGACGGCGGTCGTCGGCACGCTCGACGCGATCGGCGCGACCGTGCGGCTCGCGCCGGCCGAGGCGATGCGCCCGCCCGCGCCGGGACGCTACCGGCGCACCGTGCTCGAGCGCCTCGGCTGGCTGCGCGCGGGGCCCGCGTTGCGCATGATCCTGCGCCACATGGAGCGCCGCCCGTGGCGCAGCTCGCTCGCGATCGGCGGCGTGGCCGCGTCGGTGGCCATCGTGGTGATGGGCAACTTCGTGCGCGACGCGATGGACACGATCGTCGACTCGGCCTTCAACCTGCAGATGCGCGCCGACGTGATCGTGTGGATGGCCGAGGCGACCGACGACCGCGCGCGGCTCGAGCTGGCGCGGCTGCCGGGCGTGACCGCCGTGGAGTCCGGGCGCGACGCGGCCGTGCGCTTCGTCAACGGCCACCGCAGCGAGCGCGGCTCGATCCAGGGCTACGCCGCGCGGCCCGAGCTGCGCCGCATCGTCGACATCGACGGCCGCCAGGCGCGGCCCGACGCGGCGGGCCTCGTGATGACCGACCGGCTCGCCGCAAAGCTGGGGCTGCGGGTCGGCGAGCCCGTGCGCGTCGAGGTGCTGGAAGGCCGGCAGCGCACGCTGGACGTGCCGCTGGCCGCCACGGTGCGCGAGATGATGGGCCTGAACGCCTACATGGAGCGCGAGGCGCTGAACCGCCTGCTCGGCGACGGCGACGTGTCCTCGCAGTACTCGGTGGCCGTCGAGCGCGGGCGCGAGGACGCGCTGCTCGCGGCGAGCAAGTCGCTGCCGCGCGTGGTGGGCGCGTTCAGCAAGGCCACCTTGCTGCGCAACATGCAGGAGATCAGCGCCCGCAACATCCGCATCATGAGCACGGTGCTGACCCTGTTCGCGGCGGTCATCGCGGTCGGCGTGGTCTACAACAACGCGCGCATCGCGCTGGCCGAGCGCACCTGGGAGCTCGCGAGCCTGCGCGTGCTGGGCTTCAGCCGCGCCGAGGTGTCGGCGCTGCTGCTGGGCGAGATGGCGATCGGCATCGCGGTCGCGCTGCCGCTGGGCATGCTGCTCGGCTGGGCGCTGGTGCACGCGATCGTGTTCGCGCTCGCGTCGGACCAGTACTTCTTTCCGGTCGTCATCCACGCGCGCACCTACGCCTGGGCGGCGATCTGCGTGCTGGCCGCGGGCGTGGCCAGCGCGCTGGTGGTGCGGCGGCGCATCGACCGGCTCGACATGGTGGCGGCGCTGAAGACGCGCGAGTGAGCGCCGCAGGACGCGAGGGAGCACGCACGATGAAACGCAGGACCTTGCTGCTCGCGCTGGGTGGCACGGCGGTCGCCGGGCTGGCGCTGGCATGGGCCTTCGCGCCGCGGCCGGTGGAGGTCGAGGTGGCGCAGGTCGCGCAGGGGCGCTTCGAGCGCACCATCGACGAGGACGCGCGCACGCGGCTGGTCGAGCGCTACGTGGTGTCGGCGCCGCTGGCCGGGCGGCTCGCGCGCATCGGGCTGCGCGAAGGCGACGCGGTGGCGGCCGGCGACGTGGTGGCGTCGATCGCGCCGGTGCTCGCGCCGCTGCTGGACGAGCGCACGCAGCGCGAGCAGCGGGCGCGCGTCGCGGCGGCCGAGGCGCTGCTGCAGCGCGCCGAGGTGCGCATCGGCCGCGCGCGCGTCGGTGTCGAGCAGGCGAGCACCGATCTGCGGCGCAGCGAGCAGCTCGCGCGCGACGGCTTCGTCGCGGCCACCAGGCTCGACGCCGATCGACTCGCGCTGCAGGCGGCGCAGAAGGAGCAGGAGGCGGCCGAGGCCGAGCGGCACGTCGCCGCGCACGAACTGCAGCAGGCGCGCGCCGCGCTGCTCGCGCTGCGGCCGGGCGCCGCGACGGACGGCGGCTTCGCGGTGCGCGCGCCGGTGGCCGGGCGCGTGCTGCGCGTCGTGCAGGCCAGCGAGACCACGGTCGCGCTCGGCGCGCCGCTGCTGGAGCTGGGCGACACGTCGCGGCTCGAGGTGGTGGCCGAACTGCTGACGGCCGACGCGCTGCAGGCGCAGCCCGGCACGCGGGTGCGCATCGAGCGCTGGGGCGGGCCGGGGGTGCTCGACGGACGCGTGCGGCGCGTCGAGCCGGCGGCCTTCACCAAGGTGTCGGCGCTCGGTGTGGAGGAGCAGCGCGTCAACGTGCTGATCGACATCGAGTCGCCGCAGGCGCAGTGGCGGGCGCTCGGCGACGGCTATCGCGTCGGCGTGCGCATCGTCGTGCAGGCGGTCGAGCACGCGGTGCTGGTGCCGGTGAGCGCGGTGTTTCCGCTGGCTGGTGCCGAAGGTCCGGGCGCCGAACGCGCGTCGGCGATGGCGGTGTTCGTCGTCGACGGCGGTCGCGCGCGGCTGCAGACGGTGCAGGTGGGGGCGCGCAACGGCGCGCAGGCGTGGCTGACCTCGGGACTCGCGCCGGGCACGCCGGTCATCGTCTATCCGCCGGCGACCGTGCGCGACGGCGTCCGCGAGCGCGAGCGCAAGGTCTGAGCGGCGGCGCCGGGCGCCGCGCGCGATTCAGCGTGCGGGCCGCAGCGCGACGGCGCGGCCTTCCACCGCCACGGCCTTGAAGCTCGCCACCGCGCCCGCGCCGGGCGCGAGGCCGAGCGCGTGCACCGAGCGGCGCGTGACCAGCGCCCACAGGCGCTGCCCGGGCGCGGCGGCGGCATCGAGCGCGAGCTCCACCGCGCAGTACGGCCCTTCGCGGTCGAGCACGCGGCGCACGGTGCCGGCCAGCTGGTTGCTCGCGCTGCTGGTCACGAGCTCGCGCTGCAGCGCGACGTCGCGCGCGCGCACGCGCAGCCGCACCGGCGTGCCCGGCGCGGCGTCGATGTGCGGCACGGTGATGAGCGCGGCGCCGATGCGCACGCGCGTGAGCTGCCAGTCGGGCCACTGCTCGGCCACGTCGCCGGCCAGCACGCTGCCGGCCTCGAAGCGGCCGAGCAGCGGCTGCAGCGACAGGTCCGACAGCACCTCGAGCGCGTCGCCGGCGGCGATGCAGCGGCCTGCGTCCATCACCACCACGCGGTCGGCCAGGCGCAGCGCCTCGTCGATCTGGTGCGTCACGTAGAGGATCGGCACGTTCCAGCGCGACGGCAGGCGCGCGAGGTAGTCGAGCAGCTCGTGGCGCCGCGGCGGGTCGAGCGACGCCAGCGGCTCGTCCATGAGCAGCGCCTGCGGCGCGGCGAGCAGCGCGCGGCCGATCGCCACGCGCTGTCGCTCGCCGCCGGACAGCGCGTGCGCGCGCCGCTCCAGCAAGGCCCCGAGCCCGAGCAGCGCGACCACGTCGTCGAACGCCGGGCCGCCGGTGCGCCCGCGCTGCGCCGGGTAGCGCAGGTTGCCGCGCACGCTCAGATGCGGGAAGAGCCGGCCGTCCTGGAACACCACGCCGAGCGCGCGCGCATGGGGCGGCAGGTCGACGGCCGCGGCGGCGTCGAACAAGGTGTGCCCGGCCAGGCGCAGGTGGCCGCGCGTCGGCCTGAGCAGGCCCGCCAGCGCGTGCAGCAAGGTGGTCTTGCCGGCGCCGCTGCGACCGAGGATGGCGGTGACGCCGTGCGCGGGCAGTGCGAGGCGGATCTCGACGCGCGTGCCCGCGTCGGCCGCGTCGTGTCCGCCGCCGCGTCGGCCGCGAAGCGCGCCCCATCGCGCCGACGCCGGCGCGGCGCGCCGCTCGACGTCGGCGTCGAAGTCGAGGCCGTCGCGCGCGTTCATCGGACGGCCTTCATGCCGCCTGCCCGAGCCAGCGCTGCACGCGCCGGTGGCTCCACTGCGCGAGCGCGAGCGCGGCCAGCGCGAGCAGCACCGACAGCCCCACCAGCCGCGCCGCCGCCGCGTCGCCGCCGGGCTGCTGCAGCGCGCTGTAGATCGCCAGCGGCAGGGTCTGCGTCTGCCCGGGCACGTTCGACACGAACGTGATGGTCGCGCCGAACTCGCCGAGCGACGCGGCGAAGCCGAGCACCGCGCCCGACAGCAGGCCGGGCACCATCAGCGGCAGGGTGACGGTGGCGAAGGCGGTCGCGCGCGTGGCGCCGAGCGTCAGCGCGGCGGCCTCGAGCCCGCGGTCGACGGACTCGATCGCCTGGCGGATCGCGCGCACCATCAACGGCAACGCCATCACCGCCGCGGCGAGCACCGCGCCGCGGAAGGTGAACACGAATTGCCAGCCCAGCACGTCGTGCAGCCAGCGGCCGAGCGACCCCTGGCGGCCGAAGGTGACCAGCAGCGCATAGCCGATGACCACCGGCGGCAGCACGAGCGGCAGGTTGACCAGCGCCTCGACCAAGGTCTTGCCGCGAAAGCGTCCGCGCGCGAGCGCGAAGGCGATGGCGGTGGCCACGGGCAAGGTGAGCAGCACGGCGGCCAGCGCCACGCGCAGGCTGAGCGCGAGCGCGGCGGTCTCGACTTCGGTCATCGCGCAGATCAGCGCGGCGGCGGCCGCAGCGCCGTCTGCGTCGCGACGATGCGCCGGCCGATGCCGCCGCCCACCCACGCCGCGAACAGCTTGCCGGCCGGGTGCGGCGAGCGGAACGAACGCAACATGTGCACCGGCACCTCGAGCTGCGGGTCGCCTTCGACCAGCGCGACGAACGGGCCGCGCGCCGGCAGCCTGGCGCCGCTCCACGCGGCGCGGTCGATCAGCACGTGGGCGGCCTTCTCGCGCGCGAGCGCGAGCGGCTCGGCCTTGTCGTCGCCGAGGTACCACGGCGCGGCGGGCGCCACGCCGGCCGCGCGCCACAGCGACTGCTCGGCCAGGTGCAGGCCCGAGCCGTCGCGCCGGCCCACGAAGGCGAGCCCGCCGGCGGCGATGCGCTTGAGCGCGTCGACCGCGTCGCGGCCGCGTCCCGCACCGCCGCTGGCCGGGCCGGCGATCAGCAGCTCCGCCGTGGCGACCCGGCGCCGGTCGTGGGCGAGACCTTGCTGCTCGAGCTTGAGCTCGGCCTCGGGCGCCATGCTGAAGGCGACGTCGGTCTCGCCGCTTTCCAGCGACGCGAGCAGCGCCGCGCTCGGCACGACGTCGAGTTGCGCCACCAGCCCGGTGTCGCGGCCGAAGCCGCGCAGCAGCGCGCGCGCCAACGGCGCGGCCACCGGATCGGCGCCGACGCGCATCGCGTCGCGCTTGCGGGCCGGCAGCGCGGATGCGATCGAGGGGGCGGCCAAGGTGCAGAGCGCGGCGGTGGAGGCGACGAGCAGGTGGCGGCGATGCATGGCGGCGAAATCTTACGGGCCGGCCCGCCACCGGTTCCTTGCATCGCGTCATGCGCGCAACGCATGACCCCCGGGGCTGCGGTGGTTACGTCACGATTACACTGAATTCATACTGCTCTCGCCCGAGGGACGCGCCCGCCGACCGGGCGGCGCGACGACACCCGCCGACGCCGCCACCCCAGGCACGGCGCGCCCGACACGCGGCATTCGGCGAGCCCCGCGCGGCCTCACGAGGCTCGCCGAATCCCGCATCCGAAACCTTGAGCACTGGAACTTCGATGAACCGTCCCGTGATGGAGGGCCTGCGCCTGAACGTGCCGGCCTACGTGAAGCACGCGCGCCTGGTGGCGTGGGTCGCCGAGATCGCCGCCCTGACCGAAGCCGAGTCGGTCTACTGGTGCGACGGCAGCCAGGCCGAGTACGACCGGCTGTGCGACCAGCTGGTGCGCGCCGGCACCTTCCGCAAGCTCAACCCCGAGCTGCGCCCCGGCAGCTACCTCGCGTGGAGCGATCCGAGCGACGTGGCGCGCGTCGAGGACCGCACCTACATCTGCAGCGAGCGCCAGGACGACGCCGGCCCGACCAACAACTGGATGGCGCCGGCGCAGATGCGCGAGATCCTGCAGACGGGCCCGAACGCGCTGTTCCGCGGCGCGATGCGCGGCCGCACGCTGTACGTCGTGCCGTTCTCGATGGGCCCGCTGGGTTCGCACATCGCGCAGATCGGCGTCGAGCTGAGCGACAGCCCGTACGTCGCGGTGAACATGCGCATCATGACGCGCATGGGCCGCGCGGTGCTCGACGTGCTGGGCGAGGACGGCGAGTTCGTGCCCTGCGTGCACAGCGTGGGCGCGCCGCTCGAGCCGGGCCGCAAGGACGTGGCCTGGCCGTGCAACGCCACCAAGTACATCGTCCACTACCCCGAGACGCGCGAGATCTGGAGCTACGGCTCGGGCTACGGCGGCAACGCGCTGCTGGGCAAGAAGTGCCTCGCGCTGCGCATCGCCTCGATCATGGGCCGCGACCACGGCTGGCTGGCCGAGCACATGCTGGTGCTGGGCGTGCAGGGCCCCGACGGACGCAAGCGCCACGTCGCCGCCGCGTTCCCGAGCGCCTGCGGCAAGACCAACTTCGCGATGCTCATCCCGCCGGCCGGCCTGGGCGACTGGAAGGTCACCACGATCGGCGAGGACATCGCGTGGATCAAGCCCGGCGCCGACGGCCGGCTGTACGCCATCAACCCCGAAGCCGGCTACTTCGGCGTGGCGCCGGGGACGAACGAGAAGACCAACGCCAACTGCATGGCCATGCTCGGCCGTGACGTGATCTTCACCAACGTGGCGCTCACCGACGACGGCGACGTGTGGTGGGAGGGCATGACCGATGAGCCGCCGGCCGCGTGCACCGACTGGCAGGGCCAGCGCTGGACGCCGCAGATCGGCCGCGAGACCGGCCGCAAGGCCGCGCACCCGAACGCGCGCTTCACCGTAGCCGCGACGAACAACCCGGTGCTCGACCCGGCGTGGGACGACCCGGCCGGCGTGCCGATCGACGCCTTCATCTTCGGCGGCCGCCGCTCGAGCACCGTGCCGCTGGTCACCGAGTCGCGCGACTGGGTCGAGGGCGTGTACATGGCCGCGACCATGGGCTCGGAGACCACGGCCGCGGCCGCGGGCCAGCAAGGCGTGGTGCGCCGCGACCCCTTCGCCATGCTGCCCTTCATGGGCTACAACATGAGCGACTACTTCCGCCACTGGCTCGACCTCGGCGCGAAGCTGAAGGCTGGCGGCGCGAACGTGCCGAAGATCTTCTGCGTCAACTGGTTCCGCAAGGGCGCGGACGGCCGGTTCGTCTGGCCCGGCTACGGCGAGAACATGCGCGTGCTGAAGTGGATCGTCGAGCGCATCGACGGCGCCGCCGGCGGCGTCGAGAACGCCTTTGGCATCAGCCCGCGGCACGGCGACCTCAGCTGGGACGGCCTCGCGTTCACGCCCGAGCAGTTCGAGACGGTCACGGCGATCGACGCGGACGCGTGGCGCCAGGAACTCGCGCTGCACGAGGAGCTGTTCCGTCAGCTCGCGCTGCGCCTGCCGCCGGAACTCCCGGCCACCAAGGCGCGCATCGAGCAGCGGCTCGCCGGCTGACGCACCGCGCGGCGCGCGCGACGCATCGGCCCATGCGGGTGCAGCTGCTGTCCGACCTGCACCTCGAGACCGAGAGCTTCGAGCCCGAGCCGGCCGAGGGCGCCGAGCTGCTGGTGCTGGCCGGCGACATCGACTCGACCTGGCTCGCCTACGAGCGCTTTCGCGGCTGGCCGGTGCCGGTGGTGGCCGTCGCCGGCAACCACGAGTTCGACGGCCGCGAGCTGCGGCGCGCGTGGCACTCGCTGCGCGCGCGGCTCGATCGACTCGGCATCGACCTGATCGAGCGCGAGCAGCGGCGGCTCGTCGCGCGCGACGGCCGGCGCATCCGCCTGCTCGGCAGCGTGCGCTGGTCGGACTTCGACGCCTTCGGCGCCGAGGGTCGCGAACGCGCGATGCGCGCGGCCACCTACTACACGCGCGTGATGCGCGCCACGCGCGACGGCGCGACGTTCGACGCGGCGGCGGTGCGCGACGAGGCCCTGGCCTGCCGCGACTGGCTCGACGCGGCGCTGCGCGACGCGCCGTCCGGCGTGGACGCGACGCTCGTCGTCACGCACTACGCGCCCAGCCTGCGCAGTGCCGACCCGCGCTACGGCGCGCAACCGGGCAGCGCGAGCTTCTGCAACGCCGACGACGCGCTGCTGCCGCTCGCCGACGTGTGGCTGCACGGGCACCTGCACTGCCGGCACGACTACCTCGACCGGCACGCGCGCGGCTGCACGCGCGTGGTGTGCAACGCGCGCGGGCTCGCGTCGCGCGGCGAAGCCGCCGGGCACGACCCGCACTGCGTCATCGACGTGCGGCGTGCCGATTGACGCCACGCAAGTCCGCGCCGGGTCGCTGTGCCACACTTGCCGCGTTGTCGACAGTGAATGCTGAAAGGACCGGCGATGAAGATCCTCGTGGCAGCCGATGGCAGCGACTTCACCAAGCGCATGCTGGCCTACATCGCGGCGCACGACGAGTGGCTCGGCGGCCGGCACGACTACACCGTGCTGACCGTGGTGCCGGCGATCCCGCCGCGCGCGGCGGCCGTGCTCGACCATGACCTGGTGCAGTCGTACTACGCCGAAGAAGCGGAGAAGGTGTTCGCGCCCGTGCGCACGTTCTTCGACAAGCAGGGCATCAAGGCCACGTTCGAGCACAAGGTCGGCCCCGCCGCCGACACGATCGCCAAGACGGCCGACGCCGGCAAGTTCGACCTGCTGGTGATGGGCACGCACGGCCACGGCATCCTGACCGGGCTGGTGATGGGCTCGACGACCACGAAGGTCGTCGCGCACTGCGGCGTGCCGGTGCTGCTGATTCGCTGAGGCCGGCGCTCAGCGCGCCGCCTTGCCGCCCGCGAGGCCGTCGAAGCAGGTCGACAGCAGCATGTCGATGATCTGCTCGTCGCCGTACTGGCCGCCGGCCTTCAGCAGTCCGAGCACGGGGTCGCAGGCGCGCGCGAACAAGGTGTAGAGGATCACCTCGGGCGGCAGCTTCCGGTTGAGGTCGCCGCTCTTCTGCGCGGCCGTGATCCACTCGCCGAGCAGGTCGCTCACCTGCATCAATCGGTCGAGATAGACCTTGTTGCTCATGAGCGCCGCGCGCAGCGACGAGTTCTGCGCCGGCAGCGAGGGCATCTCGCCGGCCAGCTGCACCTTCATGGTCCAGCGCGCGACCGCCTTGAGCTGCTCGATCGGCGGCGCCTTCTGGTCCTTGCGCAGCGCCTCGATCTGCTCGAGCGCGCGGTCGAGGATGCGCACCATCGCGGCGCCGGCCAATTCCTCCTTCGACGGGAAGTGCTTGTACAGGCTCGCCTTCGCGATGCCGACGTCGGCCGCCACCTCGTCGACCGTCATCAGGTCGAAGCCTTTCTCGGCGAGCAGCCGGTTCACGGAGTCGACGATCGCGTCCTCGCGGGCGCGCAGCACTTGTTCGCGGAAGGAGATCCGGGCCATGGCGCATTGTAGACGCCTCCGGGCAGTTCGAGACGATCAAGTCCAGACACAACCAGCAAGATCATGACATAACCACACAGTAGCAATAGTGAACTGATCGGTTCAGACTCCGCACCGCGCTGTTCAAGCGCCTGGCCGACCCGCCCGCCCACCCACCGACGGAGAGAACCGATGACCCGATGGATCCAATGGCTGGCCGCCGTGTCCGCAGTCGCGCTGATGAGCGCCTGCGGCGGCGGCGACGACCCGCCTCCCCCGAAGAACATCGTCGAGACCGCCCAGTCCGACGCGCGCTTCAGCATCCTCGTCGAGGCCGTGACGGCTGCCGACCTCGGCGCCGCGCTCAGCGCGCCCGGCCCGCTGACCGTCTTCGCGCCGACCAACGACGCCTTCGCGGCGCTGCTGGCCGAGCTCGGTGTCTCCAAGGATCAGCTGCTGGCCAACAAGCCGCTGCTGACGGCCGTGCTGCAGTACCACGTGCTCGGCGCACAGGCCAGGCGCGCCGACATCGTGCCCGGCAAGCCGATCACGCCGCTGGCCGGCGGCATCTTCAAGATCGACGCCAACGGCACGGCGCTGACCATCACCGACGGCCGCAACCGCACGTCGAACATCACCGCGACCGACCTGATCGCGAGCAACGGCGTGATCCACGTGATCGACAAGGTGATCCTGCCGGCCGACAAGACCATCGTCCAGACGGCGCAGGCGCTGCCGCAGTTCAGCCTGCTGGTCGAGGCCGTCGGGGCCGCCGGCCTGACCGCCACGCTCGACGGCGCCGGCCCGTTCACCGTGTTCGCGCCGACCAACGACGCTTTCGCGGCGCTGCTGGCCGAACTCGGCACCACGAAGGACGCGCTGTTCGCGAACACCGCGCTGCTGACCAGCGTGCTGACGTATCACGTGTTGCCGGCCCGCGTGCTGAAGGCCGACGTGCCCGTGGGCGCGCCCGTCACCACCGTGCAAGGCGCGACCTTCACGGTCGGCGCCAACCTCGCCATCACCGACGCCAACGCCCGCACGTCGAACATCGTCGCCACCGACGTGCTCGCCAGCAACGGCGTGATTCACGTCATCGACAAGGTGATCCTGCCCCCGCTGCCGTGACCCGCGAAGTCCGGGGTTCCTGTTTCCACCCAGAAGGAGTGTTCAGATGAAGAAGTTCGTGATTGCCGCTGCCGTCGCCTTGGCCGCCGTGTCCGCACAGGCCAAGGACATCGTCGACACCGCCGTCGCCGCCGGCAGTTTCAAGACGCTGGCCACCGCGCTGCAGGCCGCCGGCCTGATCGAGACGCTCAAGGGCAAGGGCCCGTTCACGGTGTTCGCGCCCACCGACGAGGCCTTCGCCAAGATCCCCAAGGATCAGCTCGACGCGCTGCTGAAGGACAAGGCCAAGCTCACCGCCGTGCTCACCTACCACGTGGTGCCGGGCAAGGTGATGGCCGCCGACGTGAAGGCCGGCAAGGTCAAGACCGTTCAGGGCGGCGAGCTGACCATCGCCACCGCAGGCGGCGTGATGGTCGACAACGCCAAGGTCGTCAAGACCGACATCGTGGCCGACAACGGCGTGATCCACGTGATCGACACCGTCGTGCTGCCGAAGTGACCGTCGCCTGACGACGGGATGCGCCCGCCTTCGGCGGGCGTGTCGTTCAGCGCCGCCACCAGCGCGACCACCACGGTCGCGGCTCGGCGGCGCTTTTCGTCGGGCGCCCGGGATCGTCGACGGGCAGCCCGGCGAGGCTTTCATCGAGGCCGTAGGCCGTGCCGAGGTCGGCCGGGTCGAGGCGCCGGCGTCCGGCCGCGTCGCGCTGCAGGCGCCACCAGCCCGTGTCGTGATCCGCTTGCCGCATCGCCCGTCTCCTCGGCCGGCCGTCGAGGCCGTGTCGCATCCAGTATCGAGTCGATGCGGCGCCGGCAAGACCCGAACAAGCCCCCGAACCCGCGACATTTCCGCCGGGCGCGTGACGAAACACCGCCCGCGGCGGCGAGCCCGCACGGCTCGCGCACAATGCGCGCCTTTCGCGCCGATGGTGCCGATCGCGCCGATCGCGCCGATCGAGCCGTTCGTACCAGCCTCACCGTTCACGTCCGTCGCCCGTCGTTCCCGTCATGCCCACGTTCCTCGACGCCTCGGTCACGGCCGCCTTCGTGCGCGGCTGGCTGCTCGGTGCATCGCTCATCGCGGCCATCGGCGCGCAGAACGCGCTGGTGCTGCGGCAGGGCCTGCTGCGCCAGCACGTCGGGCCGGTGATCGCGCTGTGCATCGTGTCGGACTGGCTGCTGATCGCGGCCGGCGTGTACGGCGTCGGGGCCCTCATCACCTCGTCACCGATGCTGCTGGCCGTCCTTCGCTACGGGGGCGCCGCGTTCCTCGCCGCGTACGGTCTGCGCGCGACGTGGCGCGCGTGGCGCGGCGCAGCGCTGGTGGCGGCGCCCGACGGCGGCCGCGCGCTCGGTGCCACGCTCGCGGCGGCGGCGGCGATGACGTGGCTAAACCCGCACGTGTACCTCGACACCGTGGTGCTGCTCGGCACCCTGGGCGCGCAGCACGAAGGCGCGGCGCGCGCGGCGTTCGTCGGCGGCGC
>Ga0073934_10008693_pt1 | contig 13428 bp, 7 predicted proteins | sample LarsenN4metaG_FD_76834 | JGI IMG/M metagenome (GOLD analysis project Ga0073934, IMG submission 76834) | Hot spring sediment bacterial and archeal communities from British Columbia, Canada, to study Microbial Dark Matter (Phase II) - Larsen... ...
GGCGGCGACGTCTGCACGCGCGCGGCGCCGGCGGCCGGACTGGCCTGCTTCCGCACGCGCGGCGGCCTTGCGGCGGTGCGCCAGCTCGACCGGCCGGGCCTCGTGCTGCTGCGCCAGCGCGACGCCTCGCCCGAGATGCCGCCGGTGGTGGCGCTGCTCGTGGCGCTGGACGACCGCGGGGCGACGCTCCAGACCCAGAGCCGCCACTGGCATCTGAGTCTGGCCACCCTGGCTTCGATCTGGCGCGGCGACTTCGCGACCCTCTGGCGCACCCCGCCGGGGTGGCGCGACCTCGGTGCCGCGCCGGCGCCACCGGCCCTGCCGGCGAGCACGCTGGCCTGGGTCAACGAGCGGCTCGCGGACGCGGGGCTCGGCGACGCGAAGCAGCCGATCCGTGACCGCGTGTGGGCCTACCAGGTGGCCCAGGGCCTGCCCCCCGATGGCCGCCTCGGCCCGCTGACGATGATGCAGCTCGGGCGTGGCGCCGGGCCCGCGGAGCCGGCGCTGCACACGGCATCGGCGGCGACGTCGCCGGCGGCGCAGGAGCGCTGACCGATGTCGTACATCCTCGACGCCCTGCGCCGTGCAGAAAGCGAGCGCGAACGCGGCAAGGTGCCCGGGCTGAACGCGCAGCCGGTGCCCGCCGGGCTCGGCGACGGCGGCGGCGAGCGCAAGCGGTTCGGCCTGCGCCTCGGCGCCGCGGCCGCGGGTGTCCTCGTGCTGCTCGGCGGTGCCGGCTGGTGGCTGGCGCGTCCGTCGTCCGACGCGGCTCCACAGGCCGTCGGCGGCGCCGGCGAGGGCGGCGTGCCGGCCACGCCCGCCGGGGCCGAGGCCGCGCCGGCGACGCCCGGCGCGACCCCCGCCGAAACGCCTGTCGCGCAGGCGCCGGCCGGGCCGCCAATGCTGGTGGCACCGCCGGCGCCGCCGGAACCGCCCCGGCCGCCGGGCGGCCGGGCCGCCGCTCCTCGGGCGCCGGTGCCCGCGCCGGCCGCGCCGAGGAGCGGCCCGGCCCCGATGCCCGACACGCCGGTGCCCGCGCCGACGCGATCGCCTGCGCCTGCCCCTGCGCAGACGGCCAGCACGCCTGTGCCTTCCGCCGGTCCGTCAGCGCGCCCCGAGCCCGCCGGCCCGCGCGCAGCGCCCACGGGCACGGCTCAGCCGGGTGCGCCGGTACCGCCGGCCCCGGGGCCCGCGCCTGCTCCCGCGCCCGCGCCCGCGCCCGCGGCGGGCGCTGCGGCGAAGCCGACGCTGCTGTCGGACCTGCCGCCGGCGCAGCGTGCCGAGCTGCCGCAGATGCTCGTCGGCGGCTCGATCTACTCCGACCAGCCGTCGAGCCGCTTCGTCGTCATCAACGGGCTCGTCGTGCGCGAGGGCGAGACGGCCGCGCCCGGCGTGGTGCTCGAGCGCATCGCGCCGAAGGCGGCCGTGATCCGCTGGCGCGACATGCGGATCGAGGTGCCGCTGTGAGCGGTGCCGTTTGCCCCTCGGGCGCAGCGGCCTGACGCGGCGCCGCACCGGCACGCGGAGCGGGCGTCAGCCGTCCGCGGCCACCACCGACACGTTGCGCTCGCCGAGCTTCAGCGCGAGCGTCTCGCCGGCCTGCCAGCGGCGCTGCACGTCGGGCGAGACCACGAACACCTCGCCCAGCTCGGTGGCGAGCGTCAGCTCGACGAAGCTGCCGAGATAGGCGTGCTTCACCAGTCGTGCCGCCAGCGAGCCGGGCGCGGGCGGCACGACCTGCCAGGCCTCGGGGCGCACCGCCACCTTCACCGGGCCCGGCGGCACCGGCCGGTTCGACGCGATGTGCAGCGGCCCGACGCGCACGCGGCCGTCGGCCAGCGCCTCGCCGGCGAAGAGCATCGCCTCGCCCATGAAGCCGGCGACGAACTCGCTGCCCGGCTGCTCGTACATCTGCTGCGGCGAGCCGGCCTGCGCGATGAGGCCGGCGTTCATCACGACGATCTGGTCGCTCACGGCCAGCGCCTCGCTCTGGTCGTGCGTGACGTAGGCCACCGTCAGGTTCAGCCGCTGCTGCAGCGAGCGGATCTCCTCGCGCATGCTGCGGCGCAGGCGCGCGTCGAGGTTCGACAGCGGCTCGTCGAACAGCATCACGCTCGGCTCGAGCACGAGGCTGCGCGCCACCGCCACGCGCTGCTGCTGGCCGCCGGAGAGCTCGCTCGGGCTGCGCTGGTCGTAGCCGGTGAGGCCCACGCTCTCCATCGCGTTGCGCGCGCGCCGCGCCGCCTCGTCCTTGCCGACGCCCGAGACGACGAGGCCGTAGCTGACGTTCTCGATCACGCTCATGTGCGGGAAGAGCGCGTAGCTCTGGAACACCATGCTGACGTTGCGCTCGGCCGGGCCGAGCGTCGTGACGTCCTGGCCGTCGATGAGGATGCGGCCGCCGGTGGGTGCGTCGAGGCCGGCGATCATGCGCAGCAGCGTCGTCTTGCCGCAGCCGCTGGGGCCGAGGATCGTCGTCAGCGTGCCCTTGGGCACGACCAGGTCGACGCCCTTCACCACCAGCGGCGCCCCGGCGCCGCCGTAGCGCTTGGTGACGTTGCGGAACTCGATGCCGGCGGTGGCTGCGGTCGGGGTGCCCATGGTCAGGCGGCTGCCTTTCTGCGGCCGAGCTGGCGCTCGCCGACGACGAACTGGATGGCCATCGTGGCCAGCGACATCAGCACGATCAGCACCGTGCAGTAGGCGAGCGCGACGCCGTAGTCGCCATTGCCGACGCGCCCGATGATGTAGGTGGTGGCCAGCTCGTTCTCGGCCGTGACGAGGAAGATCACGGCCGACACGGTGGTCATGCTGCGCACGAAGCTGTAGACGAGCGCGGCGACGAGCGCCGGCTTCAGCAGCGGCAGCACGACGCGGCGCAGCGTGGTGGCGGTGCCGGCGCGCAGCATCGTGCTCGCCTCGTCGAGGTTCCGGTCCAGCTGCTTGAAGCTCGCGGTGCCCGCGCGCACGCCCACCGGAAGGTTCCGGAAGACGAAGCACAGCACGATGATGAGCCCGGTGCCGGTGAGCTCGAACGGCGGCACGTTGAACGCGAGGATGTAGCTCACGCCCAGCACCGTGCCCGGGATCGCGAACGCGAGCAGCGCGCCGAACTCGAACGCGCGCTGGCCCACGAACTGCGTGCGCGCCAGCAGCCAGCTGATGAGCAGCCCCACCGCGGCGCAGATGGGCGCGGCGATCGCCGCCAGCTTGATGGTGGTGAACAGCGAGTTCCACGCCGTGCCGGCCCACACGAGCCCGTGCGCGCCCCACTGGATGTCGAACGCGGTGATGAAGTGCCGCAGGGTGAACGTGTAGTCGCGCCCCCAGGTGCGCACGAAGCCGCCGCTGAAGGCGAAGACGTACACCACCAGCGTGAACGCCAGCCACGGCCCGGCCACGCCCACGCACCAGCGGCGCACGGTGTCCGGCAGCGCCATCGCCACGCCGGCGTCGCCCTTGCCGGACACCGTGGTGTAGCTCGTGCGGCCGAGCACCTTCTGCTGGACGAAGAACACCGTCAGCGCGAACGCGGTCAGGATCAGCGCCAGGCTGGCCGCGCGCCCCTGGTCGTACTGCGCGCCGACGATGGCGAAGAAGATGTCGGTGGACAGCACCGCGTACTGGCCGCCGACGACGATGGGGTTGCCGAAGTCGGCCATGCTCTCGATGAAGCCGACGAGGAAGGCGTTCGCCAGCCCCGGCTTCATCAGCGGCAGCGTCACGGTGCGGAAGGTGTTCAGGCGGCTGGCGCGCAGCGTCTGCGCCGCCTCCTCCATGCTCGGCGCGATGCCCTGCACGACGCCGCGCATGATCATGAAGGCGATCGGCGTGAAGGCGAACATCTGCGCCAGCCACACGCCGAACAGGCCGTAGAACCAGCGCGTGGGCGGGATGCCGAAGGCCCACTCGAGGAACTGGTTGACGAGGCCGGCACGGCCGAACAGCAGGATGAGGCCGAGGCCGACGACGAACGGCGGCGTGATGATCGGCAGCAGCGCCAGCACGTTGAGCGGCCGGGTCAGCCGGCGGTCGCCGCGCTCGGCGTAGAGCGCGATCAGCGTCCCCATCACCGTGGTGCCGGTGGCGGTGAGCAGGGCCAGGAACAGGGTGTTCCAGGCCACGCCGCAGTGCACGCCGCCGGCCAGGCAGCCGAGGCCCCACACGCGCTCGTGGCCGAGCCGCTCGGAGAGCGCGCCGGCCGAGAAGCTGCCGTCTTCGGCGAGGAAGGCGCCGACGAGGCTCTTGCCCACCGGCAGCGCCACGAACAGCAGCAGCAGCGCCGAGCAGAACACCACCGCGCCGGCGACGAAGAAGTCACCGCGGAAGTAGCCCAGTCGCGCGACGCCGGTGCCCAGCAGCATCAGCAGCGCCAGCAGCACGAGCGCGCCGCCGAGGCCGATGCCGAACTGCCCCTGCGCGAGGGCGCCGAACCAGCCGTTCAGGAACTCGAACGACCAGCCGGCGGCACCGATGGCGAAGCCGCTGCCCACGAGGCCGGCGAGACCGAGCGCCGCGCCGGCCAGCAGCAGCCAGCCCTGCCGGCGCCCGGCCGGCAGCGCCCATGCGGCACCGCACAGCACGAGGCCGGCGACCCCGCTCCACAGCCACGCCCGGCCGTGCACGAGCGCATGCACGAGGCCGCTCGCCGTCTCCTGCCCGCCGAAGATGCCGGGCAGCGCGCGCCACAGCGAGACGTTCTGCGGAAAGTACCAGGGCAGCAGCGCGAAGGCCGCCAGGCCCAGCCACACCCACCCGAGCACCACGCGCCGTGCGCGCGCGGTCGCGTCGACCTGCGGTGTCACAGCCCGGTGGCCGCCATGGAACCGGCTCGGCCGGGCCACTGGCCGCCTCGGGAGCGACTCACCTCGGCAGCGAGTTGACTTCCTTCTCCCACTTCGCGATCAGCCGACGCCGCTCGGCGCTGGCGCCGTACTTGGCGTAGTCGTACTTGATGAACTTGATCTTCTTGAAGTCGGGCACGTTGGGGTCGACCTTGGCGCCCTTGTTGCTGGGCAGCTGGAACTGCTTGGCCGCGGCGCCGAACTGCTGCGCCTGCGCGGTGAGGGCCCACTCGTAGAACTTCTTGGCTGCCTCGAGGTTGCGCGCGCCCTTGATGATGCTCATCGAGCCGATCTCGGCGCCGGTGCCCTCGGCCGGCGTGATGGTCTCGACCGGGAAGCCCTGCATCTTCTCGCCCGGCCCGTCGTGCACGAAGCTGATCGAGACGGTGGCCTCGCCGCGCGCCACCGCCTTGATGGGGCCGGTGCCGCTGCGCGTGTAGGTCTGGATGTTCTTGTGCAGCGCCTTCATGTAGTCGAAGGCCTTGTCCTCGCCCCACAACTGCACGAGCGTGGCCACCATCGTGTAGGCCGTTCCGCTGCTGGCCGGGTTGGCGACCTGGATCTCGCCCTTGTACTCGGGCTTGAGCAGGTCGGCCCAGCTCCTGGGCACGCCGATCTTCTTCTTCGCGAGCAGCTCGGGGTTGTAGCCGAAGCCCAGCGGCCCGCTGTAGATGCCGACGGTCCGGTAGCCGCTCTGCGCCGCCTGTGCCTGCGCCCAGTCGTGCAGCTGCGACAGCGTCGCGCTCCGGTACTCGAGGGTCAGGCCCTGCTCGGCGGCCTGCAGGTGCGGGTCGCCGGTGCCGCCGAACCAGATGTCGGTCTTGGGGTTGGCGCGCTCGGCGATGAGCTGGGCGAGGGCCTCGCCGCTGCCCTTGAGCGACATGTTGACCTTGACGCCGGTGGTCTTGCCGTAGACGGTCTGGATCAGGTTGCACCACTCGGCCTGCACCGAGCAGATGATGTTGACCTGCTCCTGCGCCAGGGCCGGCGTGCAGAGCGAACAGAGCGAGGCCACGGCCAGCGCGGCGGCGGTGAGGGTCGGCTTCTTCATGGGGGGCTCGTTCCTGCCTCCGGGTCGCCGCGCAAGCATGGCAGCATGACACCCGTGTGACGGAAACATGACAACGTGGAGGCGAGGGATCGTATCCGCGCGTCGGACCCCGCCTGGGCGCCGCGCGCCGGGGAAAACCCCAACGCGAGCGAGCCGCCCGGTGCGAGAAACGCGCCACGCGCGCGGCCGCGGGCCGGCCGAAGGCAGCGGTGATACTCGCCGCATGCCCCCCGCCCTGTTCCTCCGCCTCGTGTGGACCTTGGTCGCCGGCGTCGGCCTCGGGCCGGCGGTGGCCGTGGCCGCGACGCTGGTGATCGGCCCCGAGCGGCAGCCGGCCGCGTTCGCCGAGGCGCTCGACAAGGCCCGCGACGGCGACGAGATCGTGCTCCTGTCCGGCACCTACAAGGGCACGACGGCCGTCATCGAGCACAAGAAGCTCACGATCCGCGGCGAGGGGAAGACGCGCCCGGTCATCCTGTTCGACGGCAAGCTGGCCTCCGGCCGTGCGCTGTTCATCGTCAAGGGCGGCGACATCCGCCTGGAGAACCTGGAGTTCCGCGGCGCACGCGCCGCGGACGGCGACGGCGCCGCGTTGCGCTTCGAGTCCGGGAGGCTCGAGGTCGTGCGCTGCGCGTTCTTCGACAACGAGCATGGCCTCGTCACCGGCAATGCGCGCGACGCCGAGCTGAACGTGCTGGAGAGCGAGTTCGCACACGCGCCGCGCGAGGTGGGCGGGCTCAACCACCTGCTGTACGTGGGCACGATCTCCCGCTTCACGCTCACCGGCAGCCGCCTTTTCAACGGGTTCGAGGGCCACCTCGTGAAGGCGCGCGCGCGCGAGACGCACCTCCTCTACAACATGATCCGCGACGGGCGCGCGGGGCAGGCCTCGTACGAGGTCGACCTGCCCAATGGCGGCCGCGCGACGCTGATCGGCAACGTCATCGGCCAGAGCCCGGACTCGCAGAACCCGGTGCTGATCTCCTACGGCTCCGAGGGCAAGGTGTGGGACGACAACTCCCTCGTGCTCTCGCACAACACGCTCATCAGCGAGGGCTGGCGACCGGCGTGGTTCCTGCGCGTGCACCACGACCGCCTGCCGGGCATGGGCGAGGCGCTGGCGCTGAACAACCTGGTGGTCGGCAGCGGCCTGTTCGAGCTCGGCACCCTCGGTGCCGGCGTGCGCTTCATCGGCAACCGCCCGGCGACGCTGGGCATGCTCGCCGACGTGGTGACCGGCGCGTTCGAACTGCCGCCGGACTCGTTCTGGCGCGGACTCGTGCCCGACCCGCGAGGCGCCTCCGGGCGCGACCTCGCACCCAAGGCCGAGTTCGAGTGGCCGGCACGCGTGCGCGCGATCTCGACCGACCGCGTGCGCTGGGCGCCGGGGGCCTACCAGCGCTAGCGGGTCGCGCCGGGGGAGGCGGGCCCGCGCGCCGCACGCGGGCGCGCGCCGGCCGGCGCCGGCCGCGCCGCCCCGGTTAGAGTGCCGCTCCCGACCGCCGCCGAGCGGCGAACGAGACGCAGCCATGGACCCCAAGCTCGTGCATCCCGAGAGCATCGCCGCCCAGGCCCTGGGCCACGTGGACGAGCGCACGCGCGCGATCATCCCGCCCGTCCACGTCTCCACCACCTACCTGCGCGACCCGGACAACCAGTACCGCTCGGGCCGCGTCTACGCGCGCGCCGACAACCCGGCCTTCGATCCGGCCGAGGCCGTGATCAACGCGCTCGAGGGCGGCCACCAGGCGATGCTCTTCGCCAGCGGCATGGCCGCGGCGACCGCCTGCTTCCAGGCGCTGGCGCCCGGCGACCACGTGCTCGCGCCGAAGGTGATGTACTGGTCGCTGCGCAACTGGCTGATGGGCTTCGCCACGCAGTGGGGCCTGCAGGTCGAGCTGATCGACATGGCGAGCCCCGCGGCACTGCGTGCGGCGCTCAGGCCGGGCCGCACGAAGCTCGTGTGGGTGGAGACGCCGGCCAACCCGCTGTGGACGGTGACCGACATCGCCGACGCGGCCGCGGCCGCTCACGCCGCCGGCGCGAAGCTGGCGGTGGACTCGACGGTGGCCACGCCGCTCCTGACGCGGCCGCTGGCGCTGGGTGCCGACATCGTGATGCACGCGGCGACCAAGTACCTCAACGGCCACAGCGACCTCATCGCCGGCGTGCTGGTCACGCGCGAGGACGGCCCCTACTGGCAGGCGCTGCGCAAGGTGCGCGCGCAGGTCGGCGGCACGCTCGGCTCGTTCGAGAGCTGGCTGCTGCAGCGTGGCCTGCGCACGCTGCACCTGCGCGTGCGTGCGGCGTGCGAGTCGGCCATGTGCATCGCCACGCACTTCGAGGCGAACCACCCGCACGTGAGCGAGGTGCTCTACCCCGGGCTGCCGGGCTTCGCCGGGCACGAGATCGCGGCGCGGCAGATGCAGGGCGGCTTCGGCGGCATGCTGAGCGTGCGTGTGCGCGGCGGCGAGGCGGCCGCCATCGCGACCGCCGCGCAGGTGCAGCTGTGGAAGCGCGCCACGTCGCTGGGCGGCACCGAGAGCCTCATCGAGCACCGCGCCAGCGTCGAGGGTGCCGGCACGCCGGCGCCGCCGGACCTGCTGCGCCTGTCGGTGGGCATCGAGCACGTGGACGACCTCATCGCCGACCTGGAGCAGGCGCTGGCCCTGGCGCATCGCTGAGGGGTCCCGGCCCCGTCGAGGCAGGCCCGGGCCCGGGACTCCGCCAACCCGGCGCGTCGCGCTCCCGTGCCTCGGCGGGGCGAATCCCAGCTGCTGGTTCACGGCGTGCGAGCCGCCCCCTGCCCTCGGGGTGGTGAGCGTTTGCGGGCCTGGACACACTGTGTCGGATTGTGTCGACGCCAGATCACCCGGTCGGCGCGCGCGCCTCGACGCCGACGCTGCCGGCCTTTCCTCCCCGCCCGCTTCCACCTCCGTTCGGCGCCCGCCGGCTGCGGGTGCTGCTTGTCGCACTGGCCGCTGCCTGCAGCGCCGGCGCCATCGCCCAGCCGGCGCCGCTGAAGGGCGTGCAGGGCACCGACCATCGCGGGCAGGCGTTCCGGCCCGCGCAGCTGGCCGGCAAGCCGGTGCTGATGCACTTCGTCTACACCGGCTGCGGCACGACCTGCCCCACGCAGGTGGCCGAGCTGGCCGCGCTGCACGAGGCCCTGCCAGAGGCGGCGCGGCGCAAGGTGCAGTTCCTCTCCGTGACCGTCGACCCGCTGGCCGACACGCCGCAGGCGCTGGCGGCCTACGCGCGGCGGATGGGCGGTGACCGCGCCGGCTGGCGCTTCGTCACCGGCCCCATGGCCTCGCTTTCCCCCCTCTACGAGCGCATGCAGGTGTTCGACCCGCGCGCGGCCTCGCCCGGCGTGGCCGACCACCGCACGTCGCTCTACCTCTACGCCGCCGACGGGCGCCTGCTGCAGCGCTTCCGCGGGGTGCCCGTCGACCGCGCAAGGCTGGTGGCCGAGCTGAGCCGGCTCTAGCCGGATCGAGCCGCTCCCGGCCACTGCACCTTCTTTCCCCCGGCAACCAACGCACAAGACCAAGCCCGCCATGACCACGAACCCCGCCCGCGCCGTGGCGCCGCTCCAGGCGCCGCGCCGCGCCGCCAGCCTGCTCGTCGCCGCCGTGCTCGCCGCCTGCGGTGGCGGCAGCAGCGACACCGGCACCACCGGCAGCACCGAGGCCGCCGCGTCCCCCGACGGCCGCGGCAACGCGCTCGCGGCCACCACGTCGCTGGCCGTGCCCATCACGCAGCCGCCCGACCCGGTGTTCGACAACCTCACGATCCCGGCCAACGCGGCCACGCAGGGCATGTGGGGCCCCGTGCAGGCCTGGCCGATGAACGCCATCCATGCCGCGCTGCTGCCCGACGGCAAGCTGCTCACCTACGGCGCACCGCAGAACCAGGACGCGCAGGACGGCCGCACCTTCTCGGTCTGGACACCGTCCCTCGGCTTCGGCGCCAACGCCCACGCCGTCACGCTGGACAACGCGCGCAACAACAGCTTCTGCAGCACGGCCGAGTGGCAGCCCGACGGCCGCCTGCTCATCACCGGCGGCAACAGCAGCCGCGGCAGCCAGCTCTTCACGCCGGCCACGGCCAGCTCGGTGAACGACACCGCGCAGCTCGCCGACGACCGCTGGTACGCGACGATGCTGGCGTTGCCCGACGGGCGCACGGTGATGCTGGGCGGCATCGACCCCTACACCGAGGGCATGTACCAGAACCCCGACGCCGCCATCCAGAACGGCCAGGTGTCGATGACGCCGGAGCTGTACACGCCCGGCACCGGCTGGCGCAGCCTCACCGGTGCCATCAGCCGCGACGCCTTCGGCCCCGACAACCTGCGCGCCAGCTACCCGCGCGCCTGGGTGGCGCCGGACGGCCGTGTCTTCGGCATCTCGGCCGACCGCATGTGGTGGCTCGACGTCTTCGCCAACGGCGGCACCGGTGCCGTGCAGGTGGCCGGCACGTTCAAGGGGGCGCCCAGCACCACGGCGCCGGTCAACGTCGGCGCCACCAACAGCGCCGTCATGTTCGCGCCCGGCAAGGTGCTGCAGCTAGGCGGCAACGGCGGCTTCAACGGCGACGGCTTCCCGGCCAGCAACATGGCCACCGTGGTGGACATCAACGGCAGCGCGCCGGTGCTCGCCGAGACCGCGCGCATGGCCTTCGCGCGCCGGTTCCCGAGCGCGACCGTGCTGCCCGACGGCAAGGTGCTGGTGACCGGCGGCACCCGCGTCGGCAACAACGGCGGCGCCGATGCCGTCTACGCCGCCGAACTGTGGAACCCGGCCAGTGGCACGTGGGCGACGCTGGCCAGCGCCGCGCGCATCCGCGTCTACCACTCGGGCGCCGTGCTGATGCCCAACGGGACGGTGATGTCGCTGGGCGGCGGCACGCCCGGGCCGGTGTTCAACCAGAACGCCGAAGTGTTCTACCCGCCGTACCTCTTCCAGCAGCAGGGCGGCTCCTCGGTGCTGGCGGCGCGGCCGGTGATGACCGGCATCAACAGCCTCACGCACCGGCTAGGCAGCACCGTGGAAGTGGAGATGCGTGACACCACCGCGGTGGCGCGGCTGGTGCTCGTGCGCACCTCCACCGTCACGCATTCCTTCAACAACGGCCAGCGCTTCCACGAGCTGGCCTTCACGCAGAGCGGCGACCGCCTCTCGGCCGCGCTGCCGACGAGCGCCAACCTGCTGCCGCCCGGGCACTACATGCTGTTCGCGCTCAACGCGGCCGGCGTGCCCTCGCGTGCCGTCATCGTCACGCTGCAGCCGGGCACCGCCACGCTGCCGCGCGACGTGCCGCTGTCGCTGGAAGCCACGAACGTGGCCAACGCCGCGATGGGCGTCGATGCCGCGGGCCTCGGCGTGCTGCAGACCATCGCCCCCAACGCCACGGGCGACCAGCTGGCCAGCAGCCGCTTCATCGCGCGTGCCGGCCTGGCCGATGCCAACTGCGTGTCGCTGGAGCTGGCGGCGCAGCCCGGGCAGTGGCTGCGCCACCAGGGCTACCGCCTCAAGGTCAACGCCAGCGACGGCAGCGACCTCTTCAAGAACGACGCCACCTTCTGCCCCGAGCGCGGCCTGGCCGGCCACTCGGTGACGCTGCGCTCGAAGAACTTCCCGACCTACGTGCTGCGATCGCGCGGCGGCGAGCTGTGGATCGACCCCGGGGCGGCCGACGCCGTCTTCCGCAACAGCGCCACCTGGAGCCCGCGCGAGCGCCCGCTGGTGACGGCCACGCCGCTGCCCACGTTCCCGGCGCTGCCGGCCGCGCCCGTGCTGGCCGGCTCCGGCGCCTCCACCGTCACCTGGACGCCGGGTGTCGATGCGGCCGGCCTCGAGTTCAGCTGGAGCTTCGGCGACGGCACCGCGGCCACGGCGTGGAGCACGTCGAGCGCCACCACGCACACCTTCGCCTCGGCCGGCGTCTACACGGTCACGCTCACGGCGCGCAACGCCGCGGGCCAGACGGCGAGCACGAGCTTCGTGCAGGCCGTGTACGCCGCGCCCACCGCCACTGCGCCGCGGCAATCTTCGGCCCTGCTGCTCGAGCCGCGCACCGGCGGCGCCAGCACGCGGCTGTGGGTGGTGAACCCCGACAACGACAGCATCGGCGTCATCGACACGGCCACCAACGCGCGCATCGCCGAGATCGCCGTCGGCGCGGCGCCGCGCACGCTGGCGCGCGCGCCCGACGGCACCGTGTGGGTGGTGAACCGCGACGCGGCCTCCATCAGCGTGATCGACCCGGCCACGCTCGCGGTGGCGCGCACCGTGGCGCTGCCGCGTGCCTCGCAACCCTTCGGCCTCGTCTTCGCGCCCAACGGCGGCGCCGCCTACGTGGCGCTGGAGGCCGGCGCACGGCTGCTGCGGCTCAACCCCGCCACCGGCGCCGAGACCGGCAGCTGGGCGCTCGGCGGCATGCCGCGCCACCTGGCCATCAGCGGTGACTCGGCACGCCTGCTCGTCTCGCGCTTCGTCACCGCGCCGCTGCCGGGCGAAGGCACGGCGGCCATCACCACCACCGGCGACGTCGGCGGCGAGGTGTGGGCCTTCGACACCGCGACGATGGCGCTGGCCACCACCGTGCGCCTGCGCCACAGCGACCGCGCCGACGCCGAGAACCAGGGCAGCGGCATCCCCAACTACCTGGGCGCGCCGGCCATCTCGGCCGACGGCCGCAGCGCCTGGGTGCCGGGCAAGCAGGACAACGTCAAGCGCGGCACGCTGCGCAACGGCCTGAACCTGGACTTCCAGAACACGGTGCGCGCGATCAGCTCGCGCATCGACCTCGCCGCGGCCACGCCGGTGGAAGTGGCCGGCCTGCGCGCCGACCACGACAACGCCAGCGTCGCCAGCGCCGCCGTGCACGACCCGACGGGCGCCTACCTCTTCGTCGCGCTGGAGACGGCGCGCCAGGTGGCCGTGCTCGACGCCGCGCGCGGCGTGCAGCTCTTCCGCATCGAGGCGGGGCTCGCGCCGCAGGCCGTGGCCGTGTCGGCCGATGGGCGCAAGCTCTTCGTGCAGAACTTCATGTCGCGCACGGTGAGCGTCGTCGACCTCGCGCCGCTGATGACGCAGGGCCGCTTCGCGCTGGCCACGCCGGTGCAGGTGGGCACCCTCGGCACCGAGAAGCTCGCGGCCAACGTGCTGAAGGGCAAGCAGCTCTTCTACGACGCGCGCGACCCGCGCCTGGCGCGCGACGCCTACATGAGCTGCGCCAGCTGCCACAACGACGGCGGCCACGACGGCCGTGTGTGGGACCTCACCGGCTTCGGCGAGGGCCTGCGCAACACCATCAGCCTGCGCGGCCGCGCCGGCATGGGCCACGGCCGCCTGCACTGGAGCAACAACTTCGACGAGGTGCAGGACTTCGAGGGCCAGATCCGCGCGCTGGCCGGCGGCACCGGGCTGATGAGCGATGCCGACTTCCTGGCCGGCACGCGCAGCCAGCCGCTCGGTGACGCCAAGGCGGGCCGATCGGCCGACCTGGATGCGCTGGCCGCCTACC
>Ga0073934_10008694_pt1 | contig 13426 bp, 13 predicted proteins | sample LarsenN4metaG_FD_76834 | JGI IMG/M metagenome (GOLD analysis project Ga0073934, IMG submission 76834) | Hot spring sediment bacterial and archeal communities from British Columbia, Canada, to study Microbial Dark Matter (Phase II) - Larsen... ...
CAGGCAGAGACGCGAAGGCGCAAAGGGTTGCCCCACGGAAGTCCTTTGCGTTCTTCGCGGGCACCGTGGCTTTGCGCCTTGGCGTGGGAAGCTTTTGCCCTTCAACTAATTCTTTCACAGCTTCAGGGTGCTGCGGGCGATAAGTAAACACTCCGGCCTGGATGATTCACCCCGTCCTGGGGACGCGTCGCAAGCGCTGCCTAACCCACCAGTGGCTCGAAGGCGGCGGAGCCCAGCCTGACAGGGCCCCGCCGGGGGCTTTCCCCAGCACTTCCGTCTTTCGCCTCATGTTCGCCTCCCGTCCCGCCGATGGCTCAGTTGGTGGGACCCGTTCACTCGACGACCGCTCGCGAGCTTGTAACTGCCTTCGGCTTCCTGATTTGCGCCTTGGGAGCCATAGCGGCTGCGCAGCGGGAAACTGGACACTGGAAACTCGAAACCGGAAAGTCGAAAAGCGAAATCACTCAACTGCCACCTGTCGCGGACCCACTGAGATCGCTCCGGGCTCTGCCACAGTCCTGGGCGTCAAATGACAAATCACGAATCACAAATCACAAATCCTTGACTCCTGGCGAGCGGAGACACAACCCACCCGGGCCGGCGTTGATCACCACCCCGGCGTTGAGCTACTCGACCTATCTCGGCGCCTCCGGTTTTGATGCCGTCCGCGGGATTGCGGTGGATCTGGAGGGAAACATTTACGTTACGGGTTACACGAACTCGCCGGACTTCCCGGCAGTGAATGGGGCGCAATCCGCGCTCGCCGCCGGGACATGCGGCAGCGGGGAGGATGTCTATTCCTGCTTCGACGCATTCATTGCCAAGTTTGACCCCACCGGCCAGGAGCTCCTTTATGCCACCTACTTCGGCGGAAGCGGGGAGGACTACGCTAGCGGCATCGGGGTCGATGGCGTGGGGAACGCGTACATTGCGGGGTACACAAATTCTCTGGATCTGCCTTCCCTCAACGCCGCGCAGGCAGCTCACGGCGGAGGGACGTGCGGCGCAGGTGAGGATCCCAAGCCCTGCTTCGACGCGTTCGTGGCGAAGTTGAATGCGACGGGCTCGGAGCTGCTTTATTCCACTTATCTCGGGGGCAGCGGCGATGATTTCGCGCAGGGAATTGCCGTGGACGCGGTGGGAAACGCTGTGGTGACCGGCTTAACGACTTCCACGGACTTTCCCACCCAACGGGCGCTGCGGCCGGATTTTGCAGGGGGCGCTTACGAGGCTTTTGTCACCAAGCTGGACACGCGCGGCGCGGAGATGGCATTCTCCACCTACCTGGGCGGAAGCGGCGACGATTTCGGTACGCACACCGCAGTGGACATTTCCGGCGACATCTATCTGACCGGCTACACCAACTCCGTGGATTTCCCCGTCGCCCGTGTGCTCCAGAGCAGCTTTTCGGGCGGCACTTGCGGGGCGCTCGCGAGCACATTCCCATGCTTTGACGGCTACGTTGGGAAACTCACCGCGGATGGTTCGAAGCTGGAGTACCTCACTTACCTGGGCGGCACGGGCGGCGACTACGCCTACGGAATTGCCGTGGATGGCGAAGACAGCGCCTACGTCGCGGGGATGACCACCTCGCGGGATTTTCCCACGACGTTTGACGCCTTCAAGGCTACTGGCGGTGGCGACAACACGGATGCGTTTGTGGCCAAGCTCGACCCTTCCGGATCTTGGCTTGTTTATTCGACTTACCTGGGCGGCACCGGCGCCGAGTCCGCGAGCGGTGTGGCAGTGGACTCGGTGGGCCGCGCCTTCGTGACGGGCTACACGTACGGCGCGGGTCTTCCGCTGGTGAATCCCGTGCAGGGGGCGAGTGGCGGCTTCTATGACGTTTTCCTGGCGGCTTTGAACGAGGGGGGCACTGGCCTTGAGTTCTCCACCTACCTCGGGGGCACGGGGCACGAAAAGGGCCGTGGATTGGCCCTCGATCGCCTCGGAAACGGTTATGTGGGGGGCGAGACCTTCTCGAGCGATTTCCCCACAGCGGGCGCTCTCCAGGCCGCGTATGGGGGCGGAGCCTTTGACGGATTCATGGCCAGGTTTGCGCTGGGAGACTTACCGGTGCTCTACCTGTCGCCTGCCGAGATCAATTTTGGGGCGCAGCGGGTGGGCACCACGAGTGCCACGCGCGCGGTCACCCTAACCAATATCGGGGGCGGCGACATGCGCATTGAGGCCATCGGCGCGACCGGCGATTTCTCGGCGTGGAGCGATTGTGCCACACTCGCGCCAGGGGCCCGCTGCGAGGTCGCGCTAGCCTTCGCACCTTCCGTCGCGGGGACGCATACCGCCACGCTGATGATCCAACACGATGGGGCCGGGGAGATGAGTCAGGTCGCCTTGAACGGGACTGGCATCGCGCCGGTAATGAGCCTTTCGGCAAATAGCGTCTCGTTTGGGCCGCAGCTAGTCGGCACAGAGAGCAGGCCTCAGGCGATCACGCTTACCAACTCCGGCACCGCCTCACTCGAACTGAGCGGGATCGCCGTGAGTGGCGAGTTTACTGAGGCCAGCGACTGCCCCATGCGCATCGAGGTGGCGGGCAGTTGCACCCTCAACTTGACGTTCGCCCCGAAGTCAACAGGTGAACGCGTCGGAACCCTGACCATCACCCATAGCCTTCCCGCGGAGGCCCGAACGGTGGCACTGGTAGGCACGGGAACGGATTTCTCGCTCGTCGCTTCGCCCGAGGAAGCGACCGTCGCGGCGGGCGAATCGGCAACCTTCACGCTGACCTTGACCCCTGCCGGGGGATTTCAGGCAGCAGTTTCGCTCACCTGCTCGGGTGCGCCGAAGGCGGCGAGCTGTTCCATATCACCCGCGAGCCTGGCTCTAAATGGCATAAGTCCGGCGGAAGCCCAAATCGTCGTCCGGACCAAGGCGCGAGCTATGGCCCCACCGTGCTTCAGACACGGAGGTTCGCGGGACGGGCCGCTCGGCGCGCGCCGCCTTGTCCCCTTCCTATGGCTGGCTATGGCAGGCCTGTTGGCGGAGGCGATCCGCAGAATGAAGGAGCATTCCTCCGCGGCGAAGCAGGCGCCCGCGGGCGCTTGCGCTACCCTCGTGCTGCTCCTGCTTGTTGGGACCGCCGCTTGCGGGGGCCGGAGCCACAGCGTGGCGCCTTCGACCCCGGAGGGCACACCGCCGGGAACGTACACCCTCACCTTCGCCGGCTCCTGCGAGGGGGTGACTCGGAGCACGACCGTCCATCTGACCGTCAAATAGTCCCTTTCTCCGCGGCGGGCAAGCCTTCGAAAATATCCGGAGATGCATTTACTTTTGTACTTCTCAGCGAGTAGAATGCCCGCTTCGGACCACGACCATGCAACTTCAATTCGTCGATTACGCGATCCTTGCCATTTACTTTGCCTTTGTAGTCGGAATCGGCTTTGCCCTGCGCGGGCGCATGAAGACCAGCGAGGATTTCTTCCTTTCGGGTCGATCGATTCCCGGCTGGATCACCGGCTTGGCATTCATGTCGGCCAACCTCGGCGCGCTTGAGGTGATGGGCCACGCCGCCAACGCCGCCAAGTACGGCATGTTCGTCAACCATTTCTACTGGCTTGCGGCCATGCCCGCCATGTGCTTTGTGGGCGTCTTCATGATGCCGTTTTATTACGGCAGCAAAGTGCGGAGCGTGCCGGAGTTTCTAAAGCTCCGTTATAACGAGAAGACGCGGACGCTCAATGCTTTTTCCTTCGCGGTCCTGACGCTGCTGATCGGCGGCGTGGACCTTTATGCGATGGCGATCCTTTTCCAGCGTCTGCTCAACTGGCCGTTCGAGGCGAGCGTGGTGGCTTCGGCGGTCGTCGTGGCGATTTATATTTACCTCGGCGGGTTGACCTCCTCGATCTACAACGAGGTGTTGCAGTTTTTCCTGATCGTCTTCGGCTTCCTGCCACTGGCCATTCTGGGCTTGAAGGCCGTCGGTGGTTTCTCCGGTCTCCGGAGCAAGTTGGCGGCGCTTCCCCATCCCGGCTATGGGCATACCTGGGCCAACATCTGGTCGGCCGACCAGAACCCGATGGGCATTGACTGGGTGGGGACGATTTTCGGCCTGGGATTTGTGCTTTCCTTCGGTTACTGGTGCACGGATTTCCTGGTCGTGCAACGGGCCCTGGCGGCCAAGGACATGTCCGCGGCGCAGCGCACCCCGCTCATCGCGGCGGTTCCCAAGATGTTCTTCCCGTTACTGATCATCCTGCCCGGCTTGGTGGCCATCTCGCTCGATCCCGATTTGACGAAACTGCTCGACGGCCGTTACGACAACGCCATGCCCGCTCTGCTCGGCCGGCTCTATCCTTCCGGCCTGCTGGGGATCGGTTTGACGGCCCTGCTGGCGAGTTTCATGTCCGGCATGGCGGGGAACGTCACCGCGTTCAACACCGTGTGGACGTTCGACATCTACCAGACCCACGTCCGCCCCGGCCAGCCGGACAGCCACTACCTCCGCATGGGCAAGTTCGCCACGGTCTTCGCGGTGCTGATCGGCATTGGCACAGCCTTCATCACCAAGATCTGGTTCAACAATTTGATGGACTATGTGCAGCTCTTGTTTGCGCTCTTCAACGCCCCCCTGTTCGCCACCTTCCTGCTGGGAATGTTCTGGAAACGCGCCACCCCGAATGCGGGTTTTTGCGGCCTGCTGCTCGGTATTCTCGCGGCCCTGAGTCACTGGCTGCTTTATCGCGTGTTCGGGGTGATTCAGTATCACAGCGACATGGCGGCGAATTTCTATCAGGCCATCTGGGCGTTTTCCGCGTGTTTTGTGGTGACGGTTGCCGTCAGCCTGTGGACGCAGCCGAAGAAGGATGAGGAGCTGGTGGGACTGGTCTACGCCCTGACCGCGAGGCCGAAGACCGCGCACTTGCCGTGGTACGAGCGGCCGGGCATCCTGGCGATCGGGATCCTGGGACTCTGCGCGGTATTGAATATCATCTTCTGGTAGCGACTATGGGACTGGACATTCGCTGGCCGATTGGCATCATCTTCACGATTTATGGGTTGATTCTCATCGCGTTCGGCGCCCTCACCGACCGCGCGATCTTCGATGAGCGCTCGATGGGCATTAATATCGACGTGTGGTGGGGCCTGGCCATGCTGTTGTTCGGCCTGTTCATGGGAGCGCTGGCACTGCGGGCTTCCCGCGCTGATGGTGCATGACGGAACTTCGCTGGAATCCTACGGTTCGGGAATGGGTATCCACCGCCTCGCATCGCCAGGACCGGCCCCAAATGCCCAGCGAGTGGTGTCCGTTCTGCCCGGGCTCGGGTCGCGTGCCCGATAACTACGACGTTTACATCTACCCCAACGATTTTCCGGCGTTTTCGATTCCACCCCCCGAGCCCGCTATTCAGGGAGACGAGTTCTACCGGGTCGAGCGCTCGGAGGGGAAGTGTGACGTGGTTCTCTACCATCCGGATCACGCCACCTCGCTGCCTGAACTTTCCGTTGACCATATCACGAAACTCGTCCGGCTCTGGCGGCAGCGCTTCTCGGAACTGAAGGCGATGCCGGGCATCCGCTATGTCCTGATCTTCGAGAACAAGGGCGCGGTCATCGGCGTCACCATGCCGCACCCGCACGGGCAGATCTACGCCTTTCCCTTTATCCCCCCGCGCGTGGAGAGAGAAATAGCCGCAGCGCGTTCCCATCACCGTCGTCACCACCGCTGCGTCTTCTGCGACATCCTGAAAAAGGAGCGCGGCGACGGCCGGCGTATCATCGCGGAGAACGAAGCGTTCACGGCGTTCATACCCTTTTATGCGCGCTGGCCGTATGAAGTGCACATTTTTTCCCGCCGTCACCTGGGTACGCTCGAGCAGTTCCGTGCTGCCGAAGACCGCCGCCTGGCGGAGATGCTGAAGTGGGTGACGCTCAAGTACGACAACCTCTTCAACTTCTCTTTCCCTTACATGATGCTGCTCCACCAGGCGCCGGCGCGCGGGAAGTATGACTTCTTCCATTTTCACGTCGAGTTCTACCCCCCGCATCGCAGCAAGGACAAACTGAAATACCTGGCAAGTGTCGAGACGGGTGGCGGGACCTTCTTGAACGATTCGCTGGCCGAAGAGAGAGCCGCCGAGCTTCGGGCTATTCCTCCCACATGGCGGAGGGAACCTAAATGAGAGTTCAAGGAACAGGCAGACTCAAGTGATTGAAGAGGTTCTTCTAAAGGCCTTTGGATCCTTCCCCGAGGTGGTGGTGCGGGCGCCCGGGCGCGTGAACTTGATTGGCGAGCACACCGACTACAACGATGGTTTCGTCCTGCCTGTGGCCATTGACCGCTTCATCGAATTCGCCGGACGCCGGCGTACGGATCGCACGGTGCGTGTCCACGCCGCCGACTTTGACGACGCCGCCGAGTTCTCCCTCGACGACATCCAGAAGGATGCGGAGCACCCCTGGAGCAACTACCTGCGCGGCGTCTCGAAATTCCTCGAAGCGGATGGCCATCGGCTGACCGGCGCCGAGATTGTCTTCGGCGGGAACGTGCCGCGCGAGTCCGGCTTGAGCTCTTCCGCCGCGGTGGAGGTGGCCGCGACAGTTTTCTGGCAGCGGCTGCTGGGCCTTCAACTCGACCCCGTGTACGTGGTCAAACTCGCGCGCCGCGCGGAGAATGAATTCGTCGGCGTGCCGTGCGGCATCATGGACCAGTTCATCTCCGCGCTCGGCCGCAAGGATTACGCCCTGTTTTTGGATTGCCGCGACCTGAGCTATCGCCACGTCCCATTGCCCGCAGATGTGAAGGTGGTGGTCTGCAATTCAGGCGTGAAGCGCGCGCTGGCCCAATCGGAATACGAACTCCGCCTGAAACAATGCCGCCAGTCGGTGGCGCAATTGCGCACGGCGGGCCTGGCGGTAAATTCGCTGCGCGACGTGGAGCTCGTGGACCTGGAAACGGGGCGCGAGGCGCTGTCGGAAATTCTGCTCCGGCGCGCGCGCCATGTGGTGACCGAAAATCAAAGGACCCGCGAAGCCGTGCAAGCGCTCGAAGCCGGCGATATCGAGCGCTTCGGCGTATTGATGAACGCTTCGCACATCAGCCTGCGCGACGACTACGAAGTCAGCTCGAAAGAACTCGACACGCTCGTCGAACTTGCCTGGAGACAGCCCGGTACGCTCGGAGCGCGCATGACCGGCGCGGGCTTCGGAGGTTGCACGGTCAACCTGGTGCGCGCCGACGCCGCCGAGGCCTTCGCCACTGCGGTCAGTCGCGGCTACCAGCAAGCCCTCAACCTCAAGGCCGAAATCTACGTCTGCCAGGCCTCCGACGGCGCGCTCGCCGCATAACTCACGTTTATCCAATGATTTATACCAGGGTTCAAAGAATCATCCACTTGTCGGAAATCTGTCTGCTGGATGACCCGACAAGAATATGATAGCATCCCAACGAAGGTCATTAGAAGAGGGGGGCGGCAATTGGCTGATCGGCGGAAAATATCGACGACCGTGTCCGAAGACACCTATGCCTTTCTGCAACGGCTCATTGAGTCGGGCAAGGCGAAGAACTTAGCGGAGGCGCTGGATCTTAGCATGGGCGGATTACGCAAAGCTGAGATGCGCGCTAGGCTTCTCCGGGATACTGCGGCCTATTTCGATAACCTCGCGTCGGATGCACTTGCTGAAGAGCTGGCCATTGAGTCAGCATTGGTTTCACTTGTAGACGAGACGGACGTTGATACCTACTAGCCCTGTCCCGAGACGCGGAGAGATTTGGACTGCCCTCCTAGGGGAACCGCCCCAGGAGCACTGGGTCGTTATAGTATCTTTGGACGGTCGGAACCTGAGCGACCACATCCGTTCCGTGCTGATCGTTCCATGCGGAAGCACCGGCGTCGAAGGCCCGACGACGATGCGACTTCCGCCAGGCGAAACAGGGCTTCCAGCGGGCTCATATCTCAAGGGTCATTTCATAACAACGCTTCCCAAGTCACGTCTGAAAGCACGCCATCCTCGAAGCCTGACCGAAAGCCGCATGCGGCAAATAGCCGCCATGATTCGCAGAGCCTTCGATCCAGATGCGCCATGGGATCCGGCGTTGCCTTCCACGTAGGGGCTGCGCGGTGGGGGCCGCTGCTACTTCGGCACGGCGATGTGGACGTCGGTCGAGAAGAGTTTCTCGAACGGGACGTGGTCGAGGTACGGCTTCCCCTGATGAAAATTGACGACGTTGCGGATCAGTGCGGTAACGAGGTCGAAGCCGACGATGCCGCGGGCGTTCAGGTTGTAGAGCGCGCCCAGGTCTGATGGGTGATCGATGAGCTCGGCAAATTTCTTCGTGGCGGCGCGCATCTCGCGGCCGGCGAGCTCGAATTCCTTCAGGTTTCCTTCCAGGTCAGCTACGAACTGCGCGTGTCGGTGAAGATCTTGTCTTTCTCGGTGTACTGCGTGACGTCGAACTGCATGCCCAGCGTGTTGATGTCATCGTCCGCGCGCGGCCGGCAGGCTTCGCTCCCAAGGCGTTCACGGAGACAAGCAGCAAGGAAAGGAGCGAGGCTGGAATAGATGGCCGAGTGCCGGGTGTGTCAAAAGCTACGCGACGGATCATGGAGCATTCCCCCTAGACTTCCTAGATCAACTTCAGGAATTCTTCTTCGCTGAGTGCGGCTTGACGCAGAATGCGCTTCAGCAGCGAAGGCGGGATGTCCTTCGAATGGATTGGAACGGTCACGCGAAGTTCGGGCTTGGGGTGGTGGAGGAGTCTCGCGTGACTGCCCGTCTGATGGTGAATGTAGAATCCCCCGCGAAGGAGCCCTCGAACGACATCCTTCGCTTTGAGGACCGGGAGTTGACCAGGCATCCGGGTTGCAGGAGTTCAAGAAAGCGTGACGGCAATCTGTTCCAGAGCGGGTTCCACATCCTCCGGGATCGGCTCACCGGTTTTAAGCGAACTCTCCAGAACGCATCGGATGGCATCTTCCGCCATTTGACGGGCTTCGCCGATTGTATCGCCGAATGTGCAGATCTCCGGCATGGCCGGGACGAAGACGCTGAAGCCTCCTTCCGGGAGTCGTTGAAGAATGACCGTGTAATTGTAACTCTTCATTCGCCAGCCTCCTCGAGAGTCCTGATCCACGCAGGCTTCGTCACGAGGCAGTATACCACCGGATGTTTCCAGCCGGGCACGCGACCAAGACGGTCAGGCCTCGCCCTCGTCCGGGACACCAATCTTGGAGAGCCGGTAGCGCAGAGCGTTGCGGGAGATGCCCAGCAGGCGCGCGGCCTGGCTCTTGTTGCCGTGGGCACGGCGCAGCGCCTCCTGGATGATGCCATCCAGGAACTGCTCGAGGGTCACGCCCTCGGGCGGGAAGGCTACGCCCGTCACGGCGGGGACGCCGCGGGCCGGAGAGAGGTCGAGCCGAATGTCGTGGACCTCGAGCCTATCGCCGGCCGATAGGGCGACGGCCCGTTCGATGATGTTTTCGAGTTCGCGCACGTTGCCCGGCCAGTGAAAATCCATGAGCAATCGCTGCGCTGCCGGCGTGATGCCACGAATCGGCTTGCCCGATTCGCGCGCAAAACGCTCAATGAAATAGTCGACCAGATACGGAATATCCTCTTTCCGATCGCGCAAGGGCGGAATGTTGATGGGTACGACGTTCAAGCGGTAATAAAGGTCTCTGCGGAAAGTGCCCTCTTCGAGGGCGGCACGCAGGTCCTGATTCGTGGCCGCGACGACGCGTACATCCACCCTCAGGGTTCTCGTCCCGCCCAGGCGCTCGAATTCGCGGTCCTGGAGGACGCGCAACAGTTTCACCTGGATGCTGCCCGGAATGTCGCCGATTTCGTCGAGGAAGATGGTTCCTTTGTCCGCCAGCTCGAACTTTCCCGGCTTGGCGCTGACGGCACCGGTAAATGCTCCCTTCTCGTAGCCAAACAATTCGCTTTCCAGGAGATTCTCGGGGATCGCCGTGCAGTTGATCTTGATGAAGGGTCCCGCGGCGCGGCGCGAATGCTGATGGATGGCGCGCGCGATCATGTCCTTGCCCACGCCGCTCTCGCCGCCCAACAGCACCGTGGAATTGGAGGGCGCCACACGCGCCACCGTGGCCAAAACCTCCTGCATTTTGGCGCTGTGCGCGACGATGTTCTTGAATTCGTAGCGGCGTCCCAGCTCCTCCCGCAGCCGGCGGTTTTCCTCGCGCAGGCGGCGGACATCCAGCTCCTTGCGGACGATCAGCTTCATCTCTTCCAGGACAAAGGGCTTGAGGATGTAATCGCTCGCGCCCGCTTTCATCGCCTCGACGGCGGTCTCGATCGTCCCATAGGCGGTCATGATGATGACCGGAACGCGCGAATCGGCACGCTTCACCGCCTCCAGAAAATCCAGGCCGCTCATGCCGGGAAGCTTCAGGTCCGTTACGACCAGATCGATCCGATGCTCGCGGAAGAGCTTGAGGGCGGCCTCGGCATCCGGCGCCGTGCGGACGGTGAGACCCTCTTCCGCCAAATTGAGCTCCAGCAGCCGGAGCATCTTAGGTTCGTCTTCGACAATCAGGACGGTTGGCATGGGGCAGTTCCCACACTCAACTGCAGTAACTGGAAAGCGGCCAAGCTTCGCTCTGCGCGTCGCGAGTTTCCGTTTTTCCAGTCCTTATTTTCCGTTTTGCGGCTCCCTAGGCAAGAATACCCTAAAGCAGGCTCCCTTGCCCGGCTCGCTCGAGACCCGGATCCAGCCGCGGTGATCGTCGATGATCTTTGAGACGATGGAGAGGCCCAGGCCCACGCCCGTTTTCTTGGTGGTGAAGAACGGATTGAAGATCTGCTGGAGGAGCTCGGGCGGAATGCCGGGGCCGGTATCCGCGATCTCAATCTCCACTCCTTCCCGGCCGTTGGAGCAGGCCGGCGCAATCGCCACGCGCAGCGTTCCCCCGCCGTTTTCCATGGCTTCGTAGGCGTTCAGGATCAGGTTCGTGAAGGCTTGCTCACATAAATCGGCGTCGATGGAAATAGCCGGAAGGCCTTCGGCGTACTGGCGCTCCACCCGCACCTTGGAATCCGGCCGGCGCTCGCGCAGGTTTTTCAGGGCGCGATCCACCAAGGGAGCAATGGGCTCGGCCTGCAGATCGAGCTGCGAGGGCCGCGCGAAATCCAGGAAGCGCGCAACCAACGTGTTGAGCCGGTTGACTTCGCTCGAGATGTATCCCGCGAGCTCACCCGTGAGGGTGTCCGAGTTCTGCACCTTCTGGCTCAGCATCTCGGACGAGCCCTTGATGACTGCCAGCGGGTTGCGTAGTTCGTGCGCCAGTCCGGCGGAGAGCTGGCCGAGCGCCGCTAAGCGCTCCGAGCGGCGTTTCTCTTCCTCCACCTGCGCCAGCTGACGGTTGGTTTCGGCCAAGGCTTCGGCGAGTTCCCGATAGCGCTGCGCCTGTCGGCGGCTTTCCAAAACAAAACGATTGATGACGATGGCGGCGAGGAAGAAAAACAGATTGCGGATGGCGAGTTCTGTCGCGCCGTCGGCCGACAGCTCGTAAACCTGAAGCGCCGGAACAAGAAACGCCAGGTAGGCCGCCGACGCCAAGGCCGTCCACAGCAGCGTCTGCGCGGCACCGAAAAACATCGCCGCCGACACCACCGGCAGGTAGTAAATCAAGTAGTAGCTCGACTCGATGCCGCCCGTGGAACTGACCACGGCGGAGGCGAGCACGATCTTGAGGAGCACACTGTACTCGCGTCCCCGCTGGGGAACCAGGTTGATAAAACGATGTTCGAGAATCTGAAAAAGGCCGAGCGCCAGCAGGGTGAGTTGCTTGTGAATCTCGAAGACGGGTTGGAGCAGTGCCAGCCCGACCAGAAAGGCCAGCCAGACCAGGTCGATCCAGGCGAGTGTGCGGCGCTCCGGCTCTGCCATGGGCACATCGTCCCCACCTCAATTTAGCACGGGAGGAAGACGGATTTGTGAGTTGTGATTGCCGCCTGACACGATGCGGGTCTCCAGTCAGAGCGGCGCTGGCTGACGCGCGCCTTCAGAAATCTCAGATCAAAAATCACACATCACAAATCATTTCTTCCGGCGTTTCAGGGCGGGGACCATTTCGGGCTCCGGATCGATGCCCAGCGCGTCGGCGACGCGGTTGATGTAGTTGAAGTAGGCGATCACTTGCACAGCGTCGAGAATGTCGCGGTCGCTCAATCCCTGCTTGCGGAGTGCGTCGAGATGCGCGGGACGGACGGCCCAAGGGTGGCGAGTCACAAAGATCGCGAAACGCGCCAGCGCTTTCTGGCGTGGCGACAGCTTCGCCCGGCGGTAATCGCGCTTGACCTGCTCGGCCAGCGCAGCGTCGCCCGATTCGACACGGAGATCCTCCCCGTGAGCTTGCACTCAATAGAAGCAGTGGTTCGCCCAGGAGACCACCGTGCCCAGCATTTCGCGCTCGACGCGCGTCAGCCCCGAGGGCCCGTACATGACCGCCAGATACATCTCGACCGAGGCGTGCAGTGTCGCGAGGTTCAGGCTTTGAATCCGAAGAATGTTGAACACCTTGCCGGCGCGGCGCACGGCGCGGTCGAACTCCTCTTTCAGTTTCCCGTCCGCCCGCTCGGGCGGAATCATTTCAATCCAGGCCATGGCCCGCCTCCTTGCCCATTGTGTCCTGCGTATTTGGGTGATGCCCTTAGCCCTCAACCCCAGCCCGTCCCCCACCGGGTGAGTGCATCAGAGGGAGCGGTACTGCAAGCACGATGGTCACTCTAACACGCAGTCCTCAGTAATATCGGGTTACCGAAGAAATTGAAAGATGTCATTCTGAACGCCACGAAAAATCTGCCTTTTCTATCACCGTAAGAAACTGCAGATGCTTCGCGGAGTTTGCCCTGGGCGGTGCCTGCAAGCTCTTCGCTGCGTCCGGGTGGCAGGGATGGACTCCGCCCGACAGCCTGGCGCCACCCGGAGGCCTGCATTTCGTTAGCGCGAAATTCGGCTCGCATTCGACTTTCCGAACCTATGGTCGAGTTTCTCGACACCGCCTTCTCGCCAATCGATATGCCGTTCGAAGAAGCCTCACGCGAGCCGTGAATCAGCCCTCAGGTTTCGGTGAAATCCAGCATAACGGGTTTCTGTCGGAAGCCGCGCGTGCGGGCGGCCGCGTAGACGATGCCGGCCAGCAGCCACGCCCCCCCGATCCATTTGGCAGTCGACCGCAGCCCCAGCCAGATCCCGAAACAAAATAAAAAGCCGAGCGCCGGCAGAAGCGCATCGGTCAGAAGCCGCCGCTTGCGTCCCGCGACGCCGAGGAAGTAGAACTGCCGGACCGCCGCCACATTCACGCCCATAAAGGAGAGGAAGGCGCCGAAATTCAGGACCTCCGCGCTCTGCTCGTAGCTCAACAGCAAGGCGCCGACAAATACGAGCAGTCCGATGATGATGATATTCCTGGAGGGATTGCTGCGCCGGGGGTCGAGATAGGCG
>Ga0073934_10008695_pt1 | contig 13426 bp, 11 predicted proteins | sample LarsenN4metaG_FD_76834 | JGI IMG/M metagenome (GOLD analysis project Ga0073934, IMG submission 76834) | Hot spring sediment bacterial and archeal communities from British Columbia, Canada, to study Microbial Dark Matter (Phase II) - Larsen... ...
CTCGTATCCGTCGAGCCGTTTCACCAGCTCCTGGCGGCCGTGGACGACGAGCTCCTCGGCGAGCGGCAGCGCCCGGAGCCGCTCGAACGTCCGCGGGTCGAGCTCGAGCGAGCTCTGGTACTTCAGCTCCTTGAGGATGTTGGCCTGGACTTCCGCGATTGGTCCTTCGGCATTGATGAAGTGATAGTGATAGAGCTGTCGCAGCGATGTGAGCGCCGCCCACGTCTGCTCCTTGAACACCTGATAGCGCCGCCGGACCAGCTCCTCCGATGTATCGGTCGCGCGCAGCTCGATCGGCACGCCGATCCCGGTCTCGGCCACCTTGCGATTGTGTTCGACGATCTCACGCCCGCGACCGAGCTGCCGCGCGATGCTGGTGCTCTCGCTGACGAACAGGACCATTGCGTGGATCGTAGGACGGCGGAAATGAATCGCCAGCGGCGTGTTCGCAAACTGATCGTGCAGTGCGCTGATCTTGTCCACGAGCAGCTTCAGGCACTCCACCTGCACCGGCGTGCGTGGAAACCCGTCCAGCACGACTCCATCGCGATAGGTGGGCTCGAGCAGCTTGCGCAGCAGGACGGACAACACCTCCTTGTCGCCGACCATGCCGCCCTGGGCCTTGATCGCCTCCATCTCAGGTGTCGTCAGCAGATCGCTGATCACAATCGGTGGACAGGTCAACCCGCGAGTGGCGCTGATGAACTCGGTCTGCGTCCCTTTTCCGGCGCCGGGTGCCCCGCCGAGCAGGATGATTTCCTTCGGGAAGCGAAGATACTCCCGCCCGACTTCCTCCTCCAGGCTTTCCCAGATTGGCGTGAAGATGATGCGGGCATCCTTGACTTCGAGGTCGAGGATCTTCGGCGACAGGACTGCGTTGACAGATGAAGACATGTGACTCCAGGTCGGATGATTGGACCGCTATGCGGCTCGTTGCACGAATTTTGTACTCGATGTGACCCGCATAGCGGTGCCAGGCGCGCGTCCCTCGACTTCGCTCGCATCTGCCCTGAGCCATGTCGAAGGGCGGAGCGCGCCGAAGAGATACTGGCAACCAGCCGAGGGCTCCGCGGGGATCTCGAGGGGGCGGAGCCCTTTGGCTGGTTGGCGCGTCAACGCGGACGCGCCACGCAAGAGTATCCAACGATCGCCACAGGATTAAAGTCTGTCGTCTGAGCCTGCCGGAAGCGGCGCGTGGTGGGGTCTCAAGTCCGCCTGCGTGTGAGTCCGCTCGATCGTGCAAACCGGCGACGTGGCGCCGGCGACGCACGCGAGTGGGCCGGGGTCAGAACGATTCACCCGGGTCGGGCGGCTGATGCTGGCGCGCCGCTGCGCCGCGCATCATGAAGAACAGGCCCGCTGCCAACATCGCGCGCGCGCCGGCCAGGCTCACGCCCACCGACAGCATGATCACGCTGACGATCCCTATCAGCTCCATGACTGGGCTCCGCGTTGGAGCCGTGGCCGCGGGACACAAGGGTGGTTCCTCGCGGCACGGCGTCCCGGGCGTGTCAGAGGACCGTTCGGCGGCCGCTGATCAAGCTCACGAGGAAGAGCACGATCGCGATCACGAGCAGCACGTGAACGAACGAGCCGATGGTGTAGGTGCCCACGATGCCGAGCAACCAGGCTATGAGCAGAATCACCGCGATAGTCATCAACATGACCGTTCCTCCATTGAACGCGCTACGCGCTCCAATCAGCTCAGTGGCTGATACGAATGTGGAGTGCAAGAGCGCCGCCAATCTCGACGAGGTCGCACAGGACTTCGGGGAACTGATCTGCAACCCAACAACGGCGTTCAGGCCGCACGCCGTCATGCCATTCGAGTGCATGAGGTAGTGTGAAAATTGCGAGCCGTTCTTCAGGGCGCCTCGTCTGCGTGAACGGTGCGGTGATGCCGCTGTCATCCCGGGCCGCCGGCGAGCCGGTTCATGGATGCGGAGCGCCGCGGAACTCCAGGACGTCGAATCCGTTGTCGCGCGTCCATCGGACGCGCCGCACGGTGTGTGAGGGGCCTTGTCCCTCGGTTTGCGCATACACGAGGATTTCGAGGAGGTCTTCGCTCGCGCGCGCGGCGAAACGCCGGGCGATTCCGTCGGCGTCGCGCAGATCTGTCGTCTCGATGTCCACGACCAGCGCCGCATTGAACGACACGTGCGAGAGGATCCGCCAGCGGCCGTGCGGCGCTGCGAACCAGCACTGCAGCGCGTCCGCGGAGAGCAGCGCATCCGCGGCGCCGGCCGGGCACGGTTGAATGCCTTGGTCTCTCGGCGGAGACGTTCGCAGGGCGCAGCCCGACCCGACGCCGGCGGCGATCATCGCCGCGACTGCGAACCAGCGCGCGGATGAGTGCGATCGCAGGGGACTGGAAAGCATCAAGCTCAACACTAGATCGAACTTGCGCCAGCGCGCCGGGCAGCCGCGTATACTTCGGTGCCGTACACGTCGCTCATGAGAGGTTGACAACTTGCTGTTGCGTCGTTTCTGACCCGCCCGCGCCAGAGACATCGCCCCGTTCTGACGGGCGTCGTTGCGGGGCGTGGGCAGTGTCCGATGGGAGGGTCGAATGCTGAAGAGGATCGGGCCCAGCGGAACTCTGGCAATCGTAATCGGTTGCCTCGCCTCGACAGTGTTTGCGCAAGGAGGCAACGCTGTCATCAACGGTACTGTGTACGACCAGGGCAAGTCCGTTCTCCCTGGCGCCGTCGTGACCGTCACGAATGAAGCCACCGGCATCACGCGCGAAGCGATCAGTGGTCCCGAGGGTCACTTCGTGATCCCCACGTTGATGCCAGGCACCTACACCCTACGAACGGAGCTGGCCGGCTTTCAGGGCCAGGCCCGCGAAGGAATCGTGCTTCGCATCGGTCAGGAACTGACCATTGACCTCACGATGTCCGTTGCGGGGGTCGCCGAGACACTCGTCGTGACGGGCGAAGCGCCCATCATTGAAACCACCGCGAGTCGAATCGGGGCGGTCGTCTCCGAGCAGGAAATCGATCAGTTGCCAAGCCAGGGGCGCAATCATCTCTCGTTGATGCAGCTCGTGCCGGGTCTCGTGCCGGACCTCACGCCCGGTGAATTCGAGGGTGGCAACTTCAACGTGAACGGCCGGACAACAGCGAGCAATCTGTGGACGGTGGACGGGGCCGCCAACCAGGACACCGACGGCGGCGGTACGGGGCCGCAGGCGCGGATCACGCTGGATTCGATGGCGGAATTCCAGGTCCTCACGCACCAGTACACCGCCGAGTTCGGCGGGTCGTCGGGGGTGATCGTCAACGCCGTGACCAAGTCGGGCGCCAACGTTTTTTCAGGACGTGGGTTCTACTACCTCGAGGACGAGAGCCTGCGCGCCCGGGATCCATTCCTCGATCCTGGTGAGGAGAAGCCTGAAGCCGGACGCAAGACGTTCGGCTTCAACGTCGGCGGCCCGATCGTTCGGAACAAGGCGTTCTTCTTCTTCAACGCCGAGCGGAACCTGATCGAAAACGCCGTCGTCCACACCATGCCGCCCGAAGCGGCGCCGCTGGCGGTGTCGTACGCGGACGCCACGTTCATCAAGGCCTTGAGCACGTTCGCACGAGTGGACTACACCGCGGGGCCGAACAACTTCTCGTTCCGCTGGCAGCGCGAGGTCGCGCCGGCAGTGGGCGAGGACTTCGAATGCTGCCAGACGCTCGACAACCGACAGATCGAGCTCGACTCCAACGATCGCATGTTGAACGCGGGGTGGACGACGCTGATCGGCAACCGCGCCACCAACGAATTCAAGTTCTCACACGTGGGTGAAGACCGTGTCGACGGCAACCTCGCCTACATGAACGTGCCGCCGGCGGACTGGAACAGGTCGGGCTGGATCGACGATCTCGAATACGTCGGCTTGAACGGTCGCGACCAGTTCGACATCGGATCGCGGAATGCGCACGCCGACTTCGACGCGGGCCTCGCCGCGGCGCACGGCGGCGCCGACAGCCGCAACTACACCATCCAGGACACGTTCACCTACGTGACCGAGGGATCGCACACCTTCAAGGCCGGCTTCACCTGGAATCGGCCGATGGTGAGGCCGCAGCGGATCGGCGCCAACGACAATGGCACCTTCACGTTCCGGCACAACCTCCCGTTCAATCCGGTCAATCCATTCACGTACCCGTCACGATTCTCGATTGTGATGGGCGACATCGAGGTCAATTCGGATGACGACTGGCTGAACGGGTTCGTCCAGGATCAATGGCGCATCACGCCGAATCTGACGTTGAACCTCGGTCTGCGCTACGACTACCAGGAGCTGACACCGGAAACGACGGCCGGATTCGCTCCGCGCCTGGGTTTCGCCTACGACCCCAAGGGTGAGGGCAGGACCGTCATTCGCGGCGGCGTCGGCAAGTTCTTCGAGTACCACCTCGTGGGGGTCGCCAACAACCTGAACCGCCGCGGCGTGTTCGGTCAGACCTTTACCTTCGACACGGGCGAGGATACTGCCGCCGATCGCGGCCTGCTCCCCGCGCACGTGTGCCTGCAACCAAGCGGCAGCGGCGGGCTCGCCGTCATCAGCCCGGCGTGTCGCGCGATTCTGATCGGCATCAGGAACTCGCTGCAGCCGGGAGCAGGGACACAGTTCATCAACACCGAGCCGCAGATCGACGGCGACCGGCGCATGGGATACCTCTGGGCGTACAGCGTCGGGATTCGACACGAGCTGTTCCCGCAACTGGCGGTCGGCGTGGATTACGTCGGTAACCGTGCGTACGACCAGACCGCTCTAATCGACATCAACGAGGGACCGGTCGGGCCCAACGGGCGCATCACCCGGCCCGGACCTGCGGTCTTCGACCCCACCGGCGAATTGATTCCCCCGTCGGCGCGAAACGCTCCCTTCCAGCGCGTGCTGCAATACCAGACCCGGGACGACTTCAACAGCGACTTCGACTCCCTCGAGGTGTCGCTCGAGAAACGATTGTCGGACCGCTGGAGCGCGCGCGCTGCATACACGCTCGCCTACGCCAACGATGTCGTGCCGCAGAACGCCTCGCTGAACTCGCGCGTGTCCAACGACCTGAACCCGCGCGAGGACTACGGCCGTGCCACGTTCGACAACCGCCACGCGTTCGTGGCGAGCTTCAACGTCAACCCGTTCGGCGGGCTGAGCGCGGGAACGATCGTGCGCTACTACTCGGGCTACCCGATCAACGAAACGATCGGCAGCGACGTGAACGGGGATCGCGACAACAACGATCGCCCCGTACGCGGCGTCCACGATCTCACGATGCCGATCCTGTCACCGCTCGACGCGAACGGCCGCGCGATCCGGAACGGCATCGACGGAAACAGCACGACGCTGGTGGATCTGCAGGTGCAGTACGTGTTCAGACTGCAGCAGCGTCAGAGTCTCGGGCTGTTTGCCGAAATCTATAACCTGTTCAACAAGGAGAACCTCGGCAACCCGACCGGCAACCGCAACAACCGCAATTTCATGGTGCCGGTCGAGGCCGGGTCGATGCGCTCCGCGCAGCTCGGGATCAGGTATACGTTCTAGCCGAGCACTGAATGCGCGGTGCGGGGGCGATGGTGCGGGGTGCGAAGGCCTCGCACATGGCCCTCGCACCGTCGCACTCTCGCCCATCGCACCGCACCTGCTTCCCTCGCCCTGTCAGGAATCGATTCGCAGCAACTTCTGGAGGTTCCCGCCCAGGATCGCCGTCTTCTCCGCGTCGCTCAGGTACTTGGCGTTGAGCACCAGATCCACGGTCACCGGCCAGTTGAACGGCACGTCGGTGCCGTAGACGACCTGGCTGACGCCCATTTCGGCGACGAGGTGTCGCAGTCCCTCGTCCGAGAACACCATCGTGTCCACGAAGACCTGGCTGCGCAGATATTCGCTCGGCTTCTTCGTGTTCGCGCATTTCGCGTTGTTGCGTACTTCGCACGCCACCTCGGAGCGGCCGAGATACGACGGCAGATAGCCACCGGCATGCGCCGCGCAGACGCGCAGGCCCGGGAACTTGTCGAACGTGCCGTCGAAGATCAGGCGCGAGAGGAAGTAGGTCGTCTCGAGCGGGTTGCCGATGATGTTTCCAAGATCGGCACGACCGCGCAGCGCGCCCTCCTTGATGATGTTGTCGGCGCCGCCCGGATGCATGACCACCGGCACGCCGAGCTCCGCGGCCTTCGCCCAGAACGGATCGTACTTCGGCAGCGACAGATCCTCGCCGTTCACGTGGCCGCCTATCGACGCTCCCCGCAGCCCGAGACGCTTGACCCCGTCTTCCAGCTGCTGTGCCGCAAGCTCAGGATGCTGCAGTGCCACTGACGCCATCGCCACGAACCGCTGCGGATGCATCGACACCCACTTCGCGAGCCCTTCGTTCTGTGCCTTGACGATTCGGCCGGCGAGATCGGGATCACTCGCTTCGTACCACCAGAACCCGTTGATGGTCAGCGCCTGAACGTCCACGCCCGTCTTGTCCATCAACTGCAGCCGCTGGGGACCGAGCACCTGGTTGGCGCCGCCGCCGGCTTCCTTCTCGAGCGGCGTCCCTTTGACGACATCGGTGACGTCGATCACGCAGTGGCAGTGGATATCGATGACGCGGACACGATTGCCCCCGATCGTCACCTGCCGGCGGGCGGCAGGGGCCTGGAAAGCGGAGACAGGGCGGTCGAAGCCATGTCTCATCACGTACGCGCCCGCCGTAGCGCCCGCGAAAGTCCTGACGAATTCCCGGCGACTCGGCATGACGTCCCTCCCTTCAGAAACGAAGAACCAGCCAAGGGACTCCACCCCTTGATATCCGCGCGGAGCTCCGCGGCCGGTCAGCACGGCATCTCTTGGCGCGCGCTGCGAGCCCAGTTCGTTATGCACCCTCCGTGGCAACGAGCACAGGATTCTTGCTTCGGGCCGCACAACGGACTACAAACGGATGACGGTTCTTACGAACGCGCGCAACATTAGACCGCCGTTGGCGAGCGATTGGAAGGACTTTGCTGTCGCCGCAACCTCAACCGGAGGCGGCGTTCGCGGCGCTGGACGTGCAGGTGGCCAGCGTGTAGAGTCCGCCTCATGAAGACCATACGCGTCACTGCCTGCCTGGTCTCCATCGCTCTGCTCGCTGGGTCCGTCGGCGCCCAGTCGCCGGATTCACGCGCCGCGCGCATGGAGAAAGAGCGCGACAACGCCGAGCTCCAGAAGGTGCCCGCCTTCAAGGTGTTCGACAACCTCGCTTACGTCGGAGTGGGTTGGGTGGGAAGCTGGCTGATCAGCACCGGCCAGGGCCTGATCCTGATCGACACGCTCGAAGAGCGCTATGCCAGCCACGTGATCGACGGCATCATGCGACTCGGATTCAAGCCCAACGACATCAAGTACGTCCTCGTTCTGCAGGGTCATGCCGATCATCTTGGCGGCGTCGCCGATATCCAGGAGAAATACGGCGCGCGCGTCGCCATGGCTGAAGGCGACTGGACGATGGTCGAGCAGCCGCAGACGGGCCGCGGCGGTGCCCGATTCCGCGCCCCGCGCCGCGACATCGTCATCCGCGACGGCGACACGATCACGCTCGACAAGACCACGCTGAAGCTCTACGTGACGCCTGGGCATACGCCTGGCACGACGTCGATCGACTTCACGGTGTTCGATGGTGGAAAGCCGTACAGAGCCTTCATGTTCGGCGGCTCGGCGCCTGCGCGGGGTGCGGCGGAGCAGTTCCTCGCCACGCTGACTCGCGTCGAGTCGCTCGCCAGGGACGCGCAGGTCAGAATCGTGAATCATCCCTCTTCCGATCCGATGTTCTGGGATCGCGTCGACATGTTGATGCAGCGAAAACCCGGGGCTCCTCACCCGTTCGTGACCCCCGGAATCTTCACGTCGTGGCTCCAGAGCCTGCGCGCGGAAGCGACGCAGCAGCTCCAGCAGGAGCGCGCGAAACCGCAGCAGTGAAAAGGTGACAACCATGAGCCCGATTCGCCTCATCCTGGCTTTCGCCGTGCTGTCGATCACGGCGGCGGCGCATGCGCAGGAATGGTCCGACTTCACGAGCAAGGTCGATCGCTTCACCGTCAACCTTCCTGGTCAGCCGAAAGTCGAGGAGATCAAGTGGCCCTCCGAATACGGCGCGACCTTCCCCGGACGCGTGTATTCACACTCACAGGGGTCGAGCACCTACTCGGTGACGGTGATCGACTACTCCGATTCGGAAGCGATCCACGCCGCATTGCCCAAGACCGAGGCTGAAACGGGCGGATCGTACTGGCAGGTGGATATCGTCGCGTCGATAGCCTATGCGGCGACAAAGTTTCGTCAGCGGCCCGGCGTCAAGGTGACCTATGACGCCTACCACTACATCGACCTCGTCTCCGGCCACCAGTTGCAGCTCACCAACGCCGACCAGTCACGCACGTTCGTCGGCATTTACCTGCACGAGAACCGTCTTTATATTCTCGAAGCCACGGTGCCGCCGAAGGCGCCGCAGCCCGGACTCTTCCAGCAGTCATTGAGCTTCATCGACGAGGCTGGAAATCGCGTCCGGTATCAGACGATCTATTTCAACCGGCTGCCGCCCGGTCGACTCGGGCGCGGCGGACGCGGTGGTCGAGGCCAGTAGCGCTTGGGAGGGACGATGCGCGTCAGATCATTTCTCGCGGGCTTCATCGCAATCATATTCTTCGGGTTGACGGCGAGCGCCCATCATTCCCATGGCAACTACAACATGGGGCAGTACATCGTTCTGAAGGGAACGGTCAAAGAGGTGCACTGGGTGAACCCGCACACATGGGTCTACCTCGAGGTCGCTGACGGCAAGAGCGAGCCCGTCGTATGGGCGCTCGAGGGCGCGAGCGTCATCCAGCTGCAGCGACGCGGGTGGACCAAAGAGAAGCTCAAAGGAGGCGACAAGATCTCCGTGCGATGCCATCAGCTCCGTGACGGCTCGAACGGGTGCCTGCTCGGGTTCATCACGACGGCAGACGGCGTGGAGACGATTTTCGACTGATCGGCGTCCACCCGCGCTGTTGACGGCTGTCGACGCGCCGAACCGTGCGCGCTACCGCGTGTGCAGGTCGTCCACGACCTCTGTTACGCCTTCGGTTTCCCGCGCCAGCGCCAGCGCCCGGTTGCGTTCCGCCTGGGACGCGACCGTGCCGCTCAACGTCACGGTGGTTCCACGCGTCGTCACATCGATCGCGCGTGCCTTGACTGTGTCGTCGAGCGCCATCTTGGCTTTGATCTTCGCCGTCAGTGCCGCCTCGCTGAGCGTCTCCTCCGCCTTCTCCGTGACGACAGCCGCTTTCTCGCCGATTTCGGCGCCGCGCTGACGGGCGCGCGCGACCGTATCGCTCGACGGTGTATCCGACGTCTCGACTCCAGGCGGTGCGCTCATCCGCGACCACGCAGAACCGCCGAGGTAGCCGAGCAGAAGGAAACCGGCGGCAACGACCACGAGCACGATGAGAAATATGCGCACGATGAACATCTCATCCTCCGATGTGTTGATATTCAACGACGTTGCCAGCCCGCCCGCCGGTTCTGGACGGGCGGAACGCATGTTGCTCGTGCCGTCGACATGGCGATAGGAAAACAGCTGAGGCAATACGCCGGGCGCAAGATGACCCGGCGACTCTACCGTTCGATGCCCTGGATTGGTGGTGTCCTCGCCATCATGACGCTGGGGCGCGCCGTACGACGGAAGGGACTCTTCGGTGGAACGCTTGACACCGCCCTCGACTTCATCCCGTTCGTCGGCGGCGTGAAGAACCTTGCAGAAGCCGGGCGAGGCAGAGATTTTTTCCCGGACAAACCGTCGCACACTCGCCGGTGATGCCGCCGCACAGGCGGCGTCCCGAGGTCGAGTCGGTCAGCGGTTGCTTCGGTTGCGGTACTCAGGGCTGTTGCGCAGCTCGCGCTCGAGCTGTTCGCGGGTCATCTTCTTTCGAAACACCGCCTCGACGTAACCGCGGCTGCCGGCGTCCGGCTCCCTGTTGAGAACAGTGAGATAGGCCTGGCGGACGATCTCTTCCGCCTTTGCCAGCGTCATCGTGTTGCGATCGCGATACTCGTCGCTCCTCCGCAAGTCCTCACGGACGTCCTGCTCGGTCCAGCCGTCGTCGATGATGTGGCTGCGGTAGATGCGCATGCCGACCGGATCGGGGTCGCGCTCGAGGATGTCCTGATATGCACGGCGAACGATCTGCTCGGGGTTCTGTCCCGCCCGGCGGCCGCCAGCCGCTCGCCCTTCGATCCGGACCGACGAGATCGCGTCGTCGAAGTCGTCGTCGTCCAGGTCGCGAACGTTCGATGTGATTCTCAGGGTGTCGCCACGGAAACGGCTGTCCCGGAAGGCGCGGACCTCCGCCCTGCCGAACACGCGAATGGAGGAGATGCGGTCGTTGGCGCCCGCCGGCATACGGTCGATATCATCGCCGGCGTCGGCACAGAAGTACTGCCCCCGATAATTCGTATCTTCGTAGAAACACGCGCCATCACGAGGGAACCCGCCCTGCGCTTCGGCGCCGGCCGGCCCCACGAGCATCGCGATACCCGCGATCGAGGCAATCGTCATTCTGCTGACCATGACATCGCTCCTGCCGCCATCAAACGTGTGGCGCCGCGACGGCAAAGTGCAAGTGCCACGCCAGCGGGACGGTTACAACACCCGCCACGGATGCACATCCGCGCACCGCCGCAGTGTCATCGCGGGATGAGCAGGCAGGGCAATCAGAGCGGACGCCTGACGAAATCAGGTCAGCTCCAGGAGCTTCTCGAGCGCCTCCGCCTCCACCGGCTTGACCAGGTGCGCGTCGAACCCGGCTTTGCTCGTTCGTTCCAGATCTCGCTGGCGGCCCCAGCCGGTGAGGGCAACGATACTGGGGCGCTGCGTGCACCACTGGTGTGAGCGCAGGCGTCTGCACACCTCGAAACCATCGACCTCCGGCATACCGAGATCGAGCAACACCACGTGCGGCTCGAACCGTGTTGCGCAGTCGAGAGCGGCGTGCCCGTCGTACACAGTGGCCACCTCGTGGCCCATGCTGCGGAGCAGCCTGGCGATGGCCTGAGCGCCGTCGCGATTGTCATCGACAATCAGCACGCGCCTGGCTGTCCGCGAAGGCGATGACACCGGAACCGGGGACGTGGTCGCTGCTGCGGCGGCCACCCGGGCCGGCAATCTGACGACGAATTCGCTTCCGCGATTGGTTCCGGCGCTGCGGGCTTCGATGGTGCCATCGTGCAGTTCCACGAGCTGGCGTACCAGCGAGAGCCCCACTCCCAGCCCGCCGAGGGAGCGCACGGGCGCACGCGATCCTTGATAGAACTTGTCGAACGCGTGGCGCAACTCGTCCGCCGACATGCCGATGCCGCTGTCGGCGACCGCCACCTCGACCTCGGACCCCCTTGCGCGCGCGGTCAGCCGAACGGTTCCTGGTCCCTCGGTGAACTTGGCCGCGTTAGAGAGCAGGTTCGCGAAGACCTGGGCGAGCCGGACGAGATCCCCGTCTACGTACAGCGGCTCGGGCGGTAATGCCACCATCAGCCGCTGATCGCACCTGTCGAGAATCGGACGGCTCGATTCGACGGCAGCCTGAATGACATCGCCAAGCTCGATCGGCTGCTTGTGCATCGTCAGCTTGTTGCTGGTGATCCTGGAGATGTCCAGCAAGTCGGAAACGAGCCGGGTGAGATGTTTCACCTGTCGCTCGATCACTCCGTGACACCATTCCGCATGAGCGGCATCACCCAGTCGCAACAGCTCGATTGCGGTCTGCAGCGGAGCGAGCGGATTGCGCAGTTCGTGCGCGAGTGTCGCGATGAACTCGTCCTTCAGACGATCCGCGTCCTGAAGCGCCTGCTCGGCGAGCTTGCGCTCGCTGATGTCTTCGACGATGGCGGCGCTGTGAACTGAGTCCGTGTTCTCGCTGCGCAGGAGATTGGCGGCCACACGCACCCAGGCCACGCTGCCGTCCTTGCGCACATACCGCTTCTCGGCGCGATAGATACCGGGATCCTCGGACAGGAATTTCGCGACGCGTTCCCGGTCCTCGGCGCGGTCGTCGGGGTGATCGAGATCCAGCGGGCTCATCGTCAACAACTCTTCGCGGCTGTATCCCGTCAGCTCGCAGTAACGATCGTTGACGCGGATGAAACGCCCATCGGTCCCGACCTGGCACGCACCGACGGCCACGCTGTCGAAGAAGCCGCGGAAATTGGCTTCGCTCGCCTGCAGCGCCACCTTGGCGGCGTTCTCCTCGGCCACCCTGTCGGTGATGTCTACCAGCGCGCAGACGGCACCGGTCAGCTCACCGGCGCCATCCCGAATCGGCGAGACATAGGCGAGGACGTGCCGGCTGCTGCCGTCGGCGCGACGTATCACGAATTCACGTCCTTCGCACTTGCGGCCGCTCTGGAGCGCCAGTGCCATGGCGGATCTCTCGCGAGGGACGCACACGCCCTCAACGGTGAACACAGAAAAGGCCCCGCAGAAACGGTCGCCCGCGTCGTTGAGTGCCGGACGGCGGCCCCAGAGGTTGGCCGCAGCTTCGTTGAACTGCGTGATGTGCCCACGCGCATCGCATGCGTACGCCGCGATCGGCAGGTCAGCCGGCGAGCCAGCATCTGGGGCGTTCGTGAACGGACGAAGATCGATCGTCGACTGAGTCGTGCTCATACAGTCGAACCTCATGTATTCAGTGGGGGCTTTGCAACCTTAACACGCCCTCGACGTACGCCGGCGCAACACGACCTTACTGCGCGACGACGTCCTGAATCTGCCAGCCGCCGTCGTGTTTGCGCAGGCTGAAGTTCCACTGCGTGGGTCCCGATTGCGGCGAGCGCCTTCCGACCTTCGGTACGAAGCTCGTGGAACCCACGCACACGGCGAGTGCCGCTTCACCTTTCACATCGACCGAGCACGAAAAGAACGAGACGTCCTGCTGCTGCAGCTGTCCGAGCGCCCGCTCCAACGTTCGCTGATTCACTGTCGGCCATATCTGGCGAACGGCTTCCGGGTCGAGCGCGACGAGCGCACTGCGATAGCGACCGAGGATCTCGTTGATGGCTCCCTGGGCGTCGACGGATGGAGTGATCGCGGCCTCCGAACCAGCCGCTCGTACCGGCGGGGCCGGTGGCGGCGGCGGCGGCGCGACTGCTGCAGGCGCCGGGTCAGGTATCGGAGCGGGAGGCATCAACGGAGCCGGGGCGGCTGGCGCAACCTCGATCGCCGGACCCGGCGGCGGATCGGTCGTCGTCCGGCGAAGAGGGGTATCACCCGACGGCGCCGCACTCACACGAGGCGGAGACGACCTGGCGGAGGTCCTGACCACAGGAGCATCGACGGCGACGGCGGCATCGACAGCGGGACCCTCGACGAGCGCAGGCGGTTCAGAAGCAATCGGCAGAGCGACCGCTGGCTCGGGGAGACCGGGTGCTGGC
>Ga0073934_10008696_pt1 | contig 13423 bp, 9 predicted proteins | sample LarsenN4metaG_FD_76834 | JGI IMG/M metagenome (GOLD analysis project Ga0073934, IMG submission 76834) | Hot spring sediment bacterial and archeal communities from British Columbia, Canada, to study Microbial Dark Matter (Phase II) - Larsen... ...
AGAACTTCATCGCCATCGCCTACCTGCGCATGTCCAAGCTCAAGCACCTGCCGGCCAGTCCGTTCGCGCCGGCGATGCCCCAGTGACAGTGTTGCTTTCCACACGAAACGACATGGAGCCGGAAGCATCAGGTAGGTATAGGTCATGTGATCGACGAGATAGTCGTCATCTTCCGTTCGCTCCGGAACCCGGTAATAGGTCCTGAAGGCGGCGGCTGCGGCCCTGATCTGGTCCGGGCTTCCGGTCAGGCCGATCATTCTGGGGTGAAGGTAGTCAGTCCACGACCGGAGCACTTCGGGCGTGTCCCTGGCAGGGTCCACGGTGATGAAGACCGGGGTCACTTCATGGCCCCCCGCCTGAAGGAGGTCGACCGCTTCGGCGTTTCTCGCGGCGTCCACCGGGCAGATGTCGGGACAGTAGGTATAGCCGAAGTATACGAGGGACGGGCGTTCAAGGATCGTGGCGATCGACACGGAATTCCCGTCTTCGTCCACCAGCGTGAAATCGCCCCCGATGAGTCCCGGGCCACCCGATATCGCGGTGTCCCGGCAGTCGGCGAAGGGGTCATGTGCTGGCAATCCCGCCCAGTAGATCACGCCGAGCGCGCCGGACACGACGGCCAGGGCACCCCATGCGAAGGCCGCGGTTCTCACCTGATATCTCCCGGATTCCCGTCGCAAACACGCTCTTGGCCCGAAGTGGCGCGTCCTTCAAATCAAATCTGAGTCACGGACGCCAGGCGGCGCATTGTCCGTGCCTGGCCGGAGCTGCGGCGACATGCCGGCCAACGCGGAGAGACGACTGCGCCCATCGCAGGACCACGGTGCAAGTACGCAGGCGCAATTCGCCTTAACGATCCATTAACCGGAATCGGAAGAGTCATTAAGGCGGTGTTGAGGATTCAGGCGAGACGCTGGGGCCAATGTCGTGGGCAACATGGCTGTGATTGCGACTGCGGCAGGAAGCGCGCTTGCCGCCGCCCTTCTGGCGCTGATCGGGTTCGCTCTGATCCTGCGTCGTTCCCGGCACCTGGCAGAGCCCGAGATCCGGGCCGATCCGTCACAGGCGGTGTTCCTTTTCGACGGCGAGATCCTGATTGACGCAACCGACAGCGCAAGGCGGCTTCTGCGTGCCAGACCAACGGGAAAGAATGACTGGGAACGGGTCATCGGCTTCCTTGCGGAGTCCATTCCCTCGCTTGGCGATGGCGCCGATCTCGAATCCCTCGGACCGTCCGAAGGCCTCATCCGGTCCTCCGAAACCGGTCTCTGCCGGGTGTCAGCCATCCGATACGGCACGACACTTCGCATCGAGGTCTCGGGAGACCTTCCGGACCTTGACGGAGAGGCGGGGGCGGATTCCGGCGCCGGGCAAAGGGATGCCGAGCTTGCGCTGCTGCGCGAGATTGCAGGCAAGGCGCCCGTGCCGATGTGGATCGCGGACAGTGCCGGGTCGATCACCTGGGCGAACGCGGCGTATCTCGGGACGGCCGCCGCCGTCGCCGGCATGGACATGCGTGATCTGTCCTGGCCGCCGCCCGCGCTTTTTTCTGACCTGAAATCGATGCCGAAGGACCGCAAGGGGCGGATCACGCTGAAACTGCCGGGCGGATCGCTGAGGTATTTCAACGTCACGTCGGTAGGATCGGATAGTGGCGGAACCGGATTCGCCATACCGGCAGACGAGGCCGCGAAGGCGGACGCCACGCTGCGGGACTTCGTCCAGACGCTATCCAAGACCTTCGCTCACCTGCCGACGGGGATCGCGATCTTCGACAGCAACAAGCGGCTGATCCTGTTCAACCCGGCGCTCGTCGATCTGTTCCCCCTGCCCGCGGAACATCTCGCGTCACGGCCGACCCTCGCCGATTTCTTCGACCGCCTTCGCGAGTGCCGGATGGTTCCGGAGCCCAGGAACTACAGCCAGTGGCGCCAGTCGATGATCGACCTGCAAAGTTCTGCACGGAACGGAACCTACGACGAGACATGGGCTCTGGGGACCGGGCAGACCTTCCGGGTGGTCGGGCGACCGCATCCGGGCGGCGCGATCGCCTTCCTCTTCCAGGACATTTCGGCAGAGATGTCGGTCACGCGCAGGTTCCGCGCCGAACTGCAGCTGGAGCAGGAGGTCCTCGACAATCTCGGCTTTGCCGTCGCCGTGTTCTCCGCCTCTGGAAACCTTTCGCTGTGCAGCCGGTCCTATGCGGAGCTATGGGGAACAGATCCGGCGGCAAATCCCGCGAACGAAACGCTGCACGGTTCGATCCGCCGCTGGAGCGCCGGCGCAAGGCGCCCGGGCTTCATCGCGCGGGCAGAGGCAGCGGTTTCCGGCGGAACGGATGCCTCGGCCTTTACCGAAGACCTAGCAACTGGTCAGGGAAGGCTGGTCACCCTTTCGTTCCGGCGGCTGACGGGCGGGGCTGTCATGGCCAGTTTCCGAGACCTTCCCGAGGTGGGGGGGCGTCGGCGCTTCGTGTTGCGGCAGCCAGGCCGGGGAGAGCGGACGCAATCCCCTGCACCGCTGGCGCTCGAGCCGGAGACGGGTCGCTAGGCCATCCCGCTTGCGCAGCGGGTGCACCCCGCGCCACATTCGGGACATGCCGACCCGCCCCGAACGCGCGCCAGTGATGATGTCCGAACTCTCGGCCGACGAGGTTTCGGCGCTCGGGTCCTGTCTTGCCGGCGGTCTTTCGCCGCATGACACCGTCCTGCTGTCGGGACCGATCGGGGCGGGCAAGACGCATCTTGCGCGCGCGATCATCCAGGCGCTGCTGCAGAGCGACGGACGGTCCGAGGATGTTCCCTCGCCGACCTTCACCCTGCTGCAGGAGTACGAGGCGGCCGGCGCCACGATCGCCCATGCCGACCTGTACCGGGTCAGGGATCGCGCCGATCTTGCCGAGATCGGCCTGCTTGAGGGCTTCGGGCGACGCCTGACCCTCGTTGAGTGGCCCGAACTTCTGGGCGATGACGCTCCGGCCGAGCGGATCGAGATCGCCCTCCTGCCCGACCGGACAGGAGAGCTGCGGACCGTGACGATGACGGCCGCAACGCCGCGGCTCCGGTCGCTCGCCGAGGGATGTGCGGCCAGACTGGGCAGACGCGGTGCCTGAGCGGGACGACAGCGTCCTTCCGTTCCTCGCTGCCTCGGGCTGGGGCGGGGCGCAGCGCATGCCGCTTGCCGGAGATGCTTCGGGCAGGCGGTACGAGCGCCTGCGCCTTGGCAACCGGTCGGCCATCCTGATGATCTGCCCTGCCGAAGCGGCGGCTGTGGCGGCGAGATTCGAGAGGATCGCCGCGTGGCTCCGGTCCTGCGGGTTCTCCGCGCCCCAAGTCTGGGGCCGCACGGCCGACGGCCTTCTCATCTGCGAGGATTTCGGCGATGCGCTCTTTTCCCGGATCCTTGCCGCCGAGCCGGATCGGGCCGATGCCCTATACCTTCCCGCGGTCGGAGTGCTGGCCGCCATCGGCCGCTTCGCATCACCGGACGGTCTTGAAGTCTTCGACGCGGAGCGGCTCTGCGGACTGGTCCGGGAGGTCGCGCACTGGTACACGGATGTGGCGCCGGCCCGAAAGGGAGCCGCGCTTTCCGATTCCCTGGAAGCACTTCTGGCCGGACTTCGGCCACTCGACGCCGTGGCGAAGGTCACGTCCCTGCGCGATTTCCACGCCGGCAACCTTGTCTGGCTGGGGCGGCGGCGCGGCCTGCGCAGGGTCGGCCTTCTGGATTTCCAGGACGCCGTGCTTGCCCATCCGGCCTATGATCTCTTTTCGCTGCTGAGCGACGCGAGACTCGACGTCCCCGAGGCCACGCGCCTGCGCGGCCTCCGCGCCTTTGCGGACGAGACGGGCACCGATCCGGAAGGGCTGCAAACGGACTTCCGGCTGATCGGCGTTCAGCGGTGTGCGAGAATCCTCGGCATCTTCGCCCGCCTTGCGCGGCGCGACCGGAAGCCCGTCTATCTGGAGCATTGCCCGCGGGTCTGGGCACAGATGACCAGGAACGCCGATGCCGTCGATCCGCGCGGGCTGGGGACGGCGCTGCGAGCGGCCTTTCCGGAACCGGATGACGCGATGCTTTCCCGTCTTCGCGAGGCCGTGCCATGACGCGTCGTCCCGCCATGATCTTCGCGGCCGGATACGGAACACGGATGCGGCCCCTGACGCTGAACCTGCCCAAGCCCCTCATCCCGGTCGCCGGCCACCCGCTGATCGATCGGGCGATCGCAACCGCGCGGGAAGCCGGTGTCGAGAGGATCGTCGTCAATCTCCACTACATGGGGGACAGGATCCGGTCCCACCTTGCGGATGAGGCCGGGATCCTGTTCTCCGATGAAACGGAACGGATCCTCGATACCGGTGGCGGTCTGAAGGCCGCGCGTCGGTTGCTCGAAGCAGACGAGGCCTTCACGCTGAACCCCGATGCAGTGTGGACGGGCGACAACCCCCTGAGCCGGCTCGCCCGCGCCTGGCCGGACATGGCGGCCGACTGTCTGCTCCTGCTTTCGCCGGTCGGAACGGCGCTGGGCTATGCGGGAACCGGCGACTTCGACCTCGGCCCGGACGGCCGGGTGCGGAGGGGAAACTCCTTCGTCTACACGGGCGCACAGATCATCCGGCTCGCCACGCTTGACGCAGTTCCCGATCATGCCTTCTCGCTCAATCTGGTCTGGGACCGGCTCGCCCGACTGGGCAGGCTGTTCGGGATCGTCCACGAGGGCTCGTGGTGCGACGTGGGTCGGCCCGAGAACATCCGCCTTGCGGAGAGGATGCTGGGACATGACTGAGGGTGCAGCCCATCTGCCCGAGGCCCGCGTCTTCGCGATCGCGGCCGGCGAGGACTTCGCCCGCACGTTCGCAGAGGGCTTCCTGCAACGCTACGGCGCTCGCCCGCCGGAGGAAATCGCCCGTATCACCGTCGTCCTGAACTCCGCCTATACGCTCGCCGCCGTGCGCCACGCCCTGATGGCCGACGGGAAGGCAAGGCTTCTGCCCAGGCTGAGGCTGGTGTCATCCTACGGTCTCGATGACGAGCGGTCCGTATGGACGCGCGGGCTTGAGCGCCAGCTGCGCATCGCGTCGGCGCTTCATCCCATGTCCGGCCGGATCCGTGGGCTGGAGGGCGATGTCGGGGTTCTGCGCCTTGCGGCCGGCCTTTCCGGGCTGATGCGTGACATGGCCAGCGCCGACCTTCCGCCTGACATGCTGGAAAAGGTCGAGGTGGATGCACGCCACGCGGCCCACTGGACCCGCAATCTCGAGCTGTTCCGGGCCGCCGCCACCTACATCGCGGATCCGGACAATGACCCTGAGCGAAGGCAATGGGCCGCCCTTCGCGCACTTGGCGAGGCGTGGAACGACTCCCCGCCCCCGGATCCGGTGATCATTGCCGGCTCGACCGGATCGGTTGCAAGCACGGCCTTCCTGATGCGGCTCGCGATCGCGATACCCTCTGGCGCCGTTGTCCTACCGGCATTCGACCCTTGGCTGCCGAAATCCGTCTGGCATCAACTGATGCGCGGTTCGCCGGAGACCGACGTCCATCCCCAGCAGAACATCGCCAGGTTCCTTGCCTCGGCCGGCATCGCGCCGGACGCCGTTTCGCCATGGACGCGGAGCGGAACCGAAGCGGCACGGGAACGCCAGCGGATCGTCTCGCTCGCAATGAGACCCGCGCCCGATCCCGCTTCGCAGGTTGCGGACAGCGATGCGGAGACGGCCGACCGGAGCGGCCTCGACGGCCTTGGTCTGATCGAGGCACCCGACAGAAGGACCGAGGCGCTGGCGATCGCACTCTGCCTCCGGGCCGCCGTCGAGGAGGGATCGACCGCGGCGCTCGTGACCCCTGACCGCCAGCTTGTCCGCCGGGTGGCCGCCTGCCTCGACAGATGGGGCATTGTTCCCGACGACCGCGCCGGGACGCCGCTCGGGCAGACGCCCGTCGGGCGGTTCCTGCGCCTCGTCGCCCGTCTTGTGGCACGCAGAACCACCGCCCCGCTGCTGATTTCGGTCCTGAAGCATCCGCTGGCATGTTCCGGCGGCGAGGACCGGACCGGACACCTGCGGATTGCGCGAAAGCTTGAGAAATCGCTGCGGCAGACAGGGCCGGCATTCCCCGATGGCGGCTCGCTGCGCGACTGGGGCATCGCGGACGGCGACCCTGAAACGGTGGCCTGGTCCGGCTGGCTTGCAGGGATTCTCGACGACCTCGGCCTGCCGGGCAAGCCGGCCCTGAGGGAGCGCCTTGCCCATCATCTCGGGCTGGCAGAGCGGATTGCAGCGGGTCCCGACCCGCAAACTCCGTCCGACGCGCTCTGGTCCGGGCGCGACGGCGAAGCGGTCCAGCGCGCGCTCCGCGCCTTCGACAGTGTTGCGGCAGTGGGGCCGGAGGTCTCGGCAGAGGGTTTCACGGACCTGCTTGACGAGATCCTGTCATCGCAGAACCTTCCGCCGGGTCCGGGCGCGCGCCAGGGCGTCATCGTCATCGGACCGCGCGAGGCCCGGTCCCTCAGCGCCGATCTGGTGATCCTCGGCGGCCTGATCGAAGGCGTCTGGCCGCCAAAGGCAAGTCCCGGTCCCATCCTCTCGCGGGCGATGCTGCGGCAGATCGGGCTGCCGTCGCCGGACGCCGAGACCGGCCTGCTTGCGCAGGACTTCCAGCATCTCGTCTCGATGCCGAACGTCGTTCTTTCCTGCGCGACACGGGATGAGTCTGCGCCTTCGGTGGCTTCGCGCTGGCTCATGCGCCTCCGGTCCGTCGCAGGGGGGCAGTCGGACGAGGCCAGCCCCGAATGGCAGGCCGTCCGCGAGCGCGGGGCGCATTGGGTGCGTCTCGCCCGGATGATCGACGCGCCTCCGGACTATCCGCGTCCGGCATCCCGGCCCGCTCCGTCCCCGCCGCTTTCCGCAAGGCCCCGGCGGTTTTCGGTGACGCAGGTCAGGACCCTCGTGACCGACCCCTATGCGATCTACGCGAGCGAAATCCTCCGGCTGCGGCCTATTCCGCCGGTCAGGCGGTCAGACGATCCGATGCTGCGCGGGATCGTCTTTCACGAGATCCTTCATCGCTTCGTGGACCAGCAATGGACGGCCGCGCCGCATGAGGAGCAGGTCGCGCGGTTCCTCGGCATCGCGGAGGACCTGCTGAACAGGCATGTGCCCTGGCCCACCGACCGCAGGCTCTGGCTGGCGCGGCTGAGGCGGATCGCGGACGATTTCGTGCGCAGCGAGGAAGCGCGTCAGAGCGGGGCGAAGACGGTCTTCGGCGAACGCAAGGGGCAGATGGACATCGGCAACGGGCTTGTCCTGACCGCACGCCCCGACAGGATCGACATTGTCGGCGGTCGGGCGCTCAGGGTCATCGACTACAAGACCGGGCGGTTGCCGAAGGACGACGAGATCGGCGCGACGGAGTTCCAGGTCCCGCTCGAGGCCGCGATGGCATCCGCCGGCTGCTTTCCCGGCGTTCCGGCCCTTCCCGTGGAAAGCGGGCAATACCTCCAGATCGGCGGAGAGGGAGAGGTCCTGGAGGTCGATCTCGAAAGGCACGACCCTGCGAGGGTGCTCGAACGGGTCCGGCAGCACCTCGCGAGCTACTCGGAGGACGGGCGGGCCTATGCGGCACGGCGCGATCCCGGCCGGGGTGGCTGGGCAAGCGACTATGACGGCATCTCCCGCTATGGCGAATGGGACCTCGGCGACCGGGCCGTGATCGAGAGGGTCGGGCAATGACCGGCCATCCTGCAATCACGCAGCAGCGGCGCGCTGCCGTCCCCGGTCAGTCCGCGTGGGTCACGGCGAATGCCGGATCGGGCAAGACCAAGGTTCTGACCGACCGCGTGACGCGGCTGCTGCTGGACGACGCAAGCCCCGAACGTATCCTCTGCCTGACCTACACGACGGCCGCCGCGTCCGAAATTCAGACGAGGATCCTGACCCAGCTCAGCGACTGGGCCTCGCTTCCTGATGACAAGCTTGCCGGGCGGATCAGGTCGCTCGGTGTGGAAGCCGTCGGCCCGGGCGACGTCGCACGGGCGCGCCGCCTGTTCGCAAAGGCCGTCGATACCCCGGGCGGTCTGCGCATCCAGACGATCCACGCCTTCTGCGCATCGGTTCTCCGCCGGTTTCCGCTGGAAGCGGGGGTCAGCCCCGGTTTCGTGGAACTTGACGACATCGCGTCCGAAGACCTGAGACTCCGGGTTGCCGAGGATATTGCGGCGGGGCCGGGTCAGAAGGCTTTCGATTCCGTCGCCCGCTATCTGACCGGCGAGGACTCCCTTTCGCGCTTCCTCGACGAGATCTGCTCCAGCGCATCCCTGCTGGAGGGGAAGGACGTGACGGACGAAGCGTTCGGGATCACGGCAGAGCTGACGGAAGCCGAGGTCTGCGCCAGTCTCGACGATCCGGACACGACGGACCTGATCGGGCGTCTCGGTTCGGCGCTCTGTGAGGCCGGCGGAAGCATGAACACCGGAACCGGCCGGCTGCTTCTGGAGGCGCAGGGCGTACTCGGCGCCGGCCGCCTCCAGCTCCTGGCCCGTGCCTTCCTGACCACGTCGGGCAAGGACGGCCTGCGCCGGAAGTCCCGGGTCATGACCGGTGGATTTCTTGCCGGGCCGGGAAAGCCGATGGCGAACGCCATCAATGACCTGACCGGAAGGGTGGAACAGGCGGCAATACGGCATGCCGCGATCGAGGCACGCGACAAGACGAGGGCGCTCACTGCCTTCGCGGCGCAGTTCCTGCCCGCCTACAGCGCGGCCAAGACCGGACTTGGCGCGCTTGACTTCGATGACCTCGTCCGGGCGACCAGCCGCCTGCTTTCGGACCGGTCGGTCGCGGACTGGGTCCTCTACCAGCTCGACGGGGGGATCGACCACATCCTCGTCGATGAGGCGCAGGACACAAGCCCCCTGCAATGGTCCATCATCGAACGGATCGCCGAGGACTTCTTCGCCGGGGAAGGGGTCGCGGGCAGGCAGCGCACGCTTTTCGTCGTGGGCGACCCGAAACAGTCGATCTTCTCGTTCCAGGGCGCGGATGTGGCTGTCTTCGAGGATCTCCGCCGCCGCTTCCGGGAACGGATCGAAGGCGCGGCACAGGCGTTCCCGGCCATCGAACTGCTGCACTCCTTCCGGTCTTCCCCAGCAATCCTGCGCACGATCGATCAGACCTTCCGCGATCCGGACAACTGCGGATGGAGCGGGCCGACCACCCATCTGCCTTTCCACGAGGATGCGCCGGGTCGGGTCGATCTCTGGGAGGCGATCCCGAGTGCCCAGAAACCGCAGGCCGTCGGGCTCTCGCAGGACGACCACATTCCGGTGCAGGACCATTCCTCGCGGCGGCTCGCGGAGGCGATCGCAAGGGAGCTCCGCCGGCTGATCGACGCGGGAACGATCATCCCCACGCGGGACGGGCCGCGTCCGATGCACGAAGGCGACGTCATGATCCTCGTCCAGCGGCGCCAGTCGGGACCGTTCCACGACATCATTCGCGCCTGCAAGGCGGCCGGTCTGACCGTAGCGGGGGCCGACCGGCTCAGGTTTGCCGGCGAGATCGCCGTTCGTGACCTGACGGCCATGCTTTCCTTTCTGTCGCTCGAAACCGACGACCTTGCCCTTGCCACGGTCCTCAGGTCGCCGCTCGGCGGGCTTTCCGAGAGCGAGCTTTACGATCTTGCCGCGACTCGGCCCGAGGGCGCCACACTCTGGTCCGCGCTTCTCGCCTCGGGCACCCGCCATGCCCCTGTCCTTTCCGTCCTGCACGATCTGCGGGCCTGCACCGATTTCCTGCGGCCCTATGATCTCCTGGAGCGGGTCCTCACGCGGCACGGGGGCAGGCAGCGCCTGCTCGACAGGCTCGGGGCGGAGGCCGTGGACGGCATCGACGCGGTCCTGGATCGTGCGATCGCCTACGAGGCGACCGAGGTGCCAACGCTGGACGGGTTCCTCGCCGGTCTCGGAGAACCGGACATCGAGATCAAGCGCCAGCCCGATCAGAACAGGCAGGCTTTGCGCGTGATGACGGTTCACGCCGCCAAGGGCCTGGAGGCACCCGTCGTGATCCTTCCGGACACGACGGCCGCGCCGTCGCGGCGAAAGGCAGACAGCACCGTCAGAACGTCCGACGGCAGGGTTCTCTGGAGGGTGAACAAGGCGGCCGCTCCGGATCTTCAGCGGCAGGCCGAAAGGGAGGACGCCAGGAGGCACCTCGCCGAACGGCGGCGGCTTCTCTACGTCGCCATGTCGCGCGCGGAATCCTGGCTGATCGTCTGTGGCAGCGGGAACCCGGAAAAGGATTCGTGGCACGAACTTGTCAGGCAGGGCCTTGAAGCCGCGGGTGCGGGCGTTCTCGATCCGCCGGAGGGGATCACTGCCGCCTGGCGTCATTCCTGGGGAGAGTGGCCCGAAGTCGCGAAGGTGCCCGGACCTGCCGCGGAGGAGCGGCCGCCCTCACTGCCGGACTGGATCGGCAGGCCTCCGCCGGAGCCGGTGCCCGTCCGCCGCATCGTTTCGCCGTCGGCACTAGGGGGGGAGAAGGCGCTTCCCGCAACCGCCGAGGCCGAAGGAGACACGGAGGCGGCGCTCGAGTTCGGCTCGGCTCTGCACCGCTGCATCGAGTCCGTTCTCAGCCTGCCGGAAGGAAGCCGCGAGGCGGCGATCACATCGGTCGTGGCCTCTGTCGGCAGCACCATGCCCGAAGCGGCGCGGGCCGTCCTGACCCGCCATCTGGCGGCCGTCGTGGCCTCCCCCGCGATTGCGGCGCTCATCGCCAACGGTGCGCTGCTGGAGGCCGGCCTGTGCGGCCCGCTCGCGCCGGATGGCGCGCCCTTCGCCGCCGGCGCTGCCGACCTGCTGCATGTCGCGCCCGATCGGGTCCTGGTAGTGGATTTCAAGTCGAATGCCGCGGTTCCGTCCCGACCCGACGACGTGCCAGGGGGCATTCTCCGGCAGATGGGGGGCTACGATGCGATCCTTTCGCAGGTCTATCCCGGCCGCCGCGTCGAGACCGCCATCTTCTGGACGGCGACGGGCGATTTCATGCCGCTGCCACGCGATATCGTGAGGGCTGCCTTGCAAAACGCTACCATGCCTTGACGGTCAGGTATGCACTTCTTACGTTCCGGGACCGTCGCGCACTACCGGAGTCAATCATGGCCACTGTCGCCGTCACCGATGCAACCTTCGATGCCGAAGTCCGCAAGTCCCCGATCCCCGTCGTGGTCGATTTCTGGGCGGAATGGTGCGGCCCCTGCAAGATGATCGGTCCGGCCCTTGAAGAGCTGGCCTCGCAATACGAGGGCAAGGTGAAGATCGCCAAGCTGAACGTGGACGAGAACCCCAACATGACGATGGAGCTCGGCATCCGCGGCATCCCCGCGCTGTTCATGTTCAAGGATGGCCAGGTCGTATCGAACAAGGTCGGTGCGGCGCCGAAGGCGGCGCTCCAGACCTGGATCGAAAGCGCTATCTGACCAAGGCACGTGGCGCGGGCGGGCTCTCCCCGTCCGCCCGGTGGCGCCTGCTCCTATCCTGCGAGCACGCGCGCGATTCCGTCCCGATTGGCAGGGACGATCCCCTTCTCCGTTATCAGGGCGGTCACAAGGCGGGCCGGGGTAACATCGAATGCCGGGTTGGCCGCCCTGCTGCCCTGGGGCAGCAGACCGACGGTTGTCACTGAACCCGAAGCGTCAAGTCCCGAGATGCGGGACACCTCGTCGGCCGCGCGCGACTCGATGGGGATGGCCGCAAGGCCGTCCTCGATCGTCGCGTCGATCGTTGGCGTCGGCAGCGCAACATAGAACGGAATGCCGTTGTCCTGCGCTGCAAGCGCCTTCAGGTACGTTCCGATCTTGTTACAGACATCTCCCCGCGCCGTTGTCCGGTCGGTCCCAACGATGACAAGATCGACCTCTCCGCGCTGCATCAGGTGACCGCCGGCGTTGTCGACGATGACGGTGTGCGGAACGCCGTGCTTGCCGAGTTCCCACGCCGTGAGGAAGGCGCCCTGATTGCGGGGCCGCGTCTCGTCGACCCAGACATGGACCGCAATCCCCATGTCGTGCGCCTTGTAGATCGGTGCAGTCGCCGTTCCCCAGTCCACGGTCGCCAGCCAGCCGGCGCTGCAATGCGTCAGGATGTTGACCGGCCTGCCCGGGTTGCGGTTCGCGATGTCGCGGATGAGAGGCAGCCCGTGGTCGCCGATTGCCGAATTGATCGCGACGTCCTCCTCGGCGATCCGGCCGGCCTCGGTCATGGCGGCGTCCGCACGGGCTGCTGGAGGCAGGGGAAGCAGAACCCGGTGCATCCGGTCCAGCGCCCATCGCAGGTTCACGGCCGTCGGCCGCGTCGCCGAAAGCTGTTCCACCGCCCCGTTCAGGGAAGAGTCCGAACCGTCCTGCCGCATCGCCAGGGCGATCCCGTATGCCGCCGTGGCTCCGATCAGCGGGGCGCCGCGCACCTCCATGTTGCGGATCGCGCGCGCGGCGTCGGCACAGGTCGAAAGGGCGCGGATCCCGAAATGGTGGGGGAACCGGGTCTGGTCCAGGATCATGACCTGCCCGCCATCCTCGGACGGCCAGATCGTGCGATAGTGAACACCGTCCACCTTCATGCGTCGTCCTCCGGCGGTCTGCCCGAGATTAGGATGCCCGCGGCGGCGTGCAATCCATGAACCATCCGGCGCCGCGCCCTGCGCGCTTGCGGTGGATGCGCGGGGCGTTCATATCTCTTTGCGATCGATGTGGCGCAAGGGTTTACGCATGGCTGAGACGGCGTTCCCCGGCTGGCATGGCACGACAATCCTTGCGGTTCGCCGCGGCGGAGAGGTCGTCGTCGCCGGCGACGGTCAGGTCAGTCTGGGTCAGACGGTCCTGAAGGGAACGGCAAGGAAGGTCCGCCGCATCGCGCCGGGAGGTCGCGAGGTTGTCGTCGGTTTCGCCGGGTCCACCGCCGATGCGTTCACGCTGCTCGAGCGGCTGGAGAAGAAGCTGGAAGCCTCGCCCGGCCAGCTTCAGAGGGCCTGCGTCGATCTTGCCAAAGACTGGCGGACCGACAAGTACCTGAGAAACCTCGAAGCGATGCTGATCGCCACCAACGGAAGCGAACTCTACGTGATCACGGGTGCCGGAGACGTTCTTGAACCCGAACACGACGTGGCAGCGATCGGATCGGGTGGAAACTTCGCACTGGCGGCCGCGCGCGCCCTGATGACGACGGACCTTGGCGCCGAGGCCATCGCCCGTCAGGCCATGGCCATCGCCGCGGATATCTGCGTCTATACGAACGGCAACCTGACCGTGGAGACGATCCGTGGCTGAGGACACCGCGCTGTTCGGGCCGTCCGACCTGCAGGCGGCCGTCGCCGCCGGGATCGTGACCGAGGCGCAGGCGGCCTCGCTGCGGGCGCTGGCGCTGGATCGC
>Ga0073934_10008697_pt1 | contig 13423 bp, 7 predicted proteins | sample LarsenN4metaG_FD_76834 | JGI IMG/M metagenome (GOLD analysis project Ga0073934, IMG submission 76834) | Hot spring sediment bacterial and archeal communities from British Columbia, Canada, to study Microbial Dark Matter (Phase II) - Larsen... ...
AAGAAGTATTGCGAACTGAGCAGGTTCTTGTCATCGAAGATCTCGAAAATTCAGCAGACGTGACGAGCCCATCCAGCCTTACGAAGGCTTCACGTCCGCTGTTTTCCGCGATTTGTTTTCCGCTGGCTGCAAGAGAGTACAAGTTCGGTACTGCCATTCTGGCCTATGAGACTCAGCACCATTACACAGATGAAGATCGCTCGTATGCAGAGCGGATCGGTTATCAAATTGCGCTGGCGCTCTGGAGCGTGAAACAGGACGAAATCAGCAAACAACAGCTGATGGAGACGAAAACACTCACGCAGATTGGCCAGGCCCTGGCGGAGACAGAACGCGTCGGCTTAGACGTGGTGCTTCAATTGATCGTCGATTCGGCCAGGAAGCTGATCCCGCAGGCCCAGAAGGCCGTCATCCACCTGGTGGATGAGGAGAATGAGTCTCTGGTCCCACAGGCCATCTCTGGTTTTCAGCCAAGTGAGAAGATCATTCCAAAGTTGAAAATGCGCATTGGGGATGGCATTGCCGGCCAGGTTTTACAAGATGGCATCTCGATCAATATCCCCGATGTCAACGTGGATGCACGTTTTATACAGATGGAGATTCATCCCACGTATCGCTCGCTGCTGGTGGCTCCGGTACAAATGATCAGCAAGAAACTTGGAACGATCAGCGTTGAGAGTGAAAAGACACATGCATTTTCAGAACATGAAGCAGAGCTTCTAAAAGCGCTGGGCAACCAGGCCGCCATCGCAATTGAAAACACAAGCCTTTTTGAAAGCACACAACAAAGTCTAAAAGAGGTAAATGCTCTTTACAAGATCAGCCAGGGACTCGCTGTATCGCTGGATGCCGATCAACTGATTCAGGATGTCCTTAGCATGCTCCAGCAAAGCTTCGGGTATTACTATGTACAGATCTTTTTGCTGGACCCCGTCAGCGGCGACCTTGTTTTCAAAAGAGGCAGCGATGAAGTCGGCATGAAGTTGAATGGGCAAGAGTTTCGTCTCCCACGCGGCAAGGGCATCATTGGTTACGTCGCCGAAACCGAGACTCCCTTTGTCACCAATAACGTTGATGAGGTGGTGTTCTTTCACCGCAATCCATTGCTGCCCGATACTCAGTCTGAACTGGCGGTGCCGATCAAAGTGGATGGAAGAGTCGTCGGTGTCCTGGATATCCAGCAAACGCCGCCTCATCGTCTCAGCAATGGAGATTTACATCTCACCACCGCGGTTGCCGATCAACTGGCGGTAGCTCTTCAAAAGGCGAGTCTTTATACCAACCTGCAAAGGTCGCTGCAACAGGAACAGACCATTCGCTCTCAGCTTCTGCAAAGCGAGCGCCTTGCCCTGGTAGGTCGTTTGCTCGCCTCTGTTTCGCATGAGTTGAACAATCCATTGCAGGCCATTCAGAACGCGCTCTTCCTCCTGAAAGAGGAAGCGAATCTTTCAGCGCAGGGAAACCAGGACCTTGGGCTGATCCTTTCAGAGACAGAACGCATGGCTGCTCTGATCGAACGCCTGCGGAGTGCCTATCGGCCGGTCCGGATCAAAGATTTTCAACCGGTCCAATTAAATAACCTGGTGGAAGATGTATACGCGCTGATCGCGACCCACATGCGACACAAGCAGATTGCCTTTGAATTCTTCCCAGACCCTGAACTGCCTGAGGTGTCCGGAATATCCGATCAGATTCGGCAGGTGGTGCTGAACCTGTTCCTCAACGCGATCGAGGTCATGCAGCCGGGCGGCTGCCTGACAGTCCAGACCCAGAGCCTGGTCCCGCTCAAGGAAGCGCTCCTGTCTGTGAGAGATACGGGGCCGGGCATCGACCCGGAAATCCTGCCCAGTATCTTTGAGCCGTTTATTACGAGCAAATCTACCGGGACGGGCCTGGGACTCACGATTACACTCGATATCATTCGACAGCATCATGGTCGCATCGAGGTGGAAAACAACCCGGAGCAAGGCGCCACCTTCAAGGTCTGGCTGCCTGTGGATGGAGGGGAGCCCGCATGAACTCAAACGGTCACATTCTCATTGTGGATGATGAAGCCAGTCTGCGCCAGACGCTGGCACGGATCCTTCAGCGCGCGGGCTTTGAAGTGACCACTGCCGCGGCCGGCAAGGAGGCGCTTGCGCTTCTCTCTCAACAATCCTTCGATCTGATTTATCTGGATATTCGCATGCCGGATGTGAGTGGTCTGGAGTGCCTTAAGACCATTCATGCAAATCTCCCTGAATTACCTGTGATTTTATTTACCGCACAGCCCGATCTGAATTCGGCGGTGGAAGCGTTGAGAAACGGGGCAACAGATTATCTTTTGAAGCCTCTCAAGCCGCAAACCGTTATCGACCGCACTCAATCCATTCTCGCAAGGAAAGAAAAGGAGCGCCGCAAACGCGAGCTCCAGAGGCAAATTGACTCATTACAGGATGAGCTGAACGCGCTCGAGCGAGAAGATACCCGGCCCCTCGACCCGGTCTTACAGCAGACAGCGGTCTCTGGTGATCGTTTCCTGAAGCGCGGCCTGCTCACACTCGATATGCACACGCGCCGTGTGACGATGAATGAGCGCGTGATTAACCTGCCTCCCACTTCCTTCGATTATTTGCTGGTGCTCGCCCGCCACACACCCAACGTAGTGGATTACCAGACACTCGTCTCAGAAGCGCAAGGGTATGAGACAGATCCCCACGAAGCACAAGAATTGACGAAGTGGCATATCCATCACATCCGGCAGGCGATTGAACCCGACGCGCGCAATCCCATTTTTGTGATCAACGTCCGTGGGATGGGCTATCGTCTGGTGACAGGCTAAGTCTTCCAGTTCACTGCCTTTCAGATCTGAAAGGCAAACATTGCAGGGGGATTGCTAACTTTTGCCAACTTTATCCAATGGTTCCCATCGCTTGACAGAAAGATTTCATGCAAAATAAGGCTGATGAACCAGCTCCCATTAGCTTCGCGGGACGTTCCCGTCCGAATTTTGGTTGTGGATGATCACCTGGGCACTGCCACCACTTTGGCGCGAGCCATTTCTCAACTGGGTCCGGGAGTGAATGTCATTCCGGCAACCAGCGGCAAGGAGGCACTGGAACGGGTAAAACATGACGCTGCCGACATTCTGATCACCGACATGATCATGCCGGAGATGACCGGGCTGCAGCTCCTTGAACAGCTCCAAAATCACCCCGCCGGGCGCCCCATGTTTTCGTTTCTGATTACTGCCTATGACGTTCCCGGACTCAAGCTGGCTGCCCGCCGCCTGAATGTGACAGAGGTATTTACCAAACCCGTAAATCCAGAACGCATCTGTCAGGTTGTCGTTCAGACCGTGGAGAAAATTACCCAGGCAAAGCCCGCCTCAAAGGCGCTTGTTTCCAAAAAGCAGTTTACGATTCTCATCGCTGATGATCAGCCAGATAACTTAATGTTACTGACCCGCTATTTAGAAGGCGAAGGATATCACTATCTCGAAGCCAAAGATGGAACGGAAGCACTGGACAAAGTACGCACTCAACTGCCCGATCTGGTTTTGCTGGATGTGAACATGCCAAATAAGGACGGCTTTGCCGTTCTGGAAGAAATTCGGGCTGATCCTGCCACTCGCAATATCCCTGTGATCATTCTGACCGCCGCACGGCTGGATGCCGTCGAAATTCAATATGGACTCAATCTTGGTGCAGATGATTACATAACGAAACCCTTCGACCGCCGTGAATTGCTCGCACGCATCCACACGAAGTTACGCGCCAGGGAAGCCGAAGATGGGATTCGCCAGCAGCTGGCTGCAGTGCTGCAAAACACTTCCGATCCGGTCTTGATGTTTGATGCGAAAATCCGCATCTCGTTTATCAATCCCGCAGCTCAAAATTTATTCACAGATTACACGGAAAACCTCGGACAATCATTAGCCGCCGGCGCTGGCTATGACTCCTTGCTCCAAGTTTTGGATCAGGCACGCTGCTCGAACGCTCCATTCTTGGGGAGAGTGGTGTGGCCTGATCGGCGTGTGTTCTCTGCTTCCATCACCCCCCTTCAGGAAGGGGGCTTTGTTGTGGTTCTCCGTGATCTAACCAGTTCTACAAGCCTCGAACAGGTAGAGACTGTATTCAATCAAGATCTCGATCAATAGGAAATAAACGCATGCAGAAAGGAACTCTCGTATGAAAACAATCTGGAAATCTACGTTCTTAATTATCATTATGAGCCTCGTGTTATCTGGTTGTGGCAATCAAACGAGCGCGCAGCCAGTTGAGACGGGTCCCATTCTCATCGGCGGTGTACTCTGCGAAACCGGAATTCAGGCCTATCTCGATGAGCCAGGAGTCAGAGGTGCGCAGTTGGCCGTAGAGGAACTCAATAAGCAAGGTGGCATCCTCGGTCGAAAAGTGGAGTTTGTCAACATTGATGGACAAAGCGATCCCGAAATTGTAGAAAAGGGCGCAGAGGATCTGGTAAATCGAGGAGCCGTGGCCATTATTGCTCCCGCCGATTTCGACTTTGGAAGCCCGGCCAGCAAGGTGGCTCAGCGGGCCGGCCTGGTGGGCATTTCGACCGGTGCTTCTTCTCCTCTTTATAGCTCGACCGTTCTGGGTGATAAACAGTTCACTCGGTCCATGTGGAATACGACCATGGGCGCTACCGCAGCAGAATACGCCTATAAAGACCGCGGTTGGAAGACAGTCTATGTGGTGACGGATGATTTTCTTTCGTATACCACCTCCCTCAGCCAGTACTTCATCGCGCATTTTAAGAGTCTGGGAGGCACCGTTATTGCAGAAGATCACTACACCCAGGGTGATGGAGACTTCTCAGCGCAGTTGGAACGCATTCAGGCGCTCGATCCTCAACCAGACTTCTTCTATTTTTCCTCCTACATGCCCGACCTCGCCATGATGGTCCAGATGGTGCGTGACGCGGGGATCAACCGGCCTATCATCGGCGGAGATTCTTATGATGATCCGGGGCTCTTTAGCGCTCTTGGAACAAAATACGGCAGTGACATCTACTTCGTCACCCACAGTTGGATGGGATCTGAAGCAACGCAGGAGATGGGGCGTTTCCTTCAACTCTATGAAACGAAGTATGGTGAACCACCCGATACTGCTTTCGTGGCAACCGGCTGGGATGTCATCATGATCCTGGCACAGGCGATGGAAGAGGCGAAAACAACAGATAGTGCCGAAGTTGCAAAGGCAATGGAAAACCTCCAATTCACCTTACTAACCGGAAAGCTGGATTGGTCCACAGCAGAAAAAGGCCATGAGCCAGATATTGAGGCAGCTCTCGTGCAAATACAAAATGGCGATCCATCCTTTATCGGATGGGGCAAACCTGAAAATCTTCCTGCTCCCTAAAAGAGCAGTCATCCTTAAGCAATTTTGTTTTTATTGGAACGTGAAATCCGGCAAGAAAGGGAACCTTCCATGGCAGAGCGCACATCTATGCAAAAGACAAATTTACCCCAGAGTACAGTATCTCCTTGGCATCAATTAAGAACATATCTGACGGTGGCATTCAGTCTTTTGGTGATCCTGCCTGTGCTGATCGTAACAATTGTGATTCTGAATCGCACGGGCAGTCAAGCCAGAGATCAGGTGTACAACCAGCTGGATTCTGTGACGGAGCTAAAAAGTGACCAAATCCTGCGCTGGCTGGATGAAGGCAATCTGGCAATGGATATGCTCCTTTCTGGTTCTGACGCCCAACGATTTAATAAGTTTGCCTCTGCGCAGGTTTTAAGCCCGGGCGCAGAAACCCAGATCAATAAAACTTTAGCGGGCGTGGTCAAGACTCAGTACTTCAAACGATTATTCATCTATAACAAAGAAGGGCTGGTGATCGCCTCCTCCGACCCGGCCGATATTGGCAAGTCTGTGGCTACCCAGCCTTACTTCAGCGTGAGTCTACACGCTGACTATGTCCAATCCCCAATTGTCGATCCTCATTCTTCTCAATCGACCATGTATATCACCCGACCGTTACGCGGTGACAAAATTCAAGCTTCCGGGGTCCTGGCCGGGGAACTGAACATCGAGAGCCTGGCCGATATCTTGCTCGAACGCACAGGGCTGGGAAGTACAGGGGAAACCTATCTGGTCAGTGTTCAAAATAATCATTTGCTAACCCCCAGCCGTTTTGAAGGCTATGAGATGACACAGGCATACCACAGTGAAGGCATTGACCGGGCGCTCCAGGGAGAAACCGGACGAGGTACCTATGGAAGCTACCGTCCTTCCGTGGATGTGCTTGGATCTTATCGCTTTATTCCTGAATTACAGGCTGCACTATTGGCAGAGGTTGAACAATCACAGGCTCTGGCCGCCTACAGACAGGCCCAGTTTTTTAGCATCTTTCTTGCCATCGTTGCAGATCTTGTCGCGATTGCCGTTGGTCTTTTCATCTCACGCAACATTTCGCGCCCGATTCAGGCGCTCACAGTCAGCGCTCAACGCATTGGTTCTGGCGAACTAAATGCAGAAATCGTTGAAGTGCGGCGCCAGGACGAGATTGGTGTGCTGGCACGGTCCTTCCATCAGATGCAGAGCGATCTGGTTGCCTCGTATGAAAAACTTGAGCAACGCGTCGCCGACCGCACCAAAGCCTTAGCTGCCTCCACAGAAGTGAGCCGCCGCCTCTCGACGATTCTTGACCAAAGACAACTGGTCAACGAAGTCGTAGTGCAGGTGAGATCGGCCTTCAATTATTACCACGCGCATATTTACTTGTTCGACGATGACAGGCAGGAATTGATCATGATGGGTGGAACAGGGGAAGCCGGGCAAACGATGCTTGCCAGCGGACATAAAATTGCAAAAGGGAAAGGATTAGTGGGGCGCGCCGCGGAAACGAACTCGGTCTTGCTCGTTCCTGATGTTTCCAAAAACCCCGATTGGTTACCCAACCCTTTGCTGCCCGAAACGAAGGCCGAGATCGCGGTTCCCATCTCTTTCGGTGAGGTGGTGCTGGGCGTGCTCGATGTGCAACACAATGTGGCGGATGGCTTGAAACAGGAAGATGCAGACCTGCTGCAATCGATTGCGAACCAGGTTGCGATCGCCCTGCGTAATACCCGTTCCTTCCAGGAGGTTCAGAAACGTGCCGACCGTGAAGCATTGATCTCGACCATCAACCAGAAAATTCAGAGTGCAGCTACTGTTGAAAGCGCATTAAAGATCGCTGTACGCGAAGTAGGTCGCGCCCTGAGTACCCAGGCAAGTGTGCATTTGAAATCCACTGGTGGAAATCCTCAATAATCAATCTTCAGAGAAAGCTCATAGGAAACTAACATGAAATCTTTCTACCTTGTTTTCACTCTATGGATGGTGGTCGCATTGACTCTTGCTGCATGTAGCAGCGTTGCCACCCAAACTCCACCGGCACCGGCCCTTCCAAAGACAACCTTGACGATTGCCGGCTCTGGTGGTGCAGCTACTGTGCTGAAATACCTGGCCGGAGCCTACGGCGAACAACACAGCGAAATGGGCTTCGAGTTCTTATCAGGCTCAAGCTCAGGCGGAGGCGTCAAAGGCGTATTGGATGGCACGCTGGACCTGGGCACGATGTCGCGCCCACCCAAGGATTCTGAATTGGCCAGCGGGATCGAATATATCGCGATTTCCATCGACCGGATCGTGATTGCCACGAGTTCCGACCTGTCGATCACCAACCTCACCAGCCAACAGGTCAGGGATATCTTTCTTGGCAATATCACCAATTGGTCAGCCGTTGGCGGGCCGGATGTTGCGATCAATGTGTTTGTCCGTGATGAGGAAGAGTCAAGCACGCAAGTATTACGCAAGGAATTATTTGGAGATGAGGCCTTCGCGGCTGGAGCCGTTGTTTTCACCAGCGATGGTGACTTAAGAGCTGCCCTTTCAGACGCGACGAACACGATCACATTTCTAGGCTACAGCGGCATACGTCTGAGTGACGCGGATATTCGTACTCTGGCGATCGATGGCAAAGATCCGTCAGATTTGAATAGCGATTATCCGTACGTACGTCCTATGGGAGTAGCGTACCTGTTATCAAATATGTCCAGAGTTCAACCTTTCCTGGACTTTATCTCCAGCCCGGAGGCCTACGCGCTCTTAACGGAAAAAGGCATTAACCCACCCGAATAATTAGCTGCTCCTGGGAAAATTCATTCTGCATTCAAACCCACTGCTGTTATTGAGGATCTGCTGAAGAAAGATGATGAATATGAATATAAGACGCCTCCCTCGAAAGAAAATCGCAGCGCTAGCACTGAAAGATTGGCCGCTAGCAGGTAAGATGATACTACTGGTGTTGCTACCGGTCACAATCGTGCTGTCTCTGATTTTGATGCTGACAGTCTCTGGCTTGAATCGCCTGGAAAGCGATACCAGTAAGAGTTTATTGGAAGAAGAAGTCCGGATTATCAGCCAGCGATTTACCGAAGAGCAATCGAATCTGCAAACCAGCGCAACCCAACTGACAGCAGATCCTCTTTTCCTGAATGCTGTTGAGCAGAATGAACAGGCTGTCCTGCAAAGCAGTATTCTTTCGGCACGGGTTCATTCCAATCTGGATTATATCCAGGTGGTGAATAAAGATAACCGGGTCATGTATGGAACAGGAACTTTTGATTTCGAAACCGCAGCGGAAGACCTGACAAAGTTAAGCGATCTTGGATTACTGGAAATCGAAGCAATCAGGTTCATACCCACCCCTCACGGCTGGTTACTTACAATTGTTCGCCCCATCAAAACACAATCTGGACTTGTTGGAGCATTGTCTATTGGTCGTCTTCTGGATGCATCTACCCTCTTAAGATTGAATTTTGAACGAACAAATCCGCAATTGTTCGTATTTGACGCCAAAGGGAATATTAGCGCCATCAGCCAGCCAGAAGCACCTTCTAATTTGTCAGATTTATTGACCATCGATGATACGCTGTGGCTGCAAGCGATGGGCGGTCAGGTTGTGCTCGGTGAAGCAAAGCTTCAGGGCGAGCACCAGCATGTAGCTTATGCTCCGTTGAATATCGGGAATCGAACCATAGCGGTGTTTGCTTTATCCCTGTCCACCGCAAAAACGATCAGTCTGCGTGACCGCCTCATTATCACAGATCTAATGGTGGGACTCGTGTTTGGAGCGCTCGCAATTATCAGCACATTGCTGCTCACTCGCAAATTCATCGGTCAACCCATCAGCGCGCTCGTATCCAGCGCAGAACAGGTAGCGGCTGGAAAGCTGGATATCTCGCTGCCCGGTACAGAAAATCATGATGAGATTGGTTTACTGGCGGCAGCTTTTAACCGCATGACCAATCAACTGCGGCAAACCTCGGAACATCTCGAGCATCGCGCCACTCAACTTGCAATCTCTACTGATGTCAGCCGCCGTCTCTCCATGATTCTTAACGAGCGACAACTCGTGATCGATGTAGTCGATCAACTAAAAACAGCCTTTGACTATTATCATGTTCATATCTATTTACTTGATGCAGCAAGCGGAGATTTGCTCATGGCTGGCGGAACAGGCGATGCAGGTGCGGCAATGCTGGGTAGTGGACATAAGGTCTCAAAGGGAAAGGGTATTGTGGGGCGCGCCGCTGAAATCAATGCGCCCGTACTGGTAACGGACACATCGAAAGATCCCGATTGGCTGCCCAACCCGTTACTACCCGAAACGGCTTCTGAAGCTGCAGTGCCCATTGCCGTCGCCAATCAAGTGCTAGGGGTATTGGATGTACAGCACAATCAAATCAATGGATTGCAACAGGAAGATGTTGACTTGCTTCAATCCCTGGCCAATCAGATCGCCATCGCGTTGCAGAATGCACGCTCCTATGCAGACGCGCAGCAGCGTGCGGAGCGCGAGTCCCGCATTACATCCATTGGACAAAAGATACAGAGCACGACTACGATGGAGGGCGCGCTACAGACAGTCGTCCGTGAATTGGGACGCACTCTCGACGCAAATGATATACGGATTATTCTTGAAGCTCCTGGTTTGGCTGAAAACGGCCGGAAGCCAGCATAAGATTGAGGAGTTGTGATTATGCCTAAAACTCGAAAACCCAATGAAGATGATGAAGAAAAAATCGTCAGGGAAAATATCCAGAAGCGATTCAAGGCTATGTACTCAGGCAAAGGCGAGCCGCTCTCCAATATGAGCATCAAAGAAGTAGAAGTACTGAAGGGGCGCGTCGCTGAATTGGAAGTGAAGCTGGCTCAACAAGAAACCACAACGCCTGAAACGAAAACCTTTGAGGCGCTCAAAGTATCAGATAATCAACCGCTGCCTCCCGGACCGGTTGCAGGGACTCAAAAGCAGTCTGACCCGAATTTTGTCTCGAATGCCCTTCGGATTAGCCAGATAGGCTTTGTTGCATCTATCATCGCTGCCTTATTTTATCTGTACCTTGCTCTCCCAATCGGTGCCTGGCAACTCTATGTCTGGAGCGCAGACATGTGGATCCTGGCGCTTGTCGGATTAATTAATATTATCCTGGTGCGTCGCGGCCATGCAGACCGAGCTATGTGGCAGCTGATAGCCGCAATCTCAATAACTTTCTTAGGGGCCGTGGCCCTTGTGGAGGAAATTGGTCTGCTCCTGGGAGTGGGCATCGTGGCTTTGATTCCCATTATTGCCGGGCAGACCTTACCTGCAAAATCGGCAAGTCGCGCAATTGTTTTCGGGGTCGTCAGTGGCGTGGTTGCAATACTTCTGGACTTCCTGCTACCAGCGTACAGGCTTCCACGACCGGAACCAATCCGCATATTCCTGCCGATCATCCTGGGCGTTGTCATTCTACTCTTCGGATACGTGACGGTTCGGCAATTCCGCAATTATTCTCTGCGAACCAAAATGATCATCGTCTTCACGATCACAGTGGTGAGCATGTTGGGAATCGCGGCCTTCTTAATGAACCGAGGGCTGACCGCCAGCCTGACCGAAAATATTGGTAACAACCTGGCCGTGCTTGCCAATTCCAAGGCAATTGAAATCGGCCAGACCGTGGACCGTGAAGCCGATGTGTTGAAATCGCTGGCTCTCAACCAGAATTATCAAAATGGCGCAAGAGAAGCGAATGAGACAAATGTACTCAGTCAGACGGAGATCGAGCGGCTCGATAGAAAATGGCGGGACGCAGATACAGCTAACAATAACAATGACGTGCTCGTAGCCCGGGTGCTCAACAACGACCTGGCCGGCCAACTGCGTCAGTTTCAGAAACAATTTCCACAACATGTAGAGGTTTTCCTCACTGATCGACAGGGCGTTAATATCGCTGCCACCAATCGTACCTCCGATTATTATCAGGCTGATGAGGAATGGTGGCAGGCCGCCTATGAAAACGATTTGTTTATCGGCCAGCCAGAATATGACGAAAGTAGTAAGGTACTCTCTCTCACCATGGCCACTCCAGTTCGCATGAAAGAAAGCGGAGAAATCGTGGGAATTCTCCGAACAACGGTTAATTTGGAGACCCTGGCAGATTCGCTCAGCGCCGGTCGGTATGGCCAGAGCGGTCATACAGATATTTACCTGCCCAATGCTCAGGAAATCAAATTGGAAACCCAGGAAGACGGATCCCTCAAAATTGCACTTGAGGAAGTAGAGCTTGACATCAACACACTCACTCAATCAGAGGAACCATATCTGAAGGCTGTCCATAATAGTATTCCCGTACTTGCAAGTCAAGCCATGATGGCTGTTATCGGTGATGTGGATGAGGATAATAGGGCCATATCCCAGCTGAACTGGCGCGTGGTGACCATCCAAGATCAAGCGGAAGCCCTGTTACCGGTCGCCGTTCAGAGTCGTAACTTCCTGCTCCTGGCTATTGTTCTTTCAATCGCTGCAGTTCTCGCTGCCGTTGGTCTGGCGCAGTTACTTGTTGGACCCCTCACGCGTCTTACGTTTGTAGCCAATCAGATAGCCGGAGGCAATTTAGCAGCCCGGGCGCAAGTGGAGACCAGCGATGAAACCGGCGCTCTGGCAGTTACGTTTAACAACATGACCTTGCAGCTGCAAAACCTGTTTGGTTCGCTCGAGCAGCGTGTTCAAGACCGTACTCACGATCTCGAACTTGCTGCTGAGGTCGGCCGTACCATTACCGAAAAGGTTGCTGATGCAGGTGAAATGCTGACAACGGCGGCAGAAATGATCCGTGCTCGATTTGATCTTTACTATACACAGGTATATCTTGCAGTGGGTCAAAAGCTCGTTCTGCGCGCCGGTACAGGAGAGGTGGGACAGGAGCTCTTAAATCGCGGACATCACTTATCCATTAATTCCAGTTCATTGAATGGACAGGCCGTGCTCGAAAAGAAAGCGGTCATTGTGGCAGATACACGCCAAAGCGCGACCTTCAAACCAAATCCTCTTCTGCCCCGGACACGTTCCGAGATGGCTGTTCCACTGATTGCCGGAGACCAGGTTATCGGTGTGCTTGATATGCAGAGCGAGCGGCCTGACGCGCTGAATGAGGCAAATCTGCCAGCCTTCGAAGCTCTGGCTGGACAACTGGCCATCGCGATCGAAAATGCAGCCTTGTTTGCACAAGCCGAGCAAGCTCGTATAGAAGTTGAATCACAAGTGCACCGCCTCACTGAGCATGGATGGCAGGATTTTCTGGATGCCATAGATCACGATCAAAAGATTGGCTACGTATTCGATCAGAGCAAGGTCACTCGCTTGCAGTCTGAGGTCCTTTCGACAAAAGCAAAGGATCACGATCTCAGCATCCCCATCCAGGTGACCGGGACGAAGATCGGTGAAATTCAACTCCCAAGCGAGTCAGACCACACCTGGACAGATAATGAACTCGAGCTAATCAAAGTAACAAGCGCCCAGCTGGCGCAGCATATTGAAAACTTGCGATTGCTTGCTCAAGCCGAACGCTATCGCGCCGAAGCTGAACAGGCAGTGCAGCGGCTTACTCGTGAAGGTTGGAACACTTTCCTGCAAACTCATAACGAGCTGGAGTCAGGCTACCTGTTCGATCTTATAGAGCTCAAGCCATTGGCAGAGAAAAGCAACAGCCATTTCCACTATTCAGTCAGACAGCCCATGGCGGTGGGCGATCAAGTTATCGGTGAACTGGCAGTAGATACGCCCGAACAATCGGAGGAAGCTGCTGAAGTCATCGCGGCAGTAGCCGAACAATTGAGCGGGCATATCGAAAATCTGCGGCTTTCTGAATTGAATGAACGACATGCTCAACGCGAGCAAACTCTACGTCAAATCACCAGCGCATTGCGCAGTTCGAACAATCCAGCAACCATCATGCGAACCGCCGTTCGTGAACTCGGGAGCATTATGGGACGCCGCACCATCGTTCAACTGGCAAGCCCAACACAGGCCGATCAGGCGGAATCTGCTGTAAGCCATGAAAACGCATCAAACGCTGCTGCCCCTCAGTCCTGAGTAGCATAGTCGG
>Ga0073934_10008698_pt1 | contig 13417 bp, 17 predicted proteins | sample LarsenN4metaG_FD_76834 | JGI IMG/M metagenome (GOLD analysis project Ga0073934, IMG submission 76834) | Hot spring sediment bacterial and archeal communities from British Columbia, Canada, to study Microbial Dark Matter (Phase II) - Larsen... ...
ATTCGGAATATTTTATTCCAATGAAAGCCCCAACGGAAACACACCGGTCATGGCGGAGGTTGTCAGCAGACTTAACGAGGAATTCACAGCCGAAATCCAACAGATACAGGATGAAACTCCCCATGACACCCTGGAGATGTCCGGCAGCTATAGCATTTCCGCAAACCAATGGCGGGAAATCCTGGTGGTCTATGCGGTCAAGGTAGCCGCCGATCCGGAAAACGGAATGGATGTTGCCACCCTCGATGATACAAAGTTGGGAATCCTGCAGGATGTCTTTTGGGATATGAACAAAATTGACTATTGGATAGAAACCATTGAACATGAGGAAACCGTAACCACCACTGACGAGGAAGGTAACGAAACCGAGGAAACGGTTACTACAACCGAAACCATCCTGCATATCAATGTGACCTCCAAGGCTCATGTTGACATGATTTCAGAGTATAATTTCAATTCAGATCAGGTCGAATTGTTAAATGAGCTTATGAAGGATGAATATCAGCAGCTATTTACACAGCTAATCGGTAATTAACGGATACTTCCCTATCCCCTGCCTATGCAGGAAAGCATCGGAAAAGAAACAAAAAAGTTAGTAGACCTTATTCCAAAGAAAGGTGGAAAAACAGATGGATTTAGAAAATTTAAGGAACACAGAGTATTTAAAGTGCGCAGACTTACTTGCTGAATTGATTGGCCTGGATGTAGATGCAAAAGAAAAAATTTATAAGTGTTTTGAGAGTATGGGGATACAGAGCTTCTTTCAGCAGCTTGAATCACTGGACTTATCCCCGGAAACGACGGATAAGCTCAAAAATGTAAAAGCCATTATAGAATTATCCGGTGGGAAAAGGGGGTTGCGATAATATGAAACAGGATCTTCTCCATACAGAGAATTTTATAAAGGGGCTGACAGCCTTAACTGGATTGTCTTACAGAAAGGTGCAGCAGTATTTAAAGGTGAATAACCCCTTCAACATCCTGGAGCATCCCCACATCATGGAGCCTAACGAAAAGCAGCTAGAAAAACTCGGGCTGCTCAATGAATTTATCGCTTCTTATAACGTATTGAAAATCTATGAAAGCAATGACAAGATCGTACTCAATTCATCAACTGTATCTGGTCAATATTTTTCAGCTCTTCTAACCGGAATGAAGGACAAGGAAAGATTTATGGTTTCATTTTTGGACAACGGTAATAACATCATTGAAACAAAGACCATGTCGGAAGGGAGTATCGGACAAACAGCAGTATACCCAAGAGAAATATTAAAATATGCCCTTGCCTGTGACTGCAATGCGGTAATTCTGGCCCATAACCATCCTGGTGGCTCCAAAAATTTCTCTATGGAAGATAAAGAATTGACGCAGAGAATTGTTGATATTTTTCATCCTCTTCAGATTAAAGTTCTGGATCACATCATTGTGGGCGGTGGAAGCTATTCTTCCATGGCTGAAAAAGGTGAACTTCCGTGTCAAAGCAGAAGTACTGCAAATTACGAGGTAATTGAATTAAACGCAGCTTCTGCAAAAGAAAAGCAGAACAGGTTTCAAAATACACACTCACGTTAAATCGTACTTCAAGAAACAAATTCGAAAATGTAACTGCAGAAAGTGGTGATAAAAAGTGAAATTCTGGTCATACAGATTAGCCCCCGTTACCTTACCGGTAACGGGGGTTGTTATAGTTATATGCCTTTTTTTGGTGCATTCTTATTTATGTAACCATTGGCAATGGATTTTCTGGGTGTTGTTATCACTTGTCAATGTCGGTTCAGGTGCTGTGCTGGGTGTATTTATAAAAAGGCTTTACCTGGGAGCCAGTAAAGACCCATTAACAGGCTTGTACAATAGGCGGTGCTTCTACGATAGAATGAATTATGAAATGGAAAAAATGAAGCGGACAAAATTGCCTTTATCTCTTGCCTTAATAGACATAGATAATTTCAAAACCATTAACGATACTTACGGACATTTGGAGGGTGACAGGGTTTTGGTGCAACTATCCGGGATATTTAAAGCACAAGCCAGGTCAGGTGATACCATTGTACGTTGGGGTGGCGAAGAGTTTGCTATTATTTTACCTGAGACTGATAAAAATGGGGCTATTGCTTGTGCTGAACGTGTTAGAGGGCTGGTGGAAGGTTCAGATTGGAAGTATATAGTTACCGTCAGTGTTGGGATTACAACAGTCTGCCAGGAGTCTGATGCTGAAAAAATTATGGCTATAGCTGACAGGGCATTATATAAGGCAAAAGAAGGAAAAAACATGGTTTTTTTTATGTAGGAAAAGATGGCATGACAGGCACTGTCCTGAAAAAGTTTACTTTTTTCAGTGCCCTCCCACAATTCTTGCTGTTTTTTTGTTTGTATCCAATTTTTCTGCCTCCATTCAAATCCTTAAATGCTCAATTCCTGCCAGGCTAATATTAGGCACAGTCCTCAGTGCTCTTCCACTTCCATGCATACTTGATAATAAACACCATCGTTACAACTTCAATTGCAGCAAAGAAGACATAATGAAGAGTCAGTGAACCTCCTGCAATAACAAACAGAATTGTAATTATACTTGCAACGATATTTGCCCAGCGGTTTACATTTCTCCTTAATATCCTGGAAAGAAAAATCATAGCAATGGGAATTTCATTTATTATTGCAAAAACCAATATTAACACTTGAGTGACTTTAACTTGGGTATCGTTCATAGCTCCTGAAAACATAAACGAATAGATATCTGCAAAAATCATATTCATCATAACAACAATCCAAAGTACTGATAACCTTTCCTGGATAGCCATACCTACAGACTTTTTATTTTCATTCATTCCTCATACCCCTCTCCACTATATACGGCTTGACTTCAACAATTTAGATTCATTTGTTCCGCGAATCAATAGATAAAACATAAATGAGAATTCAGCAATCATCATCGGCATCATCATAATTGATTCTAATGTTGCATTGGGCAAAAGAAAATGAACTGTTACAGCCAACAAACCCAAAATAGTTTCAATTATGAACAAAATGCCTAATACTTTTGGAACAAATCCCGACTTGTAAATCAAAACTCCCAGAGGAAGTACCCAAAGGGCAAAGAAAATCTGGCCTATCATATATCCATGCTGATACAGATTATAAAATAGCATTGCCAAAGACTGACGCTGGATAGGGTCAAACGTACTCAGATAATCATTTTCGCTTAAAATGTAAAGCGGTGCAATTTCATTCAGAACATTAAACATAAGCAATACACTGCCCGCAGCTGCAAAGACAACCATTGTTCCCGCCATGCTCTTATCTACTGAAGAAAGCAGCTTGAATAATGCCAGGGCAGTAAACAGATAACTGAGAGCCATGAAAATATCGCTTGTAATACCGATTCGGTATAAAAAGCTATTTGATAAAATATTATCTGCTGTCACGGACATGTCATTTGATGCCATCAGCTTTAGACGAAAAAAAATCTCTGCAAAAAGACCAAATACAACCATCAACAGGAAGAAAACACCTGCAATCCTTGCAGTTTTTTTGTCCGGATATAATGTTTCTTCTCCTTTGTATCCTGTTTTATTACTTTCACAAACATTATTTGTCATTTTGAATCATCCTCCTTTTTACCCTTATCTTCAATAATTTCATACGAGAACACCTCTTCCAGCTTGGTTCCGAACACATCGGCAATGCGGAATGCCAGCTCTAAAGTAGGGGAATACTTGCCATTCTCAATTGCCACAATTGTCTGTCTTGTTACACCGGTTTTTTTAGCTAACTCCTGCTGGGTCATCTCATTATTATAAAAGCGTAATTTTCTGATATTGTTAGAAATCACGAGTTTAGCCATTTCTGATCCCTCTCCTGTAAAAATATAATTGTGAAAAGCCCTCAAAAAGCGATCCCATACTAAAGGAAGCAAAAATGATATTAAGCATTATTGCCGACGGCATTTTCATATACAATGACAGAAGTGCAATAACAAATCCTACACCAACCACAATATATGAATTTCTCATTGCCTTCAGTGCAATCAGCTTATCCATTTCATCTTCAACCTCCGAAATTTCAAGCTCTTCACAAGTTGTATTTTTCCCTTCGCCGCTTGCTTTCTTTGACACCTCTTTTGCTACCTCATTTGCAACAGCAAGAATAATATGAAAGATGATCTGAATAATCACTAAAACAATTATTCCCCCAACGATAGCACTCAGCATTGCAGTCGCCCAGAACTTCAAATCGCTTAATAGACTTTCTCCGATTTCCTGATACTTTGAAATTCCATAAATACTGTATGCCGCCAATATCAATACCCCTGAAAAGATTGAGGCAATTGTTTTTTTCTCTTGATAATACATATTTTTCACTCCTATTCTTAGTGAGTAAACTCATCTATACATATAGTATAATATTTTTATCATGATGTCAAATATTTTTTACACAAAGTAATAATATTTTTACTCATTATATGCATTCTACTCAGGAAAAAAAGGATTTTGAAAAAGCTGATCAGATGATTCGGCAGATAGGAAATGAACACCTGTGATACAGCTAATAGTGTAAAAAGAAAAAGCGATGTATTTTGAAAAATACCCCGCTTTATATGACAATTTTTATAGATTCAGACCAATCAGTATGAAAAAATTATAATCACCAGTGCTTTCTATTGTTTTTTCTCTCATGCCATCTGCTGTATATGACAAGTGCAACAATTGCGATAACGGCTCCTGCTGTCCATAGTAATGTGGTAAAGGGGTGCTTATGAAGTTCTTCCAGATATTTTTCTGCCAGTTCTAGACCCTCAAACATTTCTTTGAACCCTCCTTTTTCCATTTTCTTATACTATAGACAAAATTCTGAAACTTGTCAACGCATATAACTGTTGAAATATAAAATATTAACGCAAATAATATGTTGTAGATTTCGCCGTATCCCTATATGTTGAGTTAAGGGAGGTGGATATAGCTTTGGAGCAGAATGTTAAAAAAATGATTGGTGATAGAATTCGAAGTGCGAGAAATGAAAAAGGCTGGTCTCAGGAGGAGTTAGCACATAGAGCAGATTTGCATCCGTCACATATGGGCCAGATTGAAAGAGGAGAAACTGCATTTACCATAGATAGCCTGGAAAAAGTAATAAATGCTTTGGGTATGACCTTTGAAGAATTATTCAGACTGATAGGAACAGGAAATGAAGGAACAGATACAGATACTCTGGCTTATATAATCAACCGGTTATATAAACGTGAGAGCAGTGAATTAAAGATTATTGCAAGCTTTATTGATAACATGCTGCAGTGGAAAGACAAATGAGGCCGATGCTATAGGGCAAAGGCTTTTTCTATGAGCTAAATGTGCGTGTTGCATTTTACAGTAATTAAAAGTGAATTATGATCCTGGCAAAAATGGCAAGTGCAATTTTTCATAGCATAGACATAATTGGATATAATATGATAAAATGTGATAAAGTTTTATATAGCAATGTTTTAGGAGAAATGCAATGAGCAGTACATTTGAATCCACCAAAAAGGCCGAGATAACCATGCGGCTTTCAGAATTTGAGATGCCTCCTATGCAGGATGTTCTTATTGTAGGAAAAAGGGCACCCATTGGTCCCGAGGCGGCCAGACGTATGGTAGATATTCTGTCGCCGGATCAGTATGAAATTGTTGAAATCTCTCACCCCATCATTGAGGCGCTTGTAATCAGAAAATCTTTAGCAAGCATGATGGATAAAGATAAGCTGATTGGATTGATATTGGATGAAGGGGGAAAGGTGGCTAACGAATCAACTATAATCAAAGCCCAGCTGAATATTGTGTTGCAGGTTAGCAAATCAGTGGATCTATGATAGCATGTGTTGCAGATATTATGAAAAAGGATATACAGAGCATTGGTTTTTTTGATGGGCTCAGAAAAGCTGAAAGCACCTTGATAGAAAGCAATATAGACTGCCTGCCGGTTGTAAAGCACGGAGCCATCGTAGGAATACTTTCGTTAAAGGATATCTTAAAATCACACCCCAACCGGATTGCAGCAGATGCAATGGACAAAAATTTCGTATCCATACCCTCAAAAACATCCTTGTGGAGAGCGAAACAGATACTGGAAGAAAATAAGCTTGAAAAACTGCCGGTCTTGGATGACAATGAGCTTGTTGGCTTTATCACCCGCACTGAGGTGCTTATTGAGTTAGGCAAGTATACAGACCTTCTGACCGGCCTCTATAGGAGCGACTATATCTATCACCAGGGCATGGAGCTATTAGCCAGTGGCTGCGAAGTGTCGGTCATTTTCCTTGATCTGAATAAATTTGGGGTTATTGATAAGGAGTATGGACACACGCAGGGAGATATCATACTGAAAGAAGTGGGTATGCTGCTAAAAGACCATGCTCCTTCAGATACGTATCTCTGCAGATTCGGAGGAGATGAATTTGTCGTGCTTACACCGTATAAGCTGGATAAATGCAAGCTGCTGGCAGAGAATCTAATAAAAGCTATTGAAACACATATTTTCAGCAATCAGCTTACTATAACTGCAGCGGTTGGAATTTCCGGCGGAAGAAGGTTGGAGGAAAGAAGGATTGTGGAAGTAGATACGGTAATAGACTTAATCAATCTTGCAAGTCTGGCATCTACTAAGGCAAAGAAGGACAAACAAGGGGTTGTTGTTGCCGAAGGCTTCTGTAATCATGAAGAAAGTGCTACTGCGTAAGTTTTTTGTTCACAAACTTAATGCACTTTGCAAAAAGTACCTTGTTTTAGAGCAACAGGGTATTTTTTTTGTATAAGTTAGCCCATTTACTATGCTTCATTAACACAATATTATAATTATGTTAAATTTCTTGGGTCTTTGAAAAAAGTGTGCGCTGGTGTATAATGTAGTTATATCAGTGCAGTTGAATGGTATGAAAGTGGAAAAGCTGGCATGCGGTGCTGAAAAGTTATTGTACAAGGTCCAAGCAAATAACCACAATGTATCATTGCTTTTTTTAGGAGGAAAGATTGTGGTTAGGGACTTATTTATTAACGCAGTTATTTTAATCGCATTTGTAGGTATTCGGTATAACTTTTTCAGAGATTCAGGAATCAGCACGCCGGTTCGCACAAGAGACAAAATTTTGTGTGGGATTTATTCCGGAGCGCTGGGAATTGTATTAATGGCTTTCAGTGTCCATGTAACTCCGTCGGTGATTTTAGATTATCGTAATCTGGCTATAGTTTTTGCTGCAATTCATGGAGGAATAGGTACAGCTGTTATTACAGGGCTGCTAATGGGAATTTTTCGTGTAAGTTACTTTGGCGTCAATACAGTTTCCATTGCAGCTTTGATTGTGGCTATGGTTGACAGCGTAGGCTGCGGTTTAATTGCTCACTATGTAAAAAAGCTAAAGACAAAATGGATTTGGTGTGTTTTGTGGTGTTTGGTAATTGGCAGTACCGCTTTTTTAGTATTAATTAAAGACCATGCACTTTTGATGGAAATACTTGCTTATTATTGGATTGGAACAGCACTGGTGTCAGTGTTATTATATCCCTACCTGGCTTTTCTTGAAGATAAGAGTGAAAAGTATAGAAAACTTGAGGAAGAGTGCACAACTGACTTTTTAACAGGATTAAATAATGTAAGAGCTTTCGACAGTTATTACAATCAAGCCATTCAAACAGCACAAGAAAAGGGTGAGAAGCTTTCATTGCTCCTCATTGATATCGACTTTTTCAAAAAGGTCAATGACACCTATGGTCATGCGGAAGGGGATGTTATTCTAAAGGAGCTGGGAAAAATCCTTAAAACCACCTGCAGAAGCTTTGATATTATCTCTCGAAACGGTGGAGAGGAGTTCTCGGTGCTTCTACTGGATTGCCCCGCGACACAAGCCGTAGAGGTAGCAGAACGCATTCGTACAGCGGTTGAAAAATACCCATTTCCATTGACAGAAGGAAAAAGTATAAATATCACTGTTTCAATTGGAGTCGTTTCGTATCCTGATGTATCCAATGATCTGGACAGATTCATTGAGCATGCGGATACTGCTTTATACCGGGCAAAGCGTGAAGGAAGAAACAGAGTTGTGTTAATAGAAGAGAACTAAATAAACCTCCCCTAAATTTTAATGCGTATAATCTATAATTTTTACTGCATTTCCTATTTTTTTAACAATTGTATCCTTCATGGCTTGAGCATGAGGACATGGGAATCCAATTGGTGTACCCCTAAAAATACAAGAAGCAAGTACGATAGTATCAGCACCTCTTTTAACCATTTCAGCCGCTCGAGTGACAGCCTTTTTACCGGGACAGCCGCCACAGGTATTTACACCGATTACTTCAATGTCCTCTGTGACACCTTCAAAAGCCAGCTTTTTTTCCTTCATTACTTTTAGGCAGGTAGTGGCTGGACACATATCTTCTGTTTGCATGCACCTTATTAAACCGACCTTCATTTGCATTCTCCTTTACAATTTTTTACTAAGCACCAACCCATAATGGTAGGGTGGAAATTCAACGTATTTATCTAAAACAAACCCTGATTTTAATGCCCACCCATTGATTATTTCAGGAGTAGGTCTTATCTCCATTGATGGGCCTCTCGGTGTTTTCTCATATTTCCAATGGACTACTCCAATATTCCCGTAGTTGTTCAGAATCTGGTAAGCGGTATTTAATAAGCTCAACGGTTGCTCGCAATGGAGTATATTAAATAATGAGATGTAGTCAATATCGCCTTTATATTGCTCCAAGGCTTTGAGGGTTTGCTTTGTAGAAATATCTCCATGCAGTAGGTCGATATTTTTCATATCATACTCGATGACTTTTCGCTTGCATGTTTCTATCATTTCATTTTCGATATCAATACCGATTACTTTACCCTTAACAAGTTTAGCAGCAGGGATTAAAAAAGTACCATATCCGCATCCGATATCTATGAGGGTATTGACATTTCCGTTAACATCAAGCTGGGTGAGAATTTGCGTAGGATTAAAAAAGGTGTCCCACATTTGTTCATCAGGCATACCTGATTCTCTATATTTCATAATGTAATATCACTCCATTTTTCTATTTCTTAACCTTGCCTATTTAGGGACCAATTGTTTGCCATGTGCATCTTCAAGTGCTGATACCAATTGGTCAGCACATGATGTACCATTTTGACAGACAATACCACGAAGCCTTTTTGTTACCTCCTTTACAGGCATCCCCTCAACAAGCTTGCATATAGCTTCCAGATTTCCAGGGCAGCCGTCAGTAAAATTAACATTTTTCACAATGCCACTCTCAATATCAAAACTAATTTCACTAGCACAAGTTCCTTGTGGATAATATTTAAGCATTCTAATCGCCCCTTTAAAAACTGATGAATTATAATTAACAGAAATTTATCTGCTTTATTTCTTACAGCTTCTATCTTAGTTTATTAGTTTAATTTATTATGAATTTGCTTGAATCTTTCAAGAACTGTATCCAGCTCTTCTTTGGTTGTATACCTTCCCAAACTAAATCGAACAGCTCCTTGTGCAGTTTCATAAGGAATACCCATTGCTTTTAAAACCAGTGATATGGAAATTGAGCCTGCATGACATGCTGAGCCAGTTGAGGCAGCGACGTCTTCTCCTATTTTTGAGAGCAGCTCTGAACCATGATATCCTAAAAAGCTGATATTTAATGTATTTGGCAATCTTTTATGCAGGTTTCCGTTAAGTATAATCTCATCACCAAAAATCACTTTTAGGTTATCATAAAAGTACTCAGCCAATTGTTTGATTTTGCTGCTATGAAGCGATTCCTTGGCTATTTCACATGCTTTACCTAAAGCGACATTGAAAATCACATTTTCAGTTCCGGCACGTCTTCCGGTTTCATGGCTTGCTCCATGGATTAATGGTTCAATTGCAATTCCTCTTCTTATATATAATGCTCCTATGCCCTTAGGTGCATAGAGCTTATGACCTGCAATTGTTAGAAAATCAACCCCAAGTTTATTAACATCGGTAGGGATTTTACCAACAGATTGTGCAGCATCAGTGTGGAATAGGATATTATGCTTACGGCAAGCTTTTGATATATCTTCGATTGGCTGAATAGTACCGGTTTCATTATTTGCATGCATTACAGTAACCAATATGGTTCTATTTGTTATTAACTTTTCCAAGTCTGATACGTTAACCATGCCGTTTTCGTTTACCGGCAGGTATGATATCTCATACCCAAGTCTTTCCAGATACTTGCATGGATTTAGGATTGCAGGATGCTCAATTTGAGTGGTTATAATATGGTCACCTTTGTTTCTGTAGGTATAGGCAACACCTTTAATAACTGTATTATTTGATTCACTGCCTCCGCTTGTAAAAACTATTTCATTTGGAGTACAATTTAAAAGCTCAGCGACTCTTGCTCGTGCCTGCTCTACAGCTTTTTTGGCATCCAGACCCAATTTGTGGCTGCTGGATGGGTTTCCGTAGTTTTCATACACAAAAGGAAGCATAGCTTCAGCAACTTCTTTATCTATAGGCGTTGTAGCGTTATAATCTAAATATATCATTGCAAATATCCTTTCGCTTCTTTTATGATAAGAATATCTGCTTTAAATTGTAGCACCTGTATGTTATAATAGTCAATAGATTAATTGAATGTTTGAATGGAGGAAGTATGATGTTTGAAGTATCGAGAAGCTTTAAAGATAGCACATATACTCAGCTTGCAAGAATAGGAAAGGCGATAGCAAGCCCCAAAAGGCTAGAAATATTGGATATCTTGACTCAGGGAACTAAAACAGTTGAAGCAATAGCCAGGGAAACTGAGATGAGCGTGGCAAATACATCCCAGCATCTTCAGACATTGCTTGAAGCCAGGCTTGTTGAGTTTCAGAAGAAGGGAATTTACTCATATTATAAATTAGCGGATAAAACAGTTACAAATTTCATATTATCTTTACAGCTATTAGCAGAAAAGCGTATTGCAGAAATCCAAAAACTCAGGGAAGAAATCTATACAAACAAGGATCATATGGAACCAATTCCGATGAACCAGTTGATTGATAGAATGAAAGAGGGCAAGGTTACCCTGATTGATGTGAGGCCAAAGGAAGAGTACGAGATCATGCATATTCCCGGTGCAAACTCAATTCCTATAGAGGAACTGGAGCAGCACTTGTCTTCTTTACAGGCGAATCAAGAGATTGTTGCTTATTGTAGGGGGAGATATTGTTTACTATCTGTTGAGGCAGTGGAATTATTAAGGGCACATGGTTTTAAAGCTGTGCGGTTGGAAGAGAGTGTTCAAGAGTGGTATTCAAATAATGCTGAGTAGATAATTATAGTGAATGCAGATATATAAGGGAAACTACTTGGGGTGAGCCTTTTAACAGTTTTGACATAAATATTAATAAGTCAGGGTCTCAACGCAAGCAAGTTTCCGACTTTCGAATGTGATTATGTGTATTTTATTAACTTTAGAAAACTGAAAAAACAGAAAAACATAAATTTCTGGACACACTCTGGGATTAAACAGAAATCAACCGCATGGTGTTTCCAAAATACCGGTTATTGAAATTAGTGAATTGGATAATTCTTATCATAAGCTTCCTGCCCCGGATATTTATTCGTTTTCAATTATTCAATTTATCATCGAACGCTTTGGATATAATAAGCTAAATCAGCTTATTGCCCAGTCGTCACAGTTAGAGAAAATTCTTTCGATAGAAAAGGGTCAATTCAATAAGGAATCGAATGAATTCAAAAATAAAAGCCTCCCACTTTTTTAAATGGAAGGCTTATTCTTATATTACAAACCGCTGTGTGCTTTCCCGAAGCTTATTTGCCAGTTTAGCCAGATCCTCTGATGAAAGTGCAATTTGGTGAATGATGGAGGTCTGTTCTTCTGAGGATGCAGATACCTCCTCGGTGCCTGCGGCAGTTTCCTGCGCGATACTGGCAATGTTGCCGAGGGCATCGCCCGCTTGCCGTGCATTATGAGTAAGTGCTTTTGATGCTGCGGACACTGTGTTTATATTGCCTGTTATGGCCAGTACTGCCTGCGATATTTGGTTAAAAGCACAGTTAGTATCGGTTAAGGCTTTAACCTGAGCATCCACAACCTTTTCAGCAGCAGACATTTCAGTTACGGCCTGTGTAACACCTATTTGGACTTCTTTTATGATATCACTGATTTTTTTGACTGACTGGCTGGATTGCTCAGCTAACTTCCGGACTTCGTCGGCCACAACAGCAAAGCCTTTGCCGTGTTCGCCTGCGCGTGCTGCCTCTATGGCTGCGTTCAAGGCCAAAAGATTTGTCTGTTCGGCGATTCCTTGAATGACTTCAATAATCTGACCGATTTCCTTTGATTTGTCTGAGAGGGATTCAATGGCGGAGGAAACGCTGGCAGATACCTGGCTGCTTTCCTTCATCTTTTCCTCCTGATACCGAACGGATTTTTCACCGGCATTCACAGATACTGCTGCATTCTGAGCAAGCTCTTGAGTAGTGCTCATGTCATTATCTATCTTATCCAGGCCAATTACGATTTCCTGGAGCTGGCTGTTGCTTTTTTCTGTAGACATCGCCTGCTCGGTTGCACCCTTCGCAAGCTCGGTAACAGCGGTTGCCACCTGCTCGGACACCTTGCTGACCTCCTCTGAGGAAGCCATCATTTGCTGTGAGGAGGAGGCCACAGTTAAGCTCATTTCCTTAATGTCCTTAATCAGCGTACTCATGCTGTCAGCCATTAGGTTTACCTGGTCTCCGATAAGCCGGATTTCATCGGTGCTTTTTATCTGTGACTTTGCTGTGAGATTACCCCTGGAGATTTCCTTTAGAACAGATAGTATTCTATTAACATTTCCAACGATGGCTCTTGTAAATAAAATAACCATAAGCACTCCGGCGAGAAGGACAATAATGCTTACAATTCCGATGGTGGAAGTCAGCTTGTTAATTTCAGCAGTGACATCACTCTTTTTAACGGCTGCGCTCCATACTCCGATGACTTTGCCAGAAGAGTCCTTTATAGGAACATATTTGGCTTGGTGCAGCTTTCCCAAAACACTGGCTTCACCGATAAACTCCTTACCTTCCATTAGAACAACCTCTGCCACCTCCGCAGAGATTTTGGAGCCGATGGCTCTGCTCCCATCCTCCTTTAAAACACTGGTTGTTACCCGGAGGTCTCCCATAAAGACAGAAGAAACAGAACCGGTCTGCGCCTTAAGCGTATCTACTATGGAATAATCCTCATTAATCAGCTTGTCTCCTTTATACAGTTTCCCGTCCTTTATGGACCAAGCTCCCTTGTAGGCTTCGTCAAACAGGCTATAGCCCATATTCAGATCACCGTTAAGCTTATCCATGATATTCTGGATGGCAAGCTTGGTGACTTGTGTTTGGATAGTTATAAATTGTATACCACCAAATACTGTGAGCAGTGAAA
>Ga0073934_10008700_pt1 | contig 13416 bp, 9 predicted proteins | sample LarsenN4metaG_FD_76834 | JGI IMG/M metagenome (GOLD analysis project Ga0073934, IMG submission 76834) | Hot spring sediment bacterial and archeal communities from British Columbia, Canada, to study Microbial Dark Matter (Phase II) - Larsen... ...
AAACCGCACGCTGCCTTCGGCGAAAAGCGCCATCGCACCGGTTCCCGCCGCATTGCCGAACACCCGCGCGTCCCGGTTAAGTCCCCGCGTCACCGTCCGCCAGTTCTCCGGATCGCCCCACGGGGGATAGCCACCCGGCAACTCGCCGACAATCCACGTCTGCGATCGCCCGTCCGTGAGATCCTCCGGGCGGACTGCGCTATCCAGTCCGAAGATCCCCGCGGCGAACGTCTGCCCGTCCGGTGTTGTCACACGGCCGCCGACTCCGGCGAAATGGGCGACGGCATATCCATCCCCCACCGGCCGGCGATCGCCCCCCGCGGCGTAGAACTCCTCGACGGGTGTCGCCAGGGCTAGCCGGTTGGCCGGATCGTCGTACGGTCGGGCGAGGTCCACGCGGGCAAACAACGCCGCCTGGCCGATGTGCGGCAGCAGGAATGTCATCCAGCCATGTCCGCCGCGACGACGGCCGTCTTTGTCGATCAACTCGGTGCCGCCGGGGGGATACGTTCCAACCGCCTGCTGATGTCGTTGCAGACCCACGCCGATCTGCTGCAGATGTTTGCGGGTTCCCTGCACCGTGACCCGGTCGCGCGTGGCGTTCCCCCACGGCGTGAACACGAACGGTCCCAGCAGCAGCGCGAGACATCCGAGCGCACCGCCACACACGGCCCGTTTCCGGGCCGCCGGTGGAGCGGTCGTCGACAGCACTGTCTCCACCGCGAACCAGATGGCCAGGAATCCGATTGCCGCCCCCGGCAGCGATGCCGCCAGCCCCGGCCAATACGCCAGTCCAGAAGCCGGCACGGCCAGCATGCCCGCGGCGATCGCCCACCCCTCGCGACCTGTCGTTCGAACGGCAGGCTGCGGCCGTGCCGGGGGGATCTCGATGTCGGCCGGTGCATCAACGGGCGGCCATTCCGCGGGAGTCGCAGCGGTGTCTGGTTCAGCGTCGGCTGTCGCACCCATCACCTGCCACAGACCGTGCGGCCGGGTTTCGCCCTCATCGGGGAGGGCTGCGGCTTCGTCTGACTCCTCGCGGGCCGCCATGACGTCCCACAACCCGCGCAACCGTGGGGGCTCGGCATCCTGAGGCGCGGGTGGCGGATCGTCGGCCGACATCACCCCCGGTCCTGGGCTGATCGCCCGAGCGCGATGTCGAACTCGCTCACCGCGGGAACGAGCATGGCGATCGTCGTGAAGCCGTACGCGGCGCAGATAAACAGGCACACCCCCAGCGTCTGGCCCAGCAGGTAACTGGTGATCACGTAAAACGTGCAGAAGGGCAGCATCGACGCTGCCAGCCACAGTGCCGGCGACGGATTGCGATGCGTCAAGGCTGCTCCCAGTCCAAGGCTGCCCCCCAGGATGAACACAATGAAGTTCGGCAACTGCACGGCGAACGACGACCGGGCCTGCACGATCAGCAGCATGCAGATGAAGATCCCGCCGAACAGGAAGAACATCGTCGCCAGGCTGTTGGCGATGGCCTGCCGCGAATAGCCGTAGGTCAGCCCGAAGTGCAGGCCGAGCATCGCCGAGAACAGCACCAGGACGGCATACCCGGCGGTGAGGTACAGCGCGTGCTCCCACGTCCAGTGGCCGATCGCCGTCTGCCACAGCATGAAGACCAGGGGGGCGGCGATGACTTCCTTGGTGTTATAGAGAATCCCTCCGAGCTTGCCGTACACAAACTCCCTGGGGGTGACTTCGGTCACCAGCAGGAGTTCCAGCGTGTTGGCGTCGCGCTCGCTGGTGAGGGACGTCACCGCCTGCGTGTTGACCAAGAGCAGGGCCAGGAGTCCCAGACCGACGAACGCGCAGCCCGAAGGCGGCACCATGCCGAGAACCAGGGCGGCATCCACCGGAGTCTGTCCAATGACGGCGAACGCGGCGATGGCCAGAACAAGGTACGCCAGCTTGATGAGCACGACCTTGCGACCGTAGGCGCGGGTCCGCATCTCGCGCCAGATGACGGGATGCTCCCAGACCGCACGGGCCGACCGAGTCCGTTCCGATTCCCCCTCTTCCTGGGACTTCATCTCCGTGACCATCCGGGACGGGTTCCATAGCCGCAGTTGCAGAATCGTGGCGGCTGTCAATCCGATCCCGAGCAACGACAGGGCGCCGATGCACCCCAACGCCGCGCGGCCGTAATCGGGCGCATTGAACGGATCAAGGACCGTCAGCACGGCGCGGAACGGATTCAGCGGGCCGAGGACCGTCGCGGTGGCGGGGGTCAGCACAATCGCCCCTTCGATCGTCGCCAGAAACAGCACCACCCCGATCAGGCAGATGGCCAGCGTCTGAAAGGTCTTCTCCCGCCAGTAGGCGACGAGGGTGCCCCAGGCTCCGCCGGCAAACGCCGCGGCCAGTGAAATCCCCACCACCCAGCCGATCTGGTCGAGCGACACGCCCCCCAGCCAGTACACAAACACGAACGCCGGCACGGACACTCCGACCAGCACCACCGGCAGCAGCAGGCTCGCACACAGTTTGCCCAGCACCAGTTCGCTGTCGCGCAGGTCGGTGACCAGCAGCATCAGCAGCGTGCGGCGATCCTTTTCCTGGGCCACGTTCCCCGCGGAAAACAGCACGGCGAAAAACAGCGTCAGCGTCAGCTGCACCAGCGAAAAGATCTGGAACGTCAATTCGCCAAAGCGGGCGATATCGGAAATGTTGCGGACGATCTGCCAGCCGAACGTCACCTGGGCCGCCGTGTACATCAGCACGAACAGCGCGCCGAGATACCCGGCCCGGAACAGAAAATGCCGAAACTGCCGCGGGGCGGTCAGCGTCTCGCGAACAAACAAGGGTCCGGCCAGCACGGGGAGTCCTCGGAGTCGTGTGTTGCCGCGCAGTATACCGGCGGTCTTACGCCCGCAGCCACCAACTCGTTGGAACGCCGCGGAAGGCCGCGTCGCTTACCCCGCGACATTCACGAACACCTTGAGCGCGTCCTTGTCCTCGACCAGCAGCCGCATCATCTCGCGGTACTGGTCGAGACCGGCCACGGGGTGCGTGAGAATCTGCTCGGTCACGCCGGGATAGGCGGCTTCGCCGTGGGCCAGGGCCTGAATGCCCAGCTCAAAATGCCGGCGATTGCCATTGACCGAACTGACGAGGAGTTTGTTCCCGAGCACCCACTGCAGATTGATCTGGTCGGCGGGCACGGTGACCTCCCGCTTGCCGCCCGTAATGCTGGTCCAGATCAGGGCGCCGTTGTGGCCGAGGAAGTCCATCGCCTTGAAGGCGATCTGGCTGCTGCCGGTGCACTCGAAGATGATGTCCGGCTTCCCGACGCGGCGCGTCAGTTCCGACACGTCGGTGCCGGCGATGCTGACGTACGTCGCTCCGTAGCCTTCGGCGATCTTCGCCTTGAGATTGGGGGCCGGGCTGCGGGCCAGGGTGTAGACCTCGAGCCCCCGCAGCCGCAGCATCATCGTGGCCAACAGGCCGATCTGCCCCGAACCGAGCACGAACGCCACCCTGGGCTGCCAGACCTGCAGCCGCTGCTGGGCGAGATACGCCTGTTCGATCGCTTTAGCGCAGACGCTGGCCGGTTCCGAGAGCACCCCCAGGTGCCGCAGTTTCGGCGGCACCTTGACCATGTACTCGCAGTCGTCGACGAAGTATTCCGTGAGATACCCGTGCAGCAGGTTGATCCCCCGCTCGTAATAGGTTTCCTCGCTGGTGATGTCGTTGCGGCCGATCTGGTCGTAAATCGAACCGCCCGGCCGACGGACGGTGCACGAGACGAGGTCGCCCGGCTTCAGGTCGCGGACGTTGGGGCCGACCTCGACCACTTCGCCGAAGCTTTCGTGGCCGATGATCAGGTAATCGCACCCCGGCGGGGGATTGCCGTACAGGGCCTCGTTGATTTCCCGGTCGGTCGCGTCGACGCCGATCTGCAGGACTTTGACCAGCACGCCACGGCCGTTGGGGACATCGGTGACCTTGGGCATCGGGGCGTCGGCCAGATGGACGCTGTTGGGACGGCCGGGAATGACGGCGACGGCTTTCATGTCGAAACGCTCACGGAACACGGGGGCAATGGGGAACGCAAGCCCGGCAGTGTAGCGGATTTCAGCGGCGTTCTCCAAGTTGCCACGCTGTGGACGTTGCGGGATTAGCGCCTCGCGTGGCCCATCGAGAGGGAGAGCCGGGGAGAAGGGGAGAGACAGCCAAAGGCATCGACATCAGTAGCTCTCCTCTGCCCGGCTCCCACTTTCGCCGGCTTCGTCTCCGGAGAACGTGGTTCCCGGAATGCGCCAAGACCAATCGGAGTGCCGACCATGGGAATTCTGGCACGGCTGGGAATTCGTCTAGGAGAGATCGGCAGAATCGGCTAGTGTTCGCGGGCACATGGCCTGCGAGATCGGCGCAGTCCAAGGATGGGTACTCCGGTCGCACTCTGAAAGGATTCTGCACCATGCGTCGCTATGGGACGTGCTGGGCCGCCTCGGCGGCGAAACGGTTTGGTCCGGGGGGGGCGTGGCTCGTCGCGGGATTGACCCTGGTGGGAGCCGTTGCCGACGTGGCAACCGCCCAGCCGCCGCGGGCCACACGGGTCTCATACACTCCCGAACAGACCAAGGGGTTCATCGAGGACCTCACCAACGGGTTCATGGACGACATCGACCGTCGTCGCTTTCAGGGGATCGATGTCGGCACGCAGACGCTGACCCCGGAAATGCGGAATGTGCGGCCGCTGATCCGCGACTTCGCCGATGAAGTTTCGCAGCTTGGGTATGATCTGAACGATGAACTTCGCCGGATTCCGACCCTTCGCAATCTGCTGACCGACGCCTACAAGGTCAGCGCGCTGGCCGCCAGCCTGGACAAGACCGTGCAGCGGGTCAACGACCATCAGTTGCTGGCCACAGAGTTCCAGAATCTCGACGCCGCCTGGCGCGAACTGGCCTACCGTCTCGGCAACGTGCGCGGAATCAACCGGACAATTACCGACCGCATCGCCGCGCTCAACACGCTGAACGACCAGATCAGCGAGGCGATCAACATTCGCCCCCAAGTCAACCGCCGCGATCTGTCCGAGAAGACCTACGATCTGGCCAACGACCTGCGGAATCTGATCGACGACGTGCAGGTTGAACTCGGCTCGCGGGATTCGCAGCGGATCCTCGTGGGACTCAATCGGGCCCGGTCGCAGGTGGTGAGCATCGCCCGGATGATCGAGGACAACACGATCAGCGCCGACACGATTACCGAGGAGTACAAGCAGTTCCGCGCCCTGTGGTATCCCGAGCGGGCCAAGCTGCAGGAATACGACAACCGCTATTTCGAGCGGAGCCTGCGGCGGATCTCGCAGACCGACGGGGAAATCCACCAGTTGCTGCTGCTCCCCACCAAGGTGGACAACACCCAGCTCCTGTATTTGACGTCCGCGTTGCGGAAGGACATCGACGAGTTCTTCGACCGCACGTCGCTGCGGCTGCTGATGACCCTGCCCCAGTCCGACCGCGTGGCGGGGGTGGCCAGCGAGTTCTACGGCGTGTGCGAGCACTTCATCGACGAAGTCGAAAGCAACGCCCCCTACGACCAGCTCGTCGATTCGTTCCGGTACATCGAGGACGCCCAGCGGAACTTCACCTACGTGTTCCGCGACATGCAGAGCCGCGAAGCTCTCGCCGCCCTGGCCAACATCGAACAGACGATCGAGGCGCTCCGCAGCTCGATGCAGGTGCAGACCGACCAGTTTGACCGCCGCCGGGCGGCCGACCTGGCGGCGTCCGTGGAAACGACTGCCGACCAGCTCGAATGGGCCGCCAATCGCTGGCTGAGCCGCGATCCGCAATCCTTCCGGAACGCCTGCCTGCAGTCGATCAAGCAGATGCGGACGCAGACCGCTCAACTGCACCAGGGGATCATCGGCGGGGCGTCGGTGAACCAGCTCCGCGTGCAGTCGGAGCAGCTCTACGACACCTGGCGGACGGTCTACAATTATCTCATCAAGTGCCAGACGGACGATCGTCCCACGCTGGGCCGGTTGTCGTCCAAGATCACCCCGGCGCTCGTCGAACTGCGGACGATGATCACGCAGTGACGCCGCGCTTGTTCGTGATGATGTGAAGCGAGCGAAGCCCACGGGTTGCAACCCGTGGGCTTCGTTCTTTGTGTGCGCGAACGCAATTCACGTCAGCCCGGGAATCGGCTCGCCGTGATAGACGTGGTGCGGTCGGGACAGTTCGTCATGCCAGGCGACCGTCTCCGGCAAACCCAGCGACGAATAAATGGTGGCGGCGAGGTTTTCCGGGGTCTGGGGATTGTCCGCGGGGTAGCCGCCGATCTTGTCCGAGGCCCCAATCACCCGGCCCCCCTGCACCCCGCCGCCGGCGAGGAACACGGTCTGCACCGCCCCCCAGTGGTCTCGGCCGGGGAGTTTGTAGTGCTGCGGCAGGCCAAACACCTTGGGGGTGCGGCCGAACTAGCCGGCCATGACGATCAGCGTGGATTCCAGCAGGCCCGTCGCGTGCAGGTCATCCAGCAGGGCCGACACGCTGCGGTCCAGAGGCGGGTACAACTGGTCCCGCAAATGGGGGAACGCGTTGCCATGCGTGTCCCATGTCTCGTTGTTGCCCAGGTTCACCTGCACGAGGCTCACTCCGGCGGCGACGAGCTGGCGGGCCATCAGCAGCGACCAGCCGAAAGAATTCTTGCCGTACCGTTCCTGGACGGCGTCGGGCGCGCGGGTGACGTCGAACGCCGACCGGATTGACGGATCGGTCAGCAGCGACACCGCAGCCTGGCGATGCCGGTCGAACTCGGTCGCCGCGGCGGCCGCGTCCCACTGCCGCCGCTGCTCGTCGATGGAGTCCAGCAGTTCCAGGCGAGAGAGCACCCGCCGCTGCGTCAGCGTCTCGGGCAACGACAGGTTCGGCGCCTGGAACGAGAGCTTGTCGTTGTGCTTTGGCCCTTCCGCGTGATGGAATTCGTACTCCGGAAAGGCACCATAAGTCACAGAGTTGAACGGCGCGGCTTCGATGAACCACGGGTCGCGGTTGCGGCCCATCAGGCCGGCGAACTGCCCCGGGATCACCCGTCCGGTGCGGTGAATCAGCCGCTCGGGCAGCACCACCGCCGGGGGCAGGTTGTTCCGCGGACGCGCGACCGCACCGACCACCGAGGCAATGCTCGGCCAGTCCTCCGGCATCGGCTTGCTGGCATTGAACGTCGGCGGCAACTGCGACCGCCCGGTCAACATCAGCAGGTGCCCCTCCGAGTGGTCGTTCGATTTGTGCGTCAAGGACCGCACGAGCGACCACATGCCGCTGCGTTGGGCCAATCGGGGCAAATGCTCGCAGATTTCGATGCCCGGCGTCGCGGTGGCGATCGGCTGGAATTCGCCCCGGATGTTGTCCGGCGCCTCGGGTTTGGGATCGAAGCTGTCGTGCTGACCAAGGCCGCCGGACAGAAAGATATAGATCACGCTGCGGTGCGGGGTTCCGGTTGCCGCAGCGGCTTCCCGGAGCGCGGCGACATGGTTGGTGCCCAGTCCGAGCAACCCCACCGCTCCGGCTTGCAAGGCCGTTCGCCGGGAGAATTGGGGATGCTGCCAGCCGCTCATGAACCTGGACTCCACCGAACCGACACGCATCAGCGCGAGTCTATAGGTTATCGGCCGAAGTCGGTTCTGGCAACCAGTCTTCGTCGCTGGCATAGAATTGCTGGGGAATACCCGCCCGGGAATATCAAGGACCAAATGGGGCGGCTTCGCGCGGTGACGAGACGGGAACCACCAAGGCGGGAGGCAGTAGCTCGCGACGATTGGGGCGGCCGGAGTTGGCGGCGACCTGTCGTTCCAGCGGCCACGCCAAGTCGTTCCGCGGCAGGGAGCGTGAGGGTTCGGCGTCGGCCGTTTTCGTGGGGGAAGACGCTCGCGGCATCCACGTTGCGGCTGGACCGAGGTCCACAACCATGTCCGGCGATTGGGCGCGGATCACCGGTTCCGGCCGCGGCGCCCGTCCCCCCAGGGCCAGTTCCATACCGGCCGGTGACGCCAGGTCCGGACTGCCGGCGACCACCCACCGGTCGAGATCGCGCTCGAGTTCCTGCAGGCTGCTGTAGTCATAGTGCCGTTTGAGCGCCGCTTCCCAGCCCTGTTTGTGCGCGGTGGTCAGGAACTCCAGATACTGCGGTTTGCTGGACTGCTGGATCAGAAAGTCGGCGAGCGAGTAACCTTCGGCGTACAGGGTCAGCACCTGCTGCTCATCGCTGGGGTATTGTTTCATCGGCAGCAGTTTTTGCAGGGGAATCTTGCGGGTGGTCCGCATGACCTGCTCGTGAATCCGTTTCAGCCGCAGCCGCTCGGATTCGTGTTCGATCAGCGACGCCGCGCCTTCATCGGCCCAGCGGGGAAGCGGCCGGCGGAAGTAGCAGGCGAAAATGGTGTGATTGACCTCGTGCGGCAGAACGGAATCGAGGATGCGTTCGGCCGATCCCTGAATGTTCATCCGCCAGCCGAAAACTTCGCCGCGGTCGAAATTGAACGAGGTGGCTCCGCCGGCGCCGTAGTCGCCCACTTTGACAAAGATGGGGCACCGCGCATTCCAGGGGGGCATTTCCCGGCCCGTCCACTCGATGGCCAGTTGCCGGCGGTAATGTTCGGCCGCATCCCCGACCTGCTGTGCGAACTCGGCCGTAGGGGCGGAAACGGTGAAATTGCGGGTCTGAATGGTGGCGGCCGGGGAGGCCAGCGCAACGGCCATCAGACAGGCGTGAACGACAGCTTCCATGCTGGAGTCGCACTCTTGTAATGAGGTCGGATCGACGGCATCCATTCCGTCACGCCGAAACTTGAGCAAAAGCCGCTCCGGCCCGGATATCCCCCGGCCGCGGCGGCGGGAAAATGGAGCCAAATGATTTTGGTGAAGCCAGTTACATCTGCAAGGCCGGACGGAGACGCGGAGGGGGACTCCTCCACGGGCCTTGTAAGAATTGCAAAACCCGGCTCATGGGTTGCCATCGTCAGGACGGTCAGCGCCGGTATGGGCGGCGTGGTGCGATCAACGCGTTTCGACCGCACAAGAGGGGACCAACCTCGGCCGGTTGGCTTGCGGGGTCAGAAATTCCACGGGTTCTGCCGGGGGGGCACCCGATAGCTAGGCATTGCCCGATCACGCCACCCCGTTGTGGAGTCCCAGGAATTGGCTCGTCCCCATCTGCTTGTGCAACATCTGCTCAAACAGTTGGAAACGCATGCTCAGGAGCGCGAGCAGCGTGATCCCAGGCCGGCGTGGCTGGTGGAGCTGGTCGAGGCCGCCGCGGCGGCGTTCGCTCCGCTGTCCGGCGTGGCCCGCGTTGGTTCGGAATGCGAACCATCGGGCGAGGGCTGGGAGGCCCGGTTCTACGTCGGGGCTACCGAGCTGGTGGGAGGCAAGGACGACGGCCAGTTCCGGCAGTCGAGCTTCGAGTTGAACCTCGCCGGACTGGCGGAACGCTTCACCCAACTCCACGAATTCCGCTGGAACGTCGCCAGCGGACCGGATTGCGGTTCGTTTGTCACCATCCGCGGACTGGTTGACGGCCAGTATCCGGTCTGCCTCAAGGCATACTCCCGCACGCCGGAGCACCTTGGCCCGGCGCTGCGGCAGTATCACGACGGCCGCATCGAATCGGTTGGCTAGACGGCCGCGCGCGCTATTGCGGTTCCTGGACTGGTGGGGTTTCCGGCACCGGCGCCAACCCCGCTCCCGCGGGATCTTCGTACGGTTGCGGATTCATCGGCGCGGGAGGCATTGTCATGCCGCCGCCCATTTCGTCGTCCCCGAGCGGCACGCCGAACGCGGGCGGGCCGAAGTCCTCGAACTCGGGCGGTTCGGTATCCAGTTTCTTCGCCGGGAAGGCAAAGCTGCGCGCCCAGGCGCGACGCAAGGCCTCGTCATAGGCTCCGGCTTCCCAGCCCCCTTCGGCCAGGTGAATGTTGTTGTCCTCGAGCAGCGTTCCCTTGCGGACCCGCAGGTCGGTGAGCGCCTGGTTGTACTTGACCAGCGCGGAGAAGTACGCCGTCTCGGCGGCGGCCAATTCGGCCCGGGACCGGAGCAGCAGGTCGACGGGAATCCGGCCTTCGATGTACTCCTGTTTGAAGACTTCCAGTTCCTTCTCGGAGGCCACCCGCCGGTGGAAGTTGGTCTCGGCGACCTGGTACCACCAGTCGATGAGCTGGAACGAGTTCGCCAGCTCGTGGCTGATTTCCTGCTCCTGGGCTGACAGGACGGCCCGAGCCTTCGACAGCTTCAGCTCCATGTTGCGTTTGTTCGCCAGGGCCTGACGCAGGCCGATCGGCAGGCTGAACTCGAAGCCCAGGTCCCACGAGGTCTGATCGCCGCGCGTCAGCGTCGAGTAGGCGCTGTTCAGTCCCTGATCGGTGATGCCGTCGTCGGAGTCGTATTGCAGCAGGTCGTTGCCGAAGCCGTTGACCTGGTAGCCCGACACAAAATCCAGCCGGGGCTTGATGAGATTCTCCGCGGCGGCCAGTTGCAGTTCGAGACTTTTGATCTGCCACTTCTGTCGCCGCAGTTCGATGCGCCGCACGAGCGATTCGGACAGCGCCATCCGCCAGTCGGCGACATACTCAGCCTTCAGCGGTTCGTCGGAGGGCCGCAGAATGCGGCCGTCGCTGGCCGGGAGCCCCAGCATTCGCCGCAGTTGTCCCTCCTGGGCGTACAGCGTGCCGAGCGCGGACTCCAAACCGGCTCGCACGTTGTAGTAGTTGTCGCGGGCCTGGACCTCGTCGACGACGGCTCCCTTGCGGGCGCCGACGTCCATCCGCCGTTTTGTATTCCGCCAGAAGTTCAGAGCGGCGTCGCGGGCGGCCTGCTGGGCGTCGAACGTCCGGTAGGCGAGATAGAGCTCCCAGTACAGGTCCTCCACGTCGCGGACCATGCTGGTCACGTTGAGTTCGAAGTCGGCCAGCGCGACGTCGGTGTTGATCCGCGAGATGACCACGCCCTCATTGGTGATCAGTCCGGGCAGCGTCTTGATGATCGGCCCGTTGGTCCGCGTGTACTCGACGCCGGCACCGGCCAAGAGGGGCTGCCGATAATCGGCCCGGACGTAGCCCCGGTACACCGACGGGAACAACTGGAACTGCTGGTTGGTGCCCAGATAATTCCAGTTGTGGCTGACCTCGAATGCGCCGCCGTTGGCGAACACCTTCTGCAGCGACGCCTGGAACTGGGCATTCTCGCTGGTGAGCGTCTGGCCAAAGCCGAGGCCGCCGCCCAGGAAGAAGTTGTTCTGGATCGTCTCGTCGCGGCCCCACTTCATCGTGGTGCGGAATTGCGTATCGAAGGCGGCGAGCGCGGCTTCCGGCCCCTTCATGAACGGACCGGCGTTGGTCTCCTGGATCGCCGGATCGTACGTCGAGACCACGCGATCCGGATTGGCCATCAGGGGATTGGCGAAGGATTTGAACGAACCGCGACTGCGAATGATGCGGTTGTTGTTGATGGCCAGTTGCAAACAGTCCTGGAGCGAGATCGGCAGAATCTCCGCCTGCGTCGGTTCGCGGACCGTCGGCGGCCGTTCGCTGAACGCGGCCACCGGATCGGTTTCGGTGTGCACGTGCGGGAAGTCGATTTCCGTCGCCGACTGCTTGTAGTACTGCAGGTCGGCATCCCCCAGGTAGGTCAGCGTTTTGGGCGAACGGCAGCCCAGGAGCTGGCCGGCCAAACAAGCGGCAATGACGGCCGAATGCGCCCACCGCCGGAACCCGTCCGGTTGCTTTCGTCCGAAGTGCATGGCCGAAAACACCTTCACGCGAATGGCTTGTCCCCCCAGCCCGCGTCGAAGGCTGGACCGCCACCGCACGGCGCGCCCCCAGACGCACCGTCCGACAAAAACGGTACATCAGGTATCGTCGGAAGAGTCGCTTTCGCTTGAGCAGGTGTCAGACATTAGGCATTAGGTGTTCGGCGCCAGGCGTTTGGAAGACAGAAACCCAGAAGCCACGGGGCTTCTCCCCGGCGGTTTTTCGCGTTCCAGTCCGCAGCCGCCCGACCCCGGGGACGGAACCGCGCGGCTGCCAAGCAGCGTCTTTCCTGATGCCTGGCGCCTAATGCCTAACGCCTTCCTGCCTGCTACAATTCCCGCATGGCCGGCAACAGCTTTGGACAGGCATTTCGCATCACCACCGCCGGGGAGAGCCACGGGCCGGGGAACGTGGTGATCATCGACGGCGTGCCTCCGGGCATTCCGCTCACCGTCGACGACTTGCAGGTCGATCTCGACCGCCGCCGGCCCGGACAGAGCCGCATCGTCACCCAGCGGAACGAGGCCGACGTTCCCGAGATTCTCTCCGGCGTGTTCGAGGGGAAGACCACCGGCACCAGTCTCGCCATCCTGATCCGCAATCAGGACCAGCGGAGCAAGGACTACAGCGACATCCAGGACGTTTACCGCCCCGGACATGCCGACTTCAGCTTTGACGCCAAGTACGGCGTCCGCGATTACCGCGGTGGCGGCCGGAGTTCGGCCCGCGAGACCACCGTCCGCGTCGCCGCCGGCGTGGTGGCCAAAAAACTGCTCGCCGACCGCTTCGGCGGACGCGTCGTCGGCTATGTCGTGCAGGTCGGGGACATCAAGGCCGCGATTCCCTCGCCGGCCGACGTCACGCTCGAACAGGTCGAAAAGCTCCCCGACGGCCAACCGAACATCGTCCGCTGCCCCGACCCGGTCGCCGCGGCGCAGATGATCGAACTGATCGAAACGGTCCGCCAGGCGGGGGACTCCATTGGCGGCGCGGCGGAGATCGTGGCCACCAACATTCCGCCCGGCCTCGGCGAACCGGTGTTCGACAAGATCAAGGCCGACCTTGCCAAGGCCCTGTTCAGCCTGCCGGCCGTGCTCGGCGTGGAGTATGGCGTGGGCTTCGGCTGCGCCACGATGCGCGGCAGCCAGCACAACGACTACTTCCAGCCCGACCCCAATCACCCCCGCGGCGAACACCCCGGTATTACCACGGGGACCAACCGCCACGGCGGCATGTTGGGGGGGATCACCACCGGTCTGCCACTCATCCTGCGGGCGGCGGTCAAACCCACCAGCAGCCTCCCGATCGAGCAGCCCACGGTGAACCGCCACGGCGAATCGACCACCATCCGCACCAAGGGCCGTCACGACCCGTGCCTGCTGCCGCGGTTCATCCCCATGGCCGAGGCGATGGTGGCGATCGTGATCGCCGACCACTGGCTGCGCTGGCGCGGGCAGTGCGGTTAGGATGTTTGGTTTCACCGCCGGGAGCGCCAGCGCCTGAAGAATCACTCCGGTCGCTGACCAGTAGTTTTGCAGTTTACAGTGATGGTTCAAGTCCGGTGTCTGAGGGGGATTGAGCGGAGTTCGGTGAGTCCGTTGCGGAGGGTGTCGTCGAGCCAGCGGACGAGGGTCGCGAGTCGGAGT
>Ga0073934_10008701_pt1 | contig 13416 bp, 8 predicted proteins | sample LarsenN4metaG_FD_76834 | JGI IMG/M metagenome (GOLD analysis project Ga0073934, IMG submission 76834) | Hot spring sediment bacterial and archeal communities from British Columbia, Canada, to study Microbial Dark Matter (Phase II) - Larsen... ...
GCACAAAGTGCCGCAAAAATCCCCAGGATCTTCTCTCTCCCCGCCCCTTGAGGGGCGGGGCTGGGGGTGGGGTGGATGACCACGGTTAAGTGCAGAGCTACCTTTGCCATACCTAAAGTCGATTTACTTTCATTCCTTACTATCGATACCCACAAACCCTAACCGTTTTTTTCCTGATTCTTACACAAGCGCCTGTAAAATCTCATCCGCCCGGTAGAGGCGGTTGCGCGCCTGCCCGGTCACCTCTCGCAAAATGCCAATCTCCTCCAGCCTCTCAACATACCGCTGCGCCGTCCGGTAGAGCGCATCCAGGGTTTGCAACAAACGCGCCGCCGCCCATTGAAAACCCGCTGCCCCCAGTATATTCTACCTGGCACCCCTCTTGCAACCCTGAGACGTGAGGGGCAGCCGCGTTCATCGATGACTGCGTTTGAACAGCATTACCTCGGAGATCTCAGAACGCGCCGGGAGGTTTATCTTAATGAATACTTCGGGCTCTCCGCGTGCTCTGGAGTGAGTTCTTGTAGCGGAGCCATCCGTGATGAATTCCTTAAAAGCAAAAAACCGCAGACCTGGTCCACGGTTTCTCACTTCTCCAGTAGCGGGGCCAGGATTCGAACCTGGGACCTTCGGGTTATGAGCCCGACGAGCTGCCTCTGCTCCACCCCGCATCATTTAAAACGGCTCACTGCGGAGCCGGGACGGATATTATAGCATGCCAGCCGATCCACGTCAAGCCAGCGCCCGAAAAACCGCCTACCGGCCTTCCAGGAACAGCGCCAGCCAGATCTCCCAGTTGCTCTCCGGCGTGGCCGTGGCGGTCGGGGCGGCCGTTGGCGCAGGCGCGGCGCCGGGCGCCTCCAGCGGCACCACCAGCACATCCCCCTCCCGGACCAGGTTGCCCTCCTCGTACGCCCACTCCAGCACCGCCCGGTCCGAAGTGGCCAGGGCGATCTGCGTCTGGAGGTGCATCTGGGTCAGCGCCAGCCCGGTCGCCTCCGCGGCGACTTCTTCCTTCTTGTCGCTCAGGCGGCGCAGGTCTGCCATGCGGTTGTTGAAGTCCATGACGAGCAGGACCAGCACGATCAAACCGATCACGATCAGCGCATACTTGATGCCTAGCCACTGGCGTTTCATGGTCTCATCTTACCTCAGCACGGGGTTTGGTGCAAGGAATGCGCCAGCCCTTGAAATAAAAACCCCCGCCGCGCCGCGGGAGATTCATCGTTGCTGGATGGACCTGGAGTGCCGAAGGTGGGAGTCGAACCCACACGAGCGTAATGCCCACTACGCCCTGAACGTAGCGCGTCTGCCAATTCCGCCACTTCGGCCTGCGCTTGGTATTTTAACCCGAAACGAGGTTTTGTCAACAGATCAGTGTCCGGAAACCATGGCTTTCTCAAAGTCAAGTATTGGGTCATTGCGAGGAGGGCGCACTTTGCCCTGCGAAGCAAACTCAGACAGTATGATGGATTGCTTCGAGCCTGGAAGAGCTCCCAGCCCTCGCAATGACACAGATCGTTTCTATTGTCAAGAGACAAGGAGGACCCCCTCGAAAGTAACTCGCGCCTCCCCGCTTCCAGCATGCTATAATCTTCCCAAGGGTTATCGATATGGGGCCTTTGTATAACCAGGTTATAACGCTTCTCACCAACCCGCCCGGCAACCTGGTCTACCACCTGGTTTTGCTCTTTTCGATTGCTGGGGCGCTGCCCGGCGCTCTCAACCTCTGGCCCCGCGGCGGCTTCCTGGAGGGGCGGCGCATGCTCGCCGGGCTGGGCCTGCTCCTCCTCGCCCAGCTCGCCCTGATCGTTTTCGCCGCAGTCGCTTCGTTTTACCCTGCCTACAGCTCCTGGCTGCCGGCCTTCGACCGGGCCGTTTCTACGGTAGGTCTGGTCGTGCTCATCTGGCTGTGGGCCTTCCCTGGGCCGTCCCGCTCCGCAGACATCGCTTCCGGGTTGCTCGGCCTGCTCACGATCGTCCTGGCTTTCTTCACTGCCATCTGGTGGTCGGCGGACCCCAATGCGCCGCGCTTCAACGGTTCCTTGCCGGACCTGGCCTGGAGCGGGTTCAAACTGGCGCTCGCCGTGGGGGGCGGATTGCTGGTCCTGTTTCGCCGTCCTGCGGGATTCGAGAACGGGCTGGCTGTTTTCCTGCTCCTCATGCTGGGAGGCCTAGCCCACCTGTTCCTGCCTTCGCCTCAATCGGACTACCCGGGGGCTGTCCGCCTGGCGCAGATCGCCGCTTACCCGCTGCTGCTCACTTTGCCGTTCCGCTTCGCTGCCGAGGCCGCCGAAGCAGGGGGCGGGCAGCTCCTGAAACGCAGGGCTGCCGTCCAGCCGGAATTGTTCCAGCTTTTCCTCTCCCTGGCGACGCAGACCGCTCACCACGAACTCTGCCGGGGGATCACCGAGTCCGTCTCCCGGACGATGTCTGCCGATCTCTGCCTGCTGTTGTCTCCCCCCGACGCCAACCGAGTGATCTCGATCCAGTGCGGGTACAACCTCTCCGAGGAGGAACACATGCCCTCCGCCACCTTCGACGGGCAGCTCGTCCCCGTGATCGCGGAAGCCATCCGCCAGGGTCGGCCCCTCCACCTGCCTGCCGGGGGTAACATCCCCGACCTGGTGGGGCTCGAGAACATCCTGGGCCTGCCTCTGTCGGGGTCCCTCCTTATGTCTCCGCTCACCTCCCGGGGAGGAGAAGTCCTCATGGCGCTTGTCCTGCTGACTCCGTTCTCCGGTCGGAGGTGGACCGCGCAGGATGAGAATAACCTGGCCGATATCGCCGGGCCCCTGGCTGAGGTCCTCGAGCGCGCCCGATCTTCGGAAAGTCACGATGAGAAGATCGCCCAGGCAAACCGCGCCATTGAGGATCTCCAGCGGGAAAACCAGCGCCTCTCCCGGGTATTGGAGGACCTCTCGGGCAGTCGGGGAGGCTTACCGGATGAGATCGAGCGCCTTCAGGGGGAACTCCAGGCTGCGCTGGCGGAGATCGCCCTCCTCCGGGGGAGTCCGGGCAGTCCCGGCTTGAGTGGTTTTTCTGGAGAGGCTTCCGCGCGCGCCGCGCAGGAGAAGCTGGAGGCGGTGGCCTCGCTGGCCCAGGACGTGCGCCAGCCTGTGCTCTCGATCCTCAGCTACGCCGACCTGCTGCTGGGAGGGACCCTGGGGGAGTTGAGCGCCTCCCAGCGCAAGCTGATCGAGCGCCTCAAAGCGAACGCCGAGCGGGTGGATCGCCTGTCGGGGGTCCTCATCAAGGCCTCCCTGGACAGCCGCCCGCGGAGTCTGTCCGCTGAAGCGATTTCGATTGAAGACCTGATCGCGATTCTGGTTGAAGAAGCTGCTCCGCAGATTGAAGAGAAAGGCCTCCAGCTCATCCGGGACCTCCCCGGTCTGCTGCCGCCCGTCCGCGGAGACCGGGAGGCTTGGAACCAGGTCCTGCGGATCCTGCTCGCGAACGCGGTCCTGGTCACGCCGCCTTCGGGCGAGGTCGCCGTTCGCGCCCGGCATACCAGGGAAGGCGGCGAACGCCAGTATGTGCTGGTCCAGGTCTCGGACCAGGGCGGCGGCGTCTCCCCCGAGGACCAGGAGAACATCTTTTCCTCCATGGCGGGGGAGCAGAAGACCGCCATCCCGGGCCTCGGGAGCGATCCGGCTGACATTTCGAAAGCGCGATCGCTGGTCGAATCGCTCCACGGCCGCCTCTGGCTGGAGAGCGAGCAAGGCCGCGGCTGCACCTTCAGCCTGCTGCTGCCTGCGCCGCCTCGTGACGTGCCGGTCGAAGGGGAGAAGGAGGCGACGGAATGAAAATCGGCACGGTCGGCGCCGGCGGGCTGTTGGGGGTCCTCATCGCCCTGTTCTCCACCCTGATCGTCGCGGGCGGCTTCATCCTGGCGTTCAGCGAGGGCGGCGGCCTGTTCGTCCCCTCCCCAACGCCGGCGGCAGTCTCCATGCTCACGCCGCTGCCCCCAGTCCCAACGGCGCTCCCGGCCACACCGACGCTCACCGCGACTTCCACGCCCTCGAGTACGCCCGTCCCGTCACACACCGCACCGGCCGACCTTGCAGAGTGCACTCCCCAACCTGGCTGGGTGCCGATCGAGGTCCGGGCAGGTGACACTCTAAAAGCTTTTGCAGAAACGTACGGCCTGCGCAAGCAGGACCTCCTGGACGGAAATTGCCTGGAAGGGGACCTGCCGCCTCCCGGCAGCGTCTTTTTCGTGCCGTACCTGCTCGGCGCGGCAAGCCCGGCGTCTTGCACGCAACCTTTCGGCTGGATTGTCTACTACGTCCGACCCGGCGACACGCTATCGAACCTCGCCAGAAGGCTTCAAGTGCCCGCAACTTACCTCCAGGTCAAGAACTGCCTCGCCAACCCGGATTACCTTTACGTGGGTCAAAAGCTCTACCTTCCCGGCTACCCCCCGCCGCTGGAACCCCCTCCGACCAGTCCTCCCGGCCCCACATACGTCCCCCCAACGTTGCCGGTCCCGCCTTCCGAGCCGCCTCCCCTGCCGACCGACGGCAACATCTCGAAGCGCACCGACACCCCCTGACTTCAAGGAATCTTCCCCCATGCCTGGAACCACGATCGACACGATACCCGCCTGGAAGACTGCCTTGCGCATCACCCCCCTCGGATGCTTGCTCGTCGCCGCTCTGCTCTTGTCGGCCTGCCAGGTGACCGGCCTGTCCTCGGCTTCTGTCCCCGCCGCTGTCAACCTCGAACCCAACCTGCTCACCGTCCCCGCCGATGCCACCGCCACAGCCACCCCTTTCCAGCCGTTAGCGCCGACGCCCACCTACCTCCCCACCGCGACCGCCACGCCCCCGCCGTCCCCCCGGAACACCAGCCGCGGCCAGCGGGACTACCCCGGTCCCAGCGATTATTCCTACCTGTCCATCCCCCCGCCGGTGGGCCGCCTTCCCCAGCCCGACGGACAGGTGAACATTCTCATCCTCGGCTCCGACCAGCGCCCCGGCTGGACGGTCTTCCGCACCGATACCATCATCCTCCTGACCGTTAACCCGAACGACCGGTCGATCCACCTGACCTCCTTCCCGCGCGACCTGTACGTCTACATCCCCGGGTGGACGATGGAGCGCATCAACACCGCGTACTATCACGGCGGCTTCGAGACCACCGCCATGATGTTCGAATACAACTTCGGCGTGCGCCCCGATCACTTCGTGCTGATTAACTTCAACGCCTTTGTCGAACTGGTGGACAGCCTGGGCGGGATCGATGTGCACTGCGCAACCGGGCTTAGCGAGTACGTCGGCAATGGGATCAAGTCCGTCCCTGCCGGGGTGAACCACATGAACGGGAAGACCGCCCTGTGGTACGCTCGCTCGCGCTACACGACCAACGACTTCGACCGCAACCGCCGTCAGCAGGAGGTCCTACGGGCAATCTTCGACCGCCTGATGAGCCTGTACACCATCTCCAAGGCGCCCGAGCTGTTCAACATCTACCGGCAGAACGTGACCACCGACCTGACGTTCGCCGACCTGATCCCGCTCTTTCCATTCGCCGCCAGGATCACGGACCTCTCGAACGTAAAACAGTTCTACATCGGCAAAGGCGAAGTGTCCGGCTGGTATACGCCGACCGGCGCGGCGGTCCTGCTGCCCAACCGGGAGGCGGTCCTCGCCGTAATGCGCAAAGCGCTCAACAGCCCCTGAAAACATCGAGGTGCAGGCATGCCGCTCGAAGGGAAAGGTTTCTTCATTTGGAAAATCCCCGATTGTGAGCACGGCGACCCGCAGGCGATCGCAGACCTGGCAGTCGAGGCCGGATTGACCCATGTCCTGATCAAGGTCGCCGACACCGTGAACGCCTACAACATCTACGACTCGATCGACCGCGTCCCGCCGGTCGCCAGAGCCCTCCAGGACAAAGACATCCAGGTGTGGGGTTGGCAATACGTGACCGGGCGGGATCCGCTCGGGGAAGCCAACAAGGCCATCGAACGCGTCGTTTCCCTGGGCCTCGATGGGTACGTGATCGATGCCGAGAAGGAATACAAAGAACCGGGAAAGAAGCTCTCCGCGCGCAAGTTCATGGACCGTCTGCGGGATGGGCTTCCGGATAAACCCGTTGCGCTGAGCTCCTACCGCTTCCCCTCTTACCATCCGCAGATCCCCTGGCAGGAATTCCTCGAAGGCTGCGACTATCACATGCCCCAGGTGTACTGGGTCTGGGCGGATAACGCCGGCGACCAATTGCGGCGCAGCGTCCGAGAGCTCCAGTCTTTAACCCCCCAGAGGCCGGTCATCCCGACCGGTTCCGCCTACAAAGAGCACGGCTGGCAGCCTGCACCCGGGGAAGTGGTGGAGTTCCTCCAGACAGCGCAGAGCCTCAATCTTTCCGGCGTCAACTTTTACAGCTGGGATTCTTCCCGCAGGTACCTTCCCGATGTGTGGAATGCCATCCGGGATTATGCCTGGTCTCCCCCTGCGGAGGATGTCCCCATCCGCCTGATCGCTGCGCTGAACACCCACGACCCGGAGCAGGTCGTTGCGCTGTACGCTCCGGCAGCCGTGCACATCACCGCCGCCCGCACCGTCCAGGGGCAGGACGCCTTGAAGGCGTGGTATCAGACGATGTTCGCCGAGCTGTTGCCCGAAGCCAGATTCGCCCTCACCGGCTACACCAGCGAAGGGAACATCCGCCACATGTCCTGGACTGCGGCCTCCGCCCTGGGGAAGGTGCAAAACGGCAGCGACACGCTGGGCCTCTCCAACGGGGAGATCGTCTTCCACTACTCCTTCTTCTCGGTCACCCCCTCGTAGCTCCGCCCCTCGTGGGTGGTTAACCTCGCCTCCCGTGCGCGTTTTACTTTGCGGGTTTTTTTCTCCCTGGCGAGGCAGCCCTCTTCGGCCCCGCGCTGTGTTTCGACGGCTGCCCATCTGGCCCCGGAGTCGCTTCCTTGCGGACAGGGCGCGGCCACTCCTGCGGTATGTGGAGGCCCACGACGCGCTGGCGGCCCTTCAGATCCAGGATAGCCTTCCCGCGCGCCGCCCGCCCCTGCTGCGGCGCATCGTCCAGGCGGATGGCCTTCGGCGCCAGGCCCTCGACCTCGAGAGACGCCCGCTCCGTGCCCTTTCCAGTTGCTGCTCCTACCAGATTGACGCCCCGCGGTAGCCTCCAGGCGATCACCCCCTGCCCGTAGCGGCTCTGCCCGGGAAACTGATCGACGCTCACCCGCTTGGCCGTCCCATCCGAAGCTATCATCAGGACGTCGCCCCGCTTTGGCAGGAGCAAAGCGCCGGCGACCTCGTCCCTCCCTTGCAGCTTGATCCCCATCACGCCCGCCGCGATCAGACCCATAGGGCGCACTTCGCTCTCCGAGAAATTGATCGCCATCCCGCTGGCTGTCACCAGCAGGAGGCGCCCTTTGCCGTCTGTCAGGTGCACCCAACCCAACCGGTCGCCCTGATTGACTCGCGCCAGGGTGAAGGTGTTCGCAGTCGGGCCGGGCAGCTCCCCAAGGTCTGACTTCTTGACCATCCCCTGTCGGGTGACCGTCAGCAGGTACCACCCCTCCTGCCGCTCGTCCCTGGCGGGCAGCGAGAACACCGCTGCGATCTTGTGTTCCGCTCGGAGGGGAGAGAGCTTATCCTTGGGCATTCCCTCGCCTGGTCTTGCCGCCTTCGGTAGCGTGTGCATCGGGATCGCTGCCGCTTCACCGTTCTCCGCTACCAGGTAGAGCGTATCGCGGGTCCTGGCGTTGACCAGGATGGGGGCGATGTCCTTCCCGCTCAGGCGGGGCAGCTTCTCGTCCGGCGTACGGGAGATGAGCCCCTCCGGAGAGACCATCACCCACACCGCCTCTTCCTTGACCAGGTCGCTGGTGGTCAGGATCTTCGCCAACGCCTTCCCATCTTCTAGATGAACCACGTGGGTCCGGCGGGGCTCGCCAAAAGAGCTTTTGATCTCCAGCAGCTCGTCGGCTACCACCTGCCGCATTTTCCGCGGCGACCGCAGCAGCTCGGACAGTTCTTTAATCAAGGCCTGGACATCGCGATACTCTTCTTCGATCTTTTTCCGCTCCAAGGCAGCCAGCCTGCGGAGCTGCATATCCAGGATAGCCTGCGCCTGGATCTCACTCAGGTTGAACCGTTTCACCAGGCGCGCCCTGGCTTCATCGGCGTCCGGCGCACGGCGGATCAGGCCGATGACCTCGTCCAAGTTCTTGAGTGCGACCCGCAGCCCCTCCAAAATGTGGGCGCGGTGGCGGGCGCGTTCCAGGTCGTATTCACTCCTTCGCCGCACGACCTCCAGCCGGTGCTCCAGGTAGACCCGCAGCGCCTGCTTCAGGGAGAGCAGGCGCGGTTCCCCGTCCACCAGGGCGAGCATGATGATGCTGAAGGTGCTCCGCATCTGAGTATTCTTGTACAGCTCGCGCAAGACCTGATCAGGATCGGCGGTCTTGTTCAATTCGATTACAACGCGCATTCCCTGCCGATCAGATTCATCGCGCAGGTCGGCGATGCCCTCGATGCGCTCTTCCCGAACCAGGCTGGCGATGCGCTCGATCAGCGTGGACTTGTTCGTCATGTAGGGCAGCTCGGTGACAATGATCCGGTTCCTCCCCCGGCTCATCTCCTCGAGATGCGCTCGCGCCTGGACCGTCACACCTCCCCTGCCGGTCGCGTATGCGCTGACCAGTGAATCCCCGTCGCTGTCCTGCAAGATCACGCCTCCTGTGGGGAAATCCGGGCCTTTGATGAACCGCATCAGGTCTTCGACCGAGATGTCGTCCTGTTTCTCCCAGTTCTGGAGGAGGTAGACCAGCGCCTCGATCACTTCTCCCAGGTTGTGTGGGGGGACGCTGGTCGCCATGCCGACTGCAATGCCGGTCGCCCCATTGACCAGCAGGTTCGGGAAAGCAGCCGGGAGGACGTCCGGTTCGGTCAACGTGCCGTCGAAGTTCTCACTAAAATTGACAGTGTTTTTCTGGATATCCGCCAGGAGGTGCATCGCCAGCTGTGTCAGGCGGGCTTCGGTGTAGCGCATCGCCGCCGGAGAATCGCCGTCCACGCTCCCGAAATTCCCCTGTCCGTCTACAAGCAGGGCGCGCATCGAAAAATCCTGCGCCATGCGCGCCATCGCCTCGTATACCGCCATGTCGCCGTGCGGGTGATACTTGCCCAGCACCTCCCCGACGATGCGCGCCGATTTCTTATAGGAGGACGCAGGTCCGATACCCATATCGTGCATGGCGTACAGGATCCGCCGGTGCACCGGCTTGAGACCATCCCGGGCGTCAGGGAGCGCCCGCGCCACAATTACGCTCATCGCGTAATCCAGGCAAGCCTGCTGCATTTCACTGTCGATGTCGATCTTCCGGACCAGGCCGACTTCCATTGTCAACTCCTGAAAATTCCTGGGGAGATAGAAAATATGTGCTGTATCCTTATCTTAAAGGCAAATCGGGGTTTCGTCAACCTGAAATAAAAACCCTGAAGGTTCGTAGAAACCTTCAGGGCAATTGACCGTTTGTGGGCGGTATAGGACTCGAACCTACGACCTTTGCGATGTCAACGCAACGCTCTAACCAGCTGAGCTAACCGCCCGGTCGGATGGAATTATACTGGGATAGCTTAATTCCTGCAAGCGAGAGCAACGGAAGGCGTGCACGCAATTCAAATCTCAGTTGATAGAAAACCTGCGAAGGAAACGAAACTGCCCTGCGTTGGCTTAAAACTGCCAGCGAAAACGGAATCAAGGATTCCACTCGACATAAATGGGCGCCAGCGTGATGGACAGCTTCGCTGGAGTGGGGAGGCTGACGGGATTCCCGAACACGTCCCAGACAGCATCCGGGGGACTGGCAGGGATGACCTCATTCGACACCCGGTTTCGCGCCCAAATCACCCAGATCAACTTTCCGTAAGGTCCCTGGAATTTGTACCCCTGCAAGCCGCCAACGCCGCCAGTGTCTTGATCAACGATTGGGCCCAAATATGTTGCATCCCCCAGCATCTGCCTGGCAAAGCGATAGGCGAGCAAGGCGGGACGCGGGGAGAAATCGGTGTAGAGCAGCCCGGAATTACGCCAGCCCATGTGGCTGTACCAGATATTCGCCCGCAGTCCTTCGGCGATCGCCGCGACGTAGGATTCAGTAATGTAGTAAGCTTTGGTCAACTCATATCCCGAATCCGGCGTGGATTCACACCCCGGGCCTCCCGGCGGATCTCCAGACGCGCCGCACAAGAGCGCGGTCTCGGAATTCATCAAGAACTTTCCGGAGGCATTGTAGTTTACCAGCAAATTGTTAATGAACTGCGCTTTTGCGATGAGTGCAGGACCTGTGGTGTCCCACTTGCTGTCCCATTTCCGGCTCCAGTACGCCCCGAGCTGGAACATATAAATGTCATAGTTGTGGAAGGCGACGCCATCAAAGAAATTCCCACCCTGGTTTACCAGAATGCCTTCCAGGAATTTCGAAGCCAGCACTTCCTCGTCGGAGCTGCACTTCCCGGTAGCCGGATTGCAGGACAGCAGAACACCTCCAATGAGCATCTGCGCTTCCGGGTCTGCCTCTTTTATCTTTGGGTAAACCACCTTCAACATCTCCGCGTAGTACCCCCCACCGTAGTATGGGTCGGAAACATCCCCCCAACAGCCAAAAGGCGAGGTGTTGCTCGGGACGAGTCCCGGAGAAATGTCTGGCTCGTTGTAAAGCTCCCAGTATTTGACGTGATATGGAGCACTGCTGTACCGGGCAACCAGGTCTTTCATGAAATTGGCGAAGGCAGCCAACTTAGCTGGCTTAATCGGACCGCAGAAATACCCAGGCACTTTTTGCGCCCAGGATGGCGTGTGGCGGACCACCAGCACCACGCGAAGTCCCTTCTCCGCGGCTTTTTTCAGTTGGTTATCCTTCCCCGCTAACGCGCTCCAGTTTCTTGCACCCTCCACAGGCTCAACATTCGCCCAAAGGATACCGTTGAGGCGGGTGAACGAGGTGCCAGCATCAGCAATTTCCTGCAGGCCGGGAAGATCACTTAAAGGCTTGACTTCCACACCGAACGGAGTTTCGATGAAGGCAGGAGCGCTACCGGCGCCCCCGGTTATCAGCGGCAGGTGTATAGAAATGGATTGTTCACCCTCCTCGTCGGAAGCCAGCGCAGCCTGGCGTCCGAGATTAGGAATGCCTCCCGGGAGTATTAAGAATAGAAGAACCGCAAGAGGGAGGAATAGACTGAGCCTGACCCGATTATCCATACCATTAAACCTTTCCCAATCAGGGGAACGAAAACATGAATCCGATCACCCGATCCAAAGGTTATCGCGAGGAGCGTATTCTGCCAATAGGAAATTCGACCCACGATCAGGGGACAGAATTTACCAGCGGAAGGAAGATCTCCCCAATCAGGAGAGTGGCAATTTTCCCATCTGATAGCCCGTTGTCATCTTCTACCCTCAAGGTGGCAACATACCTTCCCGGCGAGGGGTACTCGTGAGTGACCTGCACACCGCTCATTGAGGTGCCGTCGCCGAAATCCCACTGGTACGAGATCAATTCGCCGTCCGTATCGAATGAATCTTTCGCCTCAAATTGAACCGCAAGTGCATCTCCATCCACAGCCGCCTGGACGAATCTTGCTACCGGCGGCTGATTCTCCGGATGCTGGAGGCTTTCCTGGAAGGCAGCGATCTCCTCTAGTAAGTATTCGACGATCTCCGGGTGGTTGGAAGCCAGGTTCTCTTTCTCTCCAGGGTCGGAGCGCAGGTTGTACAACGAAAGCGGGTAGGGTTCCGAGCCGCATTTATCCATCCAATCTGGACCCCCGGGGTACTCCAGGAGCAGCTTCCAGTCCTCCGCTCTTACAGCGCGCATCCCCTCGTTGAGCGAGAAGAGAACTTCGTCGTCGGACCTCGCTCCCGTCCCAACAAGCAGCCCCTGGATGTCCTGCCCGTCGATCACACGATCCTCAGGGAGCGCAGCGCCGGCCAGATGGAGGAGGGTGGGAAACAGGTCGAAAGTGACCGCAAGATCATCAACGATGCGACCGGGCGGGATTGTCCCGAGCCAGCGGGCGATGAACGGCACGCGCACGCCTCCTTCGAAGAAGCTCCCCTTGCCGCAGCGGAAGAGACCAGGGCTGCCGGCGTCCTCCCCCTGGTACGTCCATGGGCCGTTGTCGCTGGTAAACACAATCAATGTGTCCTGATCGATCCCCAGCTCTTCGAGCTTCGCCAGGATCTGCCCAACGCTCCAATCGATCTCCTGGACGGCATCACCGTAAAGTCCCGCTTGCGATGTGCCTTCGAAAGCCGGGCTAACGTGTAGCGGGACGTGAGGAAAGGTATGGGGCAGGTACAGGAAGAATGGCCCTGCTGCGTGCTGCACGATGAAAGCGATCGCTTCCTGAGTGTACCGCTGAGTCAGGTAATCCTGGTCTACCGGGAATTCGATGATCTGAGTGTCCCTGTAAAGAGGGATGTCCCCGTTATTGTAGTCGTTAGAATAAGGGACGCCGAACCATGTATCGAAACCATGAAGGGTGGGATTGAACATGTCCTGGTGGCCCAGGTGCCACTTGCCGACGATCGCCGTTGCGTAGCCAGCCTGGCGGAGAATCTCCGGCAGCGTGACTTCGCTTGCGGGTAAGCCGTTTCCGCTGCCAGGCCCGCTCAATGGGATTGGCCCGTCCAGCCCCACGCGGGCAGAATGCCTGCCGGTCAGGAAGGCGGCACGAGTTGGCGTGCAGATCGTGGAATTGGAATAAAAGCCCGTGAACCGGGCGCCTTCGGCTGCCATCCGGTCAAGGTTCGGAGTCTCTATCTCGGTCGCGCCGTAGGCGCCCAGGTCGCCGTAACCCAGATCGTCAGCGATGATGACGATGAAGTTCGGCTGGCTGGCCGGAGGATCCGCGGCAGGCCAAGCCGGGAGATGGCCCGATAGAAACATCCCAAGGAAGAGGGAGTATCGAAGAAGAATCGAGGGAATTGTCATGCCCGGTAGGTCATCGATGATTCACAGCATAAGCCCGAGGCATCAGGTCAACCTGTCTGCACAGTCATTAACAAGCCACGATCGATCGGTCCCCACAATTAGGTCGGGAAAGACCAAAGCCACGGGGCGACACCGCCAAATCAGCTCTCGGTGGCGTCCGCTTCGCCATGCCCTTCGTCTGGCTCAGGGTGCGCTATTGTTTCATTCGCTGGCCGAGCCTGTGGAAGCAAGCGACTCTAAGTTGATGCGTCCCTGCCAATGATTCGTCATTCTCAAGTGTATAGGCTATAGGTCCATTGTCAATGGGAAGATCGGGGGATAGGCCCAGGTTTTTTATTGCCAGGAACCACCCGAAGGAGAGACTGCTTCTCGACTCCTGGATCAGTATTCACGATCCCCAGTAATTGTTGATAAAATCGAAGATCTTTTCTTCCACCCTCCGAGGC
>Ga0073934_10008703_pt1 | contig 13411 bp, 7 predicted proteins | sample LarsenN4metaG_FD_76834 | JGI IMG/M metagenome (GOLD analysis project Ga0073934, IMG submission 76834) | Hot spring sediment bacterial and archeal communities from British Columbia, Canada, to study Microbial Dark Matter (Phase II) - Larsen... ...
AGGTTGAGAAAAACCTGTTCAATGCGTGTTCGATCCATGCGCACTTTTGGCAGGCCGGCAGCGAGATCGCGGGTCACCCGGATGCGGGCAGCGTTAATCTCGTAATTGACCAGCCATAGAGATTTTTCAACCACGGCGTTGAAATCCTCGTCCGCCATGCTGATCTGGGTGGCTGCCGAAAGCGTCAAGAGCTCGCGGACGATGGTGTCGGCCCGCCGGACGGCGTCCCGCATGTCGGCCAGGACCATCGAGGTATTCTCATCGCGCGGGCCGGGAGTTTTGTCGAGGTAGTCCAGGCCCATCAGGATGGTTTGGAGCGGGTTCTTAACCTCATGGGCCACACCGGCGGCGAGGGTGCCGATGGACTCGAATTTTTCGGCCTGGATCAACTGCAACTGGGTGGCCTTGAGTGTCTCGTGCGAGGCGTGCAAATCCTGGAGCGTTTTGCGCAGGGCTTCGTCGTGGCGCGCCAGCTCGGTGTAGGCTCTCTTGAGTTCCATTTCGGCCAGCTTGCGCTCCGTGATGTCGGAGATGAGCCCATCGTAGGCGATCAGTTCACCCGCGCGGTTTCGACGGGGGACTGAGGTGTTGCGGATCCAGCGCAAACGCTGGTCCTTGCGGATCAGGCGATGTTCGATAGGGGGTGGGGTCTGGCCCTGGAGGAGGCATTGGACCTGGGAAAGCACGGCAGGGCGGTCCTCCTCCGGCACCATGCCGATCCAGAGGTGAGGGTTGCGTTCGAAGTCTTCGGGAGTGTAGCCGGTCAGGGCTTCACAGCCTGGGCCGTGGGTGGTGGCGACGGGGCGCCCTTGGTCAAGCTGGACGGTGAAAATGTAATCGGTGGTGGAATCAAGGAGATGGCGGTATCGTTCCTCGCTCTCGCGCAACGCCTGCTCCGCCTGTTTGCGTTCGGTGATGTCACGCGAAACGACCACAGCCTTGATTGGGCGGCCCGACCGATCTCGAATCGCGTTCACCTGGGATTCGATGAACCGGACATTACCATCCCGTAGCAAAAGCCGGTATTCGAGGCGGCGGCCCACTCCTGTCTTCAGGACGCTGTTGAATGCGGCCTGGACTTCGCTGCGGTCGTCCGGATGAACTTCGAGCAGGGCGCTGGTACCTTTGATGAGATCGGGAGTGCCCAGGATCGGCTTGTAGGACGGGCTGTGATAAACACGGCGGCCGTCCTTATCGAGGATCAGGATCAGGTCCGTGACGTTCTGAGAGATCAGACGGGAGAACTCGCGGCGTTCTCTCAGCTCGTCCTGAAGAGATCGCCTTTCGAGCGCATGGCGCACCAGTCGTTTGAGGGTTCCTGCATCGCACTCGGCTTTGAGAAGACAATCTTGTGCTCCCGCCTCCAGGACCGAAGTCTCCAACGCATCGTCCCGCGCAGGAAGCAAGGCGAAGAGAGCCGGGGGCGACGCCCCGCCAAGGATTGCCCGAACGGCTTCGATGCCGACACCCTTCGCCGGGTCGAGTTCCAGCAGTAGTGCATCCCAACGCGGAGCAGTGCCAAGGTTGCGAAGGACTTCCTCAAGTCCCGCGGCCGTTGCTGCTTCCACGGCGGGAGAGAGAAGCGTCTCCAGTTGGGTGGCGAGAGCCTTGGTGAACCCGATGTCCCGGGTGCACAGAAGTGCGCGGATGATTCTGGTCAGTTGACGGGCCATGACGGTTTTGCGTCAAGTGGTACTCGGGGCGGCATGGCCCGCGAACTGAGGGCCTGTGGAGTCATCTTCGCCGCGAAATTGAAGCTGGAGTAAAGGTGGAGACCCCATGGTGGGAAGGTGGAAAAAGTGAAAGGAATGCCAGGCGTCATTTCCTGCGCAGGAGAATGGGTCATTGGGCCGGGCTGGCCGGAGGTTTTAGCAACTCGGCGAGGTTGTACCGTACGTAACGGTTGTGACTGGCCACCCGCTCCGAATCCGCGTTGGCAACCCAAACATCGAGGGTCTCTGGCTCGAAGAGAACCGAGTGGATGTTCGAGTTCATTGCCACAGGACGTTCCATAAGGGCGCGAGCGGAGGCGGCGTCAAACCGGCCGTAGCCGGCGCGAACGCGTTCCACCAGTTTCTCGTAACGGTCCCCCGCCGAGAGAAGGACGGCGTCCTTGACGCGGTGGGGCAGCCGTGGGTGTGCTTCTCCCATTTGGACCACCTCAAAGTGGTCTGGCGTGGCCGCGATGCCCACGGCCCGCCGGCTTTTGCCGTCGGAAATGACATAGTAGTACTCGCAGGTGCGGGGACCCTTGCGCATGATTTCTACGGCCTCGTCGAGGGTTGAGGATTTCTCCATGACCTCGCGCACGAGTTGCGCCATGGGTTTTCCATCCCAATTTCCCTCGCCGCGACCGCCCATTTCACCGATGGCTATTTTCTTCTCGTTCATGGCGGTGACGGAGCCGATAAAGCCCGCGTAGCCGACGTTGAGCCACGCGTGCCCCTGATCAGGCTGAAGAATCATCACCACAGCGTTCTGTTCAAGACCCATGCCGCGAAGGTAATCCAGGATGCGTCCGTGGTAGAGTCTTCCGTCCTGGGTGGCATCGCCGGCCAGAGCGAAGCCACTACAATGAAAGAGTTCGGGGAAGTAGTTGGCGAGGCGCACCTCTTCGCGGCTCAGGCCGGCCGCTGCCGCCAGAGCGTCCATTTCCCGCAAATAACGAGGGTCCATAAAAGGGGCCAGCCTGGCTTGCGCGGCTTCGATTTCTCCAAAGAACCATCGGCCTTTCTGGAAGGAACTGCCCACCCCGACGCCGTAGAGAACCCGGTCCACAAGCCGCTGCACCTGCTTGCGAAGCAGGATGCCATGCTGCCGGCCCATCTCCTCTGGTGTGCCTTTGAGAAAAAGCACACGGGTGTGGTCAATCATCTCCAGGCGGCCCTGGCCCTCCGTTGCCAGGAGCCTGCGACTACCGTCGGATGGTGGCAGTGAAGGGATACGATTATTGAGCTGACTCCAGGCCGTGGCCAGGAAACGCGTGAGATGGGAGACGGCTGTAATCTCAATGTGATCGCCGGGCTGGCTCGGCATTTTCCAGGTTTCGGGTGACGGGGAGGGTGTCAGATTAAGCCCTTCAAGCTCCACCAGAACATCGAGCCTGGTGTTGTCGCTGTAGCCAATTCTAACCGGCAGGTGGTCGCTCTCACGGAGGGCCAGCACCCACCTCCCAGGAGGCAGAGGCAGCAGCTTGAGCGCCGGCGGAAGAGGTTCAGTCTGGAGGACCTGGCATGCGGCGCCCGCCACGTTCTCCCGACCGACCCACTCCGATTTCATCAATAACGGGAGGAGGAGAAGTTGCGCGCGGGGGACTCCCAATCTTAGTGGTGGCAAGTCAGTCGCATCGAGGCGGTTTGAGGCTGAGAGAAATAGTGGCACACCGGGGCGACCGCGCACGCCGAAACCTTTTCCCGCCACGTGCGCCCAAACTTCCTGGCCGTCACGGCCGGCGGAGTAGGTCTCGCTGCGGGTGTTGGCCGACAATGCGAGCCGGTCTGGTGCCTGCCACGCCAGGGTGCCGTGCAGAGCCCGCAGCTCCCTGGGGAGACCCTCCCCGCGAGTGACCTTGAAGCGGGTCTGAAAGGCGGATGGGGTGGTGGTGTTGGTTGGCTCGATGATGTCCAGAAGGCGGCTCAGAGCTGAGGTGAGAGCCTCGGTGGGCGAGGGCGTGGCAGTCTCCTGGGCGACCAGGAGAAGGGAATGCCAGGCCAGACCGAGGATCAGGAGGAAGGTTTTTGTTGGCATGGGAATCACGGGTCAGCGGGTTGTGCCAAAAGGGCACCTGGAGTGAGAACTGGTCATCGCTGTCTTCAGATTATGCATCCGGGACAACATAGACGCCTTTGTCATCGAGGCGTTGGACAATCATATCCACAGTTCGTTCGATAGATCCCAGGTTTTGTTTAACGACGCGCTGGGCGTTTCGGCCCAGTTCTTCGGCGAATCCTCGATCGGACAGAATGCGCTGCAAGGCCTGCTCCAAGTCCGACGGGGAATTGACGGTTATGGCACCGCCCCCGTCCATCAAGGCCTTGGAGATGGCCTGGAAGTTGTCCATGTTTCGCCCGAAGACGACTGGTTTGGCCAGAAGGGCCGGCTCGATGGGGTTCTGGCCGCCGCGTGCGGTGAGGCTTTTTCCGATAAACACGGCCGAGGCGTATTCGTAGTAGAATCGCAGCTCGCCGGTGACGTTGACCAGAAGGGCCTCCACCTCCCCGGGGGACCAGGAGACATCGGGCGTGATGTCCTTGCGAAAAACGAAGCGAATCCCGCGCGCAGAGAGTTCTTTGCCCACTTCGCGGCCGCGCTCGTGATGCCGTGGGACCAGGATCAGAAACAGACCGGGAATGTGGTTGCGCAGCCGGAGGAAGATGTCAGCCAGGATTGCTTCCTCGCCGCGGTGAGTACTGCCGCCGACCAGAATGGGAGCGTCCGCGGAGACACCGAGCTGGGCCAGCAAACGAGGGACGTCAATGAGGCGTTGCTCCGGGAGTCTGGCGGCATCGTATTTCAAATTACCAACGACACGCGTCACCTCAGGCCGGCATCCCACCGCAATGAGACGCTGGCGGTCCTCCTCGTTCTGGCATGTCACGCCAGCCATGCCGGCAAAGAGTGGACGAAAAAGCCTGCCAAATCGGCGATAACCGCGAAACGATCTCTCGGAGAGACGCGCATTGACCAAAAAGACCGGGACATGCTGAGCTTTGGCGCGCCAAAGGAAATTGGGCCAGATCTCGGCCTCGACCAGCACCACAGCCTTGGGATGGAGAATGGCGAAAGCGCGCTGCACCCAGCGTTTGAGGTCGATCGGGTAATACACCTTGAGGACATGGGCCGGGAGCTTGCGTTCCAATTCAGCCATGCCGGTGGACGTCGTGGTGGACACCACAATGGTCAGTGCCGGGGCCCGCGGTTCGATGGCTTTGATGAGTTGCGTGCAGATGTTTACCTCTCCGACGCTGACGGCGTGGAACCACAGGACCTGACGGTTGGTGACCGCCTGCTTGATCCGCGAATCATAACGGCCAAAACGCTGCAAAAAACGGGCCTTCCAGTTCCCTCGCCGCCACATCTTCCAAAGATAGAATGGCGCGCTGAAGGCCAAAAAGATGGCAAAGAAAACATTATAGACCCTTCTCATCGGAACCCTTACGGTGGTTTTTGTGCCGCAAACTCTCCGCCGAGGCAACGGGTTTTTCGGTTTTCATGGTCTCCATGCTGAAGCGAACGCCCCTGTGATGCAGGACGGAGAGGTCGTGGGAGCACGTTGTATTCGTGCTAGTGTGCTGCGAGGTTGATTCGCGACGATCGTGCACGACAGGGGGCGGGAAGGTTTTAGGGCTTGCAGAGACCTGGGTTTGCCGCCAAGCTAGGCTCAAACGGCATGAGCACGTTGAGAGTGGCCATAATCGGGTGTGGGGGAATCACTTTGCAGAATCATCTCCCTGGGCTGGCCTTGTGCCCTGAAACGCGGCTGGTTGCGGTGTGCGATGCGGATCCGCTGGTCCTGGCGCGGGCGGCACGGGAGACGGGAGTGAACATTGTTTCGCCGGATTATCGAGAGGTGGTTCGCCGGGAGGACGTGGACGCGGTGGTGATCGCAACTCCCAATTTCACCCATAAGGAGATCGCCCTTGAGGCGATCGCCTCGGGCAAGCATGTCTTGTGCGAGAAACCTCTGGCGCTCACGGCGGCGGACGCCTGGGAAATGGCCCGCGCGGCGGAGCTTCGCGGCGTAAGGCACATGACCGCGTTTACCTATCGTTTCGTGCCAGCCATGCGGTATTTGCGGCATCTGGTGAGTCGTGGGGACGTTGGCGTTCCCTATCATTACCGTTCGTGCCGGCTGCAGGATTGGGGGACGCGTCCGTTGGGATGGCGCCAGGTCAAACGGCTGGCCGGGACGGGCGAGTTGGGGGACATGTTGAGCCATCGCATTGACTTTGCCCACCTGCTGGTTGGGCCAATACAGCGGCTGGTGTCCCAAATGCGTACTTTGACTCCGATGCGTGGGGATCGCCCCAATGACACGGACGACTGGGTTGCGATACTGGCGGAATTTCAATGCGGCGCGACGGGGGTGCTGGAGAGCAGTAAACTGGCCAGTGGACGCAACGAGAGCTGGCGAAGTCTCGATCTGGTGGAGATTAACGGCTCGGCGGGGTCCTTTGTGTTCACCACGGGCCAATGGAATCAACTGCAGTACGGGCGAAGTGGAGGCGAAGGTCTGAGGCCGCTACAGGTGCCCCGGGAATTCTGGACGTGGCCAGGAAGCTTGCGGGATCCGGCGGCGGGGGACCCGTTGGTGGCATTTCGTTATGACCAGATGTGGGAATTCGTGGACGCAATCCGCAACCAGCGACCGTGTGACAGCACGTTTGTGGACGGGGCACGCGTGCAGTCGGTCATGGAGGCGGCGGTTCATTCCGCTGCCACCGGATTATGGGTGTCACCCGAGTTTCCGGACGGGCCGTTTGCCGCGAGAGAAGAGAGGGCATGCCGGTTGTCTTCCCAGAGCGAGATGGCAACGTGAATACTATGCGTGTATTTCAAACGGCCGTGGTCACCGGCGCTGGCACTGGAGTGGGACGCGCCATCGCTTGGAAGTTAGCGCGGCACGGCTGGCGGGTTGCGTTGGTGGGGAGACGGCCGCAGCCGTTGGAGGAGACCGCGCGCGGGTCTGGCGCCCCTCTTGACCGATTCCTGGTTTGCCCTTGCGACGTCAGTCGAAATCCAGACGTGCGCGCGATGCGGGACCGCGTGTTGGGGGAGTTTGAGGCGGTCGAAGCGCTGGTGAACGCGGCCGGAACGAACGCGCCCGCACGATCCCTGGAGGTGCTTTCAGAGGACGACTACCATACGATGATCGGAACCAACCTGCACGGGGCTTATTATTGTGTGCAGGCGTTTCTGCCGCAGATGCGGGAGCGCGGCTCAGGGACAATCATCAACATTGTCTCCGACGCGGGCAAGCAGGCCAGCCCCAAAGCGGGCCCCGCCTATGTAATGAGCAAGTTCGGTCTTGCCGGGCTCACGCAGAGCATCAACGCCGAGGAACGCGGCCGGGGTGTAAGGGCGTGTGCGATTTTCCCGGGGGACATTGACACTCCGTTGCTGGATAAGCGGCCGGTTCCCCCGGACGCCGCGGCACGGGCGCGGATGATGCAACCGGAGGACATCGCAGAGTGCGCGTGGCTCTGTCTGAGCCTTCCGGCCCGGGTGGTGGTGGAAGAGATTTTAGTGCGCCCGCGGTGAGGCCCCCAACGGGGATTGACGAGCGTGCTCTGGCACCGTGGACCCGGGGCGCGTTCCCCGTTTTTTTAAATGGTTTCTTGGGGCGAGATGCCTCAAGGCCTTTTTAACGACCCAGCCGGTGCGCTCAAGAGCGGCACGGCAGTCCTCCGGCGGCGAGCCGGTCAGCTCCCCGAGAATACGCACCGCCCGGTCGCGCAGCTTGGTATTCGAGGGGTTTAGGTCCACCATGAGATTGCCTAGGACTTTTCCGAGTTGGACCATTGATAAGGTGGTGAACATATTCAGCACCAGTTTGGTGGCGGTACCCGCTTTCAAGCGTGTTGAGCCGGTCAGGACCTCGGGGCCCACGGAGGGGTTGATGATCACATCTGGCCTGGGGGAGCGGGGGAATCGCAAATGTGGATTGAAGCAGAGCAAAATGGTGGCGGCCCCCGCTGTGGCGGCAGCGCGCAGCGCACCCCACACGAACGGCGTGCGGCCGCTGGCGGCGATGCCAACGACTACATCGCCCCGGCGGACCCCGCGAAAGCGAATGGCCTCCACCCCGGCATCAAGATCATCCTCCGCGCCCTCGGCAGGCAACCAGAGAGCAGTCTGGCCCCCAGCCATGATGCCCTGAACCAGTTCCGGGGGCGTGCGGAAGGTCGGCGGACATTCGCTCGCATCGAGCACTCCCAGCCGGCCACTGGTTCCCGCCCCGACATAAAACAACCGTCCGCCCCCGCGCATGCCCGCAACGATAAGGCGAATGGCGCGGGCAATCTGGTGGCGGCTCTTCAGCAAGGCCGCCCGCACGCATTGCTCCTCTTCGATCATGAGACGAACAGCCTGAGCGATGGACATGCGGTCAAGGTGTGCGGATCGGGGGTTGCGTCGTTCGGTTGGTGAAACGTCGGTTGGCTGGGGCAAGAGGTCATCAGCCTTGGCAGCACTGGGCTGAGGGGAAGGGCTGGAACGGCCGACGGCCTCGACGTCTTCCGCAGGAGGGTGGCAACCGTGCCGTTCGCTCTGCTTGCGCCCCTTGTGGATGGCCCCCCAGGCGCCCTCTCGATCGAGGGTTTCCACCACGGCTCGAGACCAGCGACTCTGGATAAGTCTCTTCACCTGGAGAGCGAAAGACGGTTGTTTGAGCAGGACACCTCCCGTGAAGACAAAGCGCACAGGTTGGCCGTTTCGAGTTAATCGCCGTGCACAGGCCAGGGCGTCCTCAGCGAGGCAACATGCGGCTTCCCTCAAGACGGATCTGGCAATTCTATCGCCATGCGCTGCCGCCTCGAAGACTGCGACGCCGACACTGGCCAGATTGGTCTTATCAGCAGACTGAGCCCAGGCGACGAGATCCTTCGGTTGATTAAGCAAAAGTCGGGCGAGAATTTTCTGTCCGAGAACGGGCCAGCGTCCAGTCTGATCAAAGTGAAGCATAACTCGGCGCAGCGCCTTCAGACTGATGTCATAGGCGCTGCCACGATCACCTAGAATGTGTCCCCACCCGCCGGCCTTGCAGACTGTTCCGGTGCGATTGGATCCGTAGGCGCAGGAGCCAGTACCGCTGATCAGGATCACCGTGGCATTGGTGCCTGGCAGCGACCCTGCCGCGGCAAGAGCCGTTTCCAGGTCGTTGCCGACCCAACAAGGCACATCGGGCCAGACCTGCCGGGCGGCTGTCCTGACACGCTGGCGGTCGGCTTCAGTTAATACGCCGGCCATTCCGATACCGACGGATGCAAGGGGTAACGGGCCCTCGGCATGACACGGCGTCCGAGCGGGGCGGGTGACGGCGATTTGTGACGAGGGGGATCGCAGGCGCTCGGCAAGATTGTGGAAAAGCGCAAGCAGTTCGGAGTCAGAGAGGAGTCGAGCGTTTCCCGGGCCCGTTTGGATGCGGCGACAAAGGGTTCCGTGGGAGTCCACCAACAGGGCCACCGACCGCGTGCCGCCGCACTCGATGCCGAGATGAAATGATGGCGACAACGGAGATTTTTGGCACGGCGAAGGAGTCATGTCAGGGAGGTTGTGATTCGGGGGAATTGTTGATTCAGGGACCCCTGAGTCTCTCCGGCTGATGCCAGAAGGATGCCCAGTATCGGCGGTCCAATTCATATACGTTGAAAGGCTCACCACTCGCGCTGGCTGCGGGGACAATCCCATACCGCCTCAATTCCCGAAGATATTCTGGAGGAGGCCGAAAACCAGGCATGTCAAACCGCGTGATAGCACGGAGGTAATTGGCCGCTTCTTCAATGCCACGGAGCAGGGCCTGGTAGTCCGGGTCGGTGGTCGTGGCGAAAATGTCTCCACAGGTGGCGTGCCCGCCAGCGGTCTTGGCCAAAGGAGCCAGTATCAACACAGATTGGTCGGGCCGAGTGAGGTTGTAGAGAATATGGCGGGAGAATTGAAGGCGAGGATCCGCATGGTCTCTCATCCACTCAACTGATCCCGGGCGAGGAGAGCCTGGAGGTAATGGCCTGAGCCACGGAGGCTCCCAGAATCGGGGTTTGCCGCCATCGTACTCGAGATGGTGGAGTTTGAAATCGAGGTCGTCAGCAGGCGAGGCTGGCAAACGCCGCGAACCGGTGTGGCAGGTGGAGCAACGCCGGTTCATCGCGGCGTTGGCAGCCTTCAAACCCGGCCATGAAAGATAATCAGTCTTGGGACGGGTGCCGTATTGAAGTTCCGCGTAGGAACCGATCATGCCGGAACCCAGAGCGGCGTACGTGCCGGGAAAGGTAGCCGATGCGTCAACCCAGAGTTTCACGAGGAGCATCTCCTGGTCGGTCAGCGAGACGTCGTGATGGCGGCCTTCGAGCTTATGGATCAGAGGGCTGGCTGAGCTTCCAATAGAATAGGGGGCATAGTTGCCCCGGGCCAGGTCACGACCGTCGGCAATTTGAAGGCGGGCGGACAAGGTAAAATAGCTGTGGGAATAGATGGGACCGCGGTCTCCAGTGAGCAAGGCGCGTCCTGCGTAGGTGGCGGTGTCGTGGCAAGGCAGGCAATGCTTATTCCAAACAGGCTGAATATCCCGGGGATAGTCGAAAACATCCGGAATTCCCGCAATGGGTGTGATCGGGTTTGGTGGTCGCAGCAGGGCGGCGCCTCCGTCGCATGGAGGGGGGGCTTCGGTGCGCTTCTCGTGACAGCCTGTGCAACTGGCGACCTCGCCAGGCATCAGCGTCATGAAACTCAGCATTCGTTTGACGGAGAGGTCGCGGTCGTCCAATGCCACGAGTTGCAGGCTGCGCAGAGGGGGAACGACGGCGTGAACCGACCCATCAGGCTCGACAGGCACGGTGCCGAGAATGCGGTTGAGGGTGTATGAACCTCCATAACTAATGGGATCCATGCTGCCGGTAAAATTAACAGGCTTGGGCAGATTCTCGAGGACCAGCAGCTTGCGAATGGTGCCGCGGCGGACGCCGGCCATGTTACGGCCGTGGTAGATATCAGCCACGATGATACGCGCCTCCGACTCTGCCAGATTTACCTTTGCGGGGATGACCGGCTCCCGATAGCGAGGGCGCAGGACCCGGGGCTCATGTATCCAGGCCCCTGCGCTCGCCCACGCCGCGGGCAGGCGGTAGAGTTCCTGGACTTCACCGAGGGTGTTCATCATTAGCAGTCGGTCGCGTTGGGCGATGAGAAAGTTCCCGTCGTCCACGGGGTAAGGATCACGAAAATCCTGGCCGGCATGGAGAAGACGCTGGGACTCGGCAGCATCGGGACCCCGGCCTGGCTCCACGATGGCCACGCGACCCTCGTGCTCCAGACGGCCATGGTTGGGAGAGTTGATCATGACCACCGCCGATGAGTGGGGAAGCGGTTTGGCGTCGAGGAACACATCTCCGGGCAACATATTCCCATAGAAGGCCATTTGGCCGGTGCCATCCGGATTCATCACCCAGAGATGATGGAAGTGCTCACGGGAGCGGTCCACGTATTCCCATCGGGTGTAAAGGATTCGCCCATCTGGCAACACCCAGGGGGTGTTGTCCTGTTCGACGTTGGAGGACAAGGGGCGCACATTTGTTCCATCACCATTGCAGCGATACAGGATGGCTACGGGCACATACCAGCACGGGACAAAGCGATGGCAACGGCTGGAGCAAAAAACAATGCCTCCATCCGGGAGAATACATGGTTCCAGGTCGTCACAGTCTCCCTCGGTAAGCTGGTGAAGCCCCCGGCCATCGGCCATGATTTCGTAAAGGTGAAACCGGTCAGAGCTCGCCGGGCGATAGGAAAACACAATGCGTCTTCCGTTGTAGTCCACGCAGGGGTCTCGAACGGTGCCTTTGATGTCTTCCAGCAACACCGTTAATTGGCCATCTTCGAGATTAAGCCTGCAAAGACGCCCCTGCTCGCCATAGCAGGTCTTGCGGGGGTCGGTGACCTGATAGCCGAAGTTCTCATACCAATGCGGCCCCTTGGCCTGGCGAACGGCGAAAACCACCTCGACGGCGATGACCTTCCATGCGTCCCATAGACAGCACAACGCCGCCGCCCAGGTTAGAGCGACAAACGGTGTCATGGACCGTCGAGACATGCCGTTACTTTATCGTCTGCCGCCGGGAAGCGAAAGCCTCCGTTTGCACGAGGTTCAGGGCGGTAGTCACAGGGGTAACAAGCGATATCAAAGGGGAAGGCTGGCGAGCACCTGATTTCCAGGGGTTCCCGCTGGACGGCTCTGGGCTCATTCTTCAGAGTTGTGAAGGACTTATGAGATGCTTTGTTACCGGAGCCACCGGTTTCATCGGAGCCAACCTCGTTCATGAGCTAAACGCCCGAGGCCATCAGGTGAAAGCCTTGCATCGTCCGGGCAGCGATTTGCGAGGGCTCCATGGTGCGGCTTATGAACCGGTCATAGGGGATGTGAGTGATCGGGCCGCCTTGGAACGCGGCATGAAAGGGTGTGATTGGTGCTTTCACGTGGCGGCGAGTTATCATCTCTGGCTTAGAGACTATCGGCCGATGTATGTCGCCAACGTCGAAGGGACCCGAAATGTGCTGGCGGCAGCCGAGGCGGCCGGTTGCACCCGGATTGTTTACACCAGCACAGTGGGATGCATCGGGCTTCCCCGAAGATCAGCCGGCTCGCAGGTGCCTTCCACGGAGGATACCCCTGTCAGCGAGGCCCAGATGTCCAACCATTACAAGCGATCCAAGTGGCTCGCCGAGCGGGTCGCAATGGAATGCGCGGCCAGGGGAGCGCCTGTTGTGATCGTTAATCCCAGCGCGCCGGTTGGGCCGCGAGACGTGAAACCGACACCGACGGGGCAGGTTATTGTGGACTTTTTGAACCGGCGGATGCCGGCCTACCTGGATACCGGCCTGAACTGGGTGCATGTCAGAGATGTAGCGGTCGGGCATATTCTTGCTGCGGAAAAAGGACGGGTTGGCGAGCGCTACATCCTGGGCAACGCGCAGGGCAATTGGACGATGCGGGAGGCATTCAAGGTTCTGGAGAGAATAACTGGAATTCCCGCCCCACGTTGGCGGGCTCCTTACGCGATGGCCTATCTGGCGGCTTGTATGGATGAACTGCTCTCTGCCCTGACGGGAAAGCCCCCCCGGGCCCCTTTGGCGGGGGTTCGCATGGCGCGTTACAAGATGTACTTTGACCCCGCCAAAGCCATCAGAGAACTTGGATTGCCCCAAACTCCCCCGGAGCAGGCCTTGCACGATGCGGTGGTTTGGTTCACCACCGAGGGGTATGTCCGGCCGACGTCCCCTAAAGGGGGTCACTGATTTTCCGCTGGCACAACGAGTGGAACTGGCAGATGTTGCGTCGCCAATGATGGGAAAGGTCATGGATACGTATCAGAAGGCGGCGCAGATCAATCAGGATCTGGCCCGCTACGGGACGTTCGCCGAGATCGGGGCTGGTCAAGAAGTAGCCCGAGTCTTTTTTCGATCCGGCGGCGCGGCGGACACGGTAGCCAAAACAATGTCTGCCTACGACATGGTCTTCAGCGATTCCATTTATGGCCCAACCGAGCGCTACGTGAGTCGGCAGCGGCTGCAGACCATGCTGGACCATGAATACCGGTTGTTGTTGGAAAGGCTGAACGACCGGCGCGGAAGTCGAACGTGTTTTTTTGCTTTCGCCAACACTGTGGCCGCGCGAAGTTTTCGGCGGCAGGATGACGCCCAC
>Ga0073934_10008704_pt1 | contig 13409 bp, 11 predicted proteins | sample LarsenN4metaG_FD_76834 | JGI IMG/M metagenome (GOLD analysis project Ga0073934, IMG submission 76834) | Hot spring sediment bacterial and archeal communities from British Columbia, Canada, to study Microbial Dark Matter (Phase II) - Larsen... ...
AAATTAGCTAACAATACACTCAGCCTTTGGCGAGAGGAAAACAGCCTACTCATTCCACAAAATTTCGAGGTTTTTCGCAACCTGGTTGCTGAAGCAAGAGACTTTGCAGATCGTGGTAATTATAACGCGGCGGCTGTATATGCAGAAATTGCAGCTTTTCATGCACAGTTTAAACATTGTGGTCTTTTTAGCAGCCCGGAACTGGAAAATATCCTCCTAACAATAGGACGCCAGATCACACAAACAACCCTCGCTCCCACTCCAGAACCTTCTTTATCCAAAAGACCAAAAAAGATCCTGCATGTTTCTACCAATATTTCTTCACCTTTCGGTGGTATTCCTAGATTTATTCGACGCTGGATACAACAAGATACACAGCGATCGCATTCCCTGGCCTTGACAAAGCAAGCACCGAATGAAGTGCCTCAAATCTTAAGAAAGTTGGTAAGCAATAGTCACGGCAAAATATTCTTGCTGAACGAAACCATTGGTGGTTTTATCTCTCGAGCCAAACGGTTACGGAAAATTGCCGCGACAGCGGACATTGTAGTGCTACATATATGGGAACACGATGTCATTCCAATAATTGCCTTTGCCAATAAAGAACTATCTCCACCGATTATTTATGTAAATCACGGCGATCACTGCTTTTGGTTGGGAGCAGCCGTTAGTGATGTTGTTGCAAATCTCCGTGAGTCTGGTATGCGCCTTTCACAAAAACGCCGGGGTATTGAAGCAGAGCGTAACATGCTCCTGCCTACTATTTTGGAACCTTCTCACAGACAGCTTTCTCGCACACAGGCAAAGCAACAGCTCGGCATTGATGAAAACAGCACTCTACTACTCTCTATTGCTAGGGCGCCTAAATACAGAAAGACTGACGGCATAAGTTTTGCTGATGCACACGTTCCACTATTAAAAAAACATGACCGCGCTATCCTAGTTGTTATTGGCCCAGGTGGTAGTGAAGATTGGTCAACTGCCATACAGCAAACTCAAGGAAGAATCATAGCCCTTGGACACACTGAAGATACTGCTGTATACTACCAGGCAGCTGATATTTATGTTGATTCCTATCCTTTTGTTTCGATTACATCACTACTGGAAGCAGGAAGCTATGGTGTACCGTTGGTGAGTCGCTACCCATACTCCTCCGATGCCTGTGAGATACTTGGTGCTGATATGCCTGGTTTGACTGGCAATTTGATTCGCGTACACGATCTCGAGGAGTACACAACTGTTCTATCGCGCTTAGTCGCAGATGAAGAATTACGACTCTCCTTAGGAGAAGCAACGAGGAGGCGTATTGTTGAGGTACACATGGGAAGTAATTGGCAGCATAACTTGGAAGAGGTGTACACCCGTGCTGCTAGTCTACCTCGGGTAAAAGTTACTTCATCTGCTATGGATCAAATGTTTATAACCGAGCCAGATGTCTTCTGGATTCGTGACCATAGTTGGAATTGTGAACTTGACGATATGATCCAGCCTCGATTACCAATTATGCCTTTTGAACAGAGATTGTACCATTGGATGCGGTTGGCTAAAAAGCATGGTTGGCAAAACCAAATAAGTCTTTTACTACCTGAGTGGTTTCGCTTGCGCTACTACTTACCTTTACGTTCTGTATTGAAAATGGGCAATAGGCAATAGGGAACAGATAAAAATATTTTTCCAAGATGAATATTTTACATATCAATCAATCTGATGGTCTCGGTAATGGAGCAGGAATCGCAGGTTACCGACTACATCAAGGTTTGCTAGCTCAAGGTGTAGACTCGCGCATATTGGTGGGAACGCTCACAACCAGCAGTGACTGCGTAGCAACTGCTCCTCGCAGTAAGCACCGTGTTGAAAATTTGTGTTATCGCTTCGCTTGCCATTTTGGACTTAATGATATTAACTGGCTCGGCAGTTTTGATATTCCCAAGCATAACTTCTATAAACAAGCAGATATTCTTAACTTTCACAACTTGCATACTGGTTATTTTAACTACTTAGCAATTCCCTATTTAACGGAAAATAAGCCTGCTGTTTTTACGCTCCATGATATGTGGAGCTTTACTGGGCATTGCTCTTATAGTTATGATTGCGATCGCTGGAAGTTTGGTTGTGGCAAATGTCCTTATCCAGATACCTATCCAGCCATTGCTAGAGATAATACTTACCTAGAGTGGAAACTAAAAAACTGGGTTTACAGCCGCTCTCACCTCACCATAGTGACTCCCAGTACTTGGCTGGCTGACCAAGTGAAGCAGAGTATGCTGCAAGACAAGTCAATTCATCACATTCCTTATGGTATTGATACGGAAGCTTATCAGCCTCTTGACACTGAAAAATGCCGTTCCATCCTTGGCATTCCAGCAGATAAAAAAGTTTTAATGTTTGCAGCTTTAGATATAAAATATACCCGCAAGGGTGGTGACTTACTAGTCAAAGCTCTGCAAGCCTTACCAGATTCACTGAAAGCGGAGACTATGCTTCTGACTATCGGTTATGGTAGTGAATCTCTTGCGGAAGTAGTGGGAATGCCTAATCTGAATCTTGGGTACGTAAGCAGCGATCGTCTCAAGTCCATAGCCTATTCTGCTGCTGATCTGTTTATTTTTCCGACTCGTGCTGATAATCTACCGTTGGTACTGCAAGAGAGCATGGCTTGTGGGACTGCGATGGTTTCTTTCAAAATTGGTGGTGTCCCAGATTTAGTACGTCCAGGTATCACTGGCTATTTAGCCTCACCAGAGGATGCTCAAGATTTGTGTTATGGCATTGTGCAGCTTTTAGAAGATAACCAACAGCGCCAGCAGATGGGGCAAAACTGTCGACAAATAGCTCTGGCTGAATACAGGTTAGAACTTCAGGCAAAACGATACATTGAAATTTACCATCAGTTATCAAGAAACTAAATATGCTTAATTATGCTTTCAGCATTGCAATCAATAGTATCGACTTTCATAGACATCTGGTGAAAAAGAATCTAGAGACGCGCTGTTTGAAGCGTCTCTACAAAGATTTTGGGTAACGCATAATTAATTTCTGGAAATATCTAATACTTACAAAAAACAATAGAAATATTTTTTAAATGATTATCAGACCCTTAGTTTCAGTAATTATTCCATGCTATAATGCAGCATCTTTTTTAACAGAAACCTTAGAGAGTGTATTTGAGCAAACATTAAAGGATCTTGAAATTATTGTTATTGATGATGGTTCAACAGACAATACAGCGACTTTAATTCGTTCTTTTGGCTCAAGAGTGAAAGCTGAATTTACCTCTAATCAAGGAGCAAGTGCTGCACGTAATCGAGGTACAGAGCTTGCTCAGGGTAGATTTATTCAATATTTAGATGCAGATGATTTATTGCGGGTAGATGCATTAGAAAAACGGGTAAATGCTCTTATTAATAACGATGCAGATGTTGCATACTCAGACTGGCAACGACTAGAAGAAGGGGAAGATGGCAAATATCATCCAGGGGAAGTGGTAGCTAGGCGAATTGAAGATATTCATGCTGACCCCCAGATAGCATTATTTACAGATTTCTGGGCACCACCTGCTGCCTTACTTTACCATCGTCGTGTTGTAGAGAAAATTGGCTGTTGGAATGAATCTTTACCTATCATTCAAGATGCTCGCTTTCTGTTGGATGCAGCTTTGGTGGGGGGAAATTTTATTTATGTGCCTGGCGTACAAGCAGATTACCGGGTCCATAAAAAAGATAGTTTGTCTCGCCGCAACCCTGCTAAATTCGTTTTAGATTGTTTCAATAATGCTTGCCAAGTAGAGGATTTCTGGAAAGTTAATGGCAGTATAACTCCAGAACGCCGGAGCGCGCTAGAGAAGACTTACGGACAGGTAGCCAGATTTTACTTTGAACACGATCGCTTAAAGTTTAAAGAAGTGCTTGCCAAAATTCATGATCTGAATCCTAACTATCTTCCTTCTAGTCCGAGAACTTTGAGACAAATATCTCAATGGTTCGGATATGAGCAAGCTGAGGCGATCGCTCTCAACTATCGTCGGATCAAAAAGATGATTCACAGCTTGACTCCCAAATTTCCTATCACTTCTACCTAACGTGAAAATAATTCAAGTCCCTTTCTGCTTCTATCCCGATCCCGTTGGCGGAACAGAAGTGTACGTTGAGGCTTTGTCACGCTACTTGCAGCAACAAAGTGTTGAAGTTATAGTTGCAGCGCCGGGAGAAGCTAATCAGTCCTACCTACATCATCAGCTACCAGTACGGCGATATGGAATGTCGAAGCAACTCAAAAATCTACGAGAAAATTATGGAGAAGGGGATATACATGCAGCCATAGAGTTCAGCCGTCTTCTGGATGCTGAACAACCAGATATAGTACATCTCCATGCTTTGACATCAGGTGTTTCTCTGCGAATAGTACAAGCTGCAAAACAACGAAAAATTCCTGTTGTGTTTACATACCATACCCCAACCGTTACTTGTCAAAGAGGAACTTTAATGCGCTGGGGAACACAAATCTGTGATGGTCAGATAGATTTACATGCTTGCACTCAGTGTACATTGGAAGGTTTGGGACTAGATAAAAACATGGCGAAAGCGATCGCTAGTTTGCCAACCCAGGTAGGAAAGTGGCTAGGCGATTTGAATTTACAAGGGCGTACTTGGACAGCCTTAAGAATGACAGAATTAGTTAGTCTGCGCCATAGTACTTTACGCACCCTATTAGCGGAAGTTAATCACATTGTCGCAGTCTGCAACTGGGTCAGAGATGTTTTGTTACTCAACCACGTTCCTCAGGACAAAATTACTGTTATTCGCCAAGGTCTTTGTCACAACTTACCAGAAACGATTAACTCTCAGCCAAGATATGCTAAATCAGCTTTAAAAATTGCTTTTTTGGGTAGGCTCGATCCCACTAAAGGAATTCATATTCTGATCAAAGCCTTACAAGTATTCCCTAACTTGCCAATTAATTTAGATATCTATGGTGTTTCCCAAGGTGCAAGCAGTAGTGCTTATCAACAACAACTGCAAACTATAACAGCAAATGACCCACGCATCAGTTTCAAACCCCCAGTTGCACCTGAAAATGTGATATCTACCCTGACAGATTATGACTTGTTAGCTGTTCCTTCTCAGTGGTTAGAGACTGGGCCAATGGTAGTGCTAGAAGCCTTTGCTGCTGGGGTTCCCGTGATTGGTTCTAATTTAGGTGGCATTGCTGAACTAGTTCAGCACGAAGTCAACGGCATTTTAGTAGAACCTGCGTCTGTAATTGCCTGGAGTCAACAACTACAAAGATTATGCCAAGATAGGCAACTACTGATGCGGCTTGGCGCTGGTATTAAGTCTCCCCAAACAATGGAGGCAGTGGCAACTCAGATGTTATCAATTTATCAGCTCTATGCAAGCGGCGACTTACTTTCCAAACCCATTTAATTACTAACAAGAATATTTTATGATCCACCTTTCTGAAAACAAAAGCAATATGTTATCTACAAATACTCAGAATATAAAGATGTACACTATGCTGCTAAAAATTAGACCTACCCAACTAGGTTTATTCGCAAAGCAGCTACTGAGAGTAAGGCGACAATATGTTTGCACAAAAAGAGGTCAAAAGTTCTTGGTATAGATTTTATTGCTATGGAGTACCATGAAAGCATTTGCGGTTGGGAAAAATGTGCTGAAATTCACAAATTGTTGCAGACTTACGGTTACATTCTGACAAAATGTCATGGTCAATGCATCTATCACCTTCCAGGTCTAGAACAAGAACTGCAATCATTAGGTAGGCTGCAAATTAATTGCGATTGGCATGAATAAAGCTATCAACTATAAATTTTTGAGATTTTAACCTTAACTGATGCTAAGTGTAGCTTACTTTGTCTCTCATCCAATTCAGTATCAGGCTCCTTTATTGCGGCTTGTTGCTGCCGATCCAGAAATCGATTTGAAAGTTTTTTTCTACAGTGATTTTTCTTTAAAGGCTTATCAAGATGAAGGATTTGGGCGATTAATTGCATGGGATGTGCCATTAACTGAGGGTTATGATTACTATTTTTTAAATTGCTGGGGTAGCAAGCAGTGGCAAAGTTGGTTACAACAACCGATCGCAACAGACATTCTCAAACAGTTAGAACAAGGAAAATTTGATGTTGTTTGGGTGCATGGTTGGTCTTGGCTATGTAGTATACAAGCGGTGCTGGCAGCAAATAAATTGGGTATTCCTGTTTTGCTGCGGGGAGAATCTAATGGTATCAGTGAACCGACTAATCCTCTGAAAAAAATAGCAAAAAGAGTTTTTCTTAACTGGCTTTTTGAGAAAATAGCTGGATTTCTTTACATCGGGACTCTCAACTATCAGTTTTACAGAAACTATGGAGTTGAAGAAAAGCGTCTATTTCGAGTTCCTTATGCGGTTGATAATGAATATTTCCAAAAGCAAGTTATGCTAGGACTTCCTCATCGTCAGGAACTACGAAAATCGCTGAATTTAGATCCAGCCAGACCAATTATTCTCTATGCTGCCAAACTGATTGATGTCAAGCGTCCCCAGGATTTGTTAGCAGCTTATCGATTACTCTCGGCTGACGGTGTGCAGGAACCAGAACCTTACCTATTGTTTGTGGGAGATGGGATTCTGCGTCCAACTCTGGAAGCTGAAGCGAAGGAAACAGGTTGGCAGTCGATTCGCTTTTTAGGTTTTCAGAATCAGTCCCAAATGCCTGCTATGTATGATTTGTGTGATGTGTTTGTCTTACCCTCTGGTTTTGAGCCTTGGGGATTGGCAATTAATGAAGTTATGAATGCAGGTAAAGCTGTGGTTGTCAGTGATCAAGTAGGCTGTGCATCTGACTTGGTGAAGGACGGACAAAATGGCCAAATTTATCCTGTAGGTGATATCACGGCTTTAGCTGAGGCAATTCGTTGGGCGATCGCTAACAGTATTTCCGCAGGAGAGATCAGCCTCAAAAAAATTCAAAACTGGAGCTATCAGCAAGATTTGCAGGGACTCAAACAAGCCTTAAATTACTTACAGGTGAGAGTAGCTTAAATGAAAAAAGTTTTGATTGTAGGAGAAACCGCAGAAATAGGTCGTACCGAGGAAGTTTACGGACGAGGATTTTCTCAGTTTGGCTGTGATGTAGAATATTTTGCCTGGAGCAAAGCTGCACCCAGTTTAGCTTCTGGTTCGTTGTGGGACAAAATAGCATGGCGAGTGGCATGGCAAACACTAGCAAAGTCAGCAAATGCCAAATTATTGGCAACAGTAAATAATTTTCAGCCTGATTTGACTTTTGTTGCTTCTCCTCGCTTAGTTCATCCTGATACTATTTTGGCATTCCAGCAATATGGTCTAGCTGTCGTTTTTTATACCGATAATCCTGTAGATACCCATCATACCCACACTAATTCTTGGGTACAACGAGGATTTCCCTTGTGGGATGCTGCTTTTATTTGGAGTCAAAAATTAGTTGAACGGCTCAAAGAAAATGGTGTGAAAAGAGCTTTGTTTCACCCTTTTTGTAGTGATGTTGAATATCACTTTCCCAAACGCCAGGCTCACCCAATATATGATGTAGCATTTATCGGTAACTGGGATGGTAGCCGCAAGCGAGAGCAGTATTTAAAAGCGATCGCAGACTATCGCTTAGGACTTTGGGGATCAAACTACTGGAATACTCACTGTCAGGAGCCTGTTTTAAAGGGTTTGTGTCAAGGAATGTGTAGCTATGAACAAATCCCTGATATTTTAGGCTCTGCCAAAATGGGTCTTAATATTTTACGTCCCCAGAATGAACAAGGACACAATATTAGAACCTATGAAATTCCTGCTACAGGAACACTAATGCTGAGTGAGCGTAGTCAAGAGTTATTGAGTTTATTTACAGAAGATCAAGAAGCTGTATATTTTTCGAGTCCGGATGAGTTAAGACAAAAAGTAGAGTATCTTTTACAAAATCCTAATTTAATTAAAGCTGTTGCAGAGGCTGGTTATCAGAAAGCACTAGTCAACACAATTAATGATAGAGTGACAGAAATTGCTAATCTTTATCAAACATTGAGATCGTCTCAGGGTAGTGATATGAAGTTACTACACCCAAAGGAGGCATAAGATACTAATGAAAGTCTGTGTGTCTGTTTGGGGACGTTTTCATGCATTTAACTTAGCCCAACAATTGCAAAAAAGAGGTTATTTACAAAAGTTAATTTCTACTTATCCAGCTTTTGCAATTACTAAGTATGGGATTGATCAGAAATTAATTCACTCTCTATGGCAATTGGAAGCTCTATCTCGTGGTTGGTATAAATTACCAAGATGGATGAGGGGCGATCGCAATTTGCAGCTATGGTTTTTAGAACAATTTGACCGCTCAGTCACAAATTATTTATCACCAGAGTTTGATTTGTTTGTTGGTTGGTCAGGATCTAATTACTGGTCTGTACATCGGGCGAAAGAACTCGGCGCTAAAACAATAATTGAGCGCGGTAGCAGTCATATGCATTACCAAACAGAAATTCTCACAGAAGAATATGAAAAATGGGGATTAAGTTTCACTGAAACACATCCTGGAATCTACGAAAGAGAAATACAAGCTTATGATGAGGCTGACAGAATAGCTATTGCGAGTCTATTTGTAAAGCGTACTTTTTTAGCACAGGGAATACCAGAAAGTAAGCTTATTCTTGTCCCTTATGGAACTTCTTTAGCAGAATTTTATCCAGTTGCAAAACAAGATAATATATTTCGAGTGATTCACTGCGGCTCTTTATCATTGCGTAAAGGTATCCAATATTTATTGCAAGCTTTTTCGGAATTAAATTTACCTAACGCCGAATTATGGCTTGTGGGTTCAATCACTCCCGAAATAGAACCTTTTATAGCAAAATATCAGAGCGATCGCATTCTTATTAAAGGGACACATCCTCAACAAAAATTGCGTTGGTTTTACTCTCAATGCTCAGTATTTTCTTTAGCTTCCATTGAAGATGGTTTTGGAATGGTAATTCCTCAAGCAATGGCCTGTGGACTACCTGTAATTCATACAACTAATACGGGTGGTGAGGATATTGTGCGCAATGGAATTGATGGTTTTTCTATTCCTATTCGAGATATAGAAGCTTTGAAAGCAAAAATTCTTTTCTTTTATGAAAATCCAGATAAACGAGACGAAATGGGGAAAAATGCTTTAGCACAAGCACGTCAGTCTCTAACTTGGGATGACTACGGTGAAAAAATAACTAATGCTTATTTACAAATTTGTTAGTCAGTATATTTTTACTACTCCATAATTTTAATTCCAATATATTAAAAAATAGAGCAATGGCACATAAAACCATCGGGATGCTTATATATGCAAATCCTGACCATTATCCTCCAACAATAAACGCCGTTCACTTATTATCAGAACATTTTGATGTAGTTTTGATTGGTCGTAATCAAGATCCTGCTATTTGGAAATACCCTTCCAATGTGAAAGTGCATCGTTTAGGGAAATATACATCAGTCAGAGAACGAGAAAAACAATCGCTTGAAGCTAAGCTGTGGGAATATATTAACTTTGTAGCACAAGCTCAGAACCTGTTAAAAGACGTATCTTTGATTTATGCCTACGATTATTTCGCCTATACAGTTGCTTATTTCTGCTTGCTATTGCAACCTAAAGGTATTCCATTAATCTACCATAATCATGATCTCAATGAAAAATTATTTCCCCTATCTTCTCTATCAGGATGGGTTCAAAGAGGTGAACGCAAATGGGTACATAAGGCTAATTTTGTGATTTTTCCGTCTCAAGAAAGAGCTTTATTTTTTACAAAGTTGACAAATTTTTTGGGAAAAACTATGGTAGTACCTAATTTTCCCAGAAAATCATATTTTCAAGAACACCCAAATTTTCCAAATCTCCTATTAGAGCGTTTTCACAATCCTCAAATTTTACTACAAGGAACTATTTCTGTTAAAAATTCCCTTTTGGAACTCATCGAATCCTTAGATTTTTTAAATCAGTCAATAGAGATCAAACTAATTGGGTATATTCAAGAAGCAGACAAGCTAGTCATCAGAAATTTTAGTATTACCAAAAATGTTGCTGAGCGTGTTAAATATTTTCCACCAGTACCTTATAATGATTTGCCTCCACATACTTGGAAAGCATCTTTAGGTGTTTGTTTATATAAAAAGACTGGTATAAACCACCAAACTATGGGAACAGCATCAAATAAAATATATGAGTATGCTGCCTGTGGTCTACCTGTGATTGTAAGTGATCAACCAAACTACCGAGAACACCTTGCTAATGAGAGTTGGGTACGTTTTGCCGATCCTGATAACCCTAAATCTATCGCCTCTGCTGTTGAGGATATCATGAGTGACTTTAATAAATACCAAGCTATGTGCTTAGCAGCTAGGCAAGCTTTTGAAGAAAAATATAATTACGAGTCTGCCTTTTATCCTTTGTTCAAAACAATTCAAGAATTAGTTTGTGGTAGTGAAGTAAAAAATAAGTAGTGAAAACCTAGACGTAAATTTTCCTAAATCAACAAAGGTTTATTTTGAAAATATGTATATGGATACTCAATCTCATCCAAAAATATCAATATTATTACCTGTATTCAATGGTCAACGGTATATACGTGAATGTATAAATTCAATTTTAAATCAAAGTTTTACTAACTTTGAATTGCTCATTAGTAATGATTGTTCAACTGACGATTCACACAATATAATTCAAGAGTTTTCCGACCCAAGAATCATATATTTATCGAATCAAAAAAATCAAGGGCTGTTTAAAAATTTGAATCTAATTTTAAAATTAGCTAATGCCCCAATAATACGTTTTATTTGTCAAGATGACATTCTCTTTAGTGATTGTTTAGAAAACGAGATACTTTTTTTTGAGAACCATCCAGAGATTGATATTTCATTTTGCAAAAGCCACATAATTGATCGAAACGGAATGACTCTTAGTCAGGGTGCTTTAAAAGATTTACCAGATGTAATTGATTCCCATCTAAGTATGCAGTTATTCTATTATTACGGCTGTATTCCTGGTAATCTTTCTACGGTTTGTATTAGAAGAAAATGTATTGATGAAGTTGGCTTATTTAACGAATCACTTTATGTTTCAGGTGATTATGAAATGTGGGTAAGAATTTGTCAAACAAAAAAACTGGGAGTTATTCACAAACATTTATTGAAAGTGCGCTCTCATGATAAACAATTAAGTCGTACCTCAGAATCCGGAGTGCGAGTTATTTCAGAGAACCGAGAAATACGTTCTAAAATTCTAACTATACTACCCAAAAATGTTCATTTTCAGGCAAAGTTTTATTGTCAAATGCGACAAAATGTACTTGATGTACATCATAGTATCTATTGTCTGAGGTATAAAAAGCTCAATAACTTCTTGCGTATCTTAAAAATAATGGGACTTGGAGATTTTTCTTGTGGTTTATTTTTCTGGTTAATCACCTTGAATAATCATTTATATAAGCCTCAACCAAAATTTGTTTAATATTTGATCAATGACATCAAGGCTTTTGTAAAATTATTTTTTGGAATGAATTATTATGGTACTTACTAAAGATATTGTTTACTCAAATCAAGGTAATCCATCTATTGTAAAACTATTAGATGAACATGATCTAAAGATTTTAGATATAGGTTGTGGGGCGGGAGATACAGGACAACTTATTCGTTCTGTCTATCCTTCAGTTCACATAACCGGAATTACTAGTTCGATTATGGAATCTAAACTAGCAAAACAAAAATTAGATTGTTGTGCTTGCTTAGATATAGAACGAGATGAAATACCTGCGTTTTTAAAACAGGAGTTTGATGTTTTAATTTTTTCCCATGTCTTGGAGCATTTAGTAGAACCAGTAGCAGCAATTCAGAAATTACTACCCTATTTAAAGATAGGGGGAAAAGTCATTATTGCCTTACCAAATATATCTAACTGGCGGGTTCGTTGGAAGTTAGCCTTAGGTAGGTTTGAGTATACAGAAGGTGGTATCATGGATAAAACCCACCTTCATTTTTATACTTTCTATACAGCTCCTAAATATTTAATACAACCAATATCCGAAATAGAATTAACACACCATTCAGTTAATGGTAGTATCCCTCTTGGTTTTTTGCGCCATCATTTACTTCATCCCAGTCTTCGCACTAAATTAGATGAAATTGGTTGCAAATGGCTGCCTAATCTATGTGGTAGTGAAATTTTAATGGTAGCTTATCGCAAGGGATAGACTTTTAGCTATGACTAAGGTACTTTTCATTTCTCCTTATGGAGAAGATTATTTAGCAGATGGACTTCTACATGGACTAAGAAGTCTCTTAAAGGAAAACGTAGTTGATTTTCCCAAATGCGCTCATCTGTATAAAAATTATGTTCAGGAATCTAAAGTTAAACTATACGGCAATGGATTTACTCTCTATGGATTGCTAGAAGATATTCCTGTGGATAGAACTGAAATTGATTTTAAGATCCGTAACGGATTTTTTGATCTGATTATTTTTCCGGCAATCTTTAAAAATTTTGGTTTATTTATAGAATTTCTACCTTACTTAAATTTTAGAAATACTGCAATTATAGATGGGGATGATACACCTCAGCCCTATGGTTATGCTGGAAAGTGGTGGCGAGAACCTAAGTGGTGGTTTTTACCCAAAGCACATCAACAATTTCTTTATTTTAAACGAGAATGGACTTTAGAGACAATTCGTCATTTTTGGTTTAAATTGCCTCCTGTTTTTATCTGTAAATATTTACCAACTCCCCGTAATTTCCGAACAATTTCTTTTTCAATTCCAGAAGAAAAAATAGTTAAAAATTTGCCTCAAAAAACAAAGCTATTTCCTAAGCATATTGTTGATGTAGAAATAGCTAAGAGAATCCCAGGAAGCACTACTAGTTATGCTTTTGAATCAGAAGCAGAATACTATTCCGACTTGCAAACTTCCAAATTTGGGATTACAACTAAAAGGTCAGGATGGGACTGTTTACGTCACTACGAAATAGCAGCTAATGGCTGTGTACCCTGTTTTCGCAATTTAGATGACAAACCTAAAACTTGCGCTCCTCATGGATTAAATAGAAATAATTCTATTATTTATCAAAACTACGATGACCTCATGCGTCAAATAGATAATATAAGTGAAGAAGAATATTCTAGACTTAGATTAGCTGCTTTAGCTTGGGTAAGGGAAAATACTACTGTACAGAGAGCAAAAAATCTACTGCAAATTTTCAAATTAGATGTCTAATTAATAGTAGTTTTTGACTAGCATTATTGTTTTGAAAATACATAATCAAGGTAATCTTGGCTATGGGTGTAAATAAAAATTATCAATGACGCCTGATGTGAATTGAATATGGAGACGCAATATTCCTTGCGCCTGGTAAAAAACGT
>Ga0073934_10008705_pt1 | contig 13407 bp, 9 predicted proteins | sample LarsenN4metaG_FD_76834 | JGI IMG/M metagenome (GOLD analysis project Ga0073934, IMG submission 76834) | Hot spring sediment bacterial and archeal communities from British Columbia, Canada, to study Microbial Dark Matter (Phase II) - Larsen... ...
CCCCGTGAGCGCGTCTACCCCGCAGCCGAGAGGAAGCATGGCGTCGGGACAGAGCATCAAGATCAAGATCATCCTCGAGCTGACGGTCTCCGAGGCGGGCCTCGAGGACGCGCTCGCGGAGTACGACGAGCTGACGGTCGAGAACCTCGTCACCGAGGTGCTCGACAAGGCCGTGGCGTGCGACGAGATCACGGCGAAGGTGGTCGAAGGCCCGAACACGCTCGAGGAGTTCGACCAGCAGCAGGCGACCTCCTAGGTCGACCCGCCGGCGCGCCCTCCGCGCCGGGCCGCACCGCTGCCGGACGTCCTGCACGACCCGCCGGGCCCAGCGCCCGGCTAGCCGAAGAGACCGAGCTGCACCGGCTTCGCGCGCGCGATGGCGTGGGCCGGCGCCGCTGCGGGCGCGGCCAGCCGCGGCGGCGTCGCCGTCTCCTCGTGGCCCGGTCGATAGATGCCTTCCCGGCGGGCCCACTCGAGGATCCGCAGGTAGAACGCCTTGAAGCGCGGGCCGTGGTTGAAGTGGCGGAGATGCGCGAGCTCGTGGCACAGGGTGTTCACGAGGCTCGAGTACTTCAGCGGCCGGCCGGTCGAGGCGTGCCGCAGGCGGATGCGGATGCGCCCGTCCTGGAAGCACACGCCGTAGCGTCGCGTGACCGAAGGCCGCTCCGCCTCGATCGAGGCGTACCGCAGGCCGAAGTGCGGGGCGATGCGCTCGGCGTCGCGCACGAGGCGGGCGAGGAGCTTCGCCTGCTCCTCGCGGGCGGCCGCGCGCACGCCTGCGCGGCGTCCGCGCGACGGCCGCGTCGCGCCCCGCGTCCCGTCGGCCCGGCGCCCGTCGCGCCCTCCGCCACGCGGGCGCGGCTGCGAGCCTGCGTCGTCGCCCCCCATCGCGGGGTGGAGTCTCCCGGCCGGGCCCGGGGCCGTCAACCCGCGCCGTGTGCGCGTGTTAGCTTCGCGGCGTGCCGCCCGACGCGCTCGTCCCCGTGCCGCTGTTCCCGCTCTCGAACGTCGTTCTCTTTCCGGGCGTGCGCGCGCCGCTGCACGTCTTCGAGCCGCGCTATCGCCAGATGACCCGCGACGCCCTCGCCGGCGAGCGCCTCATCGGGATGATCGCGGTGCGGCCCGAGCACCAGGGCGCGATGGCCGGGGATCCGCCGCTCTTCGAGGTGGGCTGCCTCGGCACGATCGTCGAGTCCGAGGCGCTGCCCGACGGCCGCTACCACGTCGTGCTGCTCGGCACGAGCCGCTTCCGCGTGGAGCGCGAGCGGCCGCGCGCGGAGGGGCGGCTCTACCGCGTCGCCGAGGTCGAGCCGCTCGCGGAGACGAGCACCCCGGTCGCGCCGGACCTCCGGACGCGACTTCTCGCCTCGTTCGCGCGCGTGGTGCGCGCGGTCGCGCCCGATCGAGCCGAGGAGCTCGACGCGTCGCTCTTCGAGGGCGTCGACGACCCGGGCCTCGTCCACCTGCTCTGCCAGCTCCTCGATCTGCCGCCGGCCGAGAAGCAGGGGCTGCTGGAGTCGAACGGCGTCTCGGAGCGCGGGGAGCGGCTGTGCGCGGTGCTCGAGTTCCACGCGGCGGAGCAGGCGATGCGCGCACCGGCGGGCGGCGAGACGCGACACTGACCGCATTCGCGACCTTCGCGCGAAAGAAATCGTTTCGTTTCGCAAGGGCGAGAAATTCGGAGATCGTGAGCGCGGCGCGCCGCGGCCCGCTCACGCTCCCGACACGCGGGCGCAACGCTGGAACGATTCTCAAGCCTCGCCGCGAACTCCGTGGAACTGAAACGCGATCCGCTTTCCGAACGCCGGTTCTCCGTCGGCGGAGCGGACGCTCGGCGCTCGCGCGGGTGCGCGCGCCGCGCGCGCTCGAAGCGCCCGTTTCGCGGTTGCGGCTCCCGGGGTCGCGTGGTCTACTGCGCAGCGTTTTCGGGGGTTCCGGCGGCCCAATCCGCCGGGATTCCCGGAAATCCCCGAGAACCACGCATGACAACCCCCCCGATCTGGGATGGCGCCCTGCGCCGTCTCGGAGCCGACATACCCGCCTTCGCGCTGGAGGCGTGGGTGCGTCCCCTCGTGCCCCGCGTGCAGGGCGACGCGCTCGTGCTGGCGTGCCCGAGCCCGTTCCACCGCGAGCGGGTGCGGGAGCGCTACCTGGCGCCGATCGAGCGCGCGGTGCTGGCGGAAGCCGGCCGGACGCTCGAGGTGAGCCTCGTCGTGGAGACGCGGGCGGTGCCGGCGCAGGCGTCCCGGCCGGAGGCGAACGACGTTTCGCGCGTGACGCCTCAGCGTGTCGGATCGAAGACCGCGCCGCCGCCGGCGTCCCCCCGCACGCCCCACCAGCCGGCCCTGCCCCATACGTTCGAGAACTTCGTGGTGGGTCCGTGCAACGCCTTGGCGCGCGAGGCCGCGCTCGCCCTGGCCCAGGGACGCCAGCTCGGCGTGAGCCCGCTCTTCCTGCTGTCCGCCCCCGGCCTCGGCAAGACGCATCTCGCGCACGCCCTGGCGGGCGAGGCCCGGCGCGCCTCCGGGATGCGGGTGCTCTACGCGTCGAGCGAGACCTTCACGAACGACTTCATGAGCTCGATCCGCGGCCAGCGCATGGGCGTCTTCAAGCGGCGCTTCCGCGAGGAGTGCGACCTGCTCGTGCTCGAGGACGTGCAGTTCCTGCGCGGCAAGGCCTCGACCCAGCTCGAGCTCTTCCACACGATCGAGCACCTGCTGTCGGTGGGCGCGCGCGTCGTGCTGACCGCCGACCGCCTGCCCCGGGAGATCCCCGACCTCGATCCGCGCCTCGGGTCCCGCTTCTCGAGCGGGCTCGTCGCGGAGATGGAGGCGCCCGACGCGCAGGTGCGTCGCACCATCCTGCGCGCGAAGGCGGCGGCGGGCGGCGTGCGCCTGCCCGAGGACTGCCTCGATCGCCTGGTCCAGGACGTGCGCGGCAGCGTGCGCGACCTCGAGGGCGTGCTGATCCAGCTCGTGGCGACGGCCTCGCTCCTCAAGCGGCCGATCGACCTCGAGCTGGTGGAGGCGGCGCTGCGCAAGGTCGCCCCGGCCGAGGAGCGCGCGAGCCGGGCGGGCGCCCTGGCGCCGGAGCAGGTGGTGGAGGTGGTGGCCGGCTACTTCAAGACGACGCCGCAGGCCCTCTCCGCCCGCTCGCGCCGGCGCGACGTGGTGGTGCCGCGTCAGCTCGCCATGTACCTGGCGCGCCGCTACACGACCGCGTCGCTCCAGCGCATCGGGGAGAGCCTCGGGCGCGACCATCCGGCGGTGAGCCACGCCCTGCAGGTGGTCGAGCGCCAGATCCTCGAGCGGGCGCCGCTCCGGTATCAGGTGGAAGCCCTGGCCGCACGGCTGGACGACCTCGTGGGAAAACGGGGGGGCGGGGGTGCGGCGCGCCCGGTCGCGGGCGCGCCGCACGTACCGGCACCGTAGGCGGGGCGCTCCCGCGGCCGCGGCGCGCCGCGGCGCTTGTGCCGGGCACGGCCCGCGTCGTACGCTGGGGGGTCGCGCGCACGCGCGAGGAGGCCCCATGACCCCGTTCCGCCGCTCTCCTTCGACGCGGGCGCTGCTCGCCGCCGCCGCGGTGCTCCTCGGCGCCGCCACCGCGCTCGCGCAGACCGCGTTCGTCGCGTTCGAGAGCGGGCCGGTTCGCCCGCTCGCGCTCTCGCCGGACGGGCAGCGCCTCTTCGCGGTCAACACGCCGGACAACCGGCTCGAGATCCTGCGCGTCGGCCCGGGCGGCCTGGCGCGCGAGGCCTCGGTCGAGGTCGGCATGGAGCCCGTCGCCGTGGCGGCGCGCACGGCGAGCGAGGTGTGGGTGGTGAACCACCTCTCCGACAGCGTCAGCGTGGTGGACGTCTCCGCGACACCGCCCCGCGTCGTCCGCACGCTCCTCGTCGGCGACGAGCCGCGCGACGTCGTGTTCGCCGGCCCGGTCGTGGGCGGCGGCCGCAGCCGCGCCTTCGTCACCGCCGCCCATCGCGGGCAGCACCGCACCCACTCCTCGATCTCCGGCGTGACCGGCGCGGGCGACCCCCAGCTCACGACCGAGGGCATCGGTCGGGCGGACGTGTGGGTGTTCGACGCGACGAGCCTCGGCGCGACGCTGGGCGGGACGCCGCTGCGCATCCTCAGCCTGTTCACCGACACGCCGCGCGCCCTCGCCACGTCGCCCGACGGCAACACGGTCTACGTGGCCGGCTTCCACAGCGGGAACCGCACCACGCCGCTGTCCGAGGGCGTGGTGTGCGACGACGCGAACAAGGCGGACAACACCGTCCAGGGCTCCTGCACGGTGAACGGCACGAGCTATCCGGGCGGCCTGCCGCTGCCCACGCGCTCCGCGGCGGGCGTCACGGTGCCCGAGGTGGGCCTGATCGTGAGGTTCGACGCGGCGAGCGGACAGTGGCGCGACGAGCTGGGCCGGAACTGGAACAACGCGGTGCGCTTCGACCTGCCGGACACCGACGTGTTCGCGGTGAACGCCAGCACCCTCGCGCAGACGAGCGCCTGGAGCGGCGTCGGCACCATCCTCTTCAACATCGCCGTCAACCCGGTGAGCGGAAAGCTCTACGTCTCCAACACGGAGGCGCGGAACGAGGTGCGGTTCGAGGGCCCGGGCACCTTCGCCCAGAGCCTCACCAACCTCGGCGTCCGCCCCAACGTCCCGACCACCGTGCAGGGCCGCCTGCACGAGGCGCGCATCAGCGTGATCTCGGGCGCCACGGTCTCGCCGCGGCACCTGAACAAGCACATCAACTACGCGCAGCGGCCGGCGCCGCCCGGCACGAAGGACCACAGCCTCGCCACGCCGACGGACATGGTGGTGAGCCCCGACGGGGCCACGCTGTACGTGGCGGCCTTCGGCTCGAGCAGGATCGGCGTGCTGCCGGTGGCGGGCCTGGAGAACGACAGCTTCAACCCCACTGTCACGAGCGCCGACTACATCCCGGTGTCGGGCGGCGGCCCGGCCGGCCTCGTCCTCGACTCGGTGCGCAACCGGCTGTACGTGCTGACGCGCTTCGACAACGCCGTGAAGGTGATCGACCTCTCCACCTCCTCCGAGACGCTCGGCGTCGCGCTGCACAACCCCGAGCCGGCGAGCCTCGTGCAGGGCCGGCCTTTCCTCTACGACGCCGTCGCGACCTCGTCGAACGGCGAGGCCTCCTGCGCGAGCTGCCACGTGTTCGGCGACTTCGACAGCCTGTCGTGGGACCTCGGCAACCCCGACGACCCGGTGACGGCCGACCCCATCACCCGCGTCCTCGGCCTCGCCCCCGGCGACCTGAACGGCGGCGCCGCCAACAACGAGTTCCATCCGATGAAGGGCCCCATGACCACGCAGACGCTGCGGGGGCTCGCGAACTCGGGCGCCATGCACTGGCGCGGCGACCGGGCGAACGGCTTCTTCGGCCTCGACTCGCCGTACGGCAACGGAAACGAGGACCTCTCGTTCCGCAACTTCATCGTGGCGTTCGAGGGCCTGATCGGGCACGACGGCCTCATCCCCTCGAGCGACATGCAGAAGTTCACGGACTTCGCGCTGCAGCTCACCCTGCCGCCGAACCCCGTGCGCGCCCTCGACAACTCCCTGAACGCGGCGCAGGCGTCCGGCAACAACCTCTACTTCAACGTCGCGATCGACGGCGGCCTCATCGCCTGCCAGGTCTGCCACGTGCTCGACCCGAACCAGGGCTTCTTCGGCACGGGTGCGATCTCGAGCTTCGAGGGAGAGCCCCAGATCTTCAAGGTGGCGCACCTGCGCAACGCCTATCAGAAGGTCGGGATGTTCGGCATGCCCGCGGTGCCGTTCTTCGGCTCGGGCAACAACGGCAACCTCGGCTCCCAGGTGCGCGGCACCGGCTTCCTGCACGACGGCAGCACCGACACGGTGTTCCGCTTCCTCGGCGCCACCGTGTTCAACGCCACCGACCAGCAGCAGCGCGACCTCGAGCAGTTCGTGCTCGCCTTCGACAGCGACCTCGCGCCGATCGTGGGCCAGCAGGTGACGCTCACCAGCACGAACGGCGGCGTGGCGGGCCCGCGCATCGACCTCCTGCTCCAGCGCGCCGCGGCGGGCTTCACGTCGAAGATCCTGGGCAGCGGCGTCACCGAGTGCGACGTCGTGGCGAAGGGGCCGTTCGGCGCGAACGGGCGCACGAAGGGCTGGAAGCGGCTGTCGAACGGGCAGTTCCAGCCCGACGACGGCGGCGCGAACGTGACCGACGTCCAGCTCCGGGCGCTCGTCACGGCCTCCCAGCCGCTCACCTACACCTGCGCCCCGCCGGGCAGCGGCACGCGCATGGGCATCGACCGCGACCTCGACGCCGACCTCGACGGGCTCGACAACTGCCCGGCCGCCGCGAACGCCTCGCAGGCCGACGGCGAAGCCGACGGCGTGGGCGACGCCTGCGACAACTGCGCGGCGAAGGCCAACGCGTCGCAGTCCGATCTCGACGTGGACGGCACGGGCGACGTCTGCGACGCGTCCTGCGGCTTCGGCACGACGAGCATCACGTCGATCAGCCCGTCCAGCGCCCAGCGCGGGACGTGGATCGACGTGAGCGCGACGGGCGCCGGCCCGAGCTTCCAGATCCTGATCGGCGGCGTGGCGACGAGCGTCTACAACCAGAACGGCGTCCTCGGCGCCCAGGTGCCGGCGTCGGTGCCCGACGGGGTGCACCTCGTCGAGGTGGTGAACCCGGAGGGCTGCCGCTCCCAGGAGCTGGCGCAGGTGACCGTCTCCGGCACGGCGGGCGGCGGCTGCGGCCTCACCGGCTTCGAGGCATTCGCGCTGCTGGCCGGCGTGCGGCTGCTGCGGAGGCGGCGCTAGTCTCCTCCGACCCAGGAGGAGCCCGAGTTGGCCGGCATCGTCCGCTACGGCAGCTACGTCCCGTTCTTCCGGCTGTCGCGCGCCGCGCTCGGCGGCGGCAAGGGCGAGCGCGCCGTCGCGAGCTACGACGAGGACGCGGTCTCGATGGCGGTGGAAGCCGGCCGCGAGGCGCTGCGCGGCGCGCCGCCCGTCGACCAGCTCCTGCTCGCCACGACCTCGCCGGCGTACGCCGAGAAGCTGAACGCCGCGATCGTGCACGCCGCCCTGCGCCTGCCCGACGCCTGCGGCGCCGCCGACCTCGGCGGCTCCACGCGGGCCGGCCTGCAGGGGCTGCTGCTCGGCGCCGACCTCGCCGCCGCCGGGCGACGCACGCTGGTGTGCGCGAGCGACGTGGTGGTCGGCGCGCCCGAGGGCGCGCGCGAGCGTACCGGCGGCGACGCCGCCTGCGCCTTCGTGCTCGGCGAGGGCGACGACGTGATCGCGCGCCTCGTGGGCCGCGCCTCCCTCACGGAGGAGCTGCTCGACGTCTACCGCATCCCCGAGGAGCGCTTCCCGCGGGCGTGGGAGGAGCGCTTCGGCGCCGAGGTGCTGACGCCGCTCCTGCGCGAGGCCGCGACGCGCGCGCTGAAGGACGCCGGCCTCCAGCCGGGCGACCTCGCCGCGGTGGTGGTGGACGCCACGAACGACCGCGCCGCCGCGGCGCTTCCGAAGCTGCTCGGCGTGAAGCCCGAGCAGGTCGCCGACGCCCTGGCGCTGTCGGTCGGCCGCGCCGGCGCCGCGGCCGCCGGCCTCGCCCTCGCCCACGTGCTCGACGCCGCGAAGCCCGGCGACCGCATCCTCGTCGTGGTGGGCGCCGACGGCGCCGACGCCGCGGTGCTCGAGGTCACGCCGCGCATCGCGGACGCGCGTCCCCTGCGCAGCGTGAAGCGCTGGCTCGAAGCGAAGCGCAGCGACCTCGCCTACCCCGCGTACCTCAAGTGGCGGGGCGTCCTGCCCTTCGAGCCGCCCCGGCGGCCCGACCCCGAGCGCCCGGCGGGCCCGCCCATGCGCCGCGCCGACGCCTGGAAGTACGGCTTCGTGGGCTCCCGCTGCAGCGCCTGCGGCGCCGCGAACCTGCCGCCCCAGCGCGTGTGCGTGGCCTGCGGCGCCGTCGACCGGATGAAGCCCGAGGCCTTCGCCGACGCCACCTGCCGCATCGCGACCTACACCGTCGACCGGCTCGCCTACTCGCTCCAGCCGCCGGTGATCGCCGCGGTGGTCGACTTCGAGCAGGGCGGCCGCATGCAGTGCGAGCTCACCGACGTGGATCCGGCCCGGGTCGCGATCGGCGACGAGCTCGAGATGAGCTTCCGGCGCCTGTTCACGGTGATGGGCGTCCACAACTACTTCTGGAAGGCGCGGCCGAGGCGCTGAGCCGCGCGCGGCGCGCGCAGCGAAGCGCGGAGCCGCAGGCGAGCGGAGTCGGCGAGGACGAACCGAGCAGCCACACCATGCAAGCGCCGCCCACCCGGGCGGAGCGGGCACGACACACGCGCGGCGCGCGCAGCGAGCCGCAGGCGAGCGGAGTCATCGATGGCATCGAAAGGCATCCGGGACCGGGTTGCGATCGTGGGCATGGCGTGCACGCCGTTCGGCGAGCACTGGGACAAGAGCGCCGCCGACCTGCTCGTGGACGCGGCGGGGGAGTGCTGGCGCAGCGCCGGCGTCGAAGCGGACGCGGTGGACGCCTACTGGCTCGGCACCATGGGCAGCGGCCTCTCGGGGCTGACGCTCTCGGAGCCCCTCAAGCTGCAGTACAAGCCGGTCACCCACGTCGAGAACTTCTGCGCCACCGGCAGCGAGGCGCTGCGCAACGCGTGCTACGCCGTGGCGAGCGGCGCCTACGACCTCGTGATGGCGATCGGCGTCGAGAAGCTGAAGGACAGCGGCTACTCGGGCCTCGTCGTCGCGGCGCCGGCCGGCGACGGCACGGACGTCACCATGACCGCGCCCGCCACCTTCTCGCTGCTCGCGCCGGCCTACGCCAAGAAGTACGGCCTCGACGACGCGACGCTGAAGGAGGTGCTCTCGCGCATCGCGTACAAGAACCACAAGAACGGCGCCCTCAACCCGAAGGCGCAGTTCCGCAAGGAGGTGCCCCTCGAGGCCATCAAGGCGTCGCCCAAGGTGGCGGGCTGCCTCGGCATCATGGACTGCTCGGGCGTGTCCGACGGCTCGGCCGCCGCGATCGTGTGCCGGGCCGAGGACGCCCACCGCTACACCGACCACCCGATCTTCGTGAAGGCGCTCTCGTTCATCGCCGGCCCCGCCGAGGGCCCGATGCGCCAGGAGTACGACTTCACGAGCTTCCCTGAGGTCGTGGCGAGCGCCCAGGACGCCTACAAGCAGGCCGGCGTCGCCGATCCGCGCAGCGAGATCTCCATGGCCGAGGTGCACGACTGCTTCACGCCCACGGAGCTCGTGCTGATGGAGGACCTCGGCTTCTCCCCGCGCGGGCAGGCGTGGAAGGACGTCCTCGACGGGCGCTTCGACCTCGGGGGCCCGCAGCCCGTGAACCCCGACGGCGGCCTCAAGAGCTTCGGCCACCCGATCGGCGCCTCGGGCCTGCGCATGATGTACGAGATGTGGCTGCAGCTCCGGGGCGAGGCCGGCCCGCGCCAGATCGCGAGCCCGAAGCTCGGCCTCACCCACAACCTCGGCGGCGCGCCCGGGCGCTGCGTGAGCTTCGTCAGCATCGTCGGGAAGTAGGCGCCCGCCGTCAGGGCGCGCGCAGCCGCTCGGCCAGGAACGCACAGGCCGCCCCCGCCGCCCGCTCCACCACGGGGGTCGCGTACACGTCGAAGTGGTCGCCGGGGACGATCTCCACCGTCACGTCGCGCGCCTGTTCCGCCAGCGCGTCGACGGCGGCGAAGGGCGCAAAGCGGTCCGCGCGCGAGGCGATCGCGAGGATCGGGGCCGCGATCCCGGCCACGCGCTGCGACGGATCGTAGTCGTCGAAGGTAAAGGCCGAATGGGCGACCACCTCGTTGCGGTACGTCGATCCCGGCTCGACGAGGCGCTCGAAGGCCGCGTGGGCGGCGTCGTCCACGATCATGCCGAAGCCGCCCGACGGGGCGATCGCGGGGATCAGGACGGGACCGCGGCCGAGGGCGAGGGCGGCGAGGTCGATCCAGCCCGTGACCACCAGCCGGACCGCCCAGGCGACACCCGGAAAGGTCGCGTCGCCCTCGCGCGTGGTGTCGACGAGGGGCGCGACCGCCACCACGGCGCGCACGGCGGGATCTCCGGCCGCCGTCAGGAGCGCGTGCCCGGCGCCGAGCGAGGCGCCGAGCAGCGCGATGCGCCCGGCGTCGAGCTCGGGCTGCGCGCGGGCCCACCCGACCGCCGACCGCCAGTCCTCGAGCTGGCGCCAGGGATCCACGAGCTGCCGCGGCGACCCGCCGCTCGCCCCGAAGCCGCGGTAGTCGAAGACGACGGCGGCCACGCCTCGGCGCGCGCACGCCTCCGCGAAGGCGGGCAGGCCCACGTCGCGCGTGCCCGCGAAGCCGTGTCCCATCACGACGGCCGGCGCCGGGCTGCCGCTCTCCGCGGGTGCGTAGAGCCACGCCGCGCAGACGGCGTCCGTGCACTCGAAGCGCAGGTCCCGGCGCACGAGGCCGCCCTCGAGCCGCAGCTCGGGGCCCGCCGGGGCCGCGGGCTCGGGCGGCGTCGCGGGCCGGCTACACGCCAGGGTGAGCAGCAGGACCGCCGCCGCGGCGCGAACGCCCATCGCGCCTCCTCCCCCGGACGCTGCGACGCCGCGCTTGACCGCCCGTGGCGCCCAGCGTAGCCTGCGCGGCGCTCGCCCTCTTCCCGGGCCCGGAGGACGCTGGATGACTGCCACCACCGTTCGGACTTGCGTCATCACGTCCCGCCCGCGCCCGGGCGCCGCTCGCGGCTAGCGCCACCTCTCCGAGGCTCCGGCTCTCCCGTCCGGCCCCCGCCCCGCGGGCGCTGCACGCCTTTCGGTCCGAACGGGCCGGCGGGCCGGCTGCGTCCGGCCTCCGGCGGAGAGTCACGAGCGATGGGAAAGACACGGCGCTTCGCGCCCGACGACTTCGGTCGCCGGCGCGAGCTGCATCCGCGACACGACGACGTGTTCCGCTGCCGCCGCTGCGGCCGCGAGGTGGGCGTCAGCGCGCCCGGCACGGCGCACCGCAACCACTGTCCCTTCTGCCTGTGGAGCGTCCACGTGGACGAGCGCCCGGGCGACCGCAGCGCGGACTGCGGCGGCGGCATGGAGCCGATCGCGATCTGGGTGCGCCCGGACGGCGAATGGGCCCTCGTGCACCGCTGCGGGAGCTGCCACGCGGTGCGCACGAACCGGGTGGCCGGGGACGACGAGCCGGTGCTGCTCGTCTCGCTGGCGGCCCGGCCCCTCGCCCAGCCGCCCTTCCCGCTCGAGCGGGTGGCGTGGCCGGGCGCGCCGCGCGGCGGGCGCGCGCGCTGATGCGCGCGCGGCGCCTCGCCCGCCGCCGCCGCGTCCGGCGGCGGCGGGCCCTGGCGCCGCTGGCGGGCGAACGGCGCGGGCGACGCGGAGCGCTCGGCCGCCCAGGCGCTGGAGGCCGCCCGCAGGGAGCCCGCCGTCCCCGGATCCCGCCGACGCTCGCGGGCGTCAGGCCGCCGGCCTGCGGCCGGGCGCCTCGGCCGCGGGCGCCGCGGCGCGCTCCGCCCGGGCGGCGGGCGCGGTCACGAACGCGACGACACCGCCGAGGGTCAGCGCCAGGCCGAGCCACTGCTGCGGCGTCGCCACCTCGCCGAGCAGGGCGAAGCTCGCGCCGAGGGAGAGCAGGGGGATCGACGGCACCACGATCGCCGTGGCGCGCGCGAGGTCGAGGCGGGCGATCGTCTGGTACCACAGCATGGTGCCGCCGAAGGACAACACCACGCCCTGGATCGCGAGCAGCGGCAGCAGCCCCGCGAGCGTGGCGGGCTCGGGGATCGTCGACGGCCCGCGCGTCGCGAGCCACCAGCCCGCGAGGAGCGCCGAGCCGAAGACGTAGCGCGCGCCCGTCAGCACCGGCGGCGTCACGCCCGGGAGCCCGCGCAGCACCACGAGGTGCGAGAGCTGCCAGGCGAGGGGCGTCGCGAGGAGCAGCCAGACGCCGACGGAGCCCGAGAGCTCGTGCACGCCCACGGCGAGGCCGATGCCCACGAGCAGCGCGGCCACCGCGAGGAGCCGCCGCCGCGTCGGCCGGTGCCCGAGCGCGAGCCAGGAGAGCGCCAGCGAGTAGGCGGGCTCGATCTGGAGACACAGCGCTGCGTCGATCGCGCTGGCGCGCTTCGCGCCCTCGTAGAACAGCACGAAGGCCGTCGCCGTGCCGAGGGCGGCGACCACGAGGAGACGCGGCAGCACGTCGCGGCGCACGAGGGCCGCGAGCTCGCCCCGCACGCCGAGCACGAGGGCGGCGGCCGCGCCGCCGAAGAGCCCGGTCACCGCCGCCGTGAAGACCGCGTCGACGGCTTGGGTGGTCAGCTTGCCGAAGGCCGGGCCGAAGGCGCCGAGGCCCGCGCACAGGGCCGCGAACAGCAGACCGACGCGCTCCTCGCGTGCGGCGGTCACCGGGCGCTGCCCGGGGACCCGCCGTCCCCGCCCGGGGCGGTCGCCTCGCCGGCCTCGGCGATCGCCGCGGCGAGGCGGAAGGCCGAGAGCGGCGCCGATCCCTCGGCCTTGTTGTTGATCACCACCAGCGACTCCCGTCCCTCGGCCGCTGCGCTGCGCACGATCGACGCAATGGCGTGTCGCGTGGGACGATCCTCCGCGACCAGCCGATCGAAGGGACGGTAGCGGTCGCGGGCCTCCTCGTAGCGCAGGCCCCGGGGCAGCATCCAGCGCACGAGGCAGGGCGCGCCGGCGGCGGGCGTCGCGTGCCGCTCCAGGAAGGCCTGCTGGCGGGCGGGATCGGGCATGGTCGGATGCGCGTTCAGGCAGTGCACCGCGCCCGCTGCGCCGAGCGCGAGCGCGTAGTCGCGCGTGAGGAGCGGCGGGCTGCGCAGCTCCACGGCGTAGACGGGGCCGCGCGGGAGCGCGGCGAGGAAGGCGTGGAGCCGCTCGGCGAAGCGGCGCGGCTCCGCCGTCGTGTCGCGGCCGAGGGGCGTGAACTGGAACAGGATCGCGCCGAGACGCGGGCCGAGCCCCTCCGCCGCGGGCGCCACCACGGCGTCGGCCGCCCAGGCCGCGTCGAGGAAGCGCGCGTTCGGGCCGCCCGCCGCGGCGCCGTAGCGCGGAAGCGACGGGAACGCCGGTAGCGTGCACGCCTCGTGCGCCTTGACGAGGAAGCGGAAGTCCTCGGGCACGTCCGCGGCAAGGGCTGCGAAGGCGGCCGGCCCCAGCGGCGCGTAGTAGGTGCGGTCGAGGCCCACCGCGCGCAGCAGCGGATGGCGCGCGTAGGCGGCGAGGCCGTCCCGGGCGAGGCGCTCGGTGGAGGCGGCGGCGCCCCACACGAAGCCTGCCCAACCCGGGAAGGACCACGACGACGTGCCGAGCCGTACGCCGGGCGGAAGCCGCGTGGCCAGCGCGGCCAGCTCGGCCGGGAC
>Ga0073934_10008707_pt1 | contig 13406 bp, 11 predicted proteins | sample LarsenN4metaG_FD_76834 | JGI IMG/M metagenome (GOLD analysis project Ga0073934, IMG submission 76834) | Hot spring sediment bacterial and archeal communities from British Columbia, Canada, to study Microbial Dark Matter (Phase II) - Larsen... ...
ATCGACCTGCTCACGCACGAGAAGGAGCGGCTCCAGGAGTGGACCTACACGGTCCTGCCGCCGCCCGCGATCGAGGACGGGGCCGAGCCCGTCGAGGAGGCGGTGGCACCGGCGCCGGTCACCCCGGTCCCGCCCCCGAGCGCCGCCCCACCCCCGGCCGCCGCCCCGAGCGCGCCGGTCACCCCGGTCCCGCCCCCGAGCGCCGCCCCATCCCCGGTCCCGCCCCCGAGCGCGCCGGCGGCGGGAACGCCGGCGCCCGCCCCGGCCGCGGAGCACAAGGAGGTCAGCCTGGACCAGGAGACGTTCGACCGCGTCCTCGCCGAGCTCCTGGAGAAGGGAACGGACCGTCGCGTCGCCGAGGGTCAGGCCCGAAGGGCCGCGATGATCGCCGCGCGGAAGAAGGCCGAGGGGGGGTCCTAGGGCAATGAGCGCCCAGGAGTACACGTTCGTCGTCCTCGCCCTGGTCGGCGTCGTGTCCGCCGTGCGGCTCGTGACCGCGAGGAACGTGGTGCACGCGGCCCTGTACCTCGCCGTGACCCTCGCGACGGTCGGCGGCGTGTACCTGCTCCTCGGAGCGGAGTTCGTCGGGTGGGTGCAGATCCTGATCTACGTGGGCGCGATCGTCATCCTGTTCCTGTTCGGACTGATGCTCACGAAGGCGCCGATCGGTCGCGAGGCGCTCGACAACCAGCGTCGCGGGGTGGCGTTCCTGGTGGGTCTCGCGATCCTCGCCGGCCTAGTCTTCCTGTTCCGGGAGGCGTTCCCGTGGGACGGCCCCAGGATCGATCCGGAGGTCGGGACGGCCGAGGCGATCGGCGAGGCGATCTTCAGCCGCTTCGTGCTGCCCTTCGAGGCGGTCTCGTTCCTGCTGCTCGCGGCGCTGATCGGGGCGATCGTGCTCTCGCGGAAGGACGAGGGCTCGTGATCCGCCTGCCGCTCGTGCTCTCGTTCTCGGCGTTCCTGTTCGCCACCGGCGTGTACGGCGTGCTCGCGCGGAGGAACGCCATCCTCGTGCTGATGTCGATCGAGCTGATGCTGGGGGCCGTGAGCGTGAACCTCGTCGCGTTCTCGCAGGCCCTCGGCCAGATCACCGGCCAGGTGTTCGCGCTGTTCGTGATCGCCGTGGCCGCGGCCGAGGCAGGGATCGGCCTCGCGATCGTGATCTTGATCTACCGGAACCGGGAGACGATCAACGTCGACGAGGTGAACCTGCTGAAGTGGTGATCGCCGCCGAGACCGCCGGGGCGCTCGCCGCGCCCAACTGGTTCGTCCAGAACGCCTGGGTCGTCGTGCTCCTCCCGTTCGTCTCGGCAGCGCTGACCCTGTTCCTCGGCAAGCGGACCCCGGGCAAGGGGTCCGTCTACGGCATCCTCGCGGTGGGGGCCGGGCTCGTGATGTCGCTCGGGGCACTGCTGCAGTTCGTGCAGCACGGCGGCGCCACGTACGAGCGCTCCGTCGACTGGTTCCGGGTCGGTGACTTCCACCTGGAGGCCGGCCAGCTCGTGGACGGGCTCACGGCGGTCATGATGGTGGTCGTCACCGCGGTCTCGCTCTGCGTGCACGTGTACTCGGTGGGCTACATGCACGGGGATCGCCGGTACACGTGGTTCTACGTCGCGCTGTCCCTGTTCACCGGGGCGATGCTCAACGTGGTCCTCGCGAACAACCTGTTCCAGCTCCTGGTCGGCTGGGAGATCATGGGCTTCTGCTCGTACGTGCTGATCGGCCACTGGTGGGAGGAGCACGAGAACTCGAGCGCCGCGATCAAGGCATTCATCACGACCCGGATCGGAGACGTCCCGTTCCTGTTCGGGATCTTCGCGCTCGTGTTCGCCACCGGGTTCGCGAGCTCGAACATCCTCGAGATCGGCGAGCTCGTGGCCGGCGGCGGGGCCTCGAAGGCGCTCGTCGCCACCGCCGCCCTGCTGACGTTCGGCGGCGCGATCGGCAAGTCGGCCCAGTTCCCGCTGCACGTGTGGCTCCCGGACGCGATGGCGGGTCCCACCCCGGTGTCGGCGTTGATCCACGCCGCCACGATGGTCGCGGCGGGCGTCTACCTGGTCGGCCGGATGTTCACCGTGTTCGTGCACGCGGACCCGTTCGTGCTGCAGACGGTCTCGATCGTCGCCGGGATCACCGCGTTCGGGGCCGCGACGATGGCGCTGGTCCAGGACGACATCAAGCGCGTCCTCGCCTACTCGACGATCAGCCAGCTCGCCTACATGATGGCCGGGCTCTCGCTCGGGCCGGCCGGCGTCACGGCCGGCTTCTTCCACCTGTTCACGCACGCGTTCTTCAAGGCCCTCCTGTTCCTCGGGGCCGGGTCGGTGATCCACGCCGTGCACTCGAACGACATGAGCGAGATGGGCGGTCTCCGCAGGCCGATGCCGGTCACGTTCTGGACGTTCCTGATCGGGTCGCTGGCGCTCGCCGGCATCCCCCCGCTCGCCGGCTTCTGGTCCAAGGACGAGCTCCTGGCTGGGGCCGGTGACGGCCACCCGGTGCTGTTCGCCACGCTGGTGGTCACGGCGGCGCTCACGGCCTTCTACATGACGCGCGCCGTGATGCTCACGTTCTTCGGTGACTACCGTGGCCACGGGCACCCGCACGAGTCCCCGGTCTCGATGACCGGCCCGCTCGTGGCGCTCGCCGGCGCATCGCTGTCGGTCGGGTTCCTCGGGGCGCCGCAGCTCGGGGCCCCGTTCGGGCGGTGGGTCTTCTTCGAGCATCCGCACGAGGCCGAGTTCGTCCCGTGGGTGGCGGCGCTCTCGACGGGGCTGGTGCTCCTAGCGGTGCTGGCCGGTGTCGCCCTGTACCGACGCGTGCGCGAGCCCGATCCCGTGCTGCGGATGGGCGCCGTTTCGACGCTGCTCGTGCGGAAGTACTTCCTCGACGACATCTACTGGCGGGGCCTGATCCGGCCGATCAGGGACCAGCTCGCGGCGGCCGTGTACTGGACCAACCAGAGGATCCTGGACGGGGTCGTGAACGCGGCCGCGGTGGTCACCCGAGCGGCGGCCCGGGCCGTGCACGTCTTCGACCAACGGGTGGTCGACGGCGCGGTGAACGGCGCCGCGAACACCGCCGGCTTCACCGGCGGACTGCTGCGGTACATCCAGTCGGGCAACGTCCAGCGGTACGCGGCGGTGCTGTTCACCGGCGTGATCGTGCTGGCCGTCATCTTCACGAGGATCTAGGGGGATGGCCGTGCGGCGGTTCCCCCGCGGAGAGGGGTAGGGGCAGATGACCTGGGAGAACTCCGCGATCACGATCGCGACGTTCCTGCCGCTGATCGGGGCGCTGGTGATCGCGCTCGTGCCCAAGGAGCGCGAGGAGGCCGTGCGGACGCTCGGGATCGTCTTCACCGGCGCGGCGCTGGTGGTCTCGATCCTGATCGCCGCCGGCTTCGACTACGGCGGGCGCAGCGGTCTCCAGTTCGAGCTGGACACCAGGTGGATCCCGGCGATCTCGGCCCGGTACCACGTCGGGATCGACGGCATCAGCCTTCCCCTGTACGTGCTCACCCTCGCCCTCTCGTTCCTCTGCGCGATCTACACCTACCGGTTCGTCCCCCAGCCGGGGAAGACGAAGGCCTTCCTCGCGCTGATGCTGATCCTCGAGACCGGGATGGCGGGCACCTTCATCGCGTTCGACCTGATCCTGTTCTTCATCTTCTGGGAGCTGGTCCTGGTCCCGATGTACTTCCTGATCGGGATCTGGGGCAGCGCGAACCGCGAGTACGCGGCGATCAAGTTCTTCCTGTACACGCTGTTCGGCTCCGTGTTCATGCTGCTGGGGTTCCTCGGCATGTTCTTCCGGTCCGACGTGGCGGGGCAGCACACGTTCGACATCATCGGGCTCCAGGGGTTCGCGGCCGCGGGTGGGTTCTCGCGCGGGTTCCAGCTGGTCGTGTTCGGCGCGGTCGGGCTCGGCCTCGCGATCAAGGTGCCGATGTGGCCGTTCCACACGTGGCTGCCCGACGCCCACACGGAGGCGCCCACGGTCGGCTCGGTCCTGCTGGCCGGGATCCTGCTGAAGATGGGGACCTACGGGTTCGTCCGGATCGCCCTCCCGATCCTCCCCCAGGCCGCCGAGGTCTACGCGCCCTGGATCGGTGGGCTGGCCGCGATCGCGATCGTCTACGCGGCGCTCGCCTGTCTCGCGCAGAAGGATCTGAAGCGGCTCATCGCGTTCAGCTCGGTCGGGCACATGGGCTTCGTGATGCTGGGCATCGCGACGCTCACGCCGATCGGGATCAACGCCGCGATCTTCGGGATGGTCGCGCACGGCATCATCACGGGGATGCTCTTCTTCTGCGTCGGCTCGATCTACGACCGCTACCACACGCGTGAGATCGCCGACATCGGTGGCGGGCTCATGCTGAAGATCCCGTACCTGGGCGGGGTGTTCGCGTTCGTCGCGATCGCCTCGCTCGGCCTGCCGGGCCTGGCGGGCTTCTGGGGCGAGGTCATGGCGCTGCTGTCCGCGTTCAACCCCGCCGGCGTGCTCAACACGAACCTGTTCCGGGCGTTCATGGTGGCGGGCGGCATCGGGACGATCCTGACCGCCGGCTACTTCCTGTGGATGCTCCAGCGCGTGAACATGGGCACGCTCCCGGAGCGGTGGAAGCAGGAGCGGTTCCCCGACATGGTGGCGGCCGAATGGGTCTCCTGGCTGCCACTCCTCGTCGCCATCGTCGCGCTGGGGGTCTTCCCGCGGCTGGTCTTCGGCGTGACCCAGGAGCCGGTCGAGGCGCTGATGCGCCTGTTCGGAGGCTGACCGCCACCGTGGTGACCGACGGGGGAGCGGGGGCGACGACGCACCGATGAACCAGGCGATCGACTTCTACGCCATCTTGCCGGAGATGATCGTCTCCGGGACGCTGCTGCTCGTCCTGGTCGTCGACACGTTCCTGCGCCAGCGGCGGAAGTGGCTGGCGATGCCGCTCGCCTTCGCGGGCGTGCTCGCCGCGCTGGTCGCGACGCTGACCCTGATCGGCCAGGACCGCACGACCTTCGACGGGATGTACGTCGTGGACGGGTTCGCCGTCCTGTTCAAGGTCTTCTTCCTGTCGGTGGCGCTGGTGGTGCTGATGGTCTCGCTCCGGTACTTCCGCGACGGGCGCTTCTACCAGGGCGAGTACTACTTCCTCCTGCTCAGCTCGTTCCTCGGCTGCCTGCTGATGCCCTCCTCCCGAGACCTCCTGATGCTGTTCATCTCGCTGGAGCTGGTCTCGGCCCCCGGGTTCCTGATCGCCGCGTTCCGCAAGACCGACCCGAGGTCCAACGAGGCCGGGATCAAGTTCTTCCTCTTCGGCGTCCTCTCGGCGGCCGTCATGCTCTACGGGATGAGCCTGGTGTACGGGGTCACGGGCTCGTTGAACCTCTCGGAGATCGGGCAGGCGCTCTCGGAGACGATCCCGGACGGACAGGAGCCGCTGGTGCTGACGGCGATCCTGCTCGTCGTCGCGGGGTTCGCCTTCAAGGTCTCGGCGGTGCCGTTCCAGTTCTGGGCGCCGGACACGTACGAGGGTGCGCCGGTCCCGGTCGCGGCGTTCCTCGCCACCGCGTCGAAGGCGGCCGGGTTCGCCGGGCTGCTCCAGGTGATGTTCGTCGCCTTCCCGAACCAGCACGGGTTCTGGACCCCGATCTTCGCGACCCTGTCGATCGCGACGATGACCGTCGGGAACTTCGTGGCCCTCCAGCAGCGGCAGATCGTCCGCCTGCTCGCCTACTCGAGCATCGCGCAGGCCGGGTACATGCTCCTGCCGTTCGCGCTCGTGTCCGCCGACGCCGGCCTGAACCAGGACGCGTTCGCCGCCGCCGTCACCTACATCCTCATCTACGCGATCATGACGCTCGGCGCCTTCGCCGTCGTGATCGCGATGAGCCGCGAGTCCCGGTCCCTGCTGATCGCCGACTTCGCCGGGCTGGGACGGCGCGCGCCGATCCTGGCCGTGGCGATGACGATCTTCATGGTCTCCCTGGCGGGGATCCCGCCGACGGGCGGGTTCTGGGCCAAGTTCCTGGTCTTCAAGGCGGGCATCCAGGCCGGCGGGATCGGGGTGGTGCTGGCGGTCGTGATGCTCGTGAACTCCGTGGTGAGCCTGTACTACTACCTGGCCGTGCCGAAGCAGATGATCTTCGTCGAGCCGGAGGTGGACCGGCCGATGCCCGCGCCGGTCCTGGTGACCGCCGTCACCGTCCTGGCCACGCTGGCCATCGTCGCGGTGGGCGTCTGGCCCGAGCTCGTGGCCCACTTCCCCCCGTTGTCCACGCTTGTGGGACGCTAGAGGGGCGGGCTGGAGCAGCGGAGCGGCAGCCCGGGAGCCCGCCGAACCTGAGGACGGGCTCAGGAAGCGGCGCCATCATCGAACCCGGCGTCCGCGACCGACGGATGTCTCGTAGGAGGAGGAAGGAACCGTGATCGGGCTCAACCGGGTCAAGACCTGGGTCCTCATCGCCGCCCTCGGCGGGCTGTTCGTCCTGATCGGCGGGGCGGTGGGCGGCCAGCAGGGGATGGTCGCCGCGTTGGCGATCGCCCTGGTGTTCAACTTCTCGATGTACTGGTTCAGCGACAAGATCGCGATCGCCTCCACGCGCTCGAAGCCGGTCACCGAGCAGGAGTACCCGCAGCTGTACCGGATCGTCCGCGAGCTGGCCGAGGCGAACCGGATGCCGATGCCCAGGATCCACGTCTCGGAGATGGACCAGCCGAACGCGTTCGCGACGGGCAGGAACCCCCAGCACGCGGCCGTCTCGGTGACCCGGGGCATCCTCCGGCTGCTGGACGAGCGGGAGCTCCGCGGGGTCCTGGCGCACGAGCTGTCGCACGTCGCCAACCGCGACATCCTGATCGGCTCGATCGCCGCCGCGATCGGCATGAGCATCACGTTCCTCGCGCGGATGGCTCTGTGGTTCGGCCACGGGGACAACCGGAACAACCCCTACGGGGCGTTCGGGCTGATCTTCGCGTGGATCCTTGCCCCGCTCGCGGCCGCGATCATCCAGATGGCCGTGAGCCGCTCGCGCGAGTACCAGGCCGACGAGTCGGGGGCGATCCTGTCGGGCGACCCCGACGCGCTGGCGAGCGCGCTCCGCAAGCTGGAGGCTGGCGCCAAGCAGGTCCCGGTCCCGGCCAGCGTCAGCCCCGCGGAGGCGCACCTGTTCATCGTGAACCCGTTCCGCGGGCGGCAGGCTTCGATGAGCCTCGCGAGCCTGTTCTCGACGCACCCGCCGACCGAGGCTCGGGTCGCTCGGCTCCAGGAGATCGGGGAGCAGCTGCGCTGAGGTCCTCGGCGACCCGGCCGAGGGGCTACACCAGCCGCAGCAGGGCTCCGAGGTCCCCGATCACCCGGTGGCCCCCGGTGTCCGCACGCGCGGAACGCGACGCCTCGTCCCGCAGGAGGAGCACCGTCCCGATCCCCAGGGCGGCGGCCCCGTCGCAGTAGGCGACCTGGTCGTCGACGAAAAGCGCGTCGCCCGGGTCCACCCGGAGCGCCTCCAGAGCCGCCCGGTAGATGCGGGGATCGGGCTTGGCCACGCCGATCTCGAACGACAGGATCACGGCGTCGGTCTCCTCCGGCAGCCCCAGGCGCTCGACGACGTCGCGCGTCCCGTGGTCGCAGTTGCTCACGATCGCGGTGCGGAGCCCGCGGGCGCGCAGCTCGCGCAGCGTCGGGATCGCGTCGTCCCACAGGTGGACCCCGTCGGTCAGGAAGGCCTCGATCCGCTCGACGAGCTCGCGGATCGTCCCGTCCTCCACGCGCACGCCCGCGGCCTCGAGCACCGCCCGGAGGTCGCCCGCCGGGCTCTCGAACGTCCCGAGGCTCCGCGCCTCACGGGTCTGGACGTAGGCGCGGAGCAGGTCGGCCTCGGACACGCCGAGTAGTCGCTCGAGCTCGCCGCGCATCGACGGCCACTCGGTCCAGGCCAACGTGTCGTACAGGTCGAGCAGGACCGCGCGCACGGGGCTCGCTACGTCGCGAGCTCGGCGCAGAACTCCCCGAACGCGTCGACGTACCGCTGGACGTCCTCCTCGGTGTGCTGGACCGAGATCGTCCACTGCTCCTCGTCGCCCGGGGTCATGAACACGCCCCGGTTGATCATCCAGGTGAACGACGCGTAGAAGAGCTCGGGGACCGTCTCCAGGAAGTCCCGGTAGTTCGTGAGGGGCTCCTTGCGGTACGAGACGCATCCCTTGGCGCCCAGGTCCACCGCGTGGGCCGGGATGCCGCTCTCGGCGATCGCCCGCTCGCACCCCTCGGCGAGCATGGTCCCGAGCTTGCCGAGGTGATCGTAGGCGTCCCGGGTCAGGACCTCCGTGAGCGCCGTCAGGCCGGCCGCGACCGACAGCGGGTTGCCGTTGAACGTCCCCTGCTGGGCAGCGCCCTTGGTGACGTGCTCCATGATCCGCGCGTCCCCGCCGAACGCCCCGATCGTGGCGCCGCCGCCGATGGCCTTCGCGTACGCGGCCAGGTGCGGCTTCACCCCGTAGCGCTCGGGCGTGCCCCCGTAGGCGATCGTCCCGCCGCACTTGACCTCGTCGAAGATCAGGACCGCGCCGTGCCGCTCGCAGGCTTCGCGGAGGGCCTGGAGGTAGCCCGGCTTCGGCGGCACGAGCCCGATGTTCATCATGACCGGCTCGAGGATCACGGCCGCGATGCGATCAGGGTTGTCCCGGAACGCCTGCTCGACGGCCTCGGCGTCGTTGAACGGGACGACGATGACGGTGTCCCAGAGCGCCTCGGGGACGCCCTTGGAGGTCGGGCGGGTGGTGTACCAGGCCTGCCCCTCGGCGCCCGTGGTGTACCGCATGTCCAGCACGTCGGCCTCGGGTACGACCGAGAACAGGACCGAGTCGTGGTGCCCGTGGTAGGAGCCCTCCATCTTCACGATGACGTCCCGTCCGGTGGCGGCCCGGGCCACCCGGATGGCGTCCATCGTGGCCTCGGTCCCCGAGTTCACGAAGCGCATCTGCTCGAGCTGGAACCGCTCGCAGATCGCCTCGGCGAGCGCGACGGTGCTCTCCGTGGTCACGGCGAAGTGGATCCCCTGGTCGGCGACCTTGCGGATCGCCTCGACGATCTTCGGGTGGGCGTGTCCGACGACGTTCACCCCGAACCCGCCGTGGAAGTCGACGTACTCGGTCCCGTCGACGTCCCAGACCTTCGAGCCCTTCCCCCGCGCGAGGTACACGGGGTAGGGGTCGCCGGCCTGGAAGTTCGAGGCCACGCCGTTCGGCATGCTCTTCACGGCGCGCTCGAACAGCCGCTTGGAGCCCGGCGTGCGCTCGAGCAGCCGCGCGCCTTCCTTCTGGGAGATCTCGTCGGCCCGTCGCTTCAGGCGTTCCACGTCCACCCCTACCACCTCCAGTCCGGGCAATCTACCTGCGGCGACGGGAGGCAGACAATCCGACGGACCGGCGCGAACCGGGGGCGGTCCAGCGACGGAACGGCGGGTCAGGGCCGGAAGTTCACGAACTGGAGGGGGATGTCGAAGTCCCGTTCCTTGACGGCCCGGATGACGGCCTGGAGGTCGTCCTTGGTCTTCCCGCTCACCCGGACCTGGTCCCCCTGGACCTGCACTTGGACCTTGGCCTTCAGGCCCTTGATGAGCTTCACCAGCTCGCGGGCCCTGTCCTCGGAGATCCCCGTGCTCACGTTCACCGTCTGCTTCGAGGTGCCCTTCGCGGCGGGCTGGATCGGCCCGAAGCGCAGGGCCTTCAGGGAGATCTCGCGCCGCACGGCCTTCTCCTTCAGCACCTCGGCGGCCGCCTTCAGGCGGTCCTCGGTGCTGGAACGGAGCTCGATCAAGGTGCCGTCCTGGCTGATCGAGGTCCCCGTGTCCTTGAAGTCGAACCGCGTGGCGATCTCCCGCCGCGTCTGGTCCACGGCGTTGGCGACCTCGGGCATCGAGACCTGCGAGACGATGTCGAAGGAGAACTGGTCCTTGGCCATGGCCTCATCCTAGCGACCGTCAGCGGCTGCCAGCCCCTTGCTATCCTCGTAGGTGCTTCCGGGAGGGTGCCCGAGCGGCCAAAGGGAGCGGTCTGTAAAATCGCCGGCGTAGCCTACGGAGGTTCGAATCCTCCCCCTCCCACCAGCCAGGGCTTGTTATCGATTCCCGGCCCCTCGGGTTATCGAAAGTCACCATCTAGCTTCCCACAGGGGCGCCGATGCGGTCCGCCAGGTGACCCTTGCCGCGATCGGCGCTGTCCTCAGACCACGCTGGTGCCTGTCGGCGGGCCCGACACGGCATCCGGACGGCAAGAAGCAGACCTCGACCAGAGGTCCGCTGTGAAGATGGGGATGGAGCGCTATCGAGGCGGACCGCGGACAGGATCCGAAGGGCTGCCCGCCTGCGTCAGCGCGAGGACCTGCCCATAGGTCCCCCGACGGCGCCTCGCACGCGGCCGGGGCTTGGCCGCGTTCAGGCTTTCGGCCGCGAGTCGCGCCCGCCACATCCGGACGGTCCGCACGTTCAGGGCGGCGATGGTGAACCCCAGGAGGAACTCGATCTTGTCGGTCCCAAAGACCCGGAACTGACCCTTCTCCAGGTCCACGAACCCGCCCTTCAACTGAGCGTTCATGGTCTCGACGATCTGGCGCCTGCCCATCGAGATGTTGTGCGCGGCCGTTCCCGTGGGAAGCCGCTGCCGCAGCGGCAGGTCCGCGGCGGACACGCTGATGGTCGCCGCAGGGCGGGTCCCGGGCGGCAGGCTCACGAGCGGCCCGCTGTCGACCGGGCGACGCATGGTCCAGGGCAGCTCGCGCGAGCGGAGCAGGCCGGCGCTGAAGGGGCTGCGCCAGCGCGTGAAGCCCTCGTCGTCCGGCCCCGCGTGCAGCGTGTAGCGGTAGGGGGCCTTCCGGTTGAAGGCCTCCTCGATCTCCGTCTTCTCCGAGGCCGTGGCGTCCCTGCCCGGCGGCCGCAGGTCGCGGAGGTCCTCGGGCAGGCGCGCGTCGAAGAGCTGGCCGCCGCTCACGATCGCGTCCTCCGAGAAGGGCTTGGCCTTCCACTGGTGCGAGGCCGGTCGGAACGTCACGTGGATGCCCGCCTCGTGCAGGGGGTGCATCAGGAACTCGGGCTTGGCCAAGCTGTAGCCGGGGTCGACCAGGACGTCGTCGATGCGCCAGCCGCGCTCCTTCCCCTCGAGCAGCATCGGCACCACCGTGCGCGAGCGGTGCGTCCCGGCGGGCACGAGCGCGATGCCGAGGATCAACGGCGGCACCTGAGGACCGACCCTAGCCCTGGTGACCCCGTTGGACCACGCCAGGTCCCGAGTTTGTACGAGGGTGTGCAGCTCGTAGCCGTTGAACGGCCCGGCCTTGCGCTTGCCTGTCGCCGACCGCCATCCCGCGCGGGCCGTCGGGTCTGCGGTGTAGATGTTCCGCCCGTCGGGGCCGACCCCGAGGATCCTGGCCCTCCTCTTCTTCCGCGCGGTCCGCGCGACGAAGTCGATGACGTCGTCCGAGCGCTCCTCGTCGGTCTCCTCGAGGTCGAGCACGAGCGTCTCGACGTCACCGTGCAGCCGGCCCCAGGTGGGGACGTCGGTACCGTCGATTGCGATGCTGCCGCTCGTGACGTACTCGCTCGGGCGCGAGGCGCTGATCTCGCGGTTCGCGACCCATCGCGCATCGATCGTGGTCGGCTCGCCGTCGACGTCCACGACGTTGCCTTCGCGGAAGATCTGGAAAATCCGCAGGAACAGGCGCTCGAACCGGAGGTAGGAGTTGGCGAACCCCCAGTCGGTGATCCCGAGCGCCTGGAGCTGCTCGTGGCTGAACGAGTTCATCACCTTGGTGATCGCGACCAGATGCGCTACGTGGTGGGGCCGCAGGGCGTTCACCTGAGCGGCGACGCAGAACGCACGGAAGTTCAGGCTGCGGGGACGACCGATGTCCGAGTCGACCAGCGGGCCGACGACCTCGACGACGCCAGAGGCGTCCACGAGCTCGACCGCGGTCGCGAACTCCCTGGGCGTCGGCGGGGAGCCGCCCTCGACGTCGACCGGTGCGCGGATGAGTGTGTCGGGCCGGTCCGCCGGGTGACGCCCGCCCTCGGACAGCGGCACGGGGTTCGTGCTCATCCAGGCCCCCGGAGCATGCGTGCGGCCTCCCGCTCGTCCAGGGGTGCCACGAGCGCGAGGAGCTCGTCCAGGGACGAGATGTTCTTGAACCCGGCGGCCTGGGCGAGCTCGGGGAGCCGGGTGCCGAGGTGCAGGTGGGCGAGCAGCCACGTGGAGCGGGCCCGGTTCGTCGACAGACGAGGCCGGCCGGGTCCGGCCTCGTAGCGCGCAATCATGCGGCAGGCCTTGTTCTTGGATCTGGCCTCGCCGCCGACGAGCGGCTCGTCACCGGCCTCCTCGGCGAGCGTGAGCACCTCGTCCTCGAACGCCGCGAGGACGGGCACGAGCCGTGGCATCGGCGCCGGGACCTGGACGAGCACCGCCTCGGCGGTCCGGATCACGTCGGTGCCGCGCACCTTCGTGACCCAGCGGCCGTCCAGGCCCGCTCCGGCGCCGAGCGCGAGGATCGCTCGGGCGGCCCTTCGGCGGCTGGGGGAGGACTGCCTGGCCGCGTCCTTGCGAAGAGCCTCGAGTTCGGCGTCCGTGTAGGGCGGGGCGATGGTCTTGTGGCGGATCCTGGGCGGCGGGGGCTGCCAGGGTGCCTGGGTCGTGAGCAGGGGTCCGATCTTGCGCAGGGTGGAGCGTGCGGTGTTCTGGGAGGGCCCGGTGAGTCCCAAGGTGCAGTACCGCTCGACGTTGTCGGGGTCCAGGATCACTTCGAGGTCGAGCGGCAGGCCCTGGTCCAGGCTCCAGGCGCAGACCCCGAGCAGGGCCCACAGGTAGGACTCGGCCCTCGGGCGCCGAGCCGGACGAAGGCGCACGATCGCGGAGGTAATGAACCGGCCGAGCACCGAGTCCCAGATCGCCCGGTACTTGCCGCGGGGGCGGTAGCGGCGCAGCCAGCGGGCCACGTCCGGGTCGAGGTTTCCGAGGTCCGGCTCCTCGCGCGCCGCGGGGGTCCCTGAGGGCCCTACAGGGGCTTCTACCTGCGGTTCTCGGTCCTGGTTCCTTGTCACGATCCTGTCCCCGGTGATGTCGTCTCGCCCTTTACGGCAGGTCGCCGCGGCTTCTGCCACTACGGCGGGTCCGGATCGGCTCCCCGCCGTTCGGGAGAAGCGCTGTCTGAGGCGTGTCGCATCGCTCCCGTACGGCTACTGCTCCCCGCCGGACACCCCATGTCGCGCGCCGTTGATCGGGCGGCCGGCCTAGTTGTCGTGCTGGAGCTGCTCGAGCACCACCAGCGCCGCCTGGAGCACGTACTCGCAGTACGGGCAGCCGGGCGCGGCCTCCGGCGGCTCCTCGAGCTCGAGCACGAGGAGCACCTGGGCGAGCAAGTCCCG
>Ga0073934_10008708_pt1 | contig 13403 bp, 13 predicted proteins | sample LarsenN4metaG_FD_76834 | JGI IMG/M metagenome (GOLD analysis project Ga0073934, IMG submission 76834) | Hot spring sediment bacterial and archeal communities from British Columbia, Canada, to study Microbial Dark Matter (Phase II) - Larsen... ...
ATCGAGGACGGCCTGGCCGAGGACGACTGGGAGGGCTGGCGCATCCTCACGGAGAAGATCGGCGGCCACGTGCAGCTGGTGGGCGACGACATCTTCGTGACGAACACCGAGCGCCTCGGACGGGGCATCCGGGAGGGCGTGGCCAACTCCATCCTGGTAAAGGTGAACCAGATCGGAACGCTCACGGAGACGCTGGATGCCATCGAGATGGCCAAGCGGGCGGGATACACGGCCGTGATCTCCCACCGCTCGGGCGAGACCGAGGACTCCACCATCGCCGACATCGCGGTCGCCACGAACTGCGGGCAGATCAAGACCGGCGCTCCCAACCGCACGGATCGGGTGGCGAAGTACAACCAGTTGCTGCGCATCGAGGAGCAGCTCTCCGAGGTGGCGCGGTTCGCGGGCTGGCGCGCCTTCTACAATGTGCGCTGACGCCGGCAGCGGTCCCGACACGGCGGCGCGGGGCGGGAGGCCTTGCCTCCCGCCCCGCGTCGCTTATGCCTGGCAGCACCTGGACGCTTTCCCTGAGCAGGCGCTGCGCACTTTCCCTGCGCAGTGACACGTGCCATCCGGTCCGCTTGACCGGGCACCGATTGCCCGCTACAATGGGCGCGGCGGCCATTGCGCCATGCCGACAACCTGGTGAACCGCGGCTGCGCCCACCCGACCCAAGGGGTTGCGGAACGCTCCCGAGGCACCCGCTTCTTCCCCGATGAACAGGAGGAACGCCTTGATGCGCCGACTGCTCGCGCCGGCACTTGTGCTGGCGTCGCTCGCCCTTCCCCTTGCCGCGTCCGCCCAGAGCGAACCTGCGGATGCCGCGCCGGACAAGCCGGGCACCTCCAAGCCCTGGCTGCGGCTGGAGTGGCTCTACGGGCCGCGCCGATTTCCCCATGCCGACGTGCCCCCCAATGCCTGGCACCGTGCCTGGCTCCAGAAGCGTGCCCTGCCCGTATGGAATCCCCGCGGAGGCGGACTTGGATTCGAGTCGCTGGGAGCGTGGGAGCACATGGGACCCAACGCCACGGATCCCGGAAGCGGCCGCAGCTGGACGGGCCGCATCCACGCCATCGCCGTGAATCCCACCGATCCGAACACCCTCTACATCGGCCACGCCAAGGGCGGGGTCTGGAAAACCACCGACGGCGGCGTCACGTGGGCACCGCTGACCGACGGCCTCAGCAGCCAGGTGGTCGGTTGCCTGACCCTGGACCCCGTGGACCCCAACACGGTCTACTTCGGCACCGGAGAGGAGTACTTCGCAGGATACACGCTGGGCGGAGTCGGGATCTGGAAGTCCACGGACGGGGGGGCTACCTGGACGCTCAAGGGCAACAGCACCTTCGCCGGCCGCAGAATCAACGCCATCTCCATCGACCCCACAGACACAAGCCGCTGGGTGGTCTGCTCAGACCTGGGATTCCACACCACCACGGATGGTGGCGCCACTTTCACTCTGCGCAAGGCGGGGGTGGGCAGCGCCCTGGAGCGCCATCCCACCATCGCGAATACCCTGTACGGCGCCATGGGATGGCCGTTTGGCGGAAGCACCGCCAGCGCCAACGGCGTCTACAAGTCCACGGACGGCGGCGTGACCTGGACCCTGCTCGCCGGCCCCCCCACGGGGACCTCCGCCGGCCGCTATGAGCTCTCCATCTGCAAAGGGACCCCGAGCGTCGTATACGCCGTCTGCACGGTGCCGCCGGGAACCTCCAGCGCCTATCTCATGAAGGGGGTCTGGAAGACGACCAACGGCGGATCGACCTGGACCCAGATCGCCACCACATCCAGCTTCCCCAACTCCTGGCCCCAGGGTTGGTACGACCTGGCCATCAAGGCCAATCCAGACAACAGCAACGTCTGCTACGTGGCCGACGTTGTGCCCTACAAGACGACGAACAGCGGAGCCACCTGGACGTTTCTCGGCAACCCCGGCGGCCACCCGGACATCCACGCCATCGAGATCCTCCCCGGTGCATCCAGCACCGTCTATCTGGGCCAGGACTCCGGCCTTTACATCTCCACCGATGGCGGGTCCTCCTGGACGCACCGCAACAGCGGCCGTGGCACCATGGAGTACTACGCGCTGGACGTGCATCCCACCGATCCTCTCGCGCTCGCAGCAGGTGCCCAGGACAACTCCACGCACCTGCGCACGGCGGCGCGAGGGTCCACGTTCCGCGTGGTGATCGGAGGAGACGGTTTCTGGGCCGCCTACAAGAGGTCTGCGCCCACCACCCTGCTGGGCGAGTGGCAGTTCGGCCACATCCTGCGCTCCACCGACGGCGGCCTCTCCTGGTTCAACGTGCTGGACCTCTCAGGCGATGCAGCGCCCTGGTCCACGCCCCTCATCAACGACCCCACCGCACCCAGCCGATTCTATGCCGGCACCTACCGCGTGTGGAGGTCCCTATCCGATGGCGCCGCGGGCACCTGGGCGGCCATCAGTCCGGATGTGACCAAGCCCACAGTGAGCGGCGGCGCCATCACCGACATCAAAGTGGCCCCCTCCAACGGCAGCTTCATGTATGTGGGCTCCAGCGACGGCGGGTTCTTCGTCTCGGCCAACGCCCAGTCCGCGGCGCCCACCTGGACCGCACGCTACGCGGGACTTCCCAGCGCCTCCGTGGGCGGGGTGGAAGTCGACCCGGGCAATCACCTGGTCTGCTACGCCGGGATGCAGGGCTTCCTGGCAGGAAGCCACGTGTTCAAGTCCACCGATGCGGGTGCCACGTGGACCAACATCACCGGCAACCTGCCCAACATCCCCGTCAACTCTCTTGCGGCGCACCCCGCACACCCCAACACGCTCTTCGCGGCCACCGACAACGGGGTCTACGTGACCGAGGACGGTGGAGCCACCTGGGCGGTGGCCGGGTCGGGACTGCCCAGCACCATGTGCACGATGCTGCGCGTGAACCCGGCCACCGGGTTCCTCACTGTCTCCACGTACGGCCGCGGCACGTGGCGACTGGCCCTGGGAGCGGGGAGGGCAGCCACGACGCTCGCATGCTCCAACGCCATCGGCGCACGGGGGCAGGCCGTGGAGCTCAAGGCCCTGCTCTCCCGCACCGCATCCGGGTCGCCCCTGGCCGGCAAGACCGTGGAGTTCCGCGTGGACGGTGTGCTGGCGGGCACCGCAGCCACGGACTCCACGGGTGCGGCCGTGCTGGCCTACACGATCCCCGCGACGATGGCCCTGGGCGCCCACGCGCTCACCGCCAGATTCCCCGGGGACGCCGAGAACCTCGAGTCCGTCTCGCCGGTCAAGACGCTCAAGGTCGCTCTCAAGACCAAAACCACCCTGCTGGGAAGCGACCCGCTCACGGGCACGGTCGGTGTGGCCAAGACCTACAAGGCGAAGCTGGTGAGGGCGTCCAATGGGACGCCCCTGGCGAACCGCAAGATCCGGTTCCTTGTGGATGACGTGCTCAAGGCGACAAAGACCACCAACTCGCTGGGGGTGGCCGCGTTCACCTACACGCCTCCGGCGGGATCCGCCGGGTCCCACACCCTCACCGCCCGGTTCAGTCCGGGAATCGCGTCTTCCTACGCGCCCAGCAGCGCCACCAGGACGCTCAGCATCGGCCCGTAGGAGCCGCCCGCCCGGCTCTCTCGTCCGAAGTCATGGCCAGCGTGGAACGGGCCCGCACAGTTGCGGGCCCGTTCGATTCGGGCGGGGCACCCTGCACCGCGCCGCGCCCTCCGCGGCAGCCTTGGCAGGCACGATCCCGGCTCAGGCGGCCAGGCTCAGGGTGTCGCCCGACAGGGCGGCCTTGTGGCCGTGGGGGTCCCGGAACAAGTCCCAGCGCACATACATCGTGCCATGCTCGACGAAGGGCGGCGCAGAGAGTTGCACCTGCTGGCCGTTCACGTCCACCATGAGATTGGCCATCCGCACGGCGGCGGTCCACCGGCCGATGGTGGCGCGGGCCCCGTCCTGGCGCGGTCGTACCACTGCACCTGGCCGCCCAGCCCATGCACCACCTCCTCCAGGGGCACGTAGTGCTTGCCCGCGCGCAGGACGGGCTCCTCGCTCACGGAGAGGGCCTGACCGTTGTAGATGCAGGCCATCAGTCTGCTCCCTTGCTCACCTGCAGGTGGCTCGTCACCTTGAACTCCTTGCCTGCCACCTGCCGGGCGATGTTGTCAGCCACCTTCTTCTGCTCGGCGCTGGGCACCGTGCCCCGGAGGTGAACTATGCCCTTGTCCGTGTCCACGTCGATATTGTTCCACTCCAGCTGCTTGGGCGTGGTCATGAGGGCACTCTTGACCTGGAGGGCCATGAGGCCCTCCCTGGTGTCGGCGGCGATGGCGCTGCCAGCGTTCTCCAGCGTCCTCTCCAAACGCTCGGCCGCCTGCGTGCTCCTGCCGCCGGTCCTGTCGGCCGTGCGTTCAGCGCCGTCCTCCGCCCGGTCGCTGGCGTGGACGGTCCGGTCCGCAGCCTGCCGGGTCTCGTCGCAGCCCGCGACCCAGGCCAGTCCGAGGAGCGCGGCCAGGCCCCAGGCGCTGGTTTGTCTCATGGCTCTATTCCTTTCCCGGGCCGCGGCCGGCCCGGTCGCCTGCGTCTCCGGTTGGGGTGAAGACGGCGGCGCACCCGGGCTTGTTCGCCACACGCGCAGAAGGCGCCCCGGATAGCCTGGCTCCGGGGCGCCTTCCCATGGGTCGAGGTCAGACAGCTTCGTCCACGGCCTTGCACGCCGCGTCCTTGGAGCGGACCCAGGCCTCCTGGACCTTCCCCTCCGCCTGGCGGGCCTTGCCCTTCAGGTCGTCGGATGGATCGTCCGTCAGGCCGCCCTTGGCGTCCTGCAGCTTGCCGTGCACCTGGTGCGCCTTGCCCTTGATGCGGTCGGCGTTGCCTGCGTTCTCCCCGCCGCCCGGTGGGGCGGCGATGCCTGTCCGGCTACTGCGAGCTCCCGCCCGACGCGTCGGACCCAGAGGCCCCCGCGCCGCCCTCTGGGGCGGGCTCCCTGGAGGGCTCGGTCGCCGGAGGCGTCACGTTCACGTCCGTCTCCACCCCTGGAGCGGGCGGGTACACGTTCACCACCGGAGGCGGCTGGGCCGGCGGATTCACGATCACGGGCGGCGCGCTGGGCTGCGGCCCCGGCACCACCACGGTGGTGTTGGAGGGCGCTGGCGGCGGTCCGGCCATCACGTCCACGTTGTCCCGGTTCTGCCAGTAGTAGAAGTAGAACCCTCCCAGCACCAGTGCCAGAACCAGCAGCGTAAGCGCCAGGTAGAAGCCGAAGGCGTTGCCGGACGCCGCGGCCCGCTCATGGGCCAGCTCGTGGCGCAGCACGTTGCGGTCGACCGCGACCTCCCGGGCGCCTGCCTGGGCCTGGTCTGCCTGGATTCGGGCGTCAATGGCCCGGGCCTCCGCCACGTGCCGGCCGAGGGATTCAATGGCCGCGGCGGTGGCGGCCATGTCCCGCTCGGCCTCAGCGGCCCGGCGCTCGGCCGCCTCCGCGGCCGCGACATCCATGGCCAAGTCCCGCTCCCTGCGGGCCTGGTCCGTCCTATCCTCAGGATGCAGATTGTCTGGCATCGCGATTGGTCTCCTTTGCGAGGTGGTTCACCGGGGAGATGGCGCCCGGGTCTCCACGAGGGCTTTGAATGCCGGCTGCGCGCCCGGAAGCGCTCGTTGTCCGGCGTCTCCTCCTGCGGGACGTGCCTCACTCTGGACGGGCCGCCTCCCAGGCACCCTCCAGCCGGCCCGCATCGTTGGCGGCCAGAGTGAACTGCTGGATCGTCCCGGCCTCCAACACCTCGGCCCGCCGGCAGATCTCCATCACCAGCGCGCCGATGCGCTCTTCCAGCTCGAACCGCTCGGCGCGGTCCTCCTCGTCGAAAAGCTGGGCCCCGTAGCGCTCCAGCAGGCTCCGCTCACCGCCCCCCTCAGGCGGCGGCGGAAGCGTGGCCGATTCCTGAAAGAAGATGGCGCTTAGCGCCACGCTTCCAGGAGCCGTCCACCCCTGCCATGCCCGCCTCAGGTCCTCCAGCGCCAGCTGCTCCACCTCTGTCGCGCCGATCTGCGACTCCGCCACCAGATGCAGGATGTGGCCGCACCGCCTGGCCGCCATGTGGTCGGCGGCGGTGCGGGAGCAGGACAGCGCCGCGGTGAGGGGGGTGCTGGTGGCACGCAGGACCACCCCTCCCGGCTCGCACCGATCGTCGGGCGGGCCCAGCGTATGGACCATGAGCGACACGGGACCCAGCCGCTCCTCCGCCTCCTCCAGGGCGCGGCCCATTGCCGCCGGGTCCCACGAGCTTCCCTGGATCAGGACCGCGTTCGGCCGAAACTGCCTCAGGAGCGCGTCCAGTTCCGAGCCAGGAACGGGGGCCTGGGACAGGAACGCCAGGCGAAGGCCCTCCCGGCCCATGCGGCGTGCCACGGCCATCGCCACCTCGGTCATCCCGCCCGTGAAGAGCACCACCTGGCCGCCCAGACGACTGTGCATGCTGCCGGCTCCTGTCCATGGTGACCGCGCGGAGGCTCCCCGGGGCTCTCCGCAGGGCACATCCGCGGGGTGTCCTAGGCAAGACGCGCCTGCCAGACGGCTTGTTCCGGAGGCGACTCAGGCGCTGAGGGGGGTCGCCGCCTGGATGGCGTCCGCGGACACCACCCGGTTCTTGCCGGCGCGCTTGGCGGCGTAGAGGGCCTGGTCCGCTGCGCGCAGGAGGGAGGCTTCGTCGCAGGCGCTGATGGGGTAGGTGGCCACGCCCGCGCTCAGCGTCACCCGCACGGGCTCCCCGGAGTCCAGCGGGAGCGCGAGCCCCTCCGCGGCGGACCGGATGCGCTGGGCGACCACCAGGGCATCTGAGCCGAGGGTCTCCGGAGAAAGGACCACGAACTCCTCGCCGCCCTACCGGGCGGCGATGTCGGTCTCCCGGATGTTGTCGCGTATGATCGCCGCGACCGCCGCCAGAACCCGGTCGCCCGCGGGATGGCCGTGGCGGTCGTTCACCGCCTTGAAGTCATCCAGGTCCAGGATGATGAGGGAGACCGGCCTGCGGTAGCGCACGGAGCGCTTGATCTCGTTCTCCAGGTGGCTGCGGAAGCAGCGGAAGTTGAAGAGGCCCGTCATCGCGTCGGTGAACGCCAGGTCCTCCAGTCCCTCCTGCAGGCGCACCTTCTGCAACGGCAAGGACACCCGCTCGGCGAAGGCGGCGAGGAGGGTCTGGCGCTCCGGGGTGAAGGCGCCCGGAGAGGCGCAGGTGAGCACCATGCCGCCCACGCGGCCTCCCAGCGGCAGAGCCAGCACGGAGCGCGCCCCGGGATCCAGTCTGGCCATGGCGTTGGCCGGTTCTCGAAGCGTGTCCTCCACGTGGTGGGGGCGTCCCGTGCGCCAGTGCGGCCAGTCAGCCGCCCGCAGGCGGTGGGCGCGGATGTCGGCCCGGTCGATCCCCACGATGTCGTAGAGCTCCAGATGCGTGCCGCGCTCGTCGGAGAGGTAGACCGCTGCGCAGCGCAGCTCGGGCACGATGCGCGGCAGCATCTCCAGGACGGAGTGGACGGCATACTCCAGCTTGCTGGCCGCCTGCACGATCTGCGTGGCGTTCAGCAGCAGGTCCTGCTCGGCCATCCGGCGATGCATCCGGACGCGCTCCCCCTCGATCAGCTGGGCGTAGACGGCGCCGATGAGCGTCATCACGTTGATTGTGACGGCGCGCAGGGCATCCTCGCGGGTCGGCCACGCGGAGAGCGGGCTGGGATGCAGGGCGAAGAAGGAGGCGAGGCTCAGGAGCAGACCCACGGCCAGAGCCACGGGCAGGGACGCGCCGGCCACGGCAAGGACGACGGGCAGATAGAGAAGCGGCTGGTACTCGGACTCGCCGCCGCCCGTGGCACGCACGATGGCGAGCGCGGCGACGGCCGCTCCCACCACCAGGAGGGAGGCGGCGGTCCGTCGTCCGCGCAGGCCTTGCATCGCGCTCATAATGTCGGCTGGTGCTCCTGCCTCGTGGCTGGAAGGACGGGGCGCGCCCCGGGGGGCGGACAGCGCCACGGGTCCGGCGTCCTGGCCGGTCCAGTTCAGAATAGCACGTGCGGGCTGTCCCGCGAAAGGTCCGCGGGCCCCCGCCTACGAATCCCGAGAATTAAGAAGCGCCCGTGCACGCGCGAGCTGGGCGGCCACTGCCTCGGGTGCGGTGCCTCCCCGCACCCGGCGGGAGGACACGCTGGCCCATGCATCCGCCGTGCCAAACTCCAGCGTGGCGAACTCCGGTGCGAACCGCACAAGGGATTCGCGGTCGAGATCCTCCAGTCCCAGGCCGCGCTCCAGACAGTCACGCACAATTCGGCCCACGACGTGGTGGGCCTCCCGAAAGGGCATCCCCTGCCGCACCAGGTGGTCCGCCAGGTCGGTGGCCGTGGAGAAGTCCCGGCGCAGAGACGCCGCCATGCGCTCGCGGCGGAAGCGGGCGGTGGCCAGGGTCCTCTCCAGGGCTGGCAGAACCGCCTCCAGCGTGTCAGCGGCATCGAACAGGGGCTCCTTGTCCTCCTGCATGTCCTTATTGTAAGCCAGGGGCAGCCCCTTCAACACTGTGAGGAGAGCCAGAAGGTGGCCAAAGACCCGCCCCGCCTTGCCCCGAGCCAGCTCGGCCACGTCCGGATTCTTCTTCTGGGGCATGATGCTGCTGCCGGTCGTCACCGAATCGTCCAGCTCAATGAAGGCGAACTCGGGGGTGCTCCAGAGTATGAGCTCCTCGGCCATGCGGGAGCAGTGCACCATCACCAGGGAGGCGGCCGCCAGAAACTCCACGGCGAAGTCCCGGTCGGCGACGGCGTCCAGACTGTTTTCCGCCACCCCGTCGAACCCGAGCAGCCCGGCCACGCGCTCCCGGGAGATGGAGAAGGAGGTGCCAGCCAGCGCCCCCGCCCCCAGAGGCAGCACGTTCACCCGGGCGCGGACCTCGGCCAGCCGCTCCCGGTCGCGCTGAAACATCCAGAAGTATGCCAGGAGGTGATGGGCGAGGAGCACCGGCTGGGCGTGCTGCAGGTGGGTGCATCCGGGCAGGACGGTCGCCGCGTCCAGCTCCTGCTCCGCCAGATGGACCAGGGTCTCCTGAAACCGCCGCAGGCCCGCCGAGACGGAGTCGATGGCCTCGCGGAGATAGAGCCGGGTGTCCGTGGCCACCTGGTCGTTGCGGCTGCGCGCCGTGTGCAGGCGGCCCGCGGCCGTCCCGATCCGCTGCCGCAGGAGCGACTCGATGGCCGTATGCACGTCCTCGGCGGCCTGCTCCAGCACCAGCGAGCCGTCAGCCAGGCCCTCCTGGATCTCCCGCAGGCCCTGCACGATGCGCTCGGCGTCCTTCGGTGGGATGATCCCCTGCTCGCCCAGCATGGTGGCGTGGGCGATGCTTCCCTGGATGTCGTGGCGCCAGAGGCGGGCATCGAAGTCCAGGGAGCGGTTCAGCCGCTCCACGAGGGCATCGGTCCCCCCCGCAAAGCGGCCGCCCCACAGCCTTGCCGGGGCGGCCGCGCCTGATTCGTGTTCCGCCATGTTCTGTTGTGCCCGTGTTCCCGCCTGTGTCCTGCGTGGCAGTGTGGATGCGCGGCAGGCTAGGTTCTGCGGGAAAGGGTCCAGGGGGCGCGATAGTCGGCGTGGATGAACCGGTCCGCCTCAGGGTCGTTCACGAAGCGCTCGGCCGCCATGTCGAACACCACCCTGCGGCCCAGCATCCAGGCGATGTTGCCCAGGATGCAGTAGGTGACCGTGCGATAGCCGATCTCCACATCCATCACGGGCCGGCGACCGGTGCGGATGCAGTCCAGCCAGTTCTCCCGGTGCCGGGTGGTGGTGTCGCCGCTGCTGGGATGGAGATAGACCTCCTTCCCCGGCGGCGGTTGGAACGACTTGGCCTTCTGCTCTGTGTCGCAGGCCCCGTCCCCCTGGGTGACAATGAGCGTGTCCCTGTCGCCGATGTAGGTGGCACCCCAGGGCTTGTGGGTGTCCGGCACGGCGTGCTGGCTCCAGACCAGAGTCCAGGAGGGGTTCTGGAATCGCCAGGTGACCTCCATCTTCAGCGGCACGTCGTAGATTCCCTGGGTCTGCCTCTGCCCCGTGGCCTCCACCTCAACGAGGCCGCGGTAGTCGTCGTGGTTCATAAGCCAGCAGACGATGCTGATGGCGTGATTGCCCCGGTCCCGGATCTGCCCGCCGCCCAGATCCATGAACCATCGGAAGTTGGCCGGGTGGTAGAGTGGATGGAACTCCCGCCACCGTGCTGGCCCCAGCCACAGGTCCCAGTTGAGGTGAGGCGGCGGGCCGGGCGGCTTGGGCACGTCGGGAGAGACGGGGTTGTCGGGGTGCCAGATCTCCACCCGGCCCACGCGGCCGAGCATGCCGCACCGCACGTACTGGCAGGCCGCCCGTGCGTTGGGATTGGAGCGGCCCTGGGCGCCGATCTGCACAATCCGATTGTGGCGCCGCGCGGCGTTCACCATGGCGCGCCCCTCGCCGATGGTGCGGGCCGTCGGCTTCTCGGAGTACACGTGCTTGCCCGCCTGGCAGGCGTGCACCGTCTGCATGGCGTGCCAGTGGTCGGGCGTGCCGATGGTGACGGCGTCGATGTCCTTTCGGTCCAGTATCCGCCGATAGTCCTCCACCAAGACAGGCGGGGAGGGGATGGTGCGGTTGCCGGACTGCATCACCTTCTCGGCCACCTCGGCCATGCGGTTCCGGTCCACGTCACAGAGGGCGGCCACGTCCGGCGGCACGTGAGTGCGCCCCATGCCGCCTACCCCGATGCTGGCGATGACGATCCGGTCGTTGGCGCCCGGCCGCCCGGGCCTCCCCAGCACGCGGGCGGGGATGATGGCTGGAATCCCAAACCCCGCCGCCGCTCCCAATAGCTCCCGCCTGCTGATGCCTGTTCCGCCCATTGCCCCCTCCGCTCCGCCGGGTGCGTGCTGGCGTCAGATTCTCCCTGGTGCCCCCCGAATCCTCGCCGCCAAGGCACTCCCGGAGCACACCGGACTGCCCGCCAGCACCACATGCTCCGCGGGCGCGCAGAGCCTGCTCGTGACTGCCGCCATGTCGCCCCTCTCGACGGGCTCAACCGCCTCCAGCTCGCAGCCGGCGCCACAAGGCGCGCCCGGCCGCGCCGGGTTGCAGGCCGAACGCTGAAACCTGCACCCGCTGGCGGGGAGGAGGCTGGTCGGGAGGGATCGCGCCTACTGCTCGCGCCAGCCAGGACCGTCCACCACGAAGATCACCCGGAACCTGCGCAGGAAGCCGTCCCGGCGTGCCCGCTCCAGGAGGAAGTCGGCGTCCTCGTCGGATAGCGTCGGGTCGGAGCGGAAGGCGTTGGCGTGCACGCCCGTGGCGCGCAGCACCAGCGGGGCGCTTCCGGCCCGACGATTGGAATGGGCCTCCCGAATGCTGGAGGCATACGCCACGATGCCCGTCTCGTTCACGAAGTCCGGATCCGCCTCCTCCCCGGCCCACACTGTCGAGCCGTCCTCCCGGCGAATCCGCGGGCTCATGGACCGCTCCAGGCCCAGGCCCCGGGCGTCCACGATCAGGCACGTGTAGCCCGAGCCCGCGTCCTCATCGAACGCCGCGCGCGCATCCACCTGGCGCTCCCGGGGCTCCGCGGGACGGGAGGGGGCGGGCGCCGGCAGGCGCGCCGGCGATCTGAGTGCGCCGGGTGCCATGGGCAGGGGCAGCCGCGCCGGCGGCGCCGAGGGCTTGGCGGCGGGACGCCGGGCAGGGGCGGCCGTTGCGCGGACCGGCGGCACGCCCCCGATTCGGGCCGACAGCCGGGCCGCCAGAGAGTGAACCAGCGAGAAGAGGCTGTCCGGCGCGCCGGCGGCGTTCTCGGCAGCGCCGGGGAGCGTGCGCCCGGAGCGCACGTCCACCACCCGGGCGTTGATGACCACGAGGCCGTTGAGGGGCAGGCAGCTGCCCACAATCCTGCAGCGCGCGCCGGCGGAACCGGCCTCCACCACCTGCAGCCGCTCGGACTCGGCCAGTTCCGTGATCAGCGTCTCGTGAACCACGTCGGCGAGTTCCCGGTCCTTTCCGGAGAAGGTGCCCACGGCCACCACCAGGGGTTCGCGCGGCAGGGCATGGGCGGGGAGCGCGAGGCAGAATGCCAGAGGAATCAAGGCGAAACGCATGGCGGCCCTCCGTGCTGAATCGGTGCGGGATTCCACAGCCGGAGGGCGGAAGGAGGCGCGGCGGGTGAGCCCCGCCTCCGCTCAGGCTGCATGCTGACCTGAACGCGGGCGGGCGGCGAGTGTGACACCCAGGCCGCACCAGCCAGTATAATGGGCGCGTGAAGCGAGAGACAGAGCGGACGGAGCGGTGGCTGAACCGCACCCAGCGCATCGTGGGCGGCCCTCCCCCGGGGGGTGGCCGCCCACGGGGCTCCCGGCACGCCCGCCAAGCGGGGTTGGTTGCGGGAGGCGCCCTGGCGGTGCTCGGGCTGATCCTGGGCGGCGCCCGTTGGCTCCGCGGCGGTGCCGGCGATCCGGATGCGCTGCCCACCCCGCGCGTTCACGTGGTGGAGTCGCGGCCAGCCGACCTCTTCAGAACCGCGCCGCCCCGGGCCGTGTCTGCCCCTCCGCTGGCGCCGCCCACCGCGTCCCTCGCCCTGCCTGCTCCGCCGTTGCAGCGCCTGACGGCGACCGCTGGAACCCTCAGCGCTCCCCCCGTGGCGCCGCACGCCCCCATCTGGCAGGACGGCCGCGCCTCCCCGTGACGAGACCCGGTGCCAGATCACTGGCGGGTGGCGCTCGGTATTCCGTCTCTCCTCGACCGCCCTCCGCCAGGCCCCCGGCCCTCAGCCTCGGGACACCGTGAGCGCCACCGGCGGGCCGCAGTAGCTCACCTTCACCACGAAGTTGATGGAAACGGATCCCAGAATTGCGACGGGCAGGTCCGTCACTGGCGCGGCATTCGGCGCCGCCTTCAGCACCACGTGACCCTTCGTCTCGCCTTCGCCAAGCAGGGTCTTGCTGGCCCCCTCGTCCAGGGTCACCCCCGGCGGCAGAGGATTGCCGTACACGGTGCCCAGGTGGCGCAGGTAGACGTCCAGCGTCACGGGCTTCGTGTAGCCTGGCGACCGCTTCACCGTCACGTCGATTCTGGCGGATTCCCCTGGCTTCAAGGACACCTTGGTCGTGCTCAGTTCAATCAGGATGTCCGGCGAGTCCGCCACGGCCACGGCCTGGGTGGCCACCTTGTAGAGGCCCCGGCCGCCCCCCGGAATGTAGATCTCCGAGAGCGGCGTGGCCCGGCGGACCAGCGTCATCGGCTTTCCATCCGGCCCTGGGACCTCCGCGGTTCCGACCACTTCCACCAGCGAGGAGTCCACCTTCGCGTCCGGCGCGCACGTGAGGATCAGGCACCCCTGGGGAACGTTCGGCGGGATCGTGAGGGGGTGGGCCATCA
>Ga0073934_10008709_pt1 | contig 13396 bp, 11 predicted proteins | sample LarsenN4metaG_FD_76834 | JGI IMG/M metagenome (GOLD analysis project Ga0073934, IMG submission 76834) | Hot spring sediment bacterial and archeal communities from British Columbia, Canada, to study Microbial Dark Matter (Phase II) - Larsen... ...
GAGACAAAAACCGACGGCAAAAACGGACGTTCCCTAGCATGGGTTGCGGTGTGGGGCGGAGGGATATCACTTCTAGCAATGATCTGCGTGTTTTCAGTGGGCGCGTTGCTTTTCCCATATATTTCTGAATTCATTCATCAACTTCCAGTGAAATGAGACCTTAACGCTCACTGATAATCCTTCTTGCCTTTCATTCCTCATTCGATTATGCTTGTGCATGGGAGTGGTTAGGTCCCGGTGGGCTTCCTGGTCTTCAAAACCTGTGGCGGGTCGCGTTGCGGGCCGCGGTGGGTTCGACTCCCATCCACTCTCGCCTACCTTACAATAAAGTGACAGTCACCTTGAAGGTGACTGTCACTTCTGGAGCCATATGACCCACCCCGAAATTGATGTTCTCACCAGTCACGTATCACGAATCTTCCGCATCGACGATGTCACCGCGGGCGACCCACGCGAGTGGATCGTCCGTTTTCGCGGGCAGTTGCTCAGCGAAGACACCGTCGCCGCGTACGACCAGCTGGCGGAGGCTGTCCGCGGCTATAACCTCACTCCGCTGTTCAGAAAAGGTGAAGACGGCAAACAGGTAATCTTTCTTGTGCAAAGCCTCGCCACGCCGCGGATGAACACGCGAGTGCACATCAACATTATTCTTTTCGTTCTCACGGTCATCAGCGTGATGTTGACGGGGGTTGACATCCCTCCCGAAGCGATTCCCGCAGACGGATCATTCCCGTTCCAATATTTGCTTCTCAACCTTCTTTCGGGCTGGCCCTTCGCGCTCAGCATGATGGGAATTCTGTTCGCGCACGAAATGGGACATTACATCGCCTGCCGCTATTACAAAGTCCCTGCCACGTTGCCATATTTTTTACCCGCACCGCTTCTCAGTCCGCTGGGGACGTTTGGCGCGTTCATCGCCATGCGCGGCATCCCGAAGAACAAGCGTGTGCTGTTCGACGTGGGCGTAGCGGGTCCTATTGCGGGATTGATCGTAGCAATTCCTGTTTTATTCATCGGGTTATCGCTCTCGGAATTGGGTCCTATTCAACATGCGCCTGAAGGCATGTCTGGCTTCCTTGAAGGGAATTCGATCTTTTACCTGTTTTCCAAATACATGGTGTTCGGTCAGTTATTGCCGCACCCCATCAGCACCGGCGGATTGTCACAAGCCATGTATTGGCTTCGTTATTTTTTCACCGGCGCGCCGATTCCGTTTGGCGGCATGGACGTACAACTCCATTCGGTGGCGTTAGCTGGCTGGGCGGGACTGCTCGTCACCGCGCTCAATCTGCTCCCCGTCGGCACACTGGACGGCGGTCATGTCGCGTATGGTTTGTTCGGCGACAAAGCGCGGAGAATTTTTCCATTTGCCATCGGCGCGTTGATCACCTTGAGCGTACTGCCCTCCCTGCTGACTCTGTCTTTTGAAAATTTCAATTTTAGTTGGGCGCTGTGGGTGTTCATCCTGTACTGGCTGGGCAGGGTCCGCACACAGCCGCTGGACGATATCACCGAGCTTGACACCTCTCGCCGCGCGTTGGGATATGTGATGTTGATCGTGTTTGTTTTGCTCTTCACGCCGATTCCGATGGTGGCGTATTAATGACTCACCTTACGCCGTTTTACCGTTTGTGTGTCACCCTGAGCGGAGCGAAGGGTCTCTACGATAATCGTAGGGGTTCTTCGCTCCGCTCAGAACGACATTGCGTAAGGTGAGTTAATGAATCCAATCCCGAAGGGATGGTAGGATTCTAGAAAAGATGAAATGACAAGAAATCCCGAAGGGATGAAATGATTTATTAAGCAAATATGCCACTCCTTCGGAGTTGTGATTCATACGCAATTCAGTCTATAATCATTTGACCCCATCGGGGTCATTGACGCCATAATCTTAATCATGTGAGTTTTGATGATCATCCGAAAAATTTCTGTTGCATTTTTATTAATCATTTTCATACTTTCCGCTTGCACGCCGACTGATATAGTTGAATCCACGCGAACACCGCGTCCCAGCGCGACGCAAAACGCGGAGGATGCGAAAACGCCCACCCCGGCGGCGAGTCAACTTGGTGTGGAGGAAGAAGCGCTGCGCGGAAAGCAGGTCAACGTATGGCATCCGTGGTTCGGCGCGCAGGCGAGTCTGTTCGAGTCGCAGGTCGCGAAATTCAACACGGAAAATGAATGGGGAATTGTCGTGCTAGCCGAGTCCAAAGATAATTACAGCGAAATATATTCACAAACCTCAGCGGCGTTGGATGAGTCGAACAATCCGCAAATTGTGGTTGCGTTGCCCGAGCACGCGCTCGCATGGGGCGAGGATGTGACAGATTTGAATCCGTACGTGCATGATCCTGAATTTGGTTTGAGCGCGCTCGATATGTCTGACTTTGCGAGCGTGATCTGGCGGCAGGATGAAGTGGATGGAAAACGATTCGGCGCGCCCGCACAACGGACAGCACGCTTCATCCTCTACAACCAGACCTGGGCGCGGGAACTTGGGTTTGATTCACCGCCTGAAGATTCGAGCGAGTTCGAAGCGCAGTCATGCGCCGCGCACATCGCTCTCACAGGTGATTCCGACCCGAACAACGATTCGCTTGGCGGCTGGTTGATCGACTCGAACGCGGCCACCGCGCTTTCGTGGATGCTCGCCTTCGACGGCGGCGCGCAAGAGGAGGAAGGTTATCGTTTTCTTGCGCCGGGCAACATCGCCGCGTTCAAATATTTGAAATCGTTACAACAAAAAAATTGCGCGTGGGTAGCCTCGCCTGATCTTCCGGTGAACGAGCGTTTCGCGGCGCGGCAGGCGTTGTTTGTCACTGCAAGCCTAGAAGAATTCCCCGATCAATCCCGCGCATTTTCTGCTTTGAGCAATACCGACGAATGGGTCGCCTTGCCGTTCCCGGGCGAGGAACGCGACGCGCTCGTTGTCTATGGCTCGTCGTTCGTCGTTTTCAATACGGACGCGGAGACCCAACTTGCCTCGTGGTTGTTCATCCGCTGGATGCTCTCGCCGGAAAATCAAGCGGATTGGGTAAAGAGCACTGGACTCTTCCCGCTTCGTTCCTCGACGATGGACCTGCTCGCCGATTATTCATCGGACCATCCGCAGTGGGCAGGCGCGGTGGAATATCTTTCGGAAGGCGATGTCACACCGCAACTTTCATCATGGCGGCTCGTACGAATCATGCTGGAAGACGGATTCCGTGATATGTTTGACACCATCCGCCACCCCGATCTGACGGAAGGTCAGGTGCCGGTGATCCTGAGACAGATGGATGAGACGGCGCAGGAGTTGTCGAAGTAGTTTATTCATTGCTCGCGGCGGCGTCCCCGCCGCCGAGGACGGCGGCTTGAGCAAAGGAGTTGATATGCCCGAATCACAATACCGCGCGCGGCAGGTCGCCGCAAAGACTCATGAAGTTGTCGAGTACGACCACGACGACTCAAAACCCGGCAAGCCGTTGCACATCATGGTGCCCGGTGGGTTGGTCGCGCTGGGAGCATTGGGTACGATCATACTCATTGCCTATCTGACGTGGTTTGAACCCCAACTCGATCAAAGTACGGGGCTGGTCTTGATCGCTTTACTATTCCCGTTTTACGTGGGTGGCGTGTTCCTCTTCAGTTACGGCTATGAGTTGTATAACCTCCCTCGCGCCCTGCGCCTGACGGCAATCATCGTTTTCCTGACCTTCGCGGCGGTCGTCATCGTCGCGGTGCTGGCGCTGGTGCTGTTCGGCGGAGGAAAATTGCCTAGTGGATCGTCGAAGCGGGGGTCTTCGAAAGGCGGTTCCGGCGGATCATGGAAATCGAGCTCGTCTTCCGTTGCACCGAAAGTGTCGGCGAAAAGTGTGTCGTCAACTCCCTCCATAAACACTTCGCGCGGACTTGATGTTGGAAATGTCGTTGTGCTTGGCGGTGGGCGGACTCACACACGCGAGGTGACCAAAGAAGTCGTGAAGGAAGTAGAAGTGCCCGTTGCGCCGAGGTCAGTGAATTGCCCGAACTGTAACCGGGCGTACGTCCCTGCGGATGAAAAATATATTTGTCCGAGTTGCGGCGCACCTACGCCCCAGGAGTTGATCGAGGAGTCAGAGAAGCCGAGGACTAAAGAGTAATTGGTAAGTAGTATTTCGTGAGGTGTGAGAATTGGAGAATTCGAGACTGGAGACTGGCTCATGAAATTAATGTACATCAACGGTGAGTTCACTAAGGGCAAAGCGCATGGCGAGATCGAGGTGACAAATCCCGCGACGGAAGAAGTGTTGGACACCGTCCCGCGCGGAAATGCTGACGATGTGGAATCAGCCGTCCAGTCCGGCAAGGAAGCGTTCAAGTCGTGGAGTAAGATGGGGGCTAATGAGAGGACGAATCTCTTGCACGAAGTCGCGGCTAAGGTGAAGAGTCATAAAGAAGAATTAGTGCATTTGCTTACACTTGAACAAGGCAAGCCGATTTCCGAAAATGAAGAAGAGTTGGAATGGGTGGCGAACACATTCGATTATTATGCCGAGTTGGGACGTCATGACCGCGGGCGGGTGATTCCGCCGGGCGAACATTCGCAATTCAATTTTATTTTGAAGGAACCGTATGGCGTGGTGGCGTGTATCGTGCCGTGGAATTTCCCGTTGTTGTTGATGGCGTGGAAAGTCGCGCCCGCGCTCGCGGCGGGGAACACCGTTATTATCAAACCTTCAGAGATGACTCCGCTCACCGCGTTGTTCATGGCGGAACATTGTTTCGATCATTTGCCTGCGGGCGTCGTGAATGTCGTCACTGGGTTCGGCGCGGAAGCGGGCGAACCACTAGTGAGACACGCCGATGTGCCAGTGATCGCGTTCACAGGAAGTTTGGCGACGGGTCAGCGAATCGCATCGCACGCCGCGCCGATGATGAAGAAGTTGCATCTTGAATTGGGCGGCAAGGATGCAACTGTCATTGCCGAAGATGCGGATCCTGAACTCGCGGCGAAGGCTGTGGCGTACGCGGCATTGATCAATGCGGGTCAGGTTTGCACGAGCACAGAAAGAGTCTATATCCCAAAGCCAAAAGCAAAACAATTCACCGAAGCGATAGTTGAACATGTGAAAACTTTGCGACTTGGGTCCGGGCTTGAACCGACGACAGATGTCGGACCCATGATCGGCGATTCATACCGCGCGAAAATTGAATCGCACGTGGAGGAGGCGCGTGCCCGTGGAGCGAAAGTCCTCACGGGCGGTCAACGGCCTCAACATATTTCCAAAGGCTGGTTCTATGAGCCGACGGTTTTATCTGACGTCGACCATACCATGCTCATCATGCGCGAAGAGACGTTCGGTCCTGCCGTGCCGTTGATGGAATACACATCATTTGAGCAGGCGATTGACTTGGTGAACGACAGTCCATATGGCTTAGGCGCGGTCTTGCTCTCGGAAGACCCGAAGAAGATCAAGATGTTCTTTGAAGATGTAAAAGCAGGGACAATCTGGATCAACGACCCGCTGACCGATAATTACGCCGGTCCGTTCGGCGGGATGAAATACTCCGGCGGCGCGCGCGAACTCGGCATCGAGGGACTCGACCAGTTCCGCGAGACGAAGCACGTGCATTGGGATTTCAACTTCGAAGATAAGTCGTATTGGTATCCGTATGGGAGGTAATTCTGTTGTGGTAAAATCCCGTCGCTTGCGGGAGTCGCCAAGTGGTAAGGCATCAGCCTTCCAAGCTGATATTCGTGGGTTCGAATCCCATCTCCCGCTCTGAAGTAAGAGTGTCAGGTGTCAAGTTTTCGGGTGTCACGTGACACTGGAGCACCTGACACTTGGTACTTAAACGGGGGCCCATGGCGCAGCGGTTAGCGCAGGCGACTCATAATCGCTTGGTCGCAGGTTCGAATCCTGCTGGGCCCATTTCTACTCACAAGAAGTTTGAATCCCAAAAATGTCAATGCAACGATACGGATATATCATAATGCTGGCGGGAGTTGTCGTTGGGATTGTATCTTTACTTGCGGATTATTTTGGTATTGGTTCAGGGGGCATCCAAGCGGCTCAGTTGTTGGGTACCCAGTTTGGAATTGTAGTCGTTCTCATCGGTTATGCTATAACCCGGCTCGAGGATGGATTGAAAATTCCATCTCTACGTTCGATCTCATCCATGGTTGCAAATCGGATACTGAACACTCAGCCGTACGTGTGGTTCTTTGTTACATTTTTTGGGGTTTATCTCTGGATGTTTGTCTCGCCAATATTTCTAAATACAGATCTTCAGATGCAGTATTTCAATCGGTTTATTCCTCATGGCGGGCGTATTGGAATGGATATGAGAGCGATCGTGGAGTACATTTATAACTGGCTGGTTTTGGATCAGTCTCCGTACGCAAGCGGTTTTATCGCTTATCCGCCATTTGCCCTTATCCTTTTTTCTCCATTTCTGCTGATCGGATATCCTGCCTATTTTTATGTAATGACGTTTCTCACTTTGTTATGTCACCTTATATCTGCGTTGATCATTCCTTTATTGATCACAAACCGAAGAAATGTATCGTTGACGATACTTATTTTTGCTACCAGCCTGTTTTCTTATGGATTCCAATTCGAACTGGAAAGAGCCCAGTTCAATATCATTGCTTTTACCTTTGCGTTGCTAGCCATTTACATTTTTCATTATCACCCCCGATATCGAGTGATTGCGTATTTCTTCATTTCGATATCCATCCAGTTGAAGATCTACCCCGCTATATTCCTCCTCCTTTTGATTGAAAATTGGAAGGATTGGAGAGGGAATCTCATTCGATTTGCCTCTTTGGGGTTTGTCAATATCGCCGCATTGTTCCTGCTGGGAGCAAAAACATTCGCGGAGTTTAGTGCCGCAGTTCGAAGTCAGCAATCTTACGGTCCTTCATGGAACGGCAATCATTCCATACAGGGATTTGTCAATCAGTTGATTTTGGACGGGTTCGGCCTGTTTCCGGAGTCGACACTAGTGGCATTGAGAGGTTACTCGGGATCTATACAATTAGCGGTGATGATGATATTCCTTTTGTGCCTTCTTGTCATTGTCATAAAATCCTACCACAGAAATGAGGGTGGATTGAATCCCTATTTGTTGCTCGTCTGCACTGTAGGAGCTTTAATTCTTCCATCTATCAGCAATGATTACAAACTTTCAATACTTGCTGCTCCAATGGCGATACTAGCCGGTATGCTGATTGTGTCGAGTCAGGGTCGGGTTCTCAGCAAAACGCTGAATGGCATTGTATTGATCCTTTTCTCCGGTGCTTATTGGATCCTTCAGTATCCTTTCAAATTCAAACCTGAAATCTTAACCCGAAGCTTCCTGGCGTTGTTCATCCTGCTTTTGGCAGGCACCTTGCTCTATATCTTTCGGTTGAGGCAGAATGTATCCGAATCCTAGCCCTGAAGTGAGCCTGGGGTTCTCTTAGAGATTTTAAATGAATCCACCCTTTTCTTCCACGCGTAATAAGGTCTTACGGACTTTGCAGGAGTCTTATTCCCTCGAAGCCAGTACTGCAAGCAGAATATTTGCTTCAGGATTCATTTTTGTTTTAATGTCCATCTACCTTTTGCAACGGGCAGATCAACCCTTGTGGCACGATTCGCTTCATTATTGGGAGTTGGGTGGCAGCTTTGATGCAAACGGGCATTTCTCTTTTTTTAACTATAACAGCCCCCTGCGCGGTTATCTTTTTCCCTTCCTGTTGTATCTTGTTCAGCGCCAGGCGGACCTGATAAACCTTGATCCCCGTATCTTGTTTTCAATTTACGCCTCGCTCTAATTTACGACCTTCTCGGTTTATGCTGTGCCGCTGTTTTTTCAGTCCGTTTTTGAGTGGAAGATTCGTGTGTGGGGAATCTACGCTTTTTCAGCCTTGCTCTTCTATTTCTGGCGCGGGTACTTTTTGTATCCACTGAGCGATTTTCCAGCTTTGTTTGCATTGCTGATGGCTCTGGGAATCCTCGCCGCAACGCTTAAGAAGCAGATAGGCTTGGGCGCGATAGTTCTTGTTGGAGTTTTTGCCAGCGCAGCAATGAATATCCGGCCTGCGTATCAATTGTCATTTCTGGTCATCATGTTGATGATGTTCATTGGCTTTAGGAAGGATGGCATCAAACAATTAATTACCCGGTTTACTCTGTTCTTGGTCGGTTGTGGATTCATATTGTGGCCTCAGGTTTTGATCAACCAAAGATACTTTGGTTCAAATTCACCCCTGGTATTGGCGACGTACGTGGATGAAACGGATATCTATGCAGTTCAACTATTTTGGGGCTTGAAGACACAGAAGGTCTTGACCAATATCGGAGACAATTATCCGTATGCACTCGTGGCATATAACGATCCCTTGAGCGGGAAGATACCCAGAACAGGTAGACTGGAAAAAAACCTCCAAAATTATTTTGATATTATTAAAAGAATTCCCGCTGATGTGGCTGTCAGTTATTTTCGACACGCCTTTAATGGCATTGATCCTTTTTTTCCGACACCATACGTGAAAAACATATTTGCCCCCCCATACAATTTTTAGTTCATTCAATTACTTGATCTGGTTCGTGTTATTCTATTATCTGGTCGCATCAAATTGGGCAGGCCTGGATACACTTCGCGTGTCGGGTATTATGGGATTGATGTTGCCCGTATTGCTGGCAATCCCCACTGTCATCGAGGTAAGGTTTTTCCTGCCGATCTACATTTTGGCGTATGCAGTTGTGTCTTATAGATTTCCATATCAGGAATATTTCTCCCTGGCTCGCTCTCATCGGTGGCGTTTGGTGCAGTTCGTTGTTTTTTGTTTCGTCTGGCTTCTTCTATGTTTCACTCTATCTGCAGCTACAATCGAGCAACTGGTCAGTTAATGTGCTAAAACGAGGCCATGGATCGATACGAAACGATTATAATTCCCAAAAATCATGCCTTTGATTGAACATGAAGCCCGACGAGTGTTTTCAATCGTCATCCCCGTTTATTACAACGAGCCAAACCTTCCGACGACAGTGCCAAGCCTGCTGGCATTGAAGGACGGATTGGATGGTGTTGATCTGGAGCTTATTTTTGTGGATGACGGTTCTCTGGATCAGTCATTGCCAACACTGCTTGATTTTCAGGCTCGTTTTCCAGATGAGATCAAGGTTGTCAAACTGACCCGAAACTTCGGTTCGATGTCCGCCATTCAGGCTGGATTTGCTGTGGCAACCGGCGACTGCGTGGGAATGATCTCTGCAGACCTGCAGGACCCCCCTGAGTTGTTTATGGAAATGCTTGGCTATTGGGAGAAAGGCAGTAAGGCTGTCTTTGCGATTCGCCAGGATCGGGAGGAGTCATTTCTTCAAAAGTTCTTGTCAAACGCCTACTATGCATTAATCCGTAGGTTTGCCATTCCAGACTATCCCACCGGGGGATTTGATTTTTTCCTTATTGATCGACAGGTGGTGGACGACCTAAACCGAATCCAGGAGAAGAATACCAACCTGATGTCCCTGATCTACTGGCTGGGGTATCATCCGGTGATGATTCCCTATATCCGCAGGCAGAGAACGAAAGGTGTGTCGCGTTGGACGCTTGCCAAAAAAATCAAATTATTCATCGATACGTTTGTGGCGTTTTCTTTTTTTCCGATACGGATTCTTTCCCTCATTGGGTTTCTAGTCGCCATAGGTTCGTTCCTGTATGGCGCATTCGTTCTTTTTTACTGGTATTTCTTTGGCGTCGAAGTCCGTGGTTGGGTCCCAACGATAGTCGTCCTTTCTTTCACGTCCGGTATCCAGATGGCAATGCTGGGTGTGTTAGGCGAATACCTTTGGCGGACTTTAGATGAAGTTCGCCGCCGACCGCCGTACGTGGTGGATGAGGTGTATACAACTTCACCAGAAAAAGATTCGATTGGATCTAAAAAGACCGAAGAGGCTCAATGACCGGGTTTTTTGCACATCAGAATTCGATTGTCGAGTCGGGCGCCATTGGGAGGGATACCCGGATTTGGGCTTTTGCGCATATTCTGCCTGGTGCCGTCATTGGAGATGATTGCAATATTTGTGATCATGTGTTCATCGAAAACGATGTTCAACTTGGGAACCGGGTCACGATCAAGTCTGGTGTTCAGCTATGGGATGGGATTCGAATCGAAGACGATGTTTTCGTCGGTCCCAATGTGGCGTTTACAAATGACCCATTCCCGCGAAGCAAGCAATATCCAGAGAAATATTCCCTGACGGTCGTTAAACAAGGCGCTTCGATTGGAGCGAATGCGACCATATTACCCGGTTTGACCATCGGTCAAAACGCAATGATTGGAGCGGGAGCGGTTGTCACAAAAGACGTGCCTCCTAATTCCATAGTGGTAGGAAACCCCGCCCGGATCGTGAACTATGTGACCGGTGATTTTCCGGCAACGAGTCGGGCTTCTCGCCTCGATGCAGGCACACAAGAACTACCCATCGCCGGAGCGCATTTGATACGTCTCCCGCAAATCTCGGATTTACGCGGTAATCTCACCTTTGCCGAGTCTCCGGGGTTGCTTCCTTTTCAGCCTCGCCGCTTCTTCCTGATCTATGAAGTACCGGGCAAGGATGTGCGCGGTGAACATGCCCATAAGGAACTTCATCAATTTCTGCTCTGTATCAAAGGAAATTGTTCCGTTGTGTTGGATAATGGCAAAGAGCGATATGAGGTCTTATTGGACGATCCGACGCTGGGATTGCACATCCCCCCGATGATCTGGGCTACTGAGTATAAGTTTTCCAGTGATGCCGCCCTGCTTGTTTTAGCATCGGATATCTATAAGGCGGAGGATTACATTCGGGATTACGGGGAATATTTGAGGTTCGTTTCTGGCATATGAAGCGGATGGTTCCTTTCCTCGATATGAAGCCCCAATACGAAGAGTTAAGAGCAGAAATGGATTCTGCGTATCACCGCGTGATGAATTCGGGGTGGTACATATTGAGCGATGAGGTGGAAAATTTCGAGAGGGAGTTTGCCCAATATGCTGGCGTGAGTCATTGCGTTGGTGTGGGAAATGGTCTTGAAGCGCTCCAAATGATTCTCATGGCGTATGGCATTGGGGAAGGGGATGAGGTCATCGTCCCTGCCAACACGTATATCGCCTCCTGGCTGGCTGTCTCCTACGTGGGTGCAACGCCTGTCCCTGTGGAGCCAAACCCCGAAACGTATAATATTGACCCTGCCCGCATCGAGCGAGCGATCACAAAACGAACCAAAGCGATCATGCCTGTGCACCTGTATGGTCAGCCATCTGAAATGGATATGATCTGCCAACTGGCGGAGAGACATGGACTGCATGTTGTCGAGGATTCTGCCCAAACTCATGGGGCGCGTTATAAGGAAAGAGTCGCGGGGGCGCTCGGTTCCGCCGCTGGTTTTAGTTTCTATCCGACAAAAAACCTCGGAGCATTTGGTGATGCCGGCGCAGTGACAACGAATGACACAAACCTTGCAGACAAGATACGCGTGTTGAGAAATTACGGCTCGCGGAAAAAGTATTTCAATGAGGTGAAGGGACATAATTCCCGGCTCGACCCGTTGCAAGCCGCCTTCCTACGGGTGAAGCTCAAGCACCTTGATGAATGGAATCTACGGCGGAAACGAATCGCGGATTTTTATCTTGAGCAGTTATCGGATATCCCCGGCCTCGTCCTGCCAAAAATCGCCATGGATTCGACCCACGTCTGGCATTTATTCGTAATCTCCGCCACAAGCAGAGACCAGTTGCAGGATCATCTCGAACAAAACGGGGTCGGGACGCTGGTCCATTACCCGATTCCACCTCATCTTTCCGAAGCGTATGCTGATCTGAAATACTCTGCCGGTGAATTTCCGATTACTGAAAGACTTGCGCTTTCAGTTTTAAGCCTGCCGATGGGTCCGCATCTGGGGCTCGACGAGGCGGGTTACGTTGTAGAATGTATCAGGAAGTTTTATTCAGTGTAGTTGCCGTTACACAGGACGGGACTTAATGATCGTGAAGCGGTCTTTCATCCGCAGAAATGGTCTTTCCAGTATTTGATACGAAACAGCAGATAGCAATGTGGTGATGAGAAAGGCGAGAAACAGTACTGAAGCCGGGTGAAATAGTAGACGTTGTGGGTCAACAAATCGATTGGCGATGCTATATGCGATATTCACTCCCAAAAGATGATAAACATACAAGCCGTAGGAGATCTTTCCCAAATAACCGGTGATTGGGTTTCTCATCAAATTGGATAACATCCAAAATCCATTTTGCATCACGGAATAAATGATGAGGGACATGCCGATACCGACCAGGGGATACGTGAGCATCAGCTTCCATTGGACTTCGTTCACATTCGGTAGTTCAGTAACCTGCCATAAAGCAATGATTCCCACAATTAACCAGAGGATGCTCGGAATCCTTTTCAAAAAATCATCGAAGACTCCTAAACCGATAAGGATCCCTCCGATGACCGATTCGAAATGAGTGAACGGCAGGACCCAAATATCAGGGTGGTCAATATTGTTATAGATCATCACCGCCCTCGTGATCGTGCCTGTCAAAGCCATCCCTGTGAGCAAAAGCGCAACCATCATTTTTTTCATCTGGTATAACTTGCGAAGCAGCCACGGAATGACCAGATAGACCTGCTCCTCGTACGAAATCGTCCACAAGTGACTGCTGAACAGGATTACGGTGTTATATCCGTCGGAAGCCGACAGAAAATCATCCGTGAATGTCGCTAAGCCCAGGGTGCGTAGAACGACCTGCTGGTTGATTCCGTACTGATAAATTGTAAGGGAAGCCATGAGAATTACAAAGAAAAAGTACAGGGGCCAGATTCGGAATGCCCTGCGGATGTAGAAATTCTTGATGTGGACGCTTCCGGTTTCCTTGAATTCGACAAATAACAGGCGGGTGAACAGGAAGGCGGAAAGGCACAGGAATAGATCCACTCCCATCCAGCCGTATTTTGAAAAGGTCCGCCAGATCTCTATTGATTTCCAAAATGGCGAATGATGTACCAACACCATGAGGAACGCGAGGAATCGCAGTGTGTCTAGTTCCGGGAAATAAAAATCTGACTTTTTCATGTGCGACGGGAATTCTACCTGTACTTTGCTGAAAACCATAGCCGGTATGTTATCATGTCGCAGAGGCTAGTTAATAACCATGTCACCCTATCTTGCCACTCTTGTTACATTCTTGATTGCGATTGCCTTCCTTCGACTCATGGATTTTCTCGCCAATCGAGGATACATCGAAAGCAGGTTGAGTCGCAAGATCATCCATATTGGCACGGGTCCTATTTTCGTGCTGTGCTGGCTCATGTTCATCGACATTTATTATTCCCGCTGGCTTGCCGCGCTGGTACCGCTCGTGATCACGCTTCAATTCGCGTTGGTCGGCTTGGGCATCCTC
>Ga0073934_10008711_pt1 | contig 13395 bp, 12 predicted proteins | sample LarsenN4metaG_FD_76834 | JGI IMG/M metagenome (GOLD analysis project Ga0073934, IMG submission 76834) | Hot spring sediment bacterial and archeal communities from British Columbia, Canada, to study Microbial Dark Matter (Phase II) - Larsen... ...
AGCTGCCAACCAATCATTTTCAAAAGAAAATCCAAATCGTTACCTTCGCGCAAAAGGCGGTGGGCGTGAAGCAAGGCCTCGGATTTTCGGCGGGCGGCCAACGCATCCAAGAACGGAAAAACGTTTTTAGGGATTTTGGGAAAGAACGTAAAGACTTGGGCTTTGCCAAAGATTGCCAGTTCCCCAGGGTCGAGCCGACGCGGAAAAAGGATGGCGACATCCGCCACGCCCCCTTCCCACTCTTTAAGCATTTCCCCTTTGATCTCCTTCAGCTTGAGGTCTTCCAGAACTACCAGCTCTCTCTCCGACCCGCGCGTCAAGAGAGAGGGAGCTTGCAGGAAACGGGCAAGTTCCGCCGGTCCTCGGTCCCAAAATCGAACCGAGGAATAGGCCCGCTTGAACTGCAAAAACTTCTCGCGCAAGGAGGGCTGGTCCTCTCCGTGGAAAACCGTGATCACGGCTGCGAGCCCCCCTCGGTTGTCTCCTCGCCAAAGAATAATTTTCGGACCGCTGCGTGGATCTTATCAAAATTTCCTCCTTGAGGAACCAGCACATAAGCTCCGCCGAAAAGGGAGCTATCGGGATGGTAGACCAATCCCGATTCAGGATCCAAGACCAAACTCTTAATTTGGTCAAGATCTGTTAGAAGATTGGCGATTTCCAATCCCCGCTTAATCTCCCCGAGTCCGGCGTTGGTCTGGACGGCCGAGGAAAATTGCCGGTAAAGCTTATTCAACTTTCCGATGTCGAGCAACAGATTCAATGAAAGGACTTTATCTTTGACGGCGAAGATCACTTTTTGCTGGCGGCGCATTCGCGCAAAATCCGATCCCTCTCCCCCGGTCCCGCTGCGCGAACGGGCGTATTTAAGCGCCGTTTCGCCATCCATAACCTGACAGCCGGCCTCGAAGCGTAGGTGTTCGTAGCGGCGGGAAATTACGGGATCGCTCTCCCGCCCGGGAACCGGATAGGAGTAGTCGTCGAAAGCGCGCTCTACACAAATTTCTACTCCCCCCAGAGTGTCGATAATCTCCTTAAAACCCTCAAAATCTACCAGTACCCAGTAAGGGATGCGGATCCCCAGAATCTCCTCTACCTTGGACTTGGCAAAAGCAATCCCCTTCTCCTCGTCGAAAGTCCCGTCTTTTTGCGTCCTCCCGTAGCTGTAGGCGACATTAATGCGCGCGTAACCGTAGGGCGCGAGGTTCGTCCAAAAGTCGCGGGGAATCGAAATAAGAGCGGGGTCTTCTCCCACCATCGAGATGGAACCAACCAGAATAGTATCGGTGTTCATCAGTCCTCCCCCACCCCGGGTATCCAGCCCCAAGATCAAAGCATTCACCCGTCCCTCCACCTCTTGCAGAGAGGCAGGCTTACCCAGATTAACGATAAAAGAAACCGGCGCTAGAAGCGATTGGAAGAATCCGATCCGGGAAAGCGCAAAGACGCCCCCGGCCAAAAGCAGAACGGCCAGCAAAACCACCAAAAGCGTGCGGCGGCGAAATCGGCGCGTTGGTTTTCGGATGTAATCAAGATCGAGATACCGGTTCATAAAACTTCTCCTCGTAAACTTTTACCATCTCCTCCAACTTTTCGCGCTTCAGGATCCCTTGAGGCGAGGGGATCTGGAAAAACTTCTCGGAAATTTTAACACCACTGGGGCGGAAACCCAATCGGTGCTGCAGCCGCATTTTTTGGCGGAGTGTTTCCTCGGCTCCGGACTGCAATTGTTCATGAGAGAAAAATTCTCCCAGCGCTTGCAACGCGGCGAAAGCCCCGGCCGGATCCTCAAAAACATCCGCCAAATAACCGCAGCCGACCAGCAGCTCACCCAAGATCTTGCGCTTCTCGGCGTCGACCAGCCGAAGAACTAGCCCCTCCGGTCCCACCTCTTGATTTAACAGTTCCAAATCCATCAGGAAACCCCGGTTCTCCTCGGTTGTGAATCCGAACTGAAGAATTTGCGACAACAGCGAAGCGTAACCGTTAAAGTAGGGCAAAAACTCCAATCCGCCCAGGCTTAATGATTCTGGTCCCGGAGATAAGGAAGTCTGCAATTCCTGGCTCCACTTCTCCCGACTGGCAAAGAGCGCCTCCAACAGAGTTAGGTAGGTCTCAACACTGCCAAAACTCAAATTTTCTTTCTCGGTCACATAGGCCAAGATTACCCCGGTCGAAGTCGGATCCAAACCCAAGGCCCAAACCCGCTCCAAGAGCCGGGCGACCGGTTCGGCCTCAAAAATTCCCAACAGCGGGCCCAGCGCCGCCACGCTTTCGTAATCGTAGTAGGTAAACCGTTTCTTCCCTCTCTGACCCAACTCGGTCGGCTCGCCTCTGGCGGTCCGGTGAAAAAGATGGATACAACCCACCGGGCACCCACCGCAGGAAACCCGGTGCGCTGACAGCGCCTGGGAAAATTGCGGCGCCAGCAGCTCCTCCCCTGCCAAACCGGACTCTGACAGATTGTTAACCGCGACGGCCGAAAGATTTTTCTCCACCGTCAGGTTCCGCAGGGTTCCCAACTGGGAGAGCTCGCGATAACCCTGCAGCTTCTTCAATAAGAGATCGAACACCTCCTGGTAGCGGCGGGCATTGGGTAGCTCTTCACTCTTCTCTCCGCCGATCGTCAAGACCTTCAAATTCTTCAAGGCAAACGCTCGGCCCAGCCCCGCCCGGGGAAAGGAAAAAAATCCATCGACATAAAGAGAGGAGTAACCCAATCCCTGCTCCGCGGCGGGACCGGTGAGGACAACGCTGCGGCGCCCGGGCACCCCAAAGGAAGAAGAAACGCGCTCAAACGCCTTCGGCGTCTCTAACCCCAAAAAAGGGCGGGCATCCGAAAAAGCGACCTTTTCTCCTTCCACTGCAACCAGCGCCGGGTGGGAAGATTTTCCATAAATCACCAAACCCTGATAACCCGCAAAACGCAGAAAGCGGGCTAAGTTCCCCCCGCCCAGAGAAATCGCCAACCCCCCGGTCTGCGGCGAGCGAAAAACCGCGATGGTCTTGGAGGCCCCGGGGAAAATCGCACTCAAGGGACCGATAGCAAAAACGATAGGTTCGAGAGACTCGTTACCAGTCGAATCGTGAAACCGCTCGAAGAGCGGGAGCGCCCAGCCCAAACCGCCGATACGCGGAATCAATTCCTCGTAAGATTTCACCTCAAAAGTTTGATCCGTAAGATTGATCTGTAGAAAGGTAGGAACAACCATAAGTTAAATTTCGGATTTAGGAGTTGGGACTTTCACTCTATGTCGTAACAATTCTCCGGGCAAATATCCCGGACCTCTTTGTAATCGGTCCTCTGGCCGTAGTCGATCATTGCTTTAAAAAAAGGCTGGCCCGAAGAAGCGCGGCGGATTTGGAGAAAAGAACCCGAGTAAGAAAGCTTCCCTTTGGCGGCCCGCGCCGCCGCTAGCTCGCAGAGTCCGCAACCGATACAACGCTCCATCCGCACGGGTTTAAGGATTTTAGGCATCAAGGGTAAGTATAACTAAAGAAGAATCCTAAGCACGAAATTCGAGTAATCGTGCGCAAATTGCAACCAAGCAGAACGAGAACAGCCCAATATCTGCTTTTTCCAAATTCAAATGTTCCAAACCTTTGAAAATTTGGATTTAGAATTTTGAATTTGTTTAGGATTTTGGATTTATAAATTAGGGCTTAGCCTCCAGAACCTTCAGGCCGGGGAGCTTCTTGCCGGCGAGAAACTCCAACATGGCTCCTCCGCCCATCGAGACGTACTTCATCTTCCCGAGCAAACCGAAGGCGGAAAGGGCAGCGATGGTGTCGCCTCCGCCGACGATCGTTTTGGCGGATGAAGCCGCCAGCTCTTTGGCAATCACCCGAGTGCCGGCCGCGTAGCGCGAGTCCTCCCACTTCCCCAGCGGTCCATTCCAAACCACCGTCTTCGCTCCCTTAAGGATCTTGATAAATTTCTTTAAGCTCTTCGGGCCGATATCGAAGATCCCTACCGCATCCACTGGGAAAACAACTCGAGGAACCTTTTCCAAACTCTGGTCAAACATCAAGAGACCGCCGAGAAGGATTTGATCGGCAACTTTAGCAAAGGCGGGTACCAGCGGCGCTTTGGTTTCAGTTTTTGCCCCTCCCAAAACAAACACCAGCGGGCGCGGGGGGTTCGCCAGAACTCCACCAAGCTCTTTTACCTCTTCCTCCAACCGCAACCCGGCATAGGCCGGAAGGTAGTTGGGAATACCGACGATCGAGGCATGGGCCCGGTGGGAAGCCGCAAAGGCATCATTGACGTAAATTTCACCGAGAACCGCCAGTTTTTTCGCCAAAGCGGGATCGTTTTTCTCCTCCCCCGGCCAAAAGCGGAGGTTTTCGAGAAGTGCGACATCGTAATTAGTAATTCGTAATTCGTAATCAGGGATAAAGTCGATTTTTCTTTTGAGTTCGGCGGAGAACCAATCGGCAACGGGTTTGAGAGAAAGGGCGGGGGCGGGTTTGCCCTCGGGGCGACCGGCGTGGCCGATCACCAAAACCTTCGCTCCCTCCTTTATCAAAAGCTTCAAAGTCGGCAAAAGAGCTTTGAGGCGATAATCCTCCCCAACCGTCCCATCCTCGAGCGGGACATCCAAGTCGGCCCGCAAAACTATGCGTTTTCCAGCAATATCGGTATTTTTAAGGAGTTTGAGCATCGGTTTTTTCCGGCGTGGTAAAGCGGAAGCTCGCACTGATCTCATTGAAGACTTCCGTGAAATCCGCTTCCCCGTAGCGGTGCCACTTCAGAGTAAAATCATTCCCGGCTTGGGCGAAGAAAATGGTTTCCTCTTCGGGACTGGAAAAGCGGTCGCCGAAAATGCCGTTGGCGTAAAAACTGCAGGCCGCTTGGTCGTTTTCGCAAGGAGTTTGCGCGCGGCTTCCGGTCGGCGCGATGAAAAAACTAATGTAGTCTTTGGGAAGAGTCACTCCCTCTAACGCGCGGGGGCGGAGAACCACGAAGGAGGCACTCACGGTTTGGGCCTCCCAATCTGCAGGGTAGCGGAAACCCAAGAGGTACGGCTCACTCTTAAAGACCTGCCAGTCGGCCGGGGGTTCCGAATCGCCGAGACGGGGAGGAAAATAGCTCTGCCAAGCCCAAACTCCGAAGTATCCTAAAGAAAAAGCCCCGACTGATAAAACCAGAAAAAGGATCCCCCGCCCAACCTTCCGCCACGGGAAGCGGGAAGACCCTAATTTCTTGGTTTCATAGGAAGAACCGGGAGGCAAGATAATCTCTTGTTCCACGAAATTATCGTAGCATTTAGCTACCGCTTAAGTGCTAGCCCCTGAAATTTATTTGACCAGACTTCCAACGCGAACGACGTGTTCTACCAGAGACGCAGAGTACCCCCACTCGTTGTCATACCAAGCCAAAATTTTAACCAAGTCGCCGTCCACCACGCGCGTCATCGCCAAGTCCACAATCGAAGCGTGGGGATCTTTAATAATGTCCGAAGAAACGATCGGATCTTCCGTCACCGTTAGAACCTTACTCCAGCGCGGATCCGTCGCCGCGTCTTTGAGAATTTGATTGATCTCGACGACCGAGGTCTTGCGTTTGGCCAAGAAAGTAAAATCCACGATCGACCCGCAAACCACCGGGACCCGCAGGGCAATTCCATCGAATACACCCTCAAGACCCTTAAGGGACTTTACGACCGATTCCGCCGCTCCGGTGGAAGACGGAACAATGTTCATCGCCGCGGCTCTTCCCCTCCGAGGATCTTTGGTAGCGGGCCCATCAACCAGGTTTTGGGTGGCGGTATAGCCGTGGGCGGTGTTGAGCATCCCTTTAACTACGCCGGGATTATCCATCATCACTGCCGCCACCGGCACCGCCGCGTTAGTGGTGCAGGAAGCATTGCAGGTCACCAAGGGAAGGTCGCGGGTAAACAGCTCATCGTTTGCACCGATAAGAGCGTAAGGCACATCTCCCTTGGCCGGGGCAGTGATGACTACCCGCTTGGCTCCGGCCTTGATGTGCTTCTCGGCTTCTCCCAATTCGTCAAATCGGCCGGTGGACTCCACCACCACATCGATGTCCAGTTCCTTCCAAGGTAAGAGGCCGGGGTCTTTCTCCGAAAGAACCTTGATCTTCTTGCCGCCGATTATCAAACTCCCGTCGGAGATCTTAACTTCTTTACCGTAACGCCCGTAGACGGTATCGTAGCGTAGAAGATATGCCAGGGTCTCCGGCTCGCCCAAATCGTTAATCGCCACAAACTCGAGTTCCGGCCGCTCGAAGGCAATTTTAAAGAAAGCTCGGCCGATCCGGCCGAATCCATTAATTGCGACCCTAGTCATAGGTTCTCCTCCACCCAACGCTTGAACTCTTCCTTGGACCGCACGCCGCTGGCGCGCGCGACCTCCTTGCCGTCCTTTTCAATGATGTAAGTAGGAATCGACATGACGGCATATTTTTGGGTGATCTCGCCCTGCTGATCAACATCGTACTTCACAAACTCGACTTTGCCGGCCATCTCCTTCTCCAGCTCCTCAATCGTCGGCTTCATCACGTTGCAGGGAGGACACCAAGTTGCCCAAAAGTCCAAAACTTTCACGGCCATTTCAAATTTAAGATATCACAAAAAGATGGTCGGGTTCCGAGAAAGTACAGCTCCGCGATGTTTGAGCTAGTTCCCGATTTCGATCCTGTGCCTTGAGAAATCGGCGGAAGATCCGCCTTGGGCGGAAGCGAGTCCGCGGAGCGAGAAATTCGGAACCCGACCAAATGATCCTATGTTACGATCAATACCGTGGAAACCTTTTTTTCGGCGCTCAACCCCCAGCAAAAAGCCGCCGCCCGCTACACTGACGGACCATCTCTCATCGTTGCGGGACCCGGCTCCGGCAAAACGCGGGTCCTCGCCCATAAGATCGCCTACCTGATTCAAAACGAAAACATCCCGCCCGAGAGAATCCTCGCGGTTACTTTCACCAACAAGGCCGCCGAGGAAATGCGCAACCGTGTCGCACAGCTACTTGACGATCAGACGACCGGCCAAGAAAACGATTCGAGCCGCCCAGCTGTCAGACCGTCAGACCATCGGATGTGGATGGGTACTTTCCACTCCATCTGCGCCCGCATTCTGCGCCGGGACGGACCGGCCGGCAGAATTCCCCCCACCTTCCTGATCTACGACGAGGACGACCAAAAGGATTTGGTCAAAGAGATCCTCAAGGCCAACGGTGCGGAAGGCGAACGATTCTCCCCGACCGCGATTTTGGCCGCGATCTCCGAAGCAAAGAATGAGATGATCAGCACCGAGGAATACCGCACCCTGGCCGAGGGTCCCTTCCAAGAACTGGTCGCGGAAATCTACCCTCTTTACCAATCCCAGCTCCGTGAAGCCCGCGGTCTCGATTTCGATGACCTGCTCGTCGAAACGGTCCGGATTTTTCAAAAAAATGCGGAGATCCTGGCCCGCTGGCAAAAGGCGTTTGAACATATCCTCGTGGATGAATACCAAGACACAAACCGCGTTCAATATCTTTTAGTCCGCCTGCTTTCCCAAACCCATCACAAACTCACCGTGGTCGGGGATATGTCCCAAGCGATCTACTCCTGGCGCGGGGCGGACTTCCGCAACATCCTGCGGTTTCAGCAGGATTATCCCCAAGCCCAAATTTTTCACCTCGCCCAAAACTACCGCTCCACCAAGCGGATTCTGCTGGCGGCGCGGGCCTTGATCGAGCACAACCGCACCCACATTCCGCTCGAACTCTGGACCGAAAACGAAGATGGAACACCGGTCGTCCTTTACGCCGCCGATAACGAGCTGGACGAAGCTTTCTACATTTCCTCCCAAATCAACGCCATGCTGGCAAGCGGCCAGGCAAAGCACTTCGCTGATTTCGCCGTCCTCTACCGCACTAATGCCCAATCGCGGGTTTTGGAAGAGGTTTTTATGCGCGGAGGCGTCCCCTACCTCTTGATTGGAGGCGTGAAGTTCTACGAACGGCGCGAAGTCAAGGACCTGCTAGCTTACCTTCGGCTCCTGCTGAATCCTGAAGATATTGTCAGCCGGCAGCGGCTGGAAAAGGTCGGCAAGCGGCGCCTCCTGCGGCTCGAAGGAGAAGATCGGATCAAACTATCCGCCCTTCCCCCCGCGGAAATGATCCGTAAAATCCTGGAAATAACGGGGTATCTCGCCTATCTCGACGACGGTACCGAAGAAGGGCAATCGCGCGTCGAGAACGTCAAGGAGCTCTCCTCGGTCGCGGCCTCGTTCGGCTCGCTGACGGAGTTTCTCGAACACGTCGCGCTGGTCCAGCCGACCGACCGGCTTCCCGCCCGTCCGGCCAACATCCGCCAGGATGCAGTTATGCTAATGACCTTGCATTCCGCTAAGGGATTGGAGTTTCCCCACGTCTTCATCACCGGGTTGGAGGAAGGGCTTCTTCCCCATTCCCGCTCGATGGGGAGCAACGACGAGATCGAAGAGGAGCGGAGGCTCTGCTACGTCGGGATGACGCGCGCCCGCCGCCAGCTTCACTTGAGCTTTGCGCGCGAGCGGCTGCTCTTCGGCTCCCGCTCGGATAGTTTTCCTTCCCGCTTTCTCAACGAGATTGGCGACGAAAACCTGCTCTTTCACCTCTCCAATGCTTGACAAAAAGAACCAAAACAAATCCGAAACCCTGGCTGTCGCCGCGGTCCAATCTATCCTGATGCTCGGGATTGCGGCGGCGATCTTCTTTCTCTTCGGCGCGGGCTTCGCGGTCCCCCCGAAAACCGCCCCCGTCCTTTCGGCCGCCTCCAATTGCCCGGGGACAAAATTGAATTATCCGCGCGAAATCCGCGAAACTTTCCCCAACGGCCAGACGGTTTCTTTCCGCTACAACTGCATCCAAACCGGCTTCGTCGCCAGTTCTTACGATGGGCGCTGCGAAGGGTGCTCGGGCCGAACGCATTTTACCGACGAGCCGGTCACTTGGGGGGTTTGCGCCGTGGACCAAAATGTGATCCCGCCCCACTCCGTCTTTTATGTCCCGGGCTACGGTCCCTGTAAAGCGGCGGATAAAGGCGGAAAAGTTAAGGGTAAGAAGATCGACTTAGGTTTCGAAGATACGGCTTCCGGCTGGTGGAGCCGACGATATACGGACATTTTAACCTTAGTGAAATAAAAAGCAGCGTGTCAATCAACGCTGCTTATTCTGCTCACCCGTCGCAATCGCTTTCGATCGGGGGTTCGCCGTGGTGCAGGTGAACTACCTCCACCGCGTGGCCGGCTTCCCGAAAATGATTTGCCAGAATCTCCGCCAGCGAGACCGAGCGGGCCCAACCGTGCTTGCAGTTGATCGCGATCGCGGCTTCGTCGAAACGCTGAAAAACCAGCCCGACCAGAAAGTCTGCAAACGCGGCGATGAACTTGACTTCTTCGAAGTTCTCCGCCAGAAATCGGTCCCGCGTGGCGGGGTTTAGCCCCGAATCGTGCGGGTCCCGCAGATGCTGGGCGTTGAGGCAAAGATCCCAAGGCCGAGAAGTCGGGGATGGCGGAGGCCGATTGCCGACATAGGCGCAACCAAACGTGTGGATGTGAATCTTCTTCAAGATTCCCTCCCCTTTCTCAAAAGGACTCTTTGTTAAGAAGTATACTTAAAGAAAGGAGAACTGCAAATGGCGGTTAAACCCAAAAAAGCCCTCGGCCAAAATTTTCTGGTTGACCGAAACGTGGCCCACGACCTAGCCGAAACGGCCGGGATTGGAAAAAACGATACTGTTTTAGAAGTCGGCGCCGGAACCGGTGTGGTCACGTTAGAACTTGCGAGCCGGGCCGGAAAAGTTATCGCCGTCGAGCTCGACCGCAACTTAATCCCCGAACTGAAAAATAATCTCCGAGGTTTTCCGAACGTTGAAATCGTAAACCAGGATATCCTTAATTTCCCAATTGCTAATTACGAATTACAAATTACGAAAATCGTAGGATCCATTCCTTACCAAATCACTTCCCCCCTGATTCACAAAATATTGCACTCCCGAAACCGGCCGAAATCGATTACTTTTATTGTCCAAAAGGAGGTTGCCGAAAAGATCACCGCAAGGCCGCCGAAAGCCACTTATCTTTCCAATTTCGTCGCCAATTTTGGCGAGGCGCAAACCGTAAAGGTCATTAAGCCGGAAGCCTTCTCACCCCAGCCAAGAGTGGATTCCGCCATTCTCCACATTGAGCTTCACTCCCAACCCAAAATCGAAGATACTCTGAAGCTGGAAAAATTTCTCCACCACGGTTTCGCCCAACCGCGCAAGATGCTGCACCACCGATTCGAAGCCGGGATATTAGCGGAATCAAAAATACCGCCGCAGGCCCGGCCCGCCCACTTATCAAGAGAGGATTGGCGCAATCTTTACCGGGAGTTGGCGCAAACCAAGGAACGCAGCAAAACCCGCCGCGGCGACGGGACTTGGCGAAAAAGTCAGTAGCTATCAGCCAGAAACCAGTAGGAAGAACTGGCGCAAGGTTCCGAGAAGGCACACAGTTCCGCGGTGTTTGAGCTAGTTCTAGATTTCGATCCCGTGCTTTGAGAAATCGGCAGATGATTCGCCTCAGGCGAAAGCGAGTTCACGGAACGAGAACTTTGGAACCCAAGCGAAATTTAGTACCTCCGAATCAAGCGGCGGATTTTTTCGACGGCGAAAACCGCCCCATACTTAGGAGTCAAAGGATAGTCCCAAACGCCAGCGTAATCTACCCGGTAGCCGCCAAAGCCCTTCTTAAAAAGCGAGTATCCGTACCAAGGATGGCGCGGATCGTCGGTCGGCGCGATTCCCCAAAAGTCAAAGTAGCGGTAACCGTCTTTTTTGGCCTCTTTAATCGCTTCCCAAAGCAGAAAATAAGAAGCCGGTACGCTGGTCCGCACCGAAGCCCCGTGCACGTACGTGACCGTGTCACCGTAGGAAAAGATCACGGCCATTGAGAGAATGTCTCCTTGGTATTTCGCTAAAACCAGCTCAGCAATTCCCCGCGGCGCCAGAGTTTCAAACTGCGTCTGCAGATAGAACGAGGGGTGCGGCACAAATTGCTGACGGCGGTAGGTTAGTTTCATCAGCCGATGGAATTCCCCCATCTTGCGCGGATCGGCAGTGCGGTGAATCTCGATTCCCAATCCCTCGGCGCTGCGGATCAAGTAGCGGGTAGTCTTGCGCATCTGCGCCAAAAGCTCTCCTTCTGAAAGGGAAAGATCCAAGAGCAGAGTTATTCCGCCTGCCTGGCTCGTTGCAACTTGGGCCGGGCGGAAGCCCGTTTCCTGCAGAACCGGAGCCGAACCTTGTTCTGCTTCCCAATGCGGCTCTACCCGCAAGTAATCTACTTTTTCCCCGGCCGCGAAATCCTTGAGATACTCCAAAATTGCCCGCGCCTTTCCGATTTCAAATGAATTGAGAATCGGCCCGCGCGGCACGTAAACAAAGCTTCCCAGCCGGCGGCGGCCGACCAGCGCTTGGCAAATCCCTTCCAGCGCTCCGCCCTGATAAATCCCAAAACGGTGGTGGGAGAGACCCAATTTTTCCTGAAACTCTCCCCACGCCCAAGATTGCAAAAAGGAAGTGTGCGGCTGGCGGATCAAAAATTGCTCCCAAGAACGCTCCTCCAGAATTTCTTTTATCTCCACTACGCCTATAATGGTAGCAGTGGCAGATAAAGACAGTAAAGTCGGCAATCAAGATCTTCGCCAATCCGACGGATGGGCAAAATACCTTAAGTCCCAAGGGTGGGAGGTGGAAGAAATAAAATGTAAAATTTACATCCGGAAAATTCCGCTGTTCGGATCGGTGGTAAAAATTCAAAGGCCGAAGGAGCTACCTTCGTTCGCCGAGATCAATCGCCTCGCCAAGAAACACCGCGCCCTGCTTGTAAAGCTCGAACCGCGGACCGCAAGCCAATCCAAGCTCGCTTCCGAGAACGGCTTCGTTCCGGATAAACTGCCAAGCCTTCCCACCCGAACCATCCTCATTGACCTGACCAAAAGTGAACGGGAGCTTTGGGAGGATCTCGCCCAGGACGCCCGTCAGAGCATCCGCAAAGCAAAAAGTTACCAGTTAACAGTTGACAGTTATCAGCCGGGGGACAAGAATTTCGAACCGGCACTGCGAGATTTCGACAAACTTTTGAAAGAAACCGGCCGGCGGCAAAAATTTTGGACTCCGAGTCTCGCCCAACTCAAGGAAAAAGCCGAAGCCTTCGGCAAAGATGCCCACCTTTTCCTTGTTCCCTCCAAACCCCGAACTCCGCTCGCGGGGGCGCTCATCCTTGAACATGACGGAACTCATTCCGCCTCATCCAAGGAAGGGCAAAAACTCTTCGCCCCCTACTTTCTGCTTTGGGAAATAATCCGTTACCTGCAAAAGGGTAAAAAAATTTCCTTCTACGATCTGGCAGGAATTTACGACCCCCGATTCCACCAAGCGACTCGGCATTGGCAGGGATTTACCACCTTCAAGCAAAAGTTCGGCGGAAAAGAAGTCGAATACCCGGCGCCCCTCATTAAGCACTTTAACCCGGTCACCCGCATCCTCTTCTCACTTGCCGCGAATCTGCTCCCGTAATATAATCCCAGTAAAACTGAAAAAGGAGATGAGGATTGAACGCCAAGCTGAAGTTTTGGTGGCTCTATTCTAACCCGATCCGCCGCCATCACTTCTCCATTCTCAAGTGGGGCTTGACCCAGACCTTTGGCAAGATCCGCGACGCCCTTACGGTCGTGCAGGCCAGCACCGTCGAGGACCGCCGCAAGGTCTACCAACGGTACGATGAGCTCTACCAAAGCGGGCGGATCGATTTCCCGACCGCCGCCCTGATCGAGGAAATGATTGCGACCGACGTGGCCGAAGCCCTGCGAGAGGAAGGAATTCGCGTTTTTCCACCGGTGGTCTTCAAAGCCTACCTCCCTCCCAAGATCCTAATCGTGTCCAAGCGCGAGCGGATTCAGAAAATCGCCTTCGATCCCCTCCTTGACCCGGAACTAACCAATGATCGGCGGGAAGAGATCGAGAACTTCGTGGAAAGGCAGGACCCTTCTTTGCGCGCCTACGTGGCCGACTTGGGAGGGATCGCGGTTTTTCCGCCGATCGTCCACCTCTATCCGGCGCCGCTGCTGGTCGAGATCGCAGCCCACGAGTGGTGCCACACCTATCTCTCCTTCTTTCCTCTCGGTTTTTCCTATACCGTTCGGGGAAAGGGAGAGGTCGCTTCAATCAATGAGATCGCCTGCTCCATCGTGGGAAGCGAGATCGCTCGGAGGGTTCGGGCGAAATATGGCCGGCCCGCGGAGAAAGCGGATTCACCGAAGAAGCCGGAGAAGAACCGGTCCGGCTTTGACGAAGCGATTCGCCCGATCCGGCAGCGGGTAGACGATCTCCTTCGGCAGGGAAAGGTAGAAGAAGCGGAAGCG
>Ga0073934_10008714_pt1 | contig 13393 bp, 9 predicted proteins | sample LarsenN4metaG_FD_76834 | JGI IMG/M metagenome (GOLD analysis project Ga0073934, IMG submission 76834) | Hot spring sediment bacterial and archeal communities from British Columbia, Canada, to study Microbial Dark Matter (Phase II) - Larsen... ...
CGCCGGCCTCGGGCTGGGTCGCTGCCGCCTGCCGGAAACTGAGCGCATCTGCCGCGAAGTGCTCTCCCTGCCCATGAGCGCGGAGACCACGCCCGAAGAAGTGGAGATCACCGTGGACTGCATCCGGGCATTTTTTGCCATGCAACCCGCGCGCGCCCAGGAGGCGCGCCTGGCTTCGTAGCCTGCGCTTGCCCTGAGCCATTCCGGCCGGTCATCGCGCACCACACCTTCGGCGAATTTCCGGATTCACGCGTTTTCCAGCGATTTCCAAGGGAGAAAACCATGAGCTTTGATCCGTACTCAAGAACGAACCGCCTGCTGGTGGACGCTGCCATCATCGGGACGTCGTTCTGCCTGGCCTACCTGCTTCGCTACGAAGGCTCCATTCCGCCCGACTACCAGTTGCAGATGTGGGTGTGGCTCGTGCCGGTAATGGGCGGGCGTCTGCTGACCGGCTACCTGGCCGGTCTGCAGCGCGTGCAATGGCGGTATATCAGCATACCGGATGCCGTCCGCTTGGCGGGGGCCCAGTTGGCCTTTTCCCTTGTTCTGTTGTTGCTGCGCTTCGGGCTTCCGGAGTCGGCCGCGCTGATCCGCTTGCCGGGCAGCGTCATTGCCATTGAGCTGGTTTTGTCCACGCAGGGGGCGCTAGTCGTTCGCCTGCTCCGCCGGTACCTCTACGAGCGCCAGCAGCACTCTGACCGGCCGGCGGAGGCCCATCCGCGGCGCCTGCTGCTGATAGGCGCGGGCATCCTGGGATCTACGGTAGCCAAGGAGATGGCTTCGCGGCAGGGCATCAAGGTGGTCGGCTTCCTCGACGACGACCCGCGAAAGCTCGGCACCATCGTGGCCGGCACGCCGGTGCTGGCCCCCACCAGCCGGCTATTGGAAATCGTGGAAAAACACAAAGTGAACGACGTGCTCGTGTGCATCGCGCCGAGTTCGCGCACTTCGTTCAACCGCTTGTTGGCGCTGCTCGAAAACCTCCCCATACGCAGCAAATTCATTCCCACCATCGAGGAAATCCTGAACGCCGAGAGCAGCATCCAGGTCGTCTCGGGAAAGCCCGCCGCAGAGAGCAACGGCGCCGTGCCGTGCAAGGCGCCGGTCGCTGAGGCGCGCTCGACGCTCTGCGGAAAGACCATCCTGATCACCGGCGGAGCGGGGTTTATCGGTTCGAGCCTGGCCGAGCGGCTGGCGGACGCGAACGAGGTCATCCTCTTGGACCGGCATTTTCGCAACCAGCCCGTTTCGTTCACCGGGCTGCTCGTTCACCCCAACGTCCGCTGCCTCGAAGCCGACATCCTGGACGAAACGGTGCTGCGCCATGTCGCCCGGGAAGCGGATTTAGTCGTGCATACTGCGGCCATCCTCGGCGTGGGACGCGTGTGCAGCAATCCGCGGGAGACGCTGGAGACGAATTTCGTCGGCACTTCGCGCTTGCTGCAGGCGGTCGAACACAGCCCGCGGCTGGAGCGCCTGGTGTACTTCTCCACCAGCGAAGTGTTCGGGGTGAATTCGTTCCGCGTGCAGGAGAGCACGCCCGCGGCCGTCGGCCCGGCGGCTGAAGCCCGCTGGAGCTATGCCATCAGCAAGCTGGCCGGCGAGCACCTGGTGAAGGCCTACCACCGGCAGAACGGGTTGCCGGCGGTTACCGTGCGGCCATTCAACATCTTCGGGCCGCGACGCTTGGGGGCGCACGCCGTCCGGCATTTCGTGCTGTGCGCGCTGACCGGGCAGCCCCTGGAAGTCCACGGCGACGGCTCACAGATTCGTTCCTGGTGCTACATCGAAGATTTCTGCGACGCGCTGGTGGAAATGCTGGCGCGGCGCGAGGCCATCGGCGAAGACTTCAACATCGGCAACCCGCGCAACACTTTGACCATCCATCAGCTCGCCGAGAGGATTGCGGAGCTGACCGGAGCGGCGGCGCCGATTGTGTTCACCGAGACGGCCATACCCGACATCGGCATCCGCGTCCCCTCGCTCGAGAAGGCCCGGCGGATCCTAGGCTACCAGCCGCGCTACGACTTAGACCGCGCTCTGCGCCTGACGATTGATTGGTACCGGGAAAACTTGGCGGCCCTGGCAAAGGAACCGTCGCCTGCCGCTGTCAGCGCGTAGGGTGTCCCGGGCGCGTGGAACGTCAGCAGGCTTCCTCTCACGCAGCGCTTGGGCCTGCGCCATTGCAGCAGACCCGCTAAACCCGCCAGCCCCAGACCCACCAGCACCAGCGTCTCCGGCTCCGGCACCTGCCTGACGGTCAGGATCATGTCGTTGTAGTCCCGGTCGCCGTGGGCCAGCGCCAGGTCCTCGATCCCCAGGATGTATTCCCCGTTGCTGCCTGTGAACACGGCGAAGTGTTGGCCGCCAGGCTCGGCAGAGTTCAGTTCGGAAAGCGAGTAGTACGTCGAACCGTTGCCGGACTCGATGTAGAAGCCATAGAAGGGGCGCGGCGTGAACACGGCTGCCGCCGGAGCGGCCGTCGAGCCCGCAAACAGGTCCTGCTGCAATAGCACGGTGCCCGTTGCGGGATCGTAGCCGAACCATCCGAAGCGATTCACCTCAGCCAGGCCGGCCAGCTCCGCGAGCAGCGTTACGCGCACGGGGCCCCCCGCGGAGCTCCACAAGATGTGCGGGTCGGCTCCGCTCGTCTGTCCCCAGAAGGTCGCAGCGCTGGCCAGACCAGCAGGAAGAGCGCAGTTCACCGGGTGGCCGAGGCAGTCTCCGATGTTTCTGGCGGGCCCGTCCCAGCTCGGGTTATTCCAGTAGGCCCCGTTCGTCCCGTTCTGCCAGCCCGAATGGGCCGAACCCTGGATGGAATCACTGCGCGCCAGCGGCGCAGCCAACAACACAGCCAGCGCGAGGAGACTCGCCTTTCTGCTCTTCGTCATGGCTTGCCGCGGCCTCCCACGATTCCGTGGTGCCCGCTTGGAGTCGAAGCATCCAGCTTGCCAAAGCGTCGCCACGCGCGAATCCCGCCAAAGCGATGCAAAGCAGCGCTTCGGAGACTCGCTCCGCGCAGCAGAAGGACAACGGTTTTCCTCGCGCGACTCAGAAATGTTCAAAGGGTGGGGACCCGAAGCGGCACAAGACCCGTCCCGTTGCGGCACAGTGCTCTTCGGCCGGCTTTTCTTTAGGTGACGGCCACAGCCAGTGTTCATTGCCGGCTATCTGCCGGTGAAGTATCCTCGACCGACTCATGGTGGATATCCACTGCCACTTGCTGCCGGGCCTGGATGACGGCCCGGGAACGCTCGAAGAAGCGCTGGAGATGGCCGAAGCGGCCATCCGGGACGGCATTACGCACGTAGTGGCTACGCCGCACGCCAGCGATACGTTTTCGTTTGTTCCGGGGCTCGTCGAAGAACGGCGCGCGGAGCTCGCGCAGCTTCTCGGAGATCGCCTCATCCTGGCCACCGGCTGCGACTTCCACATGACTTTCGAGAACGTCCAGGACGCGCTGCGCCACCCGGCAAAATACGCGATCAATCAGAAAAACTACCTGCTCGTCGAGTTCGCCGACCTACTGATCCCGCCGACCATGGACGACGCGCTGCACCAGTTGCAGTTGGTGGGACTGAATCCCATCATCACCCACCCGGAGCGCAACAGCGTGCTCTGCCGCCAGCCGGTGCGCCTGGCGCGCTGGGTCTACCGCGGCTGCTACGCACAGGTAACCGCCGGGTCGTTGCTGGGGCAGTTCGGCGGCCCTGCCCAGCGCGCCGCGGAAGAGTGGATCGAGCGCGACCTCGTGCATTTCGTCGCCAGTGACGCGCACAATGTTCGCGCGCGGCCTCTGCGTCTGCGGCAGGCGCACGACGCAGTGAAACAGCGCTGGGGCGAGCCGCTGGCCCACGCACTGTTCTACGAGAACCCTTTGGCGGCCTTTGAGGGTCGCCCACTCCCCTGGGTGCGGGAGATTCCCAATCCCGACGAAGCGAAAACGGTTCCCCGCCCGCGACGCCGCAAACGCTTCCTTTTTTTCTGAGGGAACGAGGCGCCCCCTACGGCCTGACCGCGTGGCCGCGCTCTGTGCGAGCGAAGAGCTTGTGGATAGCTTCCCGCAGATGCACTTCCGGCGCCTGGGCATACGCGTGGCCTGGCGCGCTTTGACCCGCAGGAATTCAGCCAAGCCAGCGGGGCGACCATGCCTGTGACTTTGCGTTCTAGACAGAAGTTTTCGGCGCCAGCGCGGCAACGCACCGGGCTTTTGCCGGAACGGGTTGACGGGATGAGAGCGATGTCTTAGAGTGAGGTTTGCCGGGGTTGATCCTTGCGGTTTCCCTGCCTCTGTTGCTCCGGTTTTTTTTCCGCACCAGCGATGGGCAGAAACTTGGGGCGAGCAAGTCTGCGGAGGCAACGCGGGCCGACCGGGAAATGAGTCATGGCTGAAGCTACATGTCGGCGGGAGCTGGAGCTGGAAATCCCTGCCGAGGAAGTCGAAAAGGCGATGGAGCGGACGGCGCGCGAATTTGCGCGCGTGGCGCGCGTCCCTGGCTTCCGTCCGGGGAAAGCGCCGGTAGCGTTGATCCGGCGTCGCTTCGCCGCGGACCTGAAGGAAGAAGTTCTGCACTCGCTGGTGCCGGAATACATCGAGCGCGCTGTCGGCGCCCAGAAACTCACCCCGGTGACGCGCCCGCAGGTAGACCGCGTGGACTTTGCCGATAATGGTCCGCTGCGTTTCCGCGCCACGTTCGAAGTCCTGCCGGAATTCGACCTGGCGGACTATAAGAATCTCGAGATCGCCATCCCCGCCCTCGAGGTTACCGGCGCCGACGTGGAGAAGCAGCTCGCCCGGCTGCGCGAGGAAGCGGCCAAGTTCTTCCCGATCGAAGGCCGGGCGGTGGCCGATGGGGATTACGCGGTGCTGAAACTGATCGGCACTCCCGTCGGCGGCGGAGACCCTGTGCGGGCGGACAACGTGGTTTGCCACGTCGGCGCCGAGGAAACGCTGGCGGCATTCACCGAGAACCTGCGCGGGGCCCATGCCGGCGACCACCGGCGATTCGAAGCGCGCTACCCGGACGACTACCCAGACCCGAAGCTCGCGGGCAGGGTTTACAACTACGCGGTCGAGGTCCTGGCCATCAAGGAACGACGCCTGCCGGAGCTGGATGACGGGTTCGCGAAGGAAGTCAGCGACGCAGCCACGCTCGCTGAACTCCGCGCCAGGATCCGCCAGGGGCTGGAAGCCGCGCGTGAGCAGCGCCAGCAGCAGCTCGCCCGGGAGCGCATTCTCGAGGCCCTGGCGGCCCGGCACGATTTTCCCGTGCCCGAAGCGCTGGTTGAACATCACATGGACGCCCGCCTGGAGCGCGCCGTGCGCTCCCTGGTAGCGCAGGGCATTGACCCGCGGGCGGTGAACGTGGACTGGCGGGCCTTGCGGCGCCGCCAGCGCGGCCGTGCCGTGGCCGACGTGAGGGCTGAACTCCTTCTGGACCGCATCGCTTCGGCCGAAGGGATCGAAGTGACCGAGGAGGAACTGGAGAAGGAGATCCTGGCGCTCGCCGAGCGCAGTGGCGAATCGGCCACCGCCGTCCGGGCTCGCTTGACAAAGCAGGGGGCCCTGGATACGATGAAATCTAGGCTGCGCAGCGACAAAGTTCTTGAGTGGCTGCACCGAAACGCCCGGGTTCAGACGACAGCCGAACGCGCAGAGTAGTTCCGGGCGCCTTCAACCAGATGCCCTATCCCGACGAAAAGCGACACTGGGCCACGACCCTCGTGCCCATGGTTGTGGAACAAACGACCCGCGGCGAGCGCGCCTATGATATCTATTCCCGCCTGCTCCGCGACCACATCATCTTTATCGGCACCCCGATTGACGACCACGTGGCCAACCTGGTGACGGCGCAACTGCTGTTTCTGGAAGCGGAAGACCCGGAAAAGGACATCCAACTGTACATCAACTCCCCAGGCGGTTCGATCACGGCTGGCATGGCCATCTACGATACCATGCAGTACGTGCGGCCCGACGTCACCACCACTTGCATCGGCCAGGCCGCCTCGATCGCCGCGCTGTTGCTGGCCGCCGGCGCGCGCGGCAAGCGGTTTGCCCTGCCCAATTCGCGCGTGCTCATTCACCAGCCGTGGATGTCCGGGCTTTCCGGGCAGGCCACCGACATTGACATCCACGCGAAAGAGATCCTCCGCATGCGGAGCGTGCTCAATCAGTTGCTGGCCCGGCACACTTTGCAGCCGCTGGAGCGAGTGGAGAAGGACGTCGAGCGGGACTTCATCATGTCCGCCGAGCAGGCCAAGGAGTACGGCCTGGTGGACGATATCATTTTTCAGCGCCGCGAGGTTGCGGTTCCAAAAGGTTAGCAGTGGACACGAAGCCCCTTTGCCCGGCACGAACAGGTGCGGATAGAATGCCCCTTCCGCGCAGTTCCGAAACCATAGCTCAAGGGTGGCGGATACTCCTGTGAAGAAATACAGCTCGGACGAAACGCTGCGCTGCTCCTTCTGTCACAAAACGCAGGAGCAGGTTGAGAAGCTGATCAGCTCGCCTTCTGAGTACCCGCGCGCGTACATCTGCGACGAGTGCGTCAACGTCTGCCGGCAGATCCTCGAAGACGAGCGCCGCGAGCAGACCCAGGTGATGAACCGTCGCCTGCCGCGGCCCCCGGAGATCAAGGAATTCCTGGACAGCTACGTGATCGGCCAGGACAAGACCAAGAAAAAGCTGGCCGTGGCCGTCTACAACCACTACAAACGCATCTTCCTGAACCGCCAGCCAGGCGACGTGGAGCTGGCCAAGTCGAACATCCTGCTGATCGGGCCCACCGGCACCGGCAAGACCCTGCTGGCCCAGACGCTTTCCCGCATGCTGGAAGTCCCGTTCGCCATCGTGGACGCCACCACGCTGACCGAGGCCGGCTACGTGGGTGAGGACGTCGAAAACATCATCCTGAAGCTCCTGCAGAACGCCGATGGCGACGTGCAACGCACCCAGCAGGGCATCATCTATATAGATGAGATCGACAAGATCGCCAAAAAGGACGAAAACCCGTCCATCACGCGCGACGTTTCCGGCGAAGGCGTGCAGCAGGCGCTGCTGAAGATTCTCGAGGGCACCATTGCTAATGTCCCGCCGCAGGGCGGCCGCAAGCATCCCCACCAGGAATTCACCCCGGTGGATACCACGAACATCCTGTTCATCTGCGGCGGGGCGTTTGTGGGCCTGGAGAAGATCATCGAGCGCCGCGTGGGGCAGAAGTCGCTCGGTTTCCACACCGACACGCCCCCGGCCACGCCCAGCCGGCGCAACATCGAGCTGCTCGAGCAGGTGCAGCCTGTGGACCTGATCCGCTTCGGGCTGATCCCGGAGTTCGTCGGGCGTCTGGCCGTCGTCGGCGTGCTGGGCGATCTGGACCGCAAAGCCCTGATCCGCATCCTGACGGAACCGAAGAACGCCCTGACGCGTCAGTACCAGCGGCTGTTCGAGTTTGAGAATGTCCGCCTGCGCTTCACCGACGAGGCCCTGGAGACCATCGCCGAGGAAGCCATGAAGCGCAAAGTAGGGGCGCGCGGCCTGCGCATGATTCTCGAGGACCTGATGCTCGAGCTGATGTACCACCTGCCTATGCAGCGCAAGCAGCGCGAGTTCGTGGTCACCGGCGAAATGATCCGCAATCGCGAAATCAACTGGGGTTTGCTGGAAAAAGCTGGCTAGTCCGGTCCTCCATGTTCGCCCGGGAAAAAGTCGAACTGAAGCGCGTGCCGATGATGCCGGTGCGCGACATGGTCATCTTCCCGCAGATGATGACCCCGTTCATCGTCGGCCGCGAGGCTTCGGTGCGCGCGCTCGAAGAAGCCCTGGCGGGCGACAAGAAGATTTTCCTGGCCACGCAGCACGACGCTTCGGTGGACGATCCCAAGCCCAAGGAAATCTACCAGGTCGGCACGCTGGCCAACGTGGTGCAGAGCGTCAAGTTGCCGGACGGCAACATCAAGGTGCTGGTCGAAGGCGTCGAGCGGGCCAAGATTGTCCAACTCTCGAACGAAGAAGGGTTTTTCCGGGCCACGGTGCGGCTGCTGCCGGTGCGCGTGGAGGCTACGCCGCAGGTCGAGCAGCTCGTGGCCCGCGTCAGCGGATTGTTTGACCAGTACGCCAAGCTCTCCCAGAGCCTGAACTACGACACCATGGTCGCGGCCGTGCGCACGGAAGACCCGGCGCGGCTTTCCGACATGATTGCCGCCAACCTGCCCCTGCCGGTGGAGGACAAGCAGGAGCTGTTGGAGATCTTCGACCCTTTGGAGCGGCTGGCGCGCTTGGCGGAGATCCTGGATTTCGAGATCGAAAAGCTCAACGTGGACCGCACCATCAACACCCGCGTCAAGCGGCAGATGGAGCGCGCCCAGAAAGAGTACTACCTGAACGAAAAGCTCAAGGCCATCCAGAAGGAGCTGGGCCGCGGGGAGAAGAGCGAGTTCGACGAGCTAAAGCGCCGCATCGAAGCTTCCGGCATGCCTGCCGAGGTGCGCGAAAAGGCCATGCAGGAGCTGAAGCGGCTGGAGATGATGCCGCCGATGTCGGCGGAATCCACCGTCTCGCGCAACTACCTGGACTGGCTGCTGGCCGTGCCGTGGAAAAAGCGCTCGCGGGAGATCCGCGACATCACCGTGGCCGAGCGCATCCTCGAAGAAGACCACTACGGGCTGGAGAAGATCAAAGAGCGCATCCTTGAGTACTTGGCGGTGCGCCAACTGGTGCGCAACCCGAAAGGTTCCATCCTGTGCTTCCTGGGGCCGCCGGGCGTGGGCAAGACCTCCTTGGCCATGTCCATCGGCCGCGCCACGGGACGCAAGTTCGTGCGCGTCTCGTTGGGCGGCGTGCGCGATGAGGCGGAAGTCCGCGGCCACCGCCGCACCTACATCGGGGCCTTGCCCGGCCAGATCATCCAGATGATGAAGAAGGCCGGGACGGTCAACCCCGTCTTCGTGCTCGATGAAGTGGACAAGATGTCCATGGATTTCCGCGGCGACCCCTCGGCGGCGCTCATGGAAGTCCTGGACCCGGAGCTGAACCATTGTTTCGTGGACCATTACCTGGACGTCGAGTACGACCTTTCGCGCGTCATGTTCATCTGCACCGCCAACGTGCTGCACACGATCCCGCAGCCGCTGCAGGACCGCATGGAGATTCTCCGCCTGGCGGGGTACACGGATCAGGAAAAGCTCGAAATCGCCAAGCGCTTCTTGGTGCGCAAGCAGCGCGAGGCCGCCGGCTTGTCGGAGAGGAACATCCTCTTCACCGACGAAGCCATTCTGCACATCGTACGCCATTACACGCGCGAAGCCGGCGTGCGGAATCTTGAGCGGGAAATCGGCAGCATCTGCCGCAAGGTGGCCCGCCGCGTGGTGAAGGACGGCAAGGAGCTGGTGGTTGAGGTCGGGCCGGACGGCGTGGCCGAGTTTCTGGGAGTGATGAAATACCGGGACGTCTGGGCCGAGAAGAAGAACGAAGTGGGCCTGGCCACCGGCCTGGCCTGGACGGAAGTTGGCGGACAGGTGCTGGGCACGGAGGCCACGCTGATGCCGGGCAAAGGCCGCTTGACGCTCACCGGCAAGCTTGGCGACGTGATGCAGGAATCGGCGCAAGCGGCGATGAGTTACGTGCGTTCGCGCGCCGCACACTTCGGCCTGCCCAACGACTTTTACCGCCATCTGGATATTCACGTGCACGTGCCGGAGGGCGCCATCCCCAAGGACGGGCCCTCAGCCGGGATCACCATCGCCACGGCCATTGTCAGCGCGCTCACCCGCGTCCCGGCGCGCTGCGACGTGGCCATGACCGGCGAGATCACCCTGCGCGGCAAAGTGCTGCCCATCGGCGGCGTGAAGGAAAAACTGCTGGCCGCACACCGCATGGGCCTGCGGCAGGTGATCCTGCCCAAGGACAACGAAAAGGACTTGGCGGAAATTCCGCCGGAGATTCAGGCTGCGGTAGCCATCAAGTTCGTGGAAACCATGGACGAGGTCCTGAGCCTCGCCCTCGAGCAGCCACTGCCGGCCGCCAGCGTGCCGGTGGTCGAAGTTTCTCCGAAGTTCGAGCCTGTTGTCGAGAAGGATCAGGGCTTGACGAATTAGGGAGCCAGGAGCTCCCTCTCCACTTTTCTTCGGGACAGATTGCCCCGTAGAACAACCAGCCCTTTCGGGTAAAACCGGACACCCCGGCTGGACGTGCATTTGGCCCTGGCGGGAGTCCATCAGCAAAAACCGGTACGCCTGCCGTGCAGGCGTCCCTAGGGAGTAAGAAAGTCCCATGAGCATCAGCCTTGCAGAACTGAAAGAGAAGAACATCACCGACCTGGCCAAGATCGCCAAGGAGTTGAACATCCCCGGCGCCAGCGGCATGCGCAAGCAGGAGCTGATCTTTCAGATCCTGCGCGCGCAGACGGAAAAGAACGGCCTGATTTTTTCCGAGGGCGTGCTGGAATGCCTGCCGGATGGTTTCGGCTTCCTGCGCGCGCCGGAGTACAACTACCTGCCCGGGCCGGACGACATCTACGTTTCGCCGTCGCAGATCCGCAAGTTCGACTTGCGCACCGGCGACACCGTGTCCGGCCAGGTGCGCCCACCCAAGGATGGCGAGCGGTACTTCGCGTTGATCAAGGTGGAAGCGGTCAACTTCGAAGACCCCGAGGTGGCGCGGAACAAGATCTTCTTCGACAACCTGACGCCGCTCTATCCCCAGCAGCGCATCCGGCTGGAAGTGTCCAAGGACAGCCTGACCGCGCGCGTGTTGGACCTGCTGTGCCCGATCGGCAAGGGACAGCGCGGCCTGATCGTGGCCCCGCCGCGCACGGGCAAAACCATGATGTTGCAGGCCATCGCCAACTCCATCACTACGAACCACCAGGAGATCGCGCTGATCGTCCTGCTGATTGACGAGCGCCCCGAGGAAGTCACCGACATGCAGCGCACGGTCAAGGGCGAAGTGATCAGTTCGACGTTCGACGAGCCCCCGCAGCGGCACATCCAGGTGGCGGAAATGGTTCTTGAGAAAGCCAAGCGGCTGGTTGAGCACCGCCGGGACGTGGTCATCTTGCTGGACTCGATCACCCGCCTGGCCCGTGCCTACAACGCCATCACCCCGCCCTCGGGCAAGGTGCTCTCCGGCGGTATTGACGCCAACGCCCTGCAGCGCCCGCGCCGCTTCTTTGCCGCCGCGCGCAATGTCGAAGAAGGCGGCTCGCTGACCATCATTGCCACGGCCCTGATTGACACCGGCAGCCGCATGGACGACGTGATCTTCGAGGAGTTCAAAGGCACCGGCAACATGGAAATCAACCTCGACCGGCGCCTGGTGGACAAGCGCATCTTCCCGGCCATTGACATCAACCGCTCCGGCACGCGCAAGGAAGAGCTGCTACTCCCCCCCGACGAGCTGAACCGCGTTTGGGTGCTGCGCAAAGTGCTCAACCCGCTTTCGCCCGTGGAAGCGATGGAGCTGCTGCTCGGCCGCCTGGTGAAAACCAAGTCGAACGCCGAATTCCTGGCCTCCATGTCCAACCCGACGTAACTTCCTTCACCGGAACGGCGGGTCACGACGCCCCTCAGCGGGCAGGCTGGTCCTGCGCCCGGGACGAAGCCAGAGCAGGTGCGCTAGAGGTGCTTGCCCGCCGGCCTGGCTTCCCGCTCGGCAACCAGCAGGACAACCAGGCGGGTCACTTCCTCTATGTCCATGGCCGTCGAGTCCACGTAGACGGCATCCGGCGCGCGCACCAGAGGAGAAGCGGTGCGTTCGCGGTCGCGGCGGTCACGCTTGCGCACCTGCTCGAGCATGCTTTCGAAATCGATCGGCTCGCCGCGGTCTTCGTGGTCGCGCAGGCGCCGCTGGGCACGTGCTTCCGCGGAGGCGTCCAGGTAGATTTTCAGATCGGCATCGGGGAAGACGACCGTGCCGATGTCGCGGCCTTCCATCACCACGCCGCCGTGGGCGCCCAGGCGGCGCTGCTCGGCGACGAGCACGCCACGCACGCCGGCATGCTGCGCTACGCGGGAAGCTGCCTCGGCCGTCTCGGCCGTGCGGATTTCCTCGCTTACGTCGACGCCATCCAAAAGCACGCGCAGCTCGCCGCCAGCCATGCTCAGCTCGATGTGCGTCCCGCGCGCCAGCCGTTCCAGTTCTCCGGCTGAATCGAGCGGCACGTCGCTGCGCAATGCCTTCAGGGCCAGCGCCCGGTACATGGCCCCGCTGTCGAGATACAGGTAGCCGAGCCGCTCGGCTACCCGCCGCGCTACCGTGCTCTTCCCCGAACCCACCGGCCCGTCAATCGCGATCATCAGCTTGCGCATCGGGCTCCCCTGTCAGGCAGCCGGGCTTCCTGCCGCGGCGATGAGCGTGTGGCATCAGCGAGCTTGAAGAGCCCGGGCGGCCAACCGGTCGTTTTCGGACTTCACGGAACTGCACTCCCCCGCGGGCCTAGCAACGCCGCCTGCAAGATCAGCTTGCTCGTCACTCCTCACCAGCCACCCGCCGCGATCCTGGGTCTAGAGGCGCTTGAACGCTTTCTCGATTTCGCGCAGCGAATAGCGCAGAGCAATCGGCCGGCCGTGCGGGCAGCTCATGGGCACTTCGCTCTTGGCCAGCTCCGCGAGCAGCCATTCCATCTTCGTTTGGTCGAGCGGCGTATTCACCTTGATGGCTGCGTGGCACGCCGTCGAGGCCGCAATCCTGGCCTGCAGGGAATCCAGGGAGATGGCCTGCGACTCGCGCTCGACCCCGTCGAGGATTTCCGCCAGCAGCTTTTCCGCGTCGCTGGCGGAAATGCCGGCAGGCGCTGCCTGGATGGCCACCGTGCGCGGGCCGATGGGCTCGACTTCAAAGCCGTTGGCGCGCAGCTCTTCGGCGATCTGCTCGAAGATGACGAGCTGTCGCGGAGCGAGCTCCGTCACGATGGGAACCAGCAGGCGCTGGCCGGTGACCAGGCCTTCACGCCGTGCCGCGAGATGCTGCTCAAAGAGCACGCGCTCGTGCGCCACGTGCTGATCCACGATCCATAGCCCTTCAGGGTTCACCGCGACGATGAAGCTCGCATTCACCTGCCCCAGCGGCTTGAGCTCGCTCAGGCCCGCCGCGCCCTGCTCGGCGACCAACGCGGCCTGCTGCGCCGCAGCCAGTTCGCCGAAGCGCTCCTCGAACGGGCGCGACCCGGCCAGGAACTCGAAGGCCTGGCCCGGCTCGAACCGGAGCCGCTGCGGCAGAGGCCCTTGCGGCTCGCCGCTCAACTCGAATCCGCTGCCTGCGTCGGCCAGCGCGGGCGTCTCCGGGATGACGGCTCGCGGCGGCCCGGCAAGGCCGGTGGTGCGGACCGAGTCAGAAGCATCAGCAGCCCGGTCTGCGGCCCCAACGCCTGCGCCAATCCGCTCGGCAGCTCCCGCG
>Ga0073934_10008715_pt1 | contig 13392 bp, 13 predicted proteins | sample LarsenN4metaG_FD_76834 | JGI IMG/M metagenome (GOLD analysis project Ga0073934, IMG submission 76834) | Hot spring sediment bacterial and archeal communities from British Columbia, Canada, to study Microbial Dark Matter (Phase II) - Larsen... ...
CCAGGACCACGATGATCTCGAGCGCCGAAATCCCGACCGCCAGCGGGATCGACACGGCGACCCCCACGCCGATGCCGGCCAGCGCCGTCTGGAACATCTCGGTGAAGAGAAAGACGAACGACAGGATCGCCAGGATGGCGATGTGGCCGCCCGTCATGTTCGCCGCGAGTCGCATCGTCAGGGCGAACGGCCGGACGAACATGCCCATCACCTCGATGGGGATGAGCAGGATGTAGATCGGCCAGGCCAGACCGTGCGGCACCAGGTTCTTCCAATGCTGGATGAACCCGTGCGCCTTCGTCCCGGCCACGATGATCGCGCCGAACGTCACGGTCGCGAGCGCCGCGGTCACGTTGAAGTTCGCCGTGGCGGTCGTGCCGCCGTGGAGCACCTGCTTGACGAACGAACCCTCGGGCGAGTGCAGGACGAAGTAGTCGAGCAGCCCGAGCAGCTCGAAGACCGGAACGAGGCCGATGGCGTTGGCGCAGAGGATGAACACGAAGAACGTCAGGACGAGCGGCGCCCAGGTGTTCACCCACTTCCGCCCGACGTTCGGCGCGACGATCGTGTCGCGCACGAATTCCACCACCGCCTCGAGCGCGTTCGCGAACCCGGTCGGCACGGCCTCGCGTCGCCGCAGGTACCGGCGCACGGTCGTCGTGACGACGATGAAGACGAAGGCCGCCACCAGCCACAGCATCAGCACGTGCTTGGTGACGGAAAAATCGATCCCGAACACGGTCGGGAGGTGGATGAGCGGATGGTCGAGGCTGCTGTTCGACACGTGGCCGATGATGACCTCGCCCGCGTTGAAGCCCTCTGCGGCCGCCTCCGCGCCGTGCTGCGCGGCTTCGGCCGCATGCTGGGCGGCATCGACGGCCTGGGGAGCGTGCTCCTGAAGGAACATACGTTCAGATCACTAGTCCGCCGCGCGCCGCGCGCCCGCGTCGAAGAGCCGCCGAAACGCGAGCGCCTCGACCAGGTGCAGCGCGATGAAATACGCCGTGAAGCTCGCCACGAACGGCACGGGCTGCAGCGACAGACCGATCAGCGCGACCGCGACGTAGGCACCGAAGAACACCAGCTTCCCGGCAAACGCCGTCAGCATCACCGCGGTCAGCCGCTCCGGCCGATGCCGGTAGACGTGCTCCGCGATCACCCACGACGCAATCGTCTCGGCGAGCGGCCCGCACATGCCGAGCACGATCTCCGCCGCATACCGGGCGCCCGCCACCGCCACCGCCGCGGCGGCGGAGCCGGCGGCCCCCGCCGCCACCCACCGCGCCAGTCTCATCGGGGCCAGACGATCCTGGCCAGCTCGTAGAAGCCGACGACGATGCCGAGCAGCAGGCCGATCACCAGCCCCCAGGGGGCGGTCCCGCGCCACCGATCGATGCCGTACCCGATCGCGCCGAGCAGCGCAATCGCGCCGATCAGCGTGTACCCGGCGACCATGGCGGGGCCGGACCGCCGCAGGTTCTCCTGAAAGAACCTGAAGGAACGCGCGAGGTCGTTCGGCCGCCTGTCCGCCATGTCGTCATGCCCTGGCACGGACCAAACTTCGGGAGTATATCAAACCTTGTGAAAGCGTGGAACAAGGGGGAGGCTATCGCGCGGCCGTTTCCGCCACGGCGCCCAGCGCACGCGCCGACGCCTCGGCCGCCTCGAACAGCGGCCGCGGATAGATGCCGAGCGCCAGCGTCCCGAGCAGCGCGATCGCGATGGCCGCGGCCAGCGCGGGGGTCGGCTTCGGCTCCGACCCGGCGGGCTCGTTCCTCAGCCACATGAAGACGACCACGCGGATGTAGTAGTAGAGCGACAGGGCGCTGTTGAGCACGCCAATCACCGCCAGGCGCACGTAGCCGGCCTCGATGGCGGCGCCGAACAGCCAGAACTTGCCCATGAACCCGGCCGTCGGCGGAATGCCGCCGAGCGACAGCATGAAGAGCAGCATCGCGAACGCCGCCAGCGGACGCCGGAAGTAGAGCCCGTTGAAGTCCTTCAGCTCGTCGCCGATGGCGTCCTGGCGGCGCAGCAGCACCACGACGGCGAAAGCCCCCAGCTGCATGAACGCGTAGACCAACAGGTAGATGAGCGTGGCGGCGATGCCGCGCGGCGTCCCCGCCACGACGCCGACGAGCACGTATCCCGCCTGGGCGATCGAGGAGTACGCCAGCATCCGCTTGATGTTGCTCTGCGTGATGGCCGCGATGTTCCCGACGGTCATCGTGACGATCGCCAGCGCCTCGAACAGCACCCGCCAGTCCACGCTCATCGACGGAAGCCCTTCGACGAAGATGCGCAGGAGCATCGCGAACGACGCCGCCTTCGACCCGACTGACAGAAAGGCGGTGATAGGGGTGGGAGCGCCTTCATACACGTCGGGCGCCCACATGTGGAACGGGACCGCCGCGATCTTGAAGCCCACGCCGGCAACGACCAGGATGACCGCAAGGAGCAGAAGCTGCCGGTTGGCGGTCTCGTCGGCGAGAGCCGTGGCGATGGCCTTCAGGCTGGTCGAGCCGGTCAGGCCGTACAGGAGCGACATCCCGTAGAGAAGGATGCCGAGCGAGAACGCCCCGAGCAGGAAATACTTGACCGCCGCTTCGTTCGATCGCGCGTTCGGCTTCAGATAACCCGCCAGGATGTAGAACGACACGGCCATCGTCTCGAGGCCGATGAAGATCGTCACGAGCTCGACGCCCGACGCCATGAACATCATGCCGAGCGTGGCCGCGAGCACGAGGAAGCAGTATGCGCCGGCGGAAGTGCCCTCGACCGCGAGGTACGGCCCTGACATCATCAGCGTCAGCGCCGCGGCGCCCAGGAACAACAGCTTGAAGAAAATCCCGAATGCGTCGATCGACAGGAGCCCGCGGGAAATCGTCGCGTGTGGATTGCCGACGGCCACGATGGCGAGTGCGGTGGCTGCCGCCACGGCAACCGAAAGCCCGGTGAGCACGCCGCGCCGCTCCCGCGGCACGTACAGGTCCGCGACGAGCACGAGAATCGACCCGAGCGTCAGGACGATCTCGGGCAGCAGGTAGTAGAAGTCGGCCGGCGAGAATCCGGGCGGCAGCATCAGTGCGAGACTCCTTCAGCCGCCGGCGGCGCAGGCGCCGGCGCGGCAGTATCGCCCGCTTCCCCTGTTGCGGCTGGCGCGGAGGGCGCTGCGGGCGCAGTGCCGTCGGCACACGGCTGGGCGCTCATGAAGGGGGCCGCTGCCACCACGGCCGCGGGCTGCGCCTGCCCCGGCGTCGCGGGCGTGGCGCAGTCGGCGGCCGTCTGCTGGGCGTACTGCGGGCTGACGCGCGCGACGACGCGGGCCACGGACGTGTCGAGCCGGCGCAGGAACGGCGCCGGATAGAGGCCGATCCAGACCGCGAGAATGATGAGCGGCACGAACAGCGCGAACTCCCTCACGCCCACATCGGCGAGCGTCTCGTTCTTCGGATTGTCCACCTTGCCGAACATCGTCCGCTGGTACAGCCAGAGCATGTAGGCCGCGCCGAGGACGATGCCCGAGGCGGCCACGGCGGCCCACGCGAGGCTCACGGCAAAGATGCCCTGCAGGATCAACAGCTCGCCGATGAAGCCGTTGAGCGTCGGCAACCCGATGGACGACATCGTCATGACGAGGAAGATGGCCGCGTACACCGGCATCACCTTCGACAGCCCGCCGTACTCGGAGATCTCCCGGGTATGCCTCCGTTCGTAGACGACGCCGACCAGGAGGAACAGCGCGCCGGTGGAAATGCCGTGATTGAGCTGCTGGACGATGCTCCCGGTGATCCCCACCGGATTCAGGGCGAACATGCCGAGCATCACCATGGCCATGTGGCTGACGCTCGAGTACGCCACGAGCCGCTTCCAGTCGCGCTGCGCCATGGCTACCAGCGCTCCGTAGACGATGCCGATGATCGAGAGCGCCACCATCATCGGCACGAACGATCGCGTGGCCTCGGGCAGGATGGGCAGGCTGAAGCGAATGAACCCGTAGGTGCCCATCTTCAGGAGCACCGCCGCCAGGATGACCGAGCCGGCGGTGGGCGCATCGGTGTGCGCGTCGGGCAGCCAGGTGTGGAACGGGAACATCGGCACCTTGATGGCGAACCCGAGGAAGAACGCGAGAAACACCCACCACTGGAGGTTCGCCGGATAGTCGTGCGCCTGGTACCGTGTGATGTCGAAGGTGTAGATCCCGGTTGCCGAGTGGTACGCGAAGTAGAGCGCCAGGATGCCGAGCAGCATCACGACGCTTCCGACCAGCGTGTAGAGGAAGAACTTGATTGCCGAGTAGAGGCGGTTGGCGCTTCCCCAGATCCCGATGAGGAAGTACATCGGGACCAGCATCACCTCCCAGAACAGGAAGAAGAGCAGGAAGTCGAGCGCGGTGAACGCGCCAAGCATGCCGGTCTGGAGGACGAGCAGAAAGATGTAGTACTCCTTCACGCGCTCGGTAATCGCCGTCCACGACGACAGGCACGCGATGAAGCCCATCAGCGTCGTCAGCAGGATCAGCAGCACGCTGAAGCCGTCGACGCCCAGGAAGTACTCGGCGCCGATCGACGGGATCCAGGCGACGCGCTCCACGAACTGGAACTCGGGATTCCCGGGGTCGTACCAGAACCAGAGCGGCACCGAGACGAGGAACCCGGCGGCCGTGAAGATGTTGGCGATCCAGCGAATCGTGTTCTCGCTCCTGCGGCTGACGAAGAGCAGCAGGAGCGCCCCGGCGAGCGGGGTGAACATGATCAGCGACAGCAGCGGGAAGCCGGCGGAGTTGGACATAGAGGTTAGTCGCGTGGCTTGACGACTCGTTCCTTCATCGTGCGAACAGATACGCCGTGACGAATGCGAACACCCCGAAGAGCATCAGCAGCGCGTAATTCTGGATCAGCCCGGTCTGGAGCCGGCGGACCGTGAAGCTGGCCTCTTCGATCATCCGGGCGATGGCGTTGACGATTCCGTCGACGACCGAGCGGTCGGTGAGCCCCGACAGCCACGACGTCACCACGGTCACCTTGCCCATGCCGTTCACGACGCCGTCCACGACGTTTCGATCCACCGCCCAGAGCCCGCGCGCGCCGGCGATGGTGCCGCGGATGATCGTCGCGTCGTACGCCTCGTCCACGTAGTACTTGTTCGACAGCACGCGGTGCACTCCGGCCCAGCGCTGCGCCAGCCGCTCCGAGATCGACGGATCCTTCACGTAGAACCGCCAGGCCAGGAAGATGCCGAGCGCGCCGATCGCCACCGACAACGCCATCAGCCCCAGCTCGGCGCCGGCGGAGATGTGGTGCGCTTCCCCCTCAGCGGCCGCGTGGCCGGCTGCCGCTTCCGCCGCCGACTCGCCCGCCGCCGCCCCGCCCGCGGCCTCGCCGTGCGCGACCGCCGGCGCGGTGAAGCTCGGTTCGAGGAAGCGGCCGATCGCGTTGTTTCCGCCGAGCACGGGGGGGACACCGACGAAGCCCGCGACGATCGCGCCGACCGCCAGCGCCATGAGCGGCACGGTCATGGCCCGGGGCGACTCGTGGGGGCCGTGCCACTCGCCATGCCCGTGGCCCGTGGCGTGCGGGTGCGCGTGCCCGCCATGGCCCGCCGAGTCGGCCGGGCCGTGCGAGACCTCGTGATCGTCGCGATGCGCGCGTCCGTGCGCGCCCGGGTCCGCCGGATGCGAAGCGCCATGCACGGCCGCCTCGCGGACGTCGAGCGCCGCTCCGTGCGACGCGCTGGCGCCGGCCAGCATCGACGCCCACGCCGGACCCCGGTACTCGCCGAAGAAGGTCAACGACATCAGCCGGAACATGTAGAAGGCGGTCATGAGCGCGGTGATCACGGCGACCGTCCAGATCGCCTTGCTGCCGAGGAAGGCGTTGAGCAGGATCTCGTCCTTGCTGAAGAAGCCCGACAGCGGCGGAATGCCCGCAATCGCCAGCGTCCCAATCAGCATCGTCGTGTACGTGACCGGGAGGTACTTCTTCAGCCCGCCCATCCGGCGCATGTCCTGTTCGCCCGCCATCGCGTGAATCACCGAGCCGCTGCAGAGGAAGAGCAGCGCCTTGAAGAACGCGTGCGTCATGAGGTGAAACGCACCGACGGCAAACGCCCCCAGCCCCATCGCGGTGAACATGTAGCCGAGCTGAGAAACCGTCGAATACGCGAGCACGCGCTTGATGTCGTTCTGCACGAGGCCGATGGACGCCGCCATCAGCGCCGTCAGTACGCCGACGACGGCGACGATCTCCATCACCATCGGCGCGTGCGAGAACAGCACGGCGTTCCGGCCGACCATATACACGCCGGCGGTCACCATCGTGGCGGCATGGATGAGCGCGGAAACCGGGGTCGGACCTTCCATCGCGTCCGGAAGCCAGACGTACAACGGAATCTGGGCACTCTTGCCCGTGGCGCCGACGAAGAGCAGGAGGCAAATCAGCGAAATGGTGCCGAAGGCGGCGGTCTCCACCGGAAGGGCCGCCGCGCGCTCGGCGACGACGCGGAAGTCGAAGCTGCCGAACGTCACGAACACGAGGAACATCCCCAGGATGAAGCCCCAGTCGCCAATCCGGTTCGTGATGAACGCCTTTTTGCCCGCATCCGCGGCGCTCTTCTTCTCGTACCAGTAGCCGATCAGGAGGTACGAGCAGAGGCCCACCCCCTCCCAGCCGACGAACATGACGAGGAAGTTGCTGCCCAGGACGAGCAGCAGCATGAAGAAGCAGAAGAGGTTGAGGTAGCAGAAGAAGCGCGCGTACCCGCCGCGCGGCTCGTCCTGCATGTACGCGATCGAGTAGACGTGAATCAGGAACCCGATGCCGGTGACGACGAGGATCATCATCCCGGATAGCGGATCCAGCCGGAAGCCCCACGGCACCTCGAACGTGCCGATGCGCCCGTCGGCGAGCTGCAGCGGCAGACCCGGAATCCAGGTGGCGACGACGACGTCGTGGAGCCGGGCGGCCGGATCCAGCGCGAGCAGCTCCGCGAACGCATACAGCGACAGTCCGAGCGCCGCGGCCATCGTGGCGCATGCCACCAGCGCGGCCGCCTGGCGGCTGAAGGCGCGAATGCCCAGAAGCCCGTTGATCGCCGCGCCGGCGCCAGGCAGCAGGGGGATGAGCCAGATCAGGTCCATAAGGTTCTCAACTCACCACCGCATGACGTTCATCTCGTCGATGTTGATCGTTTCCTTGTTGCGGTAGAACGCGACGATGATGCCCAGACCGACCGCCGCCTCCGCCACCGCCACCGCAATCACGAACAGGGCGAAAACCTGCCCGAACGAGTTGCCCCACTGCTGCGAGAACGCCATCAGATTGATGTTCACGGCGTTGAGGATCAGCTCGATGGACATGAAGATGACGATGATGTTGCGGCGCGTCAGCACTCCGAACACGCCGATCATGAACAAGGCCGCCGAGAGCACGACGTAGTGGGTGGAAGTGATCACAGGTCCTCGAAATCGTCAATCACCAATCACCAATCACCAATCACCAATCACCAATCACAAATCACAAATCACAAATGGCCTATACGTTTTTCTTCGCCAGAATGATCGCCCCGACCATGGCGACGAGGAGCAGCATCGACGCCACTTCGAACGGCACGAGGTAGTCGGAGAAGAGCGCCATCGCCACGTTGTCGACCGACCCGACGTCGCTGACAGCGGCCGGCGCGGCGGGGCGGATCGCGTTGTAGACGCCGATCAGGACGAGCTCGCCCAGCACCGCTGCCGCCATGAGGCCGCCGATCAGACTGTGGCGGTTCGCGTCGACGTGCACCTCAACCGGCCGCTTCAGGTTCACCAGGATGACGACGAACAGGTACAGCACCACGATGCCGCCCGCGTAGACGAGCACCTGAATCGCCGCCATCAGCAGACTGTTCATCGACGCGTACAGCAGCGCCACCGCCAGAAAATCGACGATGAGGAACAGGATGCTGTAGATCGTGTTCCGCACCGTGACGACCAGGAGCCCGAACAGCAGAATCAGGGCAGCGAGCGTATAGAACGTGACGACTTCGGCCATCGAGGCCTCCTACAGCACCACCTTGAGCGCGGCGGTGACGACCACGTTGGCGATGGCCAGCGGAATCAGCACCTTCCATCCGAGCCGCATCAGCTGGTCGTAGCGGTAGCGCGGCAGCGTGGCGCGCACCCACAGGAAGACATAGAGCCAGATGAACGTCTTGAGGATGAACCAGGCCCAGGCCGGAACGATGTCGAGAAAACCCAGCCATTCCACGTTCGGAAACGGCCGCAGCCAGCCGCCGAGAAAGAGCGTCGTCGCGACCGACGAGACGACGATCATGTTGGCGTACTCCGCGAGAAAGAACAGCGCGAACCGCATCCCGCTGTACTCGGTGTGAAACCCGCCCGTCAGCTCCTGCTCCGCCTCGGGCAGGTCGAACGGCGCGCGATTGGTCTCGGCGAGCCCGCCCACGAAGAAGATGAAAAAGGCCAGCGGCTGCGAGAAGAGGTACCAGACGCCGTGGTTGTACTGCGCCTGCACGATTCCCACCATGCTCATCGTGCCGGCCGTCACGATGAGGCTGACCAGCGTCATGGTCACGGCGACTTCGTAGCTGATGAGCTGCGCCGACGCCCGCAGGCTCGCCAGCAGCGGGTACTTGCTGTTGGAAGCCCACCCGGCCAGGATGATGCCGTAGACGCCGATGGAGGCCACCGACACGATGTAGAGCAGCCCGACGTTCAGGTCGGTCAGATACAGCGTCACCTGACGGCCGAACAGCGTCACCTCCGGACCGAACGGAATCACGGCGAAGACGATGAGCGCCGGGATCAGCGCCACCATCGGCGCGGCCGTGAAGACCCACCGGTCGGCCCGGACCGGCGTGATGTCCTCCTTGGTCATCAGCTTGACGACGTCCGCGATCGGCTGCAGCACGCCGTAGGGTCCGACACGCATCGGGCCGAGCCGCACCTGCACCCAGGCGATGACCTTGCGCTCGAGCAGCACCATGAAGGTCACCGCCACCAGCACGGCGTTGAGGATGACCAGGATCTTCAGCAGCGGAATGACGATGGTGTCGATCACCGATCCACCTCGCCGAGCACGATATCGATCGAGCCGATCAGCGCGACCACGTCGGCGACCAGGTGCCCCTTGATCAACCGGGGAAGCGCCTGCAGGTTGCAGAACGAGGGGGGGCGCACCCGGAAGCGGTACGGCGCCGTGGACTTGCCGTCGGCAACGATGAAGTAGCCGAGCTCACCCTTGGGCGACTCGATGGCGTGATAGGTCTCTCCGGCGGGCGGCTTGATGAGGCGCGGCACCTTGCCGACGATGGGGCCCTCGGGCAGCCCTTCGATCGCCTGCCGGATGATCCGGAGCGACTGCCGGAACTCCTCGATGCGCACCAGATAGCGGTCGTACGTGTCGCATCGGGTCCCGGTGGGCACCTCGAAGTCCATCTCATCGTACGCCGCGTACGGCTCGTCCTTGCGGATGTCGCGCTTCACGCCCGACCCGCGCAGCGCGGGGCCGCTCAGTCCGATCGCGATCGCCTCCTCGGCGGGGATGACGCCGATGCCCTTGGTCCGCTCGAGCCAGATCCGGTTCTGGGTGAGCAGCTCCTCGTACTCGACGAGCTTCGCCGCCATGATGTCGCAGAACGCGAGCACCTTCCTGTCCCACCCGGGCGGAATGTCGAGCGGCAGCCCACCGACCCGCATCGAGTTGTACGTCAGCCGGGCGCCGCAATATTCCTCGAACAGATCCAGGATCAGTTCGCGCTCCCGGAACGCATAGAGGAACACCGTCATCGCCCCGATGTCCATCGCATGCGTGCCGAGCCACAGGCAGTGGCTCGCGATCCGCTGAAGCTCGCCCATCACGGTGCGGAGGTAGCGCGCCCGTCGCGGCACCTCGATCGACATCAGCTTCTCGACCGTCTCGCAGTAGCCGATGTTGTTCGTGGCGGCGGCGACGTAGTCCATCCGATCCGTGAGCAGCACGATCTGCGTCCAGTCGCGGCTCTCGCACAGCTTCTCGATGCCCCGGTGGAGGTAGCCGATCACGACGTCGCAGTCGATGACGCGCTCGCCGTCGAGGCGCAGCACGACCCGCAGCACGCCGTGCGTGCTCGGGTGCTGCGGCCCCATGTTGATCACCAGCTCGTCGGTATCGAACTGGGACCTGAGGTCACTCTCCATCACTCGATCTCCGCCTCCGCCGCCGCCTGGCGCAGCTTCAGCCACTCGGTGGGGCTTTCCATCAGGAGCTCGCCCGGGCCCTCGAGCGGATAGTCCTTCCGCTGGGGGTGGCCCTGCCAGTCTTCCGGCATCAGCATGCGCCGGAGGTCGGGGTGGCCGACGAACGCGACGCCGAACATGTCGAAGACTTCCCGCTCGAGCCAGTTGGCGGCGGGCCACAGTCCCGTCACGGATGGAACCGGCTCGTGCTCGGCCGCCCGCACCTTCACCCGCAGGCGCTGCCGATCGCGAATGGAATACAGCGAATAAACGACGTCAAACCGCTGCGGACGGTGCGGCCAGTCGCTCGCCGTGACGTCGGAGCAGAAGTCGAACCCGGCCTCTTTCAGATGCCGCGCCACGTCGAGCAGGCGGGCTGCCGGCACGATCACGGTCCAGTCGCCGACCCAATAGCTGACCTGGGTCACGGCATCCGGCACGGCGGCCTGCAGCGCGGCAACGAACGGCGGGATCGGCTTGTCGGCCGGCGGCGGCGGATCCGGCGGCCCTGCCGGCGCCGCGGCGGCCGGCTTGTGCTCCGCCCTGGCTGCGCCCCCCGGTGCGGCCGGGGGCGACGGCTTAGCAGGCGGAGCGGCTGGGGGTGGAACCCTGGGTTCGTCGGCCATGCGTCATGCCCACTCGAGCGCGCCCTTCTTCCAGGCGTAGAGGAAGCCCACAACGAGGATGAACAGGAACACGAACATCTCGATCAGCCCGAACACGCCCAGCCGCTCGAGAATGACCGCCCACGGAAACATGAAGACCGTCTCGACGTCGAAAATCACGAACAACATCGCGACGAGGTAGTAGCGGATGCTGTAGCGGCCGCGCGCGTCGGACTCGGGCTCGATGCCGCACTCGTAGGGATCGAGCTTGACCTTGTTGTATCGCTTGGTCTGGAGCAACCGCGAGGGCAGCAGCGTGACGAACGCAAACCCGATTGCGACCGCGAGAAAGAGCACGATAGGTACGAACTCTTGCGGCATCGTGGGTTGACTTGTGGAAATGGCCGGGAACGCAGAAGATCGGACCGATCCGGGCCGGAAGTCGCTCGGGTTTATAACATGCGACCTATAGGGTGTCAAATGCGCGCGCGGGAGCCGGCGCCCCGGTGCCGGAACTCCGTAAGTGCCGCATTTTCAGCACGTTTCGGGGACAGACGTCCCTTGACGCCGCGCGGCGCCGCCACGCTATACTGACAGCGCCGGTCGCCTGCTTCAGGTCATTCATGTCCAGACTCTCTGCCCTCCTGCCGGCGGCGCTCCTGGCCGCAAGCGTGTTCCTCCATGCGGGCGGACCCGCCGGTTCCGCCGCGGCGCAGGCCGGCGCGCGCGAGCGCGCCATCTACACCAGCGTCGTGGACAAGAACGGCGAGCCGGTCGCCGGGCTCGGCCCCAACGACTTCATCGTTCGCGAAGACGGCGTACGCCGTGAAGTGCTGCGGGTCACGCCTGCCACCGAGCCGATGGCCATCGCGCTCCTGGCCGACAACAGCCTGGCCGCCACCGACGCCATTCGCGACATCCGGGACGCCCTGACCGCCTTCGTGGCCGCGATGCACAAGGAGCACGAGATCGCGTTGATCGGCCTGGCCGACCGGCCGACCATCATGCAGGATTACACCCGAAACGCCGTGCTCCTCAACGAGGCCATCGGCCGGCTGTTCGCCGTTCCGGGCTCGGGTATGACGCTGCTGGATGCGCTCGTCGAGGTCTCGCGCGGACTCGAGCGGCGGGATGAACCGCGGGCGGTGGTCCTGCCGATCATCACCGACGGCACCGAGTTCAGCAATCGGCACGATCGCGAGGTGATTGGCGCGCTGAAGCGCAGCGGCGCGGCGTTGCACGCGGTCACCATCGGCACGTTTCCGCCGTCGCTGGCCGATCCGCTCCGAAACCGCGCGTCGGTGCTCGACGAGGGGCCGCGCGTGACCGGCGGCCAGCGGATCTCGGTGCTCACGAGCATGGCGGTGCCGAAGGCGCTCGAAAGGCTGGCGCGCGAGCTTCAGAACCAGTACAAGGTCGTGTACGGCCGGCCGGAGTCGCTGCTGCAGCCGGACCAGGTGACCGTGTCGGCGGTCCGTGCCGACCTGACGGCGCGCGGCGCCGTCGAACGGCGGAAGCCAGGAGCCTGACCATGGAACATGCCCGTCCCGCCGCGCTCGTGCTGCTGGTCATCCTCGCCGCCCTGCCGCGCACGTTCGCGCAGACCCCCGGCCAGGATGCCCAGAGGCCGGCGTTCCGGGCCGGGGTGGACATCGTCTCGCTGAACGTCACGGTGGTGGACTCGGCGAACCGGTACGTCACCGATCTCGAGCAGAGCGACTTCCAGATCTTCGAGGACGGCGTCAAGCAGGACGTCGCGTTCTTCACGAAGCGGCAGCAGCCGATCGCGCTGTCGCTGCTGCTCGACAGCAGCGCGAGCATGGAAGACAAGCTCGAGACGCTGCAGAAGGCGGCGACCGAGTTCGTGCGCCGGCTCAGGCCGGCCGACGTCGCCCAGATCGTGGACTTCGACAGCCGCGTCGAGATCCGCCAGCCGTTCACGTCAGACCGCGCCGCGCTCGAGTCGGCGATTCTCGAGACGGCGGCGGGCGGATCCACGTCGCTGCACAACGCCATCTACATCTCCCTCAAGGAGCTGCGGAAGATCCGGGTGCGGGGGGAAGAGGACGTGCGCCGGCAGGCGCTCGTCGTGTTCAGCGACGGCGAGGACACCTCGAGCCTCGTCTCGTTCGAGGAAGTGCTCGAGCTGGCCAGGCGATCCGAGACGGCGATCTATGCCATCGCGCTGCGGGGCACGGAGCCGTCGCAGTCCAAGGGGTTCCGCGAAGCCGAGTTCGTGATGCGTCAGCTGGCGCAGGAAACCGGGGGGCGCGCGTTCTTCCCCACGCGCGTCGAGGATCTCACGGGCGTGTACGCGCAGATTGCGGACGAGCTGTCGAGCCAGTACACGATCGGGTACACGTCGAAGAACCAGCAGCGCAACGGGGCCTGGCGACGCGTGATCGTCCAGGTGACGCGCCCCAACGCCACGCCGAGGACGAAGAAGGGCTACTACGCCCCGACCACGCACTGATGTGAACGCGCTTCCCCTGCTCTTCTACATCGCGGCCGGCGCCGCCTACGCCATCCACTTCGCGCGGCGCCAGCCCACGGCAGGCCGGCTTGCCA